>Ga0074045_10005080_pt1 | contig 11552 bp, 7 predicted proteins | sample BogForMeECP23OM2_FD_94442 | JGI IMG/M metagenome (GOLD analysis project Ga0074045, IMG submission 94442) | Bog forest soil microbial communities from Calvert Island, British Columbia, Canada - Bog Forest MetaG ECP23OM2 | ecosystem: Environmental > Terrestrial > Soil > Wetlands ...
TGAAGAACCATGATGGGGGAGCCGCCAACCCGATGGGTGCGGCTGCAAAATGAATAAATTTGCCCAAAACCGGATGACGATAGATGAATAATGGATTCAGTCCCCAGAATCACCCCTGCTGCCTTTTACCGGCAGATGCCTCCCGTCAGTTTTTGAGGCATTTTGCAAGAGGCTCAGTATGTAAAGAATTCTGACAGGAAGTGTTAGTGGAGCGATACCACAACGGGTCAATCAAGAGAAAAGACGAATAGCCCCCGGGTGACCCGGAGTGGGACATCTTATACCAATGCATCATCAAGCAGGCGACGATCCTAGACAAGGAATGGTGTGACAGGATGTCACTTGTTTGAAAGCGAGTTCGTATCAGATGGCTCTTATGGGCAAGAGGAGTCTTGGGGGAGATCCCCCAGCGCCTGATCAAAATGTGATCAGGATTCGAAGCGCTATCTCTTGCCCCTTCTGCATTGGTCTCGAAGGACTGACCCCCGAGGTGACTGCATGTCCATAAAAGTGGACTTGACGAATAGGGTTCTTGGGTTTTGGAGGTGAAGGTAATGGTCCGTTCACGTGTAGTCCTCATCTCGCGCAGAATGACTCCCAGGTGGATCATAGAGAGATGATGCCTCAGGTTGTTTATAGAGCCAATATTAGGCATCAAGAACCGCCCTCTAGCGACGCCAAAACTCCTCGAAGCCCTCGAAAGCGCCCCCACCAGCCTTTTCAGGGTTCAGTACTCCATCTGGACTCCGATCTCCATGACTTTCGACGGCGGAATGTTCAAGTAGGCCGCCCCGCCGAGCGAATTGCGAAGCATGAACATAAAGAGGAACCTGCGCCACCTGGGCATGGTTCTCTTCCGGTCGGGCACGAGGCTTATCCGGCCCACGTAGTACGTCACCTCGTCAAGGTTGATGTTCTGGACCTTGCTCTTTACACGAGACATTATCTGCGGGATGTCCGGCGACTCCATGAACCCGTAGTGGGCGGTGACCCGGTAGACACCGTGACCCATATTCGCGATTTCTATCCGCGTGGATTCCTCCATTTCTGGGGCGTCAGTGGTGAGGACGGAAAGAATCACCAGTTTCTCCGGCAGGGCCCTCGTCTGGGTGACGTAGCGGAGGAGCATGGGTGGCACTTCCTTGTGGAAATTGGAGAGGAACACGCCGGTGCCGGGCAGGCGTATCAACTTCTCGCTGGCGACCATTTCCATGAATTTCTCTCTGGGAACGGTCATGGTCATCACTTTCAGTGCCAGCCTCTTCCAGCCGTCCCACCAAGCGACCATGACGACCACGACCAGGAGACCGCTGCCTAGAGCGAACCAGCCGCCGGTGGTGAATTTCTGCAGGCAGGAAATGAAGTAGGCGGCATCCACAACCCAGAAAAGGAGACAGAGCGGCAAGGCTCTCATCACGCTCCATCCCCAGATCCACCTGGAAACATAGTAGAATAACGCCGAAGTGATCAGCATCGTTCCGGTGACGGCTATGCCGTAGGCGTCAGCGAGGTTGTCGGATGCCTTGAAATAAAGCGTAAGAGCAATAGCCGTCACCATCATGAGTGCGTTTACATCGGGGAGGTAAACCTGCCCTTCGGCCATTTCCGAAGTGTGCACCACCCGCATGCGCGGCAGGAAACCCAGTTGAATAGCCTGTCGGGTCAGCGAGAAGACCCCGGAGATGATGGCCTGCGAGGCGATGATCGCGGCCGCAGTGGCAAGCGCGACCATCGGATAGATAAGAGCGTGGGGGACGAGACCGAAGAACGGGTCCCCGGCGTTCCTAGGGTCGTGTAAAATCAAGGCCCCCTGGCCTAAATAGTTGAGAACAAGCGAAGGGAGGGCTACAAAGTACCAGGAGATGCGGATAGCCTTAGTCCCGAAGTGCCCCATATCTGCATATAGGGCCTCGCACCCGGTGACGACGAGTACTACTGCGCCCAGCAAAAGAAAACCAGGCAACCCGTTGTCTAAAAAAAACCTGACCCCGTGGATCGGGTTGATCGCGGCCAGTATGTCAGGCATCCGGGAGATGGCCACGACTCCAAGTAGCGCGATGACCGCGAACCACAAGATCATTACCGGACCAAAGAACTTGCCGATCCTGCCCGTGCCGTGGCTTTGGGCCCGGAAGAGCACGAAGAGTATGCCGCATGTCAAGGGAACGACCAGCGGCTTGGCACTTGTGGTGGCTATCTCAAGCCCCTCCAGCGCGGCGAGGACTGAGATGACAGGAGTGAGGAGGCCATCGCCGTAGAGCAGGGAAGAACTGAATAGCCCAGCCACGATCAGTCCCCTGCCCAGTCTTGCCCCCATTTTTTTGTGGAGAATTGCCAACATGGCAAACACTCCTCCCTCTCCGTCATCCTCGGCCTGCAGGATGAACACCGCGTACTTGACGCTGACCACCAGCAGCAGGGACCAGAAAATCAATGAAACCAGGCCCAGGACGTTTTGTGGCGAGGGAGTAATCGATGAGTGGCCGATGAAGCAAACTTTGAGGGCATATAGAGGGCTGCTACCGATGCTGCCGAAGACAACCCCCAGAGAGGCGACGACCAGAATACTAGCTTTTCTTTAGCGTGGCCCATGCCCTAATCACTCCTCCCACGGTACTGCGGCACCAGGGTGTCTTGCTGTCATTTGTCGCGCGGGGACCCTTCCCACCATACGGGAGAAACCTCCAAGCGCGTTGCCTCCACAAGGTTGTCGATAGCCTGTTGGGATTCCGGAGTGGTCTGAAAACCAGGAAATTGAAGGACATGCAGTATTAGACTCACCGCGTCATCTACTGTGATCAACTTAAGGTGGATGACCATGTCATAGAAGGTCGCGTCCCAAGTGTCAGCCCCATAGAGGTGAAGCGCCCACTTTCGACGCTCCTCGTCGTCCCTCATGATGATCTCCCGGGCCTTGTCCGCCGCGATGCCTTCTCGCTCTACCTCGTCTGCAACTCGGGCTTCCAGGTCGCCAACAATTCGCACCTTCAGGATGTGAGGTATGTCCTGAAGGAAGAAGTTCCCGAAGAGCCCGTGGTAGACCACGTTGTCTTTTTGCACGTGCTTGAGGAGGGCGGCGCGGACGTAGGCCACGTATTTTTCCTTCTCGTGGATGAAACGCTGCAGGATCGTGGGTGCGTCCTGGATCGCCCGGACCAGCTTGATTTCCGGGATATTGAATTCCTGCGAGGCTTCCAGGATTATCTCGCGGGAAATGCACTCATAGCCCAGCCTTGCAGCCAGTTTTTCTGCTACTTCCCTGCCGCGGTAGTACGAACCTCTCGAAATGGTGATGATCGCCATCTCCTGTCCTTTCCTGAGTTTTTGATGAACGCCTCCCGTTCGCTCATGCTGGCCTCTTTGCACGGCCACTCTATCAACCACGCGCCTCGGCGCTCGGGCGCTCTCGAAAGTTGCCCTATCCTCTGGGCGGTTGACGGGCACTTTAACATTCATGGATTAAATGCAGAAATATTGAATTACGCCAACAAGAGTAACATGCCAGTTTGACAAAAAAACAGGAATGGTTATAGCCGGTTGCACAACCTCATAAACATTTATTCAACGTAATCATCACGCAGTCCAATTGGAAGAAGGCAGCGAACATCCTGATATGGTTATGGTACTCGTATCGGACAACAAAGCATCGAAAGGTTCTTGATGGCCTGTAGGTTCTCTCGACTATATATCATATCCTGTAGCGATCCCAGAGACGGTCGTCCTGTCGGTTGACGTTCCGATGATTCTTTCTATGAGGGACGAGGAGGTTGATCCCCCGTTGTCTCAATCGTTTTCGAGCCGGATCGCTGTCGTAGGTGCTGTCTCCGATCACTCTTTTGGGTCTTGTCAGTGGTCCTCCGGGGACTCCCTCATTGTGCTTCTTTGAAAAGCGGCTGCCTCTTACGCTATACCTGCCGCTAACTTCCATCGGTCGAGCATCGTCAGCAGATCTTCTTCCAATATGGCGACCTCGCAGGCTGCCGAAGGGTCTGCCTGCAGTGTGTTTTTTGCGGCCTGTAGGATCACACGGCGGCATACCCCCTCTATGTCTCCTGCAGCTAGGCCTTGCGAGTTGTCCGCGGCACGGCGAAAATCTCCAGTGAAGCACACGTTCCCCTTGTTGAGGTACATCTGGAAAATCAAGATCCGGTCCTGAACGGTAGGGAGTTTCAAGGACAATTCCGTTCCAAATCTACCCGTTGCCCTTAGAGCGGGTGGCATGTCTTCAGATCGGTGCACCGTGGCCACTACCAGGACTGGTTTTTCGGTGGAGATGGCATTCATTTCCATGACGAGTTGGTTCACCACTCTGTCAATAACTTTCGCGTCGGACCAGCCGGAGGAGGTCATGGAGTCTACATTATCCAGAATCACAGCCGTAGGGGCCATCTCTCTGGCTTGCCGGAAGAGCTCTCTCACATTCCGCTCACTTTCCCCCATGTACTTGGAGATGAGTTCCGGGCCTCGTATTTCGATCACGTTAAATCCGCTCTCTTTGGCCAGCGATCTCGCCATCAGGGTTTTGCCTACGCTCGGAGGGCCGGTGAGTAACAGACCTTCAGGATGCGTCACTCCCATGCCGGAGAGAAAGCATATGTTCTGTAAGGGCCACAGAATAAACTCTTTCAGGAATTCTATCTCTGAGGCGTATCCCGCGATGCTGTCCCAGCCCGCATCTCTCAAATCGACTTCGAAATTGCGACTTGAAGCCGGGCGCATCTCTTTTAGCGCCTGCTCTAAATCCTCCATCTCAACTTCGATGGCCTCCAGAAAATCCCCGGAAACAACCTGTTTGGTGTCTTCCAGCCCTGGCAGAATACGGCGCATGGCTTTGTAGGCCGCCTCCTGACACAAAGCCATAATATCTGCTCCCACGAAGCCGTGAGTCCTTTCGGCCAACTCGTCGAGATCGACGTTTCTCAGCGGCATGTGCCGCGTGTGGATATCAAGGATCTCCTTTCTCCCCTGTTTGTCAGGCACGCCTATGAGGATTTCACGATCGAATCGTCCCGGCCTACGCAGAGCATGATCCAGAGCGTTGGGAAGATTGGACGCGGCAAGGACGATCACTTGGCCTCGGTCGACCATCCCGTCCATTAGAGCCAACAGTTGAGCGGTCACTCGCCTCTCCACCTCACCTTCGGTTGTATCGCGCCTGGGCGCCAGAGCGTCTATCTCGTCGATAAAGATGATGGCCGGAGCGTTCTTGTAAGCATCTTCAAATGCAGAGCGAAGTTTCGCTTCACTCTCTCCGTAATGCTTGTCCATAATCTCCGCACCCATGATGCTTTTAAAATAGCAGCCGGTGTCCCCTGCTACTGCTCTGGCGATCAACGTTTTCCCCGTGCCCGAAGGACCGTGCAGGAGCACCCCGCGGGGCGGATCTATGCCAAGCCGCTCAAAGATCTCAGGATGCCGAAGAGGGAGCTGCACTACTTCCCGAACCTTTCGGACAGCGTCGTCAAGGCCACCAACATCTTCGAACGTCGTATCGTTGCGTGACAGGTATTCCTTCCCATTCACATCCACAAGACTGATCCTCGTAGACCTCGAGACACGAGAAACCTCTTCCGGTTCAGTGCTCACAAGGCGCAGTTGGATGTCCTCACCCCTGTCGGTCCTAACCGTGATGTAATCTCGTCCGAGTAAGACCGATCCCTGAATCTTTTCCAGCATGGAGCGTAATCGTATGCGCGTGAGGGTAGCGCCGGGTGGCACTTCCAGGGTGATGGCTCCGGTCTCTGGACAAATCGCCTTCCGGAGTTTGACGCTGCCGAAAAGTTGACAGCTCGCCTTTTCCATTGAGTGCTTGTCCAACGCTATCATCCGGGCATCCATCCACCTGTTGGGGTGAGTACGCGCTTGCACTACGAGAGATGCCGGAGCCACGATCTCAACTGGGTCCCCTTCCTTTAGAGTGAGACTCTCCATAAACGCTGGTGAAATATAGACGGTGCCAGCGCCGGGATCTTCATCCATGACTTTGGTCACAACAAATGAGTAGGTGGGATATTCGTGTTGTGCACAATCACAATCATCATGAGAGTGCCCCTCTCCAGGCAGGTGGTCCTTGCAGTGGCAATCCATACATCACTCCTTCTGTAAGATTAAGGCCGGAGATCCTACGGCCGTTCGGCGATGCTGCTATCCCGGGCCCCAGGGAGGCGCCGTTATTGCACGTGCAATGTATGACCTATTACTCAATGAGTTCCTGACGTGCCTCGAGTTCGGCAAGCGCTTGGCTGTCAGTGTAGCCTACACGGAGACAAGCCTCCGTTCTAGGCTTGGCCGCAGCGTTTGGCTTTAGGCATGCTCCTCTATCTCGCGCACATAGTCATCATGGAGCCTTCAACTTCATTTGGTACGCCATTCCAAGTTCTGGGTCACAGCCTCCAGATGATTCAAATCCCAAGCAACGATTCGCGCCACGCCCGTGCGCGGTAAGAGCCCTCGGCTACACTCGATTTCGCTCCGCCCTCTATGAAATTGTCGGCAAACGAGTGACCGCGCCCCTTTTCTAATTGTGGATGCACCGATTCGGAAAAAGTTGCCGATGCGGGAGGTCATCACGTAAGTTTTTTTGGCAATTGGCAAAGATCGATGCCGGTACCCCTGTCTTGGCCGGCACCGTCATGCGGATGCATCTACTTCATACACAGTTTTCACAACGCACGTATTGTCATGAGGAACTAGCTATGCTCAAAGTCACATGAGGATTTGCTCAAGCGTCTCCGGCGCGACGAGCCGTCACCCCGGCCAATCATGTGAACCGGGTTTGGGGACGCCATACTTAATTTTTTCGGCTTGGTACCTCGAGCCAGGGTTTCCTTTCCAGCGCATCCAGCCGCCTCCTCAAATCCTCGAAAAGATTCGTCGGATCCCAAAGCTCGCTCCGAGTACTGTGACATCACAGAGTGCACACGCCCTCGGGAGCGTGGCAATGAATTAAGTAACGTGTCCCCGGAACTTAACCACAAAATAACACCGCATAACACAACCCATATTTAAGCCATTTTAGTGTGTGTGCTTCAGTGTGACCGTATAGCACTTCTAAGTACTATACGCTGGTCGGTGTGAAAATCGTAACACACCTTTTCGAATAGAAAACACTTGTTCTCTTGGGCTTGCGCGCACATCTGACGGTGTACATTGTCTATTTCAGAATATTGTTGTTCGGGGATTTGATGCGAATCAAAGAATCAAATAAGAATCATGCCACTATTGTCTGTTGCCAGGATATCAACCGAGAGTCTCCGCGATCTGTTTTCAGTCCCTTTCATCGACACATCTTCGACTTCATCCTTCACTCGGAAGGATGCGAAGGTCAGTGTAGCGAAAACCATCTTCGCTCCATTCCGCTATCTGACCGTACTGTATAATTACTCCTTTACGCCTAAAGAAGGATGCGGACTTCTTTAGGTAATTGAAGTCTGCTGGCTCCTTATCGACAAGTTGGAGCAATTGTACCCCCACTTCCGTATAAACAATTGCGGTTAGCTCTTGTTTTGGTGTGTCCTTCGGCCTATCAATCAGTATGCACGTTGATCCGCAGGTAAACACTTTCTGGACTGGCTCATCCGTGGCAGCCAGAGAAAACTCCAGATCTATGGGGACAAGGAGACCCAGCTCCCTAAGGCGAAGATAGTCTGAAAACGTGAAGTGTAGTGACTCTTCCAAATATTTCCCATTGTCGGGGTTAATCACAAAAACTTTGCCGCCGCTGCAAATAGCGTATCTGCTGAATCGGACAAAGAGTTCTGCATCAGTCTGCGAGATGTTCTTGAGTGAGTCCAAAGTTCGCAGTGAATACGAGCCCGGTCTTTTCACCTCCCCAGCAAGAATCTTACCCCACAGGCTCTGCATCAACTCTGTCGTGATATCCTCGGCAATCCGGAAGAAGCGAGAAATCCAGTCAGCGTCTACCTTTTCTTCGGCAGCCGATGGCTCTGCATCAAGTTCATCGAAGGCATGTTGTGTGATACTTTCCACGTTAGACTGTCTCTTGGCCTCCTGATAGGACAACCGTGCCATCACCCGCTTGTCCATTGTGGTGTCTGGCAACTCCCGAAAGCGCTCTGGACTTGCGGACTCGACCGCAACGAGGCCGTCACAATAGCTTATAGGGCCAAGGAGCTTCTGACTGTCTTCGATTGCTTGCGCCATAGTCCTAATCTCATAAGCTTTGGCATCAGCGTTCTTCCTGATGAGGATAGGACGTGAAACGCCGCCGATCCCTTCGGCAATGACCTCAATCAACTTCTTGAGAGGTTCACTCAAGCCAGCAAGATCTTTGATTTCAACCACTTTGAATCCTTCCGTTTCCATGTGCCTCAAAGAGGAATACGTCTTATTCCTGTTAAACCAAAGAGATTCAGGACAAAGACGCACCACGAATCTTACAAAATAGCGCCATTATCTTAAGGTAGACTCCGATTCGAGTTCCACGATCAGGCCCCATGTCCGCAGCTTTCGCGCTTTGCCAAGTTACATGTCAAGAGCAAAGACGTGACGATATTCCGACAATTTCTTTCGCACATTTTTTGATCCACAGAGGATCAAAGAGGATTGAAAAGAACAAACAGGGTCTGAAATGGTTGAGGATTCGGATTTGGATCTTTATTTATAAAGGTCTTTTTCGCGTTCGCAACGCGGGGCCGACATTTCGACGCGTCTGCCTTAAATATGCCCCTCTGCTCGTCCATCCTGGCCAACATCTCGCGTTTCGGCCGGACCCTTTACCCTACCCTTACCCCATGATGAAAATCGAAGTTTGCGGGCTATTCCGTTCGACAGCATGGGGTTTAGAAACAAGGCTTGCGCTAGGAGCCAGCAATACCCTGGGGGGAGGGGGACGAGACCAGGAAGGAGAAAATACCGGCAAGGGGCGGTGTCAGGACGTTCAGACTCTTGCCGAGTCGCTTCTCGCCAATTCCCATCCGCACCCGCATCAATGCTTACAACAGGGATTGTCCATACTGACTAGGCATGCCCCCTTCCTCGTCCAGGAGGAAAAGATACTTTACCCCTAACTCAACCAGGTACATAATACGGGGGCAGGTCCGGCTTTACCGCGTGTGAACCAAATCTTTCGCAGAGTCAACACGGTGCCACTGTGGACACGGTCGGACATTCCGCGATTTTGACTGTGTTGACGCCCTGTAATTCCGGGTCGGTTTGGCCTGAGAGGGTTTTGTTGACCTTCACATAATATAACTTGTGCAGCAGCTATTTTGCGTAGGCGCAACATAATCCAGCGGGGTCAATCTGACCCGCCTAGATGGGCACGCAGTCCTACGCCTTCAATACTAGGCAACTTAAAATTTTCCTAACCTGATCAGCTTCCAGTAATTCCCCCCTTATTTTTGTTAGAGATCATTATTCCGATCAATAAGCACTCAAAAAAAGCGTATAATTTGGCATAATCATTGCTGGACGTATTAAATGAGCTAATGCCACTTCCGTCGCTGAGTATTTCGCTAATGAAACCTTTTGACGGCACGCGTTCTTCTTTGATGCGGATTGCCTGAAAATTCCGCTTCGACGGCTTGATCTCCGTTTATATCGTATTTTCTGACGGTTAACCTGTCCCTTTGCTGCTTTAGCAATCTACCGTAGGAGACCCCGATGAACAACCGAGATGAAACTAAAGAGCAACCTGTCCAGGAATTGATGAAGCTGCGCCAAAGGAATGCCGAACTCGAAGACAAGTTGCGAATTCTCCAGCAGATGCAGGAGGAGGTGCGAAAGAGTGAGGAGAGGTTAGAGCTTGCATTGAAGGGAGCCGACCTGGGTATGTGGGATTACAACATTCAGACAGGTGAGGCGTTTATCAACGCGCGTAGGGCAGAGATGGTAGGATATTCCCTTGAGGAAAGCGAGCCTAGCCTAACTTGGTGGGGAGCACAGGTTCATCCCGAAGACCTACAACGGGTAAGGAAAGCTTTTAACGCTCATGTGAAGGGTCGCACACCCTTGTACGAGTGTGAACACCGACTGCGGCATAAGTCCGGCGAATACATATGGGTTCTGGCTCGGGCCAAAGTCATGGAATGGGATGCGCAGAACAATCCGGTACGAATCGTGGGGACGAGTCTTGACATCACTGATCGCAAAAGGACTGAGGAGGCGCTGAGGAATGCCAGAGACGAACTTGAGAAGCGTGTTGAAGAGCGCACCGTTGCATTGCAAGGGGCGAACGCCAAACTTATGGAAGAAATTGAAGAGCGCAGGCGGGTCGAAGAGTCCCTGAGGGACGGAGAGCAGAGGCTGGAACTGGCACTCTTTGGAGCTGATCTGGGTCTCTGGGATTTACACGTTCCGACCGGTCACGCAACGGCAAACGAACGCGCTGCTGGGATGTTTGGGTACGCATTGCATGAAATTGAACAGACCGTGTTTTTTTGGGAGAGCCAGCTCCACTTTGAGGATAGAGATCGTGCCCTGGAGACCATGAACGCGCACCTTGAGGGGCGCACTGAGTATTACGAAGATGAATATCGACTCAGGGCCAAATCTGGAGAATGGAAATGGATTCTTAGCCGAGGCAAGGTCGTAGAACGTGATAAGGACGGTACAGCAGTACGGATGACGGGCACGTGGCTGGATATTTCGGATCGCAAACGGGCTGAAGATGCCCTAGCCAAAAGTGAAGAACGCTACCGAACACTTTTCGACAACGCTCCTATAGGCATTTTCCAAACAAACTCGGAGGGCCAGGTCCGATATGTTAATTCATACATGGCCAAGATAGTCGGAGCGGAGTCTCCTGAGGAGGCGGTTATGCATTTTACGCGGCTTTCGCAACGGCTTTATGCAGACCCTCACCGCAGAGAAGAGTTCATCAGAATTCTGAGAGAAGACGGTAAAGTTACGGATTTCGAGTATGAGGCTGTTCGGCTAGACGGTTCCCGCAGATGGTTCTCCATGAACGCACGGGTAGGCGAACATTGGAGTGAAGGATCTTTTCTCATTGATGGGTTCACCTCCGATGTTACGGAGCGAAAGCAAACAGAGGATGCCTTGCGGGAGAGAGAGCAGCAGTACCGCCTGCTGGCCGACAACACGCTGGACGTTATCTGGCTAATGGACCTCGACCTGCGTTTCACCTATGTCAACCCTGCCATCTTCCGAGTTACCGGACACACTCCGGATGAGTGGATAGGGACTAGGCTTACGGAACATTGCGATAAAGAGAATTTCATGAGGATGGCCCAGGTGATATCGGAAGAGCTTTCAAAGGGGCCTGACAGTTCGGGAGCCATTGTTCGAGCCGTGATGTTGAAAAAGGACAAGGAGCCGATCCCAGTTGAAATTCACGGGAGGGTGATTTTAGGCGAGAATGGTCTCCCGACGGGCTTGCAAGGAGTTACCAGGGACATCACAGAGCGCAAGCGGGCGGAAAAAGCGCTGCGACAAAGCGAAGAACGCTACCGGGCTTTGTACGAAGACAACCCTTCTATGTATTTCACCATGGATGACCAAGGCACGGTGCTCTCCGTCAATCGGTTTGGAGCAGAACAACTTGGCTACAGCGTCGAGGAGCTGGTGGGTCA
>Ga0074045_10005082_pt1 | contig 11552 bp, 9 predicted proteins | sample BogForMeECP23OM2_FD_94442 | JGI IMG/M metagenome (GOLD analysis project Ga0074045, IMG submission 94442) | Bog forest soil microbial communities from Calvert Island, British Columbia, Canada - Bog Forest MetaG ECP23OM2 | ecosystem: Environmental > Terrestrial > Soil > Wetlands ...
CGGAGTCACCTTTTATTCATATGTCGACGAATAAGGTGTACGGCGATCGACCAAACAAGCTGCCGCTCGTGGAGAAGGAAACGCGCTGGGATTACGCTGGTCCGGAATACGGCTTGGGCGTTGCGGAGGATTTTCCCATCGACCAATCGCTGCACTCCCTGTTCGGCGCATCGAAGGTGGCCTCCGATGTCATGGTGCAAGAGTACGGGCGCTACTTTGGAATGCCCACCTGCGCGTTACGCGGCGGCTGCCTGACCGGACCCAATCATTCCGGCGTGGAACTACATGGATTCCTGAGTTATCTGATCCGTTGCAACCTAACCGGGAAGGAATACAAAGTTTTTGGCTATAAAGGGAAACAAGTCCGCGACAACATTCATTCGGAAGACGTAGCCGCGTTTATGCTGGCCTTCGCCCAAAAGCCGCGTTGTGGCGAAGTCTATAACCTCGGCGGCGGCTTTGAGAATTCATGCTCAATTCTGGAAGCTTTCGCCCTGGCGGCGGAGGTTTCGGGGCGGGAACAAGTCTGGACGTACATGGAGAGCAATCGCGTCGGAGATCATATCTGCTATTACAGCGATCTGACAAAGATGAAGAGTCACTATCCTGGATGGAGTATTACCAAGAGCCTGAAACAGACCGTCGCAGAAATTGCGGCCTCATGGTCCGCGCGTTTAGCGGGCTCGCAATAACATGAAAGTTCTCATTTCCGGCGTGTGCGGTTTCGCCGGCAGTCATCTCGCGCGCTATCTCATGGAATCGCACGAAGGCATTACCATCGTGGGATTAGATAGCCTGGCGCGAGCAGGTAGCGAGACCAACCGGCTTTCGCTGAAGCGCCTTGGAGTGCAGTTGTTTCACGGCGACATTCGAATGGCGAGCGACTTGGAGACGCTCCCTGCCGTCGATTGGGTTATCGACGCAGCGGCGCAGCCCAGTGTGCTGGCCGGCCGCGACGGGAAAACCAGCGCTCGCCAATTGATGGAACACAATTTGGTCGGCACCATCAATCTACTGGAGTTCTGTCGCACTTCACATGCCGGCCTCATTCTCTTGAGCACCAGCCGCGTGTATTCGATCCCAGCGCTGACGAAATTGCCATTGCGCGAGCAATCGGCGGCCTTTGCTCTCGATGAGGGACAGCCATGGCCGGCAGCGCTCAGCAAGGCGGGTGTGGCGGAAGGGTTTAGCAGCGCAGCGCCGATCTCGCTGTACGGCGCTACCAAGCTGGCGTCTGAACGCCTGGCGCAGGAGTACGCGGCGGGATTTCAGGTGCCGGTCTGGATTAACCGCTGCGGAGTGCTGGCAGGGGCCGGGCAGTTTGGGACCGCCGAACAGGGAATCTTCTCGTACTGGGTGCACGCGCACTCCACACGACGGTCACTAAAGTACTTGGGCTTTGGCGGTCACGGATTCCAAGTCCGCGACGCCTTACATCCTCACGACTTAGCGCGGATGGTGGATTCTCAGTTGCGCAGCGGCGGGCCTGGCCAGCTGGTTAACGTGTCCGGTGGCCAGCCAAACTCCATGTCTCTGGCGCAATTGACAGCGTGGTGCGATGAGCGCTTTGGCCCGCATCAACCGATCTCTGATGGCGCGGACCGTGCGTACGACGTTCCCTGGCTCATCCTGGATTCGAGCCAAGCGCTCGCCGTTATGAACTGGAAGCCCCTCATCAGTCTGCATCAGATCCTCGAAGAGATCGCAGACCACGCCGCGGCCAACCCGGATTGGCTGACATGGTGCGGAGTATGAGTTCACCTTCGCATGTGAAATCCGATCTAAGGCTGTTGTCGATTGTGATACCGGCTCGCGATGAAGAGGGCTGTATCGCGTCCACGGTGGAGCATTTGCATTTGGAGCTGCGGCTGAACCAGATCGCGCACGAGATCGTGGTGGTGGATGACGGGAGCACGGACAAAACGGCGGCCATCGTGACTGAGCTCGGAGAGCGCATACGGGAAGCGCGTTTGATCAAGAACGGACCGCCGCACGGCTTTGGGAGGGCCATCATTTGCGGCCTCCAGGGGATGAGCGGCGACGCCGTGGTGATCATGATGGCAGATGAGTCGGACGATTGCCGGGACGTGGTGCGCTATTGGCATGCGCTGAACGAGGGTTGGGATGCGGTGTTTGGTTCGCGCTTCATGAAAGGCGGCGGCGTAATCGACTATCCGTGGGTAAAACTGCGCCTCAATCGGCTGGGCAATCTTTTCATTCGTCTGCTGTTCGGCATTTCGTTGAACGACACAACCAATGCGTTCAAGGCTTACAGGCGGACGGTCATCGAAGGGTGCCAGCCGTTGCTCTCGGCGCACTTCAATCTGACGGTGGAGATGCCGTTGAAAGCCATCATTCGCGGTTACTCCTGGACGGTGCTGCCGATTACCTGGCGGAACCGGCGCACCGGCGTGGCTAAGTTGAAGATTCAAGAAATGGGCAGCCGCTATCTGTTCATCTGTCTCTACCTGTGGTTGGAGGAGCACCTGAGCCGCGGCGATTATAAGAAGGCAGATTCATGAGCGTTCCGCATTCGCCGGCCGAATTGCAGAGACTGTACGAGAAACGCTTTGCCGGCAAGCGCGAGTACCGCGATAAAGTCTGGCGGGTGCTGGTGGACGACTACTTCGCACGGTGGCTTCCGGCAGGCGCCAGCGTACTCGATCTGGGCTGCGGGCACTGCGAGTTCATTAACAACGTCCGGTCGGAAGAGCGCTTTGGCATGGACCTCAATCCGGATACCGTCCAACAGGCCACTCAGGGCGTTCAGATTCTGGCTCAGAGTTGCTCGCAACCCTGGGCCCTGGCGGACGATTCGTTGGACGTTGTCTTCACCAGTAATTTCTTCGAACACCTGTACACGAAGCGCGACCTTCGCGACACCTTGATGCAAGCTTGGCGCTGCCTGCGTCCGGGTGGCCGGATTATCGCACTGGGCCCCAACATCCGCTATCTGCCGGGCGCGTATTGGGACTTTTACGACCACTACCTGGCGCTCACTGAATTGTCGCTGGGTGAAGTGATGACCGAGACCGGCTTCATACTGGAAGAACAGATTCCGCGTTTTCTGCCCTATACGATGTCGCGGGGCGGACAGCCGCCGGTCTGGATGTTGCGCCTGTATTTAAAGTTGAAGTTAGCTTGGCCGCTTTTCGGCAAGCAATTTCTCGTTGTGGCGAGGAAGCAGAGTAAGGACGCATGACTGGGGTCCAAAACTCGACCCGTCCATTCGATCGTTTCTTACTACTCATCGCGTGATTCAGTCAGCGTTCACCAAGTGCTCGACCACATCCGAGCAGGCCAGGAAGGCCGACGTCAAGTTTGACCCGGTTCGCTATACTTGGCGGCAGATATGAGCCTACGCGTCTCTCGTCCGAGGCACCTCGTACTGGCCGTTTTACTGCCGGTTGCAATCGCACTAACGCTGACGGGATGCGGGAAATCCGACTCAGCGGAGAAGGCACCCGACACTCCTCCCGTTTCGGTTGCGGTAGCGAATCAGCGGGCAACCTTCACGGCTGATCCCAATCCGGTAACGGCGACAGACAGCCATAAACTCGGGGTGACGAAGCTGAGCTGGAGCACAACCGCGACGAAGGCTGCCGAGATACACGTCGGGAAGCCGGATGGCGCACTCTTGTGCGTAGGCTATGCGACCGGCGCTTGCACGACAGGGCAATGGGTTACAAATGGAATGACTTTCTATTTGCAGGACTCAGGGGCGGCCAAGCCCACCGATCCCAGTGCGACGCTTGCTGTTGTGACAGCCAAGGTGCAATAGCAATCCCCATCTATCGCAGGCCAAGATATGGGCCGTGGATAAACGCGGATTGTGAGGCGCGGATGTGCCGCTCAGACAATCAGGAAGATCGACAGCACAACCAGGACCAGGCTGCCGAGCAAGGCCCATGACCAACGATTGGCGAAGTTAAAGGTGTACCCGGCACCGAAGCGTTTCTCCACCATCAGCGCGGGATCGTTGGGGTTGTAGTAGATGACTCCTCCGCCCTTCCAACATTCGTCCGGAGTCGGCTCGGGCGGATCACTTGGCTGAGCGGCAGCGCGGATCATGACAATGACGACCGGCACAACAAAAAGCATAGGGCTGAGAGCGATGGCCCAAACGGGAAAGCTAACCAGCGGGTTGATCGCGATGATGCTGAACAACAATCCAAGCATGTATTCGATGGCGATCAGGCAACCGAACAAGGCGGAGCGCAGATGGGAGCGGCGCGCGCCGAACCAGGAAGCCAATCCCGCAGCGACGAACCAAAGGCACAACTCCAAAGCAAACACCAATGGTCCGTAGACGCCTTGAACGTTTCGTTCGCTCCAACGGTTGGGCTGCCCATTGGCGCCCCAGTGAACCGGGAAGCGCTCGGGAATGCGCTCCCAGTTGGCCTGGAGGAATAATGCAGAAGCAGTGAGGATCGCAAACGGACCGGCGGCGAGCCAGGCGAACCAGGGCAACCGATCGGGCGCGGTGCTCAGAACAGCTTCACGTGGGAGTTGGGTATGCACCGCGTAGGGCTCGAGCGTGTGGTGCTGCCAAAAGAAGCCGATGCCAGTGACTAGCATGAGCAGAAACGGCGCGGCGACCGAGACCGGTCCTAGGACACGGTCGGGCGCAAACAGGAGAGCACAGACAAGGGGGAGCAGCGCTGCGAGGATCAGGCCTCGGAAGATTGTGATGGAGCGGCGGCCAATTGGGCCTTCGCGAAAATCGGCCGGCACGGGCACGGCGAAGAGGATGCCGGGCCGTGTCATGTTCGGGACCGCGAACATCAGCGCCCCGAGGAACGTGTAGATGCAGACCAATGCGAGTTTCATGATCGTAATACCACCTTTGCCGCGTCACGTAATTCAGCGGCGATTTCGGCGGGCGCGGCGCCCTCGGCACGGACCTGAGCGATGAGGCCGTGGAGACGATCCCGAAATTCTTCAACCCAGTCGTGCGGGTGGGTTTTCGGGAGCGCGCGAGCGATGACCAGCGCTCCGCGGCCGTGCTGCAGATCGAGCCATCCCTCCGCTGCGATTTGCCGGTAAGCTTCGGCCACCGTATTGAAGTGGACACCAAGTTCCATCGCCAGGCGGCGGACAGACGGCAGCGACGTGCCCGGAGCCAGTTGGCGGTTCACCAGCTGCACGCGAAGGCTGTCAGTGATCTGCCGGACGGCGGGGACCGGCGAGGCCGGGTCGAAGCGGATTGTGGGAGCGGCGCCCATCTGTGTATACTGTATACACACAGTGTACAGTTGTCAAGAGGGCCTTGCTGACAAAAGGCCGGCTTTGGCGCGCATCCGCTTGAAGCTGAGAGGCCGTGGAGAATTCAGATTATGGCCGCGGATGAACGCGGATGAACGCGGATTATTTAATCGAAGATAGGTTACGGCTCCGTTAGGGTCCGCTTGCTGGCGAGTCTGTGTGAAAACTCCGGCAACCGCTCTTCACGGTCATGGCTTGCCACCCGCGGTCAGAAGCAGCTGAAATCCCGGGAGTTTTGATAGGAATATTGGCAAGCGCTCCCTCGCTCCGAGGCGGAGAGCTACACGCTCGGCTCCGAAAGCGTCGGTTTTGCTCACGCGCGGTTCTGTACTGACGTTTTCATTCCGGGCACCACAGCCTGAAGGCCGTGCCACGGTGCTGCGGTTTTCACACAGACTCTCTCGCGCGCGGTTCTGTTCTGACGTTTATCGCCCGTTAGTGGCGTCCCGCTCCGAGTTCTTTGACGATGCCGGTGACGAAAGTCTTGGCGTCGCCAAACAGCATCAGGGTTTTGTCCATGTAATAGAGCTCGTTGTCGATGCCGGCGAAGCCGGGGCTCATGCTGCGCTTGATGACCATGACGGTATGGGCCTCGTACGCGTTCAGGATGGGCATGCCAGCGATGGGGCTGTTCTTGTCGTTCTTGGCGGCCGGGTTGACGACGTCGTTGGCGCCAATAATCAGCGCCACGTCGCAGATGGGGAATTCCGGGTTAATCTCCTCCATCTCAATGAGCTTGTCGTAGGGTACGTCGGCTTCGGCGAGCAGAACGTTCATGTGACCCGGCATACGTCCGGCGACAGGATGAATCGCGAAGCGGACATTGACGCCGCGCTTGGTGAGGACATCGAACATCTCGCGGAGCTTGTGCTGGGCTTGGGCGACCGCCATGCCGTAGCCGGGGATGATGATGACGCTGCGTGCGGCGCCGAGAATCTCGGCCGCGTCTTCGGGGCTCGCAGACCGCACGGGACGTGCATCGCCCTTGCCGCCAACGGTGGTTTGGAGGGTGCCAAATGCGCCGAACAGGACGTTGCTGAAAGACCGGTTCATGGCCTTGCACATGATGACGGCGAGGATGAAGCCGGAGGAGCCGTCGAGCGCGCCGGCAATGATCAGCAGCTTGTTATCGAGCGCAAATCCCATGGCGCTGGCAGAGAGGCCCGCGTAGGAATTGAGGAGCGCGATGACGGTGGGCATGTCCGCGCCACCGATGGGGACGATGAGCAGCACGCCGAAGATGAGGGCGAGCGACATGAAGATGGGGAAGAGGTACGTGCTTTCGGGAGAAATGATGAGGATGATGCCAAGCACGACGGCGGCGCCCAGGATTCCCAGGTTGACGATGTTCTGACCTTTGAATGTGATGGGCCGGGTTGGGAGCACTTCTTGCAATTTGCCGAATGCCATGAGACTGGCGGTGAAGGTGAGGAAACCGAGCAGTGTTTCCAATATGAGCGCGACCATGACGAAGCCGTGCGGCGTTTCGCGGTAGTACTCGGCGGTACCGATCAAAGCGGAAGCGAGAGCGCCGAAGGCATGCGAGAGCGCGGTTCGCTGGGGGACGGCGGTCATCGGCATGAGGTAGGCCAGCGGGACGCCGACAGCAGAGCCGATGAAGAAGGCGATGAAGATCCACTGATAATTGACGACCTCAAACCGAAGCAGCGTGCCGACGACGGCCAACAACATACCGATCTCGCCCGCGTACACGCCACGACGGGCGGTTTCCGGTGAACTCATCCACTTGATGGCGAGGATGAAGCCGATGGCGGCGAGAATGTACAGCGCCGGAAGGATGGTTTCGATCATTTCTTAACGGGCTCCCTCTTCTTGAACATGCGCAGCATGCGGTCGGTGATGAGGTAGCCGCTGACTACGTTCGTAGTGGACGCGACCACGGCGATGAAGCCGAGGACACGACTCAGGGTGGAGGCATGTTCCGCGCCGGTGATGAGGATGGCGCCCACGACTGCGATGGCCGAGATGGCGTTCGTCAACGACATGAGCGGGGTATGAAGCAGAGGAGAAACTCGTTTAATGAGCTCAAAGCCCAGAAAGGCAGCGAGCATAAAAACCCAGATACCAAATTCGAGCGATTTCATTGATTGACTGTCCTACCTTGTGGCCGGCTGGGCGGCATTCAGGATTTCGGAAACGCGAGGGTGAACGACTTTGTGGTCGTGGGTGACGAGCGTTTCACGAATGATTTCGTCATCCAGATTCAATGCGACGGCACCGTCCTTGACAAGCAGCTTCAAGAACGACGTAACGTTGGAGCCATACATTTGACTGGCATGGGTGGGCGCGGTGGAAGGGAGATTCAGCGGACCGAGCACCTTGACACCCTTATGAAGCACTGTTTCACCGGGCCGGGTCAGTTCGCAATTACCGCCGCGCTCGGCCGCGACATCGACAACGACCGAACCGGGAGGCATAACATCGACCATGGCAGCGGTGACCAGGATGGGAGCTTTGCGCCCAGGCACGGCGGCGGTGGTGATGACAACGTCCTGCTCCGCGATGACGCTGGTGAGCAATTCGCGCTGCCGACGGTAGAACTCTTCATCCATGGCTTTGGCGTAGCCGCCCTTATCCTCAGAGGCTTTCGAATCGACGTCGAGCATGATGAACTTGGCTCCGACGCTTTCCACTTGCTCCTTGGCTGCGGGGCGCACGTCGTAAGCGCAGACGACCGCGCCGAGCCGCCGGGCGGTAGCAATTGCCTGCAGGCCGGCGACACCCGCTCCGAGGATGAAGACCTTGGCCGGGGTGATAGTGCCGGCGGCCGTCATCAGCATCGGAAACATTTTCGGCAGTTCGCTGGCCCCCAGCAAGACGGCCTTGTAGCCCGCGACGGTGGCCATGGACGAGAGCGCGTCCATACTCTGCGCGCGGGTGATGCGGGGCATCAGTTCCATGGCGAGATAAGAAACGCCGGTAGCGGCGAGATCGGAGGCTTCCTTCATGGCGGTGAGAGGTTCGCCAAAACCGATGAGGGTCTGGCCTGACCGAAGCGCGGGAAGATCGGAACGGCCCGCTTCGGGGTTCGCACCGAGAGTTCGTACCTGGACGATCACGTCGGCCTTCGCGAAGATCTCCTCACGAGTGGCCAGGGTTGAACCACGGGCAACATATTGGTCGTCCGGGAATCCAGCCTCAACGCCGGCTGAATGCTCAACCAGTATTTCGATCCCGAGCTTCTTTAGAACTTCACAGTGCCGGGGAGTGATGGCGACACGACGTTCGCCAGGGAACGTCTCCCGCGGAATTCCAACGGTAATGGGCAAAGGTTTCTCCGTCTCCTAGATGATTATTTCACTGAGCCCTAAAAGGCAATACTACACGCGCGGTATACAATGTTTTTAGTCAGCAAGTTCGACCCCCCGTAGAAAGGTCGTAGGATGGTTACACGTGAGAGCCACTGACGTTCAAGACCCGAATTATTTCCACAAAGTCGTCGATTGCCAGTGGGCCTGCCCCGCGCACACCAACGTGCCTGAGTATATACGGCTCATCGCACAAGGCCGATACACCGACGCATACATGGTGAACCGGGAGTCGAATGTTTTTCCCGGAATACTGGGACGGACGTGCGACCGGCCGTGCGAGCCGGCCTGCCGGCGAGAACGCGTCGACGGAAAGCCGGTGGCGATTTGCCGGCTGAAACGCGTGGCCGCCGACCTGCGCGGCGATATCCAACATCTGCTACCCGAGATCCCAAGCAAGAAGAACGGTAAGCGCATTGCCTGCATCGGAGCGGGACCGGCTTCGCTCACGGTTGCCAACGACCTGATGCCGCTGGGCTACGACGTGACAATCTTCGAGAAGCAGGACAAACCGGGCGGGCTGATGCGGACGAACATTCCGGCGTTCCGGCTGCCAGAACAAGTGCTGACGGATGAAGTGGACTTCATCCTGAACATGGGCGTCGAGATCCGTTACAACAACCCCGTGACGAGCATGGCCGGGTTACTGAAGCAAGGCTTCGACGCCGTGTTCGTAGGCAGCGGCGCGCCACGCGGGAAAAACCTGGAGCTGCCGGGCCGCTACGATTCCGATCGCATTCATATCGGCATCGACTGGCTGGAGTCGGTGGCGTTCGGGCATATCGACAAGATTGGCGAGCGGGTGCTGATCATCGGTGTGGGGAACACTGCTATGGACTGCTGCCGGTCGTCATGCCGGCTGGGCGGCAAAGACATCAAGGTTATGGCGCGGCGGCCGCGCGGCTACTTCAAGGCTTCGCCGTGGGAGCTGGAAGACGCCGAAGAAGAGGGCGTGGGCATCCTGGTGAACCATGCGCCGAAGCGTTTCGTCATCGAAGACGGAAAGCTCAAGGGCATGGAGTTCGAGCGGGTGGAGTGGGACGCGGGCGCGAAACACTCGAAGACGATCGACACGGTGTTCTTCCCGGCTGACGATGTCATTCTGGCGATCGGGCAGGAGAACGCGTTCCCGTGGATTGAGCGCGACCTGGGGATAGAATTCGACAAGTGGGACATGCCGGTGGTGGGCGAGAAGACCATGCAATCGACGCGGCCGGATGTGTTCTTCGGCGGTGACGCGGCGTTTGGGCCGAAGAACATCATCTGGGCCGTTGAACACGGGCATCAGTCGGCGATTTCGATCCACCAGTATTGCCAGGGAGAGCCGGTGGGCGAGCGGCCGCCGTTTGGCATGAACCTGGTAAGCCAAAAGATGGGGCTCAGCGAGTGGAGCTACCACAACGACTACAATCCGGCGATGCGGCAGAAGATGCGGCATGTCGACCTGAAGGAACGCTTCGAACAGTTGAATGTGGAAGTGGAACTGGGCTTCACGGCGGAACAGACAGCGCGCGAAGTGGAGCGGTGCCTGAACTGCGATATGGAGACCGTGTTCACCGAGAAGCGCTGCATCGAATGCGATGCCTGCATTGACGTGTGCCCGGTACAGTGTTTGACGATCACGCGAGGCGGCGAAGAGACCGATCTGCGGACGCGACTTTCGGCTCCCGCTTTGAACCTCGATCAAGCGCTGTACGTTTCAGCTGCGTTGCCACAGACAGGCCGCATCATGGCCAAAGACGAAGACGTCTGCGTGCACTGCGGGTTGTGCGCAGAGCGCTGCCCAACCGCTGCGTGGGACATGCAGAAGTTTGAATTATTGATTCCCTACCCTGGAAAGACAGCGTGCACCAACAGTTGCGTAAGCGCATAAACGACTTTGCCATTAAGTTGGCCAATGTAAATGGAACCGGTTCGGCGAGCGCCAATGGCCTTCTCATGCAGGCGATGTTCCGCATGGGGGTGCCGGTAACGGGCAAGAACCTGTTCCCTTCGAATATCCAGGGACTGCCTACCTGGTATGAGATCCGAGTGAGCCGGGATGGTTATACGGCGCGGGCTCTGGACTACGACCTCATGGTGGCGATGAACTCGCAGACCTACGCGAAGGACATACAGGAAGTGCGGCCAGGCGGATACGTGCTTTACGATTCGTCCTGGCCGCTGGACCGCGCCCTGAACCGCCCGGACGTCCAGTTTCTCGGTGTTCCGTTCGCGAGGCTATGCAACGAGAACTTCAAGGAGCCGCGCGAGCGGATCCTGATGAAGAACATCGCCTACTCCGGATCGCTGGTGGCGGCACTTGGCATCGACATGGCGGTGATTGAGGAACTGCTGACCGAGCGTTTCGCAGGCAAAAAGGGCTTAAGGGAATCGAACGTCAAGGCGCTGAGCCTGGGCTACCAGTATGCGCAGGAACATTTCGACTGCCCGCTTCCGTTCCATCTCGAAAAGATGAACGAGAATGACGACAAGATCCTAATCGACGGCAACACGGCGACGGCACTGGGGTGTATTTACGCGGGCGCGACGGTGGCGGCGTGGTATCCAATTACGCCGGCCACGTCTGTGATGGATGCGTTCAAGGAGTTCTGCGAGAAATACCGCAAGGATCCGGAGACGGGCGAAAACAATTACGTGATTCTGCAGGCCGAAGATGAGCTGGGCGCGATCGGGATGGTGATCGGGGCTTCGTGGATGGGCGCGAGAGCATTCACTTCGACGGCCGGGCCCGGCATATCGCTGATGAATGAATTGCTGGGCCTGGCGTATTACGCGGAGATTCCAGCAGTGGTGATTGACGTCCAACGGGTTGGCCCGTCGACCGGCATGCCGACGCGGACGCAGCAGGCGGACTTGCTGGAGTGCGCGTATGCTTCGCACGGCGACACGAAGCATATTCTGCTGCTGCCCTCGAACCCGGCCGAGTGTTTTGATTTTGCGGTGAAGTCGTTCGAC
>Ga0074045_10005084_pt1 | contig 11550 bp, 8 predicted proteins | sample BogForMeECP23OM2_FD_94442 | JGI IMG/M metagenome (GOLD analysis project Ga0074045, IMG submission 94442) | Bog forest soil microbial communities from Calvert Island, British Columbia, Canada - Bog Forest MetaG ECP23OM2 | ecosystem: Environmental > Terrestrial > Soil > Wetlands ...
CGCAAACCCCCCGACGAGCGATAAACTGGGAGCCCATTCGGCCTCAGACAGACTTATCGGCCGACTCCCACCGTCGGCAAATCGAAACGATTCACGACACGGACCGGTTATGAAATTTGCGGGTTAATGAAGCTCTTTCTCTGCGTCTACCTACATGATTACCGCAAAGCCGAAAGTGTTTGGGCCAAGAGAGAGACGCCGGATAGCGAGATGCTTTACAATCTTCAAAAATTCTTTGCGGACGAAGTCTGGACTCCTAACCAAAAAGCCGACTGGGATCCCTGGATCGAGCGCATAAGGAAGTGCCGAAATTCGATCCACGCGTTCAGAAAGGTCGATATGGGTGATTTCGTCGAGTGGAGGCAGCAATTGAGAATGCATTTAATGTTTGTGCGTGCATTGATTGCCCAGCTACCATATCCGACCTAGGCACGTCGGCGGCGAGGTAGCAACAGGTATGTCAAATGAACTGAGTTAAGAACAAAACGATGCCGTTCAGGAGTTTCTAACTACATTTAACAAGATCGAAGCCGCGTTGAAGCATAGGATGAAGCGGGATTCAAAGGACCGCTTCATGGACGTGTTGCGTGAAGCGCGCCTTTTCGTAAACACGAGCGATTTTGAGTTGCTAACGAGCGTGGCGGAATTACGGAACGTGTTGGTTCACGGGCCCAGGAGACCCTACGACTATGTTGCTGTGCCGAGGTGGGCAATTGTCGATCAGCTCAAGAAGATCTGCGAACGGATGCTCCACCCGGAGTGCGTAGTTCCAAAGTTTCAGAAACAGGTAGAAACTGTAATGCCTGACGATACCCTCGCCAGTGTCTTAGAACGGATCTCCAAAGCAGATTTTTCCCAATTTCCGGTTTACAACGAAAAGGGTTTTAAAGGGTTATTGACTGAAAATGGGATAACGCGGTGGTTCGCTCATCAAGTAATCGAGGAATCGATGATTGAGACAAGGGAGGTTCTGGTGCGTCATGTAGTACGAGAAGAGGAGAAACGTCGAGATTGCGATTTCGTGGCGCGGAACGAAACTATCGACGCGGTGCGAGCACGTTTTGCAAAGAATAAATTGCTTGAGGCAGTATTAATCACGAACACAGGGTCCCGCGACCAGAAATTGCTCGGAATCATCACGCGCTGGGATCCTTTGGAGGCGGCAGCTTAAGATCCTTAGTGATGATTTGTTTCTGACTCTGCGCTGACTTTTGGCTTCAGGATGCAAATCCGAGCAGCCAAATGCCGTAATTGGGGTCCAACTATCATCCGAACCAAAACGTACGCTAAGTTCCGATCGCCAGACCTCAGCGCGGTGGGAGCGCAGGTGGTTCAGCGCTAGATCCATGTACCGTATATCCCATAAGGCTCACGCATTCAACAGGTTAAATCATGGTGTTGCGTTAACCAGTGCGTGTAGAACCAAAGTGCGAACAAACGATCTTCAGTCGGAGCAATTACCAGTTCTGGTTCGCTACGCGACGGTTTGGAAATTACCGTGAAGTGTCACGTTACAGAGGGAGAATCTCGGCCAATTCCATTCAAAACGGGCTTAGCGTACGTTTTGGTTCGGATGATAGTGGAACCCCATTATCGTACCAACGGTCGAGAGTTTCCTCGCCGCACAACTCACAATTCGGTTTTATCAGTGACATACTCCTCAATAGAACGGGAGTGTGATCTAAAGAGTTCGCCCATCGGCAGAGCGGTCGTAGCTGAGTTGCGCACTCGACGCGGAAAAGGATCTGGGCGTTGGTGCCGGGTATAAAACTACTGCAAAAATAAACGACTCGAAAGAATTAGCATAGCCTAACTATTACCCGTCATAACCAGCGTTCCGGTTGTTTATGTCCCGATACCGACCGCAAATGGAAAGGGTAATGGAGTGGAGCAGAGAGCCCATGAAACTCGCCGTAAGATTTGCAGCCAACGGCGCGGGAGATTGTTCAGGCTTGTGAAAGGCGCTCTGTCTTGTTCTGTTTTGGCCAATGTCTGGCACCCTCGAACCGAGTCCCTTTTACGATGATTTTCGAGCCATTTTCAGCCAAAACGAAGAAATCTTCGCACCGTGGTCGGGCGTGATCTTCCGATCAGTCTCGCCGCGGTATGCTCGGCCTGGCGATATTCTTAGCGGTCAAGGAGCCTATCAGGCGGGAGGCCGCTGGAATGCGCCGGGTATCTACGCGATTTACGGGAGTCTTGAACCCGGTTTAGCCGCAGACGAGTCCTTTAACTTCTTACTACAGCATTTTGGCTGGCAGAGCCGTGATGTACCTCCCCGCGTGCTGGTTGGGATTCGGGCCTCTTTACGAGCGGTTTTGGACCTGACGAGCCTGATAGATGTCCATCCTCCGCTGGATTTGGAAAAGTTGCTTTCGGAGGATTGGCGCAAGATCAATGGCGAGCGCAAGGAAAGCCGCTCTCAGGCGTTAGGGCGAGCTGTGACTGATCTCGCGGAAGCGATACTGACCCCCTCTCGGATTCGAAACGGAAGAAACCTGGTAATTTACCCGGGAAGCCTAATGTCGGAGAGTAGGATCGAAGTTCTGGGTCAGGACAAATTACCAAAATAGTGCATTTATGCATGTAAATCTGCTTGCATGAGTGAATATTCCGTCGTTCCTTGTTTCATGGCGAAGGTAATCCCAAAAAAGGCGGCTACCCTTGAACAACTGGGACGAGCAGAAAAAGAGATGACACATCTTGGCGCGCGCGTTCAGGAACTCCGTCGCCAGGTGAGAAGTGCGAGCGCCCCGTCCAGTAAAGTCTTGACCGGAGCCGATATCAAGGAGTTCTGCAGGCAGACAAATTTGACTCTGGACATCTTTACGCGACTTGTGGGAACTTCCCGGCGAGCCGTTGCTACTTGGTTGGCGGGTAATCCTCCCAATCGTGCGAATGAGAGAAATCTGACTGAGTTGTCGCGTTTGTTCGCGGCTCTCGGGGAACTTGTTCCTACCGCCCAAATCGGTTCTTGGCTTGAGACCTCCAATTCTGCCTTCGAAGGGTCGACCCCGGTTCAGGTGATCGAACGCGGTGAGTCTGATCGCATCTGGCGGATGATATGGGAACTACGGGGTGGGAATTCCGGTGATTGAGATTCAGAGCCGTTCTTGGAGCCGCGGAGTATGAAGCCGAACTGAGCTCGAGCAGGGTGGGGAAGGGGAGAGGAGGGGAGCGATACCAGAACTTCTCGAGTCATCAGCTATTTTAGATTAGAACCCGTTGGCTGATGTTATCGGGTCACGCCAGAGGGAAGGTCGCGATCAGGGCGAAAAGGGCGGGCGACCATTCATTGTGTGCATCCAGTGGCGGGATTCCCGCTGTACGATGGTTTTAACACCCTGGGGGTCCGGGCCGAAAAATCGGGGTATGACCTGGCCAGAATGGAGCCGCGAGCGGCTGATTAGTCTCGTTTGCCGGCGTCGTCGACCAGCCCTGTTAATAATTCCCCCACGGAACACTCGAACATCATTCAGGGTTTTCAGAAACTACAGATTGCATCCGCAGCTTGTCGCATTTGAGAGACGATTTCGACTGGAATTTCATCTATCTGAAATCCGCCCTGAATTTGACGCTTCAAATGCAGGCATGCTGCTGTCAGGAATGCCGCGCCCAGCAAAATGCCAAAAATCCCGCCGGGTATCGACGCGCCGCCATCGTGTTGATTCACGACAATCAGGAAGCCTAAAACGGAAAATCCCAGGGCCAAGCCGAGCAAGCTTATTGCGGTCGATATTTTCTCCAGTCGCGTTTGTGTTCTCATCCTAAATTCCGGTTGTCGATTTGGCTGCGCGGGCGGCTCGCTGTTCAAGCAGTCGGGCTTCATCAATTACAAAGGCGTGAGAAACCCCGAGTTTCGGAAAATCGGCAGAAATAAAGCGGCGCATTTATCAGGAGTACCTTTAGGCGGTCCAAAATTTTCTGGATCCTGGTGCGGTTGAATATGTCGTGCCGTCGGATGTCCAGGTGAAGTCTGATGTTTTTCGTTCCTATTACTACTGGCAGCACATATAATGGAACAGACAAGCTTGTGGAACGGGACAACAGTTTGCCAGGGACCCTGCTGGCCGCTTTCGCACCACTCGGTGGAGCGTGGTGTTGTTTTCGGCTCAGATTGCGGTGAAGGGCGGTTAGGCCCATGAGCACGGAGCCCCAACGCACCTGCCCGAGTTGCGGTAGCGAATTTTCCGAGGCGATGGAATTCTGTCCAGTGTGCATGTTCCGCAAGGCTCTCGCTGGCGGGATTGAGTCCGGGGAATCTTCTCTTCCCGAGGATACGATCAAGCCGACAACACCGGAACAGGCGGTACAACAACGATTTGAGCACTATGAGCTGGTGAGGGGTGAAGACGGGCAACCGGTCGAGTTGGGTCGTGGTGCAATGGGGGTGACTTACAAAGCGGTCCACGTCGATCTGCACTGCTCCGTGACACTGAAAGTCATCAGCGAAAAATATCTCGGTGATGAATCGGCGCGGCTTCGCTTTTTACGCGAAGCCCGCGCGGCGGCGAGCGTTCGTCACTCGAATGTTGCCTCGGTCTTCCACCTGGGCAAAACCGGTCAGAACTACTACTACGCGATGGAATTTGTAGAGGGCGAAACGCTCGAGAATCTCATCAAACGTTCGGGCCGGCTCGAGGTAAAGTTGGCGCTCGAAATCGCGGTACAGGTCGCTGCCGGTTTGGCTGCGGTGCACAAGCAGAAGCTCGTTCACCGGGACATCAAACCAAGCAACATCATGGTGAGTGTCGAGGAGGGAAGCACTGTAATAGCAAAAATCATTGACCTTGGGCTGGCCAAGCCAGCACCCGACGCGCCGGCTGAAGCTGCGATTTCAACTCCCGGAGTTTTTGCTGGTACACCGGAGTTCGCTAGTCCGGAGCAGTTTGCCGGCGTTGGCGTGGACATCCGCTCGGACCTGTACTCGCTGGGCGTGGTGCTCTGGGAGATGGTGACCGGCCATGCGGTGTTCAGCGGCTCCCCTGCTGAGGTGATGTATCAGCATCAGCACGCACCGTTACCGCTCGAAGAACTCGAACTTGCCCCGCGGCCGGCCGTTATTCTCCTGGAGGTCCTGCTCGAGAAAGACCCGGCCCGGCGTTTCCAGAGCCCGGCCGAGCTTCTGCGGGCCATGGCGATGGTGACGAGCGCTATCGACGCTGGGTGCTCAGTCACTCGTCACAGCCTTCGGGAGCCATCTCCTACCGCTTCGCGAGCCGTAACTCGCAAGCCGCCAGCACGATCGGCACCAGAGAAAATTTCGGTGGCCAGGCTGCCGGTTACAGGAAGCGATCTTTTTGGTCGAGAGGAGGATATCGCTTTCCTGGATCGCGCATGGACAAACCAGGACATCAATGTCGTTACAATCGTTGCCTGGGCTGGGGTCGGGAAGTCCACGCTCGTTAACCATTGGCTCCGACGGATGGCTGCTGATCATTATCGGTCTGCGGATCTTGTTTTTGGTTGGTCCTTCTACAGACAGGGCACAAGCGGAGACACTTCGTCCGCAGATGAGTTTGTGGAGGCGGCTTTAGCTTGGTTTGGTGACCCAGATCCACGAATCGGAACCGCATGGGAGAAGGGTGAAAGATTGGCGAAGTTGATCGCGCATCGTCGAACCTTGCTGGTTCTGGATGGCCTGGAGCCGCTCCAAAATCCGCCTGGTCCACAAGAAGGACGGCTGCGTGAGCCTGCCCTCCAGGCGCTTTTGCGTGAGCTCGCTGCTTTCAACATGGGACTCTGCGTCATCACCACGCGGATGCCGGTCGCGGATATCGCCGATCACGAGCGCGCCTCGGCCTTGCGTCGTGAGCTGGAACAACTATCGAGCGATGCCGGTGCGAAGCTGCTCCGAGCACTGGGCGTTAGGGGGCACGAGGCAGAGTTGCGAAGTGCCAGCGACGAGTTCAGGGGCCACTCTCTTGCTCTGACGCTCCTGGGTAGTTATCTGACCGATGCTTATGATGGTGACATTCGCTGCCGCAGAGAAGTGTCAGAACGTCTTGCTCATGACGTAAGACAGGGCGTCCATGCCCGAAAAGTAATGGAATCTTATCAAACCTGGTTTGGAGAAGGCCCGGAGCTGTCAGTCCTGCGCATGTTAGGTCTATTTGATCGGCCGGCCGACGAAAAGGCGCTTGGAGCGTTGCTGAAACTACCTGCTATGCGGGGTCTTACAGAGTCATTACTTGATTTGAGCCCAACCGAGTGGCGAACTGTTCTTGCCAGATTAAGAAGGGCAAGACTCCTCGCTGCGGAAGATCCGCATAATCTTGGACATCTCGATACGCATCCTCTGGTTCGTGAATACTTCGGCGAACAACTGCGGGGTCAGCTAGCCGAGGCTTGGAAGGAAGGGAATCGACGGCTCTACCATTACTATGGAGCGCTGGCCCCCCCGCTGCCGAAAACTTGGAGGGAAATGGAACCGCTGTTTTTAGCTGCCATCTGCGGCTGCCAGGCCGGTTTATATCGCGATGCGTTGCACGAAGTTTACATTCCGCGAATTCAGCAAGGAAATGCCTCCTTCGCTGCCAACGTCCTCGGAGCCGGAGGAGCTTTGCTCTCGGTTTTAGTTCATTTCTTCGAACACGGACAGTGGGGGTCGCCGGTGCAAACGGGTGTCGTCGGACAGAGTCTCACCGCGGAAGATGAGCTCTTCATCCTCATGCAAGCAGCACTATGTCTATCCGTCACGCGAGGATTGGGAGCACCGGAGGCGGGAATTTGTTACGAGCGCGCGGAGTCCATGTGTCATTCGCTTAATCACCCCCATCTACTGTATTCCGCACTCATGGGTCGGTTTCGCTATTCTCTCAACACTGAAAAGCTGACGGCAACGATGCAGATTGTCCAACGTATCTATTCGCTCGCGCAGGAGCAAAACGACGTGGCGCTCATCGCAGGGGCCTGCCGGGCTTTGGCGGGTACGCTCTACTTCATAGGTGATTTCGAGGCTGCGCGACAATACGCGATGCGTGGTGTTGAGATCTGGCGCTCTGGAGCCGTACAGTCTCATGCGAAGGACCTCGATGTGTCCGCGGTCATTTGTATGTCCTATGAGGCCCTATCCAAGTGGCATTTCGGAGAGATTGCCTCTTCCCACGCGACGATCGCGGAAGCAATCTCGCTGGCGAAAGAGCTGAACGATATGTACCCGTTAGTCTTGGCGCTATGGTTTGCCGTGATTCTCAGCTGCTGTGAAGGTAATCGTGCTGAAGTGGAACGATTGGCATCGGACCTGATCGAACTGTCGACGCGTCACAGTTTTGCGCACTATTTGGCTGACGGAAAGATTTTCCGCGGCTGGGTGCGCAGCGCTTCGGGTGACACAGCTGAAGGCATCTTATTGATCGAGGACGGAATAGAGGACATTCGGGCAACCGGCTCGACGCTGATGTTGCCACTATTCCTAGCACTAAAGGCTGAAGGTTTGCACCTCGCTGATCGCACCTCTGAAGCTCTCGTGGCGATAACGGAGGCGGAAGCACTGATCGAAAGATCTGAAGCGCGCTGCTGGTGTGCGGAATTGCACCGGCTTCGCGGTGTGTTTCTCACGGCTCTCGGTGCTGACGAGACCCAAATTGAAGCTTCGTTCCGCAAGGCCATCAGAATCGCACAGCAACAGAAGTCCGTTTCGCTGGCGAAACGTGCAGAAGCAACCTACGCGGAATACAGCCGGCAAAAAGCGAACGCGTCAGGAGGACGTGGATTCCGACTACCTCTTTGTTGACGCCAAAAAGGAAATACCAAAAATCACAAATTTAGGTTTTCAAAGGAGGTTTGGAATCGGACGCGGGCGCCCAGTTCGCTCCGAGAATTCTTCGGGCACCCGCGCGTGCCCGACGGAAGACGCGGGCAGCAGACCACGCAAAATATGGTCCAAAGGCTCGCGCAAAATAATTCCCAAAGTCACACACTAATCGTTGTCGACCCGATCCCCTATTACCCGTCATAACCCCTTTTATGATCCCCTAAATTTGGAGGGTGGGGCGGAGAGAAAATGCACAAACGAACCCATCACAGTTTGGTACTGTTGAACGAAAGCCAGGTCTGGAGTCTGTTTCTACCAAAATTGCGTCAGAACCCCTAATTTTTGGTTAGCCAAACTTTAAGACGACGTTTTTTCTTGAGCTGTTTAGTGGTTAAGACTGGATGGAAATATGCCGCTTCCGCTTGAGGATCAAGACTGGTGGACCCTTCTGAGGGCGATAGAGGACCGGCAATGCATACTCCTCCTGGGGCCGGGAGTTGCCATCGACCCAGCCGATCCCGCCGGTGATCCGCTGCCCGTCCGCCTTGCGCACCAACTCACTGAGAAACTCGGCCAGGCTGGCAAGGGCGATCAGGTGATCGCTCCGTCGGACCTTGCGCACGTCGCCCAGACTTACGAGCGCGAGATGCCACGAAAGCGCGACGGCCTGGAGTTTGCCGCAGCTGAGTTTTACAGGCCGTATCACGATCGGACCACGGCGATCCACGAGCATCTCGCGGCCCTCCCATTCAGCCTCTGCATCAGCACGACACCCGACCAATTCTTGCTTAACGCATTTGGCAAGACGCCGGGCAAGCAGCCGATTTGTGACTTCTATCATTTCAAACCCGACCCGAAACGACCCAGGCCACCGCTGCCTGCCCCCCCGGAGCAGAATCCAGAACAGCGTCCGCTGCTTTACGGCCTTTACGGTAGCGTCGATAAAAGCAGCTCGCTAGTGCTCACCGAAAGCGATCTGCTCGATTTTCTGGTGAACGTTACCCGGAAATCGCCGCCGCTGCATCCCTATGTCACCAGTCGGCTGAGCGAGCCGCAAGCATCCTTTCTGTTCATGGGCTTTGGGTTCCGGCACTGGTATGTGCGAATTCTGCTGCATGTGCTGAAGGCGCACGAGCCCGGTAGGTCGTCGCTTGCCCTCGAAGGCACTGACTTTTTCCAATATCCTGAGCATCCGCAGACGGCCCTCTTTTTCAGCAAAGGCTACCTGATAGGATTCCACGATGTGCCGTGGGCGGATTTCGCCGCTGAACTGCGTCAGCGCTTCGAAGTAGATAGCGCCACCCGGCCGAACTTGATAGCCGCGAACGAGCAAATTCCGACCGGTGCTCCAGTCGCTTTTCTTTGCCACGAGAATCGGGACAAACCGCTCGTCGAATCGTTGGCGATAGAACTCCAGACGTGCGGAATCAAAGTATGGCTGGACAAGCAGAACCTGCGCGCGGGCGATCGGTGGCCGGAACTGATCCCGAATGTCCTAGAGAAGCAGTGCGACTACGTTGTCGTGCTTCAAAGTCCTCGGATGCTAGACAAGCCGGAAAGCTACTGCTTTCTCGAGATTGATCTGGCTGCGAAAAGGCAGCCGAAGTTTTTCCCGGGATTGCGTTACCTGGTTCCGACCATTGTGGAAGCCGATCCACGCCTCCCGCTGGAGCCTCTGCAGCCTTTTCACTGCATTGATCTCACCGTGCCCAGTGGCATCGGTGCCCTTGCGCAAACTATCCTCGACGACTGGCAGAAACGCCAGGCGATGAAAACGGCTGCATGACCGCTCTTCCAGAAACAACTGCTGTGCAATCTTCGACGACGGGTGCGGATCGCTATCCTGGCGTCATGCCCTTCGGCGACACGCCGCTCGACTGGCTGCGTTTTTTCGGCCGCGAAGATGAAACCCAGGCGCTGCTGCATCAGCTTCTCAGCGTCGATCTGCTAGTTTTTTTCGGCAGATCGGGCGTGGGAAAGACATCTCTGCTCAAGGCAGGGCTTTTTCCCCTGCTTCGCAAACGCGACTTTCTGCCGGTGCCGGTCCGCTTTAACGAATCTGGGACGCCGCTGGAGATTGTACAGAATGCCGTCGTCGAGGCTTGCAAGGCCGAACAGATTGATTATACGGCCGGTAGCAATGGTAGCCTGTGGGAGTTTTTCAAAACGGCGATCTTCTGGCGGGACGATAGGGTCCAGACACCGGTCCTCCTACTCGACCAATTTGAGGAGGTCTTCACTCTTCAGCGTGAAGAATTCCGCCATGCACTTGCTGCCGAGCTGGGACAATTGACCACTTCCCGGCTGCCTGAGCATCTGCGCCAGAGTCTGGTCGGACATGAAGCAGAAGAAGGCGCCAGCAATCGTGGCAGCCGGCTCTCGTTTACGGAAAAGCCGCCCGAGATGAAAATACTGATCGGACTGCGCGAAGATTATCTCGGCGCGCTCCAGGAATTCGCACCAGCAATTCCCGGCATTTTGCTCAACCGCTTTCGGCTCACCGGTCTGCCTGAAGAAAACGCCCGGCGTGCAATTATCGAGCCGGCGATCCTCGTTTCAGATGAGGTAAAGTTTTCCACCGAGCCGTTCACCTACACGGACGATACGCTTGCTCGGATGATCGTCGTCGCGCGCGACGACGAAGAAGGCAGCATCGAACCGTTTGTGTTGCAAATCCTGTGCAGCCATGTCGAAAAGCAGGTGCGCGACAAGCAGACCACCGCGAACTCCGGTAGGGTCGGACCGCGTCAGGAAAAGAAAGATTCAACCTCGAGCGTTGTCCTCTCCCGTGGCGTGCGCCTGGAGGTGGATTTTAGCTATCTCGGCGGCGAGAAGGAAATTCGGGCGATTACGACAAACTTCTATTTCGATGCTCTCAAGCGGTTGCCGTACAAAAGACTACGCCGACGGGCGCGAGCTGTGTGCGAGGAAGAGCTTCTGACAGGCGCAGGACGGCGGCGCCGCGTGCTGCAGGACGATCTGCGGGAGCGTTTCAAACTGCCTCAACAGGCCCTCGACACGCTGGAAAATGCCTGTTTACTCCGAAAGGAACCACGCCACGGTAGCTTCTATTACGAAATCAGTCACGACCGGATCGCCGAAGCTATTCAACACAACCGCCGGTGGCGAATGCCGCGCGAGCTCAAGTGGTTGGTTGGCATGCTGCTCGTCGTGGTGGTTTCGGTCGCGGTGGTAGTATCGTCCTATCAAACTAACGAGGCTCGTCTGGCTCTTATCAAGGCGGAGCAAGCAGGAGAGAACGCCCGATTGGAAGCCGAGCGAGCGAAATCCGAGCTAGAGGCTCGCCAGAAGGCTGAATTGGCAGCGCAGCAGGCGAAGGAAGCGCGAGATGAAGCAGAGCAACTGCTGAATTATCTGCTCTTCGATTTGCGCGATAAGCTGGAGCGGCTTGGTCGTCGCGACATCCTGGAGGACGTGCAGAAGCGGGTGGACGCCTATTATGAGCGGATGGGCGCTGTCGGTGAATCAGGCGAGAGTCTTCGTCAAAGAAGCGTCGCTTACAACAACCGAGGAGACCTTTTACTGAACCGTGGCGATCTCAAAGCCGCCCTGAGCTCCTACCAGAAGTTCTTGGAAATCGCTCAGAAGTTAGCCGCGCGCGACCCGGAGAACACCCTATGGCAGCGCGACCTGTCGATCAGTCACGAAAGAATCGGCGATGTGCAGAAGGCTCAGGGCGATCTCAAGGCCGCCATGAGCTCCTACCAGACGGATCTGGAAATCCGACAGAAGTTAGCCACGCGCGACCCGGACAACATCGAATGGCAGCGCGA
>Ga0074045_10005085_pt1 | contig 11549 bp, 11 predicted proteins | sample BogForMeECP23OM2_FD_94442 | JGI IMG/M metagenome (GOLD analysis project Ga0074045, IMG submission 94442) | Bog forest soil microbial communities from Calvert Island, British Columbia, Canada - Bog Forest MetaG ECP23OM2 | ecosystem: Environmental > Terrestrial > Soil > Wetlands ...
CGGATATGAGTTATCCTGGCTCTGACCTCCATCAGTTGAAAGGTACGATGAAAGGTTTCTGGGCGGTAAGAGTTTCAGGAAATTGGAGGGTTGTATTTACTTTCAAAGAGGGCAATGCTTACCAGATTGATTATCTAAACTACTATTAGGCAGGTGAGAACATGAGGACAAGGAAAAGGATACCAACGCATCCGGGCGGCATTTTGAGAAGGCAGTACATTGAACCTCTGTCTTTGACGGTATCGAGTATTGCCGAGACCCTCGGGGTGTCACGCAAAACGATATCAAAAATTATAAATGAGCGCGGCGGCGTAACGCCTGATATGGCACTGCGTCTCTCGAAAGCATTCAATACTACTCCAGAACTATGGCTCAACTTACAGAGAAATTACGACTTATGGGAAGCATCGCATAAGTCCGGTGATTGGAAGTTGGTAGAAGCAGTTGCGGTTTGAAAAGTAGCTCGCTGCATCAATCGCCGCGCTTTTCTCCTATCAATAGATAGTTTCTGCCAGAGGATAAGTGCGCTTAACCAATCATAATTTCCATTCAGAGGTGAGAATTGAAAAAACAAAAGGGCTTTTCCTATGGAATATTCTGAGACCGAATTAGAACCTTATAAAGCAACATTTATAAAATCAATGTGTTACGATACAAATTTTGGTCAGTGGGACGAAAAAATAGACCACAATGGGACCATATTTTCATTTCACGCACATTTATTTATACCATTCAAATCTATCACTTCAGAATACTATTTTCTCTCCCAACTTTGTGCAATTAAAGAAAAATAGGTGAGGGGATTATGCAGATTCCGAATCGCTTCGGACATAGATTCCGATTTGCGTCGGACACCCTTTCCGAACAGTGTCGGACAGCGATTCCGAATCAGCTCGGACAGCAACATAATTACGAATTCTAATCTTTAATACGTGTCAATTAATGAACTTTTACCCTTTATCTTAGTATTAATTTCAATTATACTTTAAGCAAATAGATCACAGATACAGATTGTATTAGTGATTATTAAGCGTATTGTAAAAATATGAGACACTTTCTCTCTGAATTATTGAAGTTTCCATTTACTAAAACTTTCAATAATTCATCCGGAATACGGCACGTTTAGGATAAACTAAAGATGCAGGGAATGCCGATCTCGGGCTGTACCTAGATGTAGCATATATTCGCAAGAAACGACCAGCTGGTTGCAACAAAATCTAACTACATGCGCTTTGTATTCTGCGTACTTGATAAGTTCGATTCATTAATTGGTTTGACAAGACACTGGAGGATAACATGTGGCAACGTGATTTTAGCATAGAAACAAACGCTACCCCAGAGGTGGTTTGGAAAATATTCTGCGACGTCCCGGGCTGGAAGATGTGGAATGCAGGTATTGAACACATTGAGATAAACGGACCATTTGAAGTTGGCACAGTATTTATCATGACACCTCCTGGTCAGGAACCTATATCCACCCGCCTTGTTGAACTACGAGAAAATGAATTTTTCGTTGACGAGACTCGCGTTGCAGATGTCGTTGTACGTGTCGCACATCGCATTCAACGTGTAACTCCAAAACGGACCTGCGTCATTTATTCCGTTCAGGTTACAGGTCCATCTGCCGAAAAGATTGGAAAAGCTGTGTCTGCGGATTTTCCAGACGTGCTAAAAGCGCTCTCAACTTTGGCAGAATCAAAATGAAGAACTGATTTTAAAATAGCTAACTGGTGGATGCAACCGACTTCACCCGTTCACCTCGAGTCTTTGTTGGGATGGAGAGCCTTCTATGTTACATTTATTGTTCTCCACCAGTTGCTGTCGTCGTTAGTGGATGGTTGTAATCAGGTTGTTATTTTTTGAGTGAAATAAAGAATTCTGATTGATAATGTTAGATCTCGAATACTTCCTCTGAACTATGCGACAGTGAGATCATTGTCGAAAGTGTTTAGTTCAATCTGAAGGTGTGATCGAGATTAATTCATTAAGACTATAATTTACAAGTTGATAATGCCAATAGTGAAGAAAAGATATAGGGAGGAAACGAATGGCACGTTTTACTATTAAATGCGAAATAGTTAAAGTTGCGACCGAGTCAGGTATTTGTTCCGGCCCGGCTAAATGCCAGATGGGAGAGATTTATATCTTGACAGCAAGAACGCCGGAACCCACGGGGATGTGCGGTCGTTCATTCGCAACCATTCATCCGATGGCATATGCTATGCGGTGGTCTAAAAAAATGGATTTCGAAAAAAACGATTTCGTGGATATAATTTGTCCGGATGGTTCCGTTACCTATAGGCTTTCAAGAATAAAAGGGTAAGAAACAGGGCGTTCTTCCTTTGAAGTATTGATAATTAGATTTCCAATGAAAGTGAATAGTGCTAATTGTTAAATGGGAGAAAAAATGAAACCATGCAGAGAATGTAAACATGAAATTTCAGAACAGGCTTTTTCATGCCCAAATTGTGGTGCGCCTTACCCTGCGAGAGAAAAATGGGATGGCTGGGGATATGAGTACAAATCCAACCTTACTTTCTTCGGACTGCCAATTCTCCACATATCTTTCAAATACCGCGCAAACGGAAGACCTGTCGTGGCTAAAGGCGTCATTGCCATCGGTCAGTTCGCGTATGGCATCGTGACTATTTCACAGTTCGGTATCGGATTTTTCAGCGTGAGCCAGTTTACTATTGCGGCTTATGCGCTAGCCCAGATCGGCGTTGCTTACTCACTTATTGCACAATTGGGCGTTGCTTACTCACTGATTGCACAATTCGGCCTCTACATTCACGAAGGTCACGGCCAATTTGTAAAAAGTATCGGGTCACTATTAAACATGATCTAGATTAGTCTATCCGAGGATTCCTGCTTTTGGATTCGAATAGGTAACGTATTTCATGTTCTAGTCCATCAACAAGGTTCTATACCCATGTATAGGTGCTTAAGCTTTCCCAAGATTGTTATCGTTTTCTGCCACTTCGCCGGCATGAATATTTACCACTGATTGTTGCGTGTTTCTACCGCAATATGTTAAGGTTTCAAATCATACAAACTTGTTTGATTGTAGGTATATGTGAGATAGTCTACCCTTTCTACACATTACTGATTTTTGGTTTGAAACATTAATTGACCTACATTACAAAACGTACGCAGGGTCGCTGATTAATTTCATTGATAGAGTAGAAAGAATGTCCGGACAGAATCGGAACGTGTGTCCGAAACCGATTGGAATTACTGTCCGGAACCATCGGAATACACAGATTATCCTTATAAAATGAATGAATGACGTTAGAATACTGTTAGAAGTCCATCTATAACGCAATGACACTACAATCAATTAAAAGCGTACGCCGGGTATGTTACCCGAAGGTCATTTGAAGACTATGCGTATTTTATACATAATCCGGTGTCTTTAAAGTCAATTTTGGGTTGTAATCTTGATTTATTTATACCATAATAAAAACGTACCTACATCTTGGTTTCAGCGATTATTGGGCGTTTAATAATAATGCACGTTACTTCCTCTTCTTGGGCGGTTGTCAAGTTTTTTTTATAATTATCTGTCAAAGTGGGTTTGTGGCGAGCTGAACTAAACAATTGCATTATATAAAAAAATGCATGTTTCATTCAGAAAGTCTCAATCGCAGTGCTCAGTTCTCTGCGAAATATGCATACCCTAAGTTAACCTCTTTTCTACTTTATTTCGTGCAGCAATTCCATTATACTTTTGGATATTAATAATATGCAGTTTCCGTGAGTATCTACTAATAAAAAACAGGAGGTATCGCGATGAAGCGACTTTTCCTGCTCCTGTCTCTCACTTTATTCCCTCTTGCCCCATGGGATCATAAAGGATGATAAGGATGAAAACATCGGTCTGGATAGGTATAGACATAGGAACCACAGGTGTTCGTGCGGTAGCTTACCAGTCTAATGGCCATTCCCTTTGTGAAGCTTCCCTGGAGTATCCGTTATATACACCGAAAACGGGCTGGGCTGAACAAGATCCGGACGAAATTCTTGTTGCAATGGAGAAAGTCCTTAGTAACGTTGCGTCATCGTTAGCACAGCGTGGCCACAAACCCGAGGGACTGGCGATAAGCTCTGTGTTTCACAGTTTTTTGGCTTATGATAAGGATTGGCATCCGCTTACAAGGCTAATGACGTGGGCAGATAATCGGAGCCAGGAAGTGGTACAAGAAATAAAAAAGGAATATCCGGACTTTATGTCTATATATCGGCGTACTGGATGTCCACTTCATCCAATGTATCCAATGACGAAAATCGCGTGGCTTCGTAAGGAGCATCCGGATGTATTTAAGAATGCCGTGTATTTTGGATCTATTAAAGATTACGTATTCAGGGTTTTAACCGGACAATGGGTGGTGGACCGATCCATCGCCAGCGGCTCCGGGCTGTATAACCTATTCAGATTGGAGTGGGACCGGGACCTCTTGAAGTTTTTACATATTTCTGCTGACGCTCTACCTGCTGTGATGTCGACGACGCACAATCAGCATTTAGATAGCGGAGTGGCGCGGCGTACGGGCCTGCCTGCCGGTATTCCTGTGGTCATTGGCGCCGGTGACGGTGTATTGGTGAACGTCGGTATCGGAGCAGTCCAGCCAGGACTTATGAGTGCAACGATTGGTACAAGTGGCGCGGTGCGCATGTTGACTGATGAACCGCGCGTAGATGTAAAAGGGCGCACATGGTGTTACAATTTGACTGATAAGGTATGGGTGCTTGGAGGAGCAATAAATAACGGTGGCATTGCGTTGCGGTGGGTGCGCGACATGTTCAACGTAAAAGAGCGAAGGACCGCGGAACGACTCGGCGTTGACACCTACAATCTGCTGACATATAATGCCAGCAAAGTACCGGCTGGCTCGGACGGCCTCATCATGCTTCCCTTTTTTGCCGGTGAACGGGCTCCCAATTGGAATGCCAACGCGCGGGGTGTGATTTTTGGCCTTACCTTGAACCATAACAAAAATCACCTTATCCGGGCCACCATGGAAGGCGTATGCTATCGCATGAATAGCATTCTGCTGGCTCTGGAGGAAGTTACCGGACCAGCGCGGGAGATCAGGGCGAGCGGGAGTTTCATCAGATCTGAATTGTGGTTGCAGATTTTAGCCGACGTATTCAATCAGGATGTAAACGTGTCCAATATCAATGAGGGAGCGGCTTTCGGCGCGGCAGTACTTGGTTTTGTTTCCACCGGAGTGCTAAACGATATTTCTGCCACCGCTGACTTTGTAACTATCAAGAAAACGTACAAACCTAGGGCCGAGGAAGTAAAGACTTACAAGCAACTTTATAATATCTATGATCATGTTTATTGGAATCTGCAACAGGAATTTACTGATATTGCGGCTATTCAAAAAAATAATAATAGCTAGCAGGTAATGCAACACCGAGGAAACAAGGACATGGCAAAGGTATTAGTGACAGCCCGCTCCGTAGCGGCAAGCAGCGAGAGCAGGGCAATACTGGAGTCGGCGGGACATGAATTTATTACCCATGTGGGAGATAGTCCCTGGTCTGAGGTGGATATGCTACGCGTTGTTCCCGGCGTGGATGCAGTCATCGCAGGTCTGGATGAGATTACGGCAAAAGTAATGGCGGCAGGAAGTCCATCCTTAAAGATTGTTGCTAGAAATGGTGCAGGTTATAATAACGTGGATGTGGAAGCAGCCAATAGGCTGGGGATAACAGTCACACTTGCTCCTGGAGCCAACACCATTTCCGTATGCGAGCTGGTATTCGGATTAATGCTGTCCTTAGCTCGTCAAATTCCGGGTCAGGATGCGAAGGTGCATCAGGGCAGCTGGAAACGCATTTTAGGCTCTGAATTGTACGGTAAGGTTTTAGGAGTACTAGGTACCGGCAATGTTGGCAGCGAAGTAATCAAACGGGCACATACCTTCGGTATGACCATCGTGGCCTTTGATATCGTGCATCGGACCGAGCTGTGTCAGCAATTTGACCTGCGATATCTTACACGTGATGATGTGTTCAGACAGGCCGACTTCTTGACACTACACATGCCCGTGACAGTTGACACCAGAAACATAATCAATGCAGGGACTTTGAGAATGATGAAAAAAACGGTTTTCATCATTAATACCGCAAGGGGCGGACTGGTAGATGAAATAAATCTGCACAACGCGCTTAAATCAGGGGAAATAGCCGGCTATGGCACAGACACTTTTTCCCAAGAACCTCCGGCAGCAGATAACCTTCTCCTTACTCTGCCGAATGTGATTGCTACTCCTCATAGCGGCGCATATACAAAAGAAGCGGTTTCAAGATGTAGCGTCACAGCGGCACAAGAAGTGGTGCGTGTTTTGTGTGGCAAGGTGCCACTTTACGCTGTCAAAAAGTAAAGAACACTGCTATGTTTGTTTCTGATAAAATCGTCATTTCGACCAACCTGCTCCATCAAAAAAGAATCTGAATGAGGCTATTGTTACTGGATTAGAGAGATTGGTTTGATTTGAAAAGACTCGCAGGGTGATACAGGGGGGAAAATAATTCAAACAAGTTAGTAAAATAACAATAGAAAAGTTATCCATATGATGGATGCGGGAGAGACCTGCATATGCAGGCGCCGAAGGAGCAAACTGGTTAAAACTCTCAGGCAAAAGGACCGTATCCAGATGGAACTCTGGAAAGACTGTAATGCGGCACCCACGGGGTAAACCGGGCAATAGTGCAGCCGGTAATCTCTCAGGTAAAAAGACAGAGACCAAGAATCTTGGTCTCTGTCTTTTTTTTGTAAAGATTTAAGAACACAGGGAGCAGAAGGCTGACAGATAGCGCCTGCGGTTTAAGTGGGAGTTTACCTCTTTGACAGTATCATTACGTAATGGTTTTATGCTTTTTTCAAAAAAGGGGGTTAGATAATGACAGAAGCGAAACGAACACCACTGTATAAAACACACATGAAGTATGGTGGTAAAATCGTCGAGTTTGGAGGATGGCTTCTCCCTGTTCAGTACAGCGGCATCCTGGAAGAACACTCCGCAGTAAGGAACGCAGCCGGTTTGTTCGATGTGTCCCATATGGGCGAGATAACTGTCCAGGGACCTGACGCATTGAAATATCTGCAGGAGCTTGTAACAAATGATGTTTCACGCATGGCAAAGAATCAGGTTCAGTATACTCCAATGTGTTATCTGAACGGCGGGACTGTCGATGACCTGCTTATTTATAAGCACGATGAAGATAATTATCTTCTGATTGTTAACGCCGCCAATACAGAAAAAGACTTCAACTGGACGAAGGATAACCAGAGTCGATTCAATGTACGACTGGACAATATATCCGACCAAGTTGCCCAGTTGGCGCTGCAAGGACCGGGGTCAGAAGCGATCATGTCGAAACTGACAAACGAGCCGTTACAGAACCTTCGGTATTATTGGTTTATGCCGGAAGTGCAATTAGCCGGAAAAAAAGTAATGTTGTCCCGGACAGGCTATACCGGCGAAGATGGTTTTGAAATCTATTGCCGGCCGGAAGATGTGGAATATTTATGGGAGGGCATCATAGAAGCTGGCAAGCCGTTAGGCTTGCTGCCCGCGGGACTGGGTTGCCGAGATACACTGCGATTTGAAGCCTGTTTCCCGCTGTATGGGCGCGAATTGTCAGCTGATATTTCTCCGCTTGAGGCAGGCCTTGACCGATTCGTAAAAGTGCCAGGAAAAAAATTCATCGGAAGCGACGCTCTGCTTGCCCAGAAAACCTGCAAGATCAAAAGGAAATTAGCGGGTTTTGCCATGGTTAGCCGTGGGATTGCCCGCGCCGGGTATCGTGTTTTTGCTCTTGGGCGTCAAATTGGAGTTGTGACAACCGGCTCTTATGCTCCGAGTCTGAACAAAAATCTGGGATTAGCACTCGTTGAAACAGAATTCGAACATCACGGCGAAAAAATAGCGGTCGAGATCCGGGACCATCATGTCGAAGCTGAAATTATTCGTAGACCATTTTATAAAAGAAAGGGGAAATAAATTGAATATTCCAAAAGAATTGAAGTATACCAAGGAGCACGAGTGGGTTCGGGTTAACGGGAACAGGGTTACAGCAGGTGTTACTGATTTTGCCCAGTCTCAACTGGGTGATATCGTGTATGTCGAACTGCCCGCTGTCGGCGCCAAGGTCAATAAGGGCGAGAGTTTTTCTGTCTTAGAATCCGTGAAGGCGGTATCAGATATCTATGCTCCGGTTACCGGGGTGGTAGTTGATGTCAATCAAATGCTTGATAAAGCTCCGGAGCATGTTAACAAAGATCCTTACGGTCAGGGATGGATTGTTATAATCGAGATGAATGACCAGGCGGAACTCGCCGGCCTGTTAGACAATACATCATACGAGAAGATCATCTCTGAAGGAGGTCACTAATAATGTCATGGAGTTATCTGCCTCACACCGAAGGCGATCGTAAGGCTATGCTGTTGTCAATCGGAGTTGAAACGGTAGATGCCTTATTCGCGGATGTTCCAGCGGCAATAAAACTGAACAGACCTTTAAATCTGCCGCGGGCAATGGCCGAGTCCGAACTTGTAAAACATCTCCAGGCCATGTCAGCCGAAAATGCCAATATCAGGGATTACACATGTTTTTTGGGTGCCGGCGCTTACGACCATTACATTCCCAGCGTGGTGAACCATATTATTTCCCGGTCAGAATTCTATACAGCGTACACGCAATATCAACCCGAAATATCCCAGGGATATTTGCAGGCACTGTGGGAGTACCAGTCCATGATATGTGAAATCACGGGCATGGAAGTGGCCAATGCTTCAATGTATGACGGCGGGACGGCGTTGGCGGAAGCTGCAATGATGGCTTGTGGAGCAACTGGTCGGGATGAAATTGTGGTCTCCAGAACCATTCATCCATATTACCGGGAGGTTCTCAAAACTTACGGTATCGACCGTGGTTATAAATTTAGAGATATTAGTTACGCAGATGCAGATGGAACAACATACATTAAACTACTTGAGAAAATTGTTAGTGAGTCGACGGCTGCTATTATCATTCAGTCGCCCAACTTCTTCGGCACTATCGAAGACCTTAAAACCATCTCAGAAATCGCCCATACCAAAAGGGCTCTTTTAGTTGCATCGGTGGATCCGATATCACTAGGGATATTGGAATCTCCCGGCCGATTAGGTGTTGATATTGTCGTAGGTGAGGGGCAGAGCATGGGATTGCCGGTATCGTTCGGCGGGCCGTATCTCGGCTTTTTCGCTGCAACCGAAAAATTGATGCGAAGGATGCCTGGCCGCATCATCGGGCAGACTGCTGATGCAGAGGGACGCAGGGGTTTCGTGCTCACGCTCCAGACCCGGGAACAGCATATCCGCAGAGAAAAAGCGACTTCCAACATCTGTTCCAATGAGGCGCTCTGCGCCCTGGCTGCAGCGGCCTATTTAAGTGCGGTAGGCAAGCAGGGTTTTCAGGAAATAGCCGCCCAGTGCATGCATAAAGCGCATTATGCCTATGAACAACTGACAACACTGAAATGCTGTCAGCCCGCGTTCAACGCTCCGTTCTTCAAGGAATTCGTTGTCCGGTTTGAGAAACCGGTGACTGATCTGAACCGATCACTGCTGGCATCCGGCATTATCGGTGGTTTTGATGTTGGAAAATATTATCCGGAACTGGAACAATGCATGCTGGTATGCGTCACCGAAAAAAGAACTAAATATGAAATTGACCGGTTGGTTGAAAAAATGGGGGCGATATTATGAAATGCGGCAAAGCGCTGATTTTTGAAATGAGCAAGGAAGGACGCCGTGCTTCAGATTTGGCGCCACTCGACGTTGACACCACGAGGACTGCCATACCGAAACGGTACTTAAGGACAAAACCGGCAGCCCTCCCTGAAGTGAGTCAACCGGATTTAATCAGGCACTATACGGCATTATCTAATCGAAACTTCGGTGTAGATTCCGGATTTTATCCGCTTGGTTCCTGTACAATGAAATACAACCCGAAAGTCAATGAAGATGTTTGCCGGTATCCCGGCTTTTCGCAGGTGCATCCGCTGCAAGATTGTGAATCGGTGCAGGGCGCGCTAAAACTGCTTTACGAAATGGAGCAGTATCTTGCCGACATTTTCGGTATGGACGCTATTACCTTGCAACCCGTGGCCGGCGCCCATGGTGAACTGACCGGGTTAAAACTGATACGGGCATACCATCGTTCCCGGGGCGATAAGAGAACGAAAGTAATCATTCCTGATTCGGCTCATGGTACAAATCCCGCCAGCGCAACAATTTGCGGCTTGGAAATGGTCGGCATTAAGTCGAATGGTGACGGCTCAATCAACCTTGATGCGTTACGGTCTGCTGTCGGACCGGATACGGCTGCGTTCATGCTGACCAATCCCAGTACACTGGGCTTGTTCGAGACCAATATCAGGGAGATGGCTGCAATAGTTCATGAAGCGGGTGGACTGCTCTATTATGACGGGGCTAACGCCAATGCGATCCTGGGGATTGTCCGCCCGGGCGACATGGGATTTGATGTTGCTCATCTCAATCTGCATAAGACATTTGCGACTCCGCACGGCGGAGGCGGGCCCGGCTCGGGACCGGTCGGGGTTAAGAAGAATCTAGTTCCTTTTCTTCCCGTGCCGGTCATCTCTTACGACGGCGAAAAGTATACGTTAGATGAAAATCGCCCCTCTTCAATCGGTAAAGTACACACCTTTTACGGGAATTTCGGAGTTATAGTGCGCGCTTATGCCTATATCAGGACGATGGGGAGCGATGGCCTGCGCCAAGTCAGCGAGGACGCAGTGCTCAACGCCAACTACTGCTTGAGGCAGCTTAAGGACGACTACCACGCTCCCTTTACCCGATTCTGCATGCATGAATGCGTACTCACATCCCTGAAACAAAAACCGTATGGCGTCAAAACGCTTGATATAGCAAAGCGACTGCTGGATTACGGCTATCATCCTCCGACCATATATTTCCCGCTCATCGTCGAAGAAGCCATGTTGATAGAACCCACTGAGACGGAAAGCAAAGAAACGCTTGATAAATTCATCAGCGTGCTCCGAAGAATTGCCGAGGAAGCAAGAACTGATGCGGCATTAATCAAAACCGCGCCGCATGATACGGTTGTCGGAAGACTGGATGAGGTTGCGGCAGCCCGTAAGCCGATCGTAAAATGGACGACTTAAAAACAATGGTGGACGAAGGGTGGGAAATCCGGCAGCGCCACTTTGAGTCAACAATATGTTTCTCCTATCCTTCACAAACGCGTGCTGTCAGCGTGACAGGTGACAAATGTCAATTGAACCGTGCTCATTGCGGCGGTCACTACCTGAAACACATGAAAGCATTACAAGAAGAAAGAGGCTCTGTGCGTTGTTGCCATAGAACCGAAACGGTTTCTTTCCTCGCGCAAGGACCCGGCACTTGGTCAAAAGCTGATAAAAGATATTCTGATACAGCTGGCACGGCCGATGCTCGTTGACATAGGACAACGTCGAACGCTTGGGTGTTGCACTTATGCCGAGGTGC
>Ga0074045_10005086_pt1 | contig 11544 bp, 8 predicted proteins | sample BogForMeECP23OM2_FD_94442 | JGI IMG/M metagenome (GOLD analysis project Ga0074045, IMG submission 94442) | Bog forest soil microbial communities from Calvert Island, British Columbia, Canada - Bog Forest MetaG ECP23OM2 | ecosystem: Environmental > Terrestrial > Soil > Wetlands ...
CAACTCTCGGCAAACCGCGACCGACCGCCCAGCGGCCATTGCCGTCCATGATGATCGCTGTGTGTAGAGTACTTTGAAATGCAAAGTTTAGGGACATAAAAAAAGGAGCCTCATTTGTCGCGCGTAGCTTGAATCAGCGCTTCCATGTGATCGAGGTAGCGTTCGAGCGCCCGCCGCCCAGGCGCCGTCAGACGGTACTCGGTCTTAGGCGTCCGGTTGGCGAAAGACTTGGCGCAGCCCACGTAGCCTGCTTCTTCCAGCTTGCGTGCGTGGACGCTCAGGTTGCCGTCGGTGGTATCGAGCAAGCGCTTCAACTCACTAAACGTGAGCGATTCGTTCACCGCCAGCGCGCTCAGCATACCCAGACGAAGGCGCTCGTGCACCAGCCGGTCCAGCGTGTGCGCGCTAGCCGCCGGCGCGGCCACCGGGCCAACCGCGGGCCGCTTCTCGCGTTCCTTCTTGACTGAGCTCTCTCTAGCCGCCATATTTCACCGCGATGACCGTACCGAAGAGAATGTGCAGGCCTCCGAAGCCGGTGGCTAGCAGCACGCAGCCTGCCGACGGCTCGACGAGCGCGGCCGCGCCGGCCACCATGAAGCAAGAGCCCATCAGCGGCACCACTCGGACCGAGGTCGAACCGCCGGAAACGATGGCCGTCCCATAAACCAACAACCAGAGCCCCGGCAGCAGCGCCGTCATTCCATGCTGGAATAGTACGGCTGTCAACAGCGCTCCAGCCGTCATGGCCGGCGTAAAAGCGGCAGCGAACTTCCGTCCTGGCCCAGAGAGCAGCGCCAGCCTGGCGCGGTGCGACTTCCACGCGGCTCCGGCCACGCCAATCGCCGAAGCCAAGACGGCCTCCGCCATCCACGCCGCAACCCACCGCGTGCCATGAGCCGCCGGTCCGGCCCACCAGGCGGCTGCCAGCGCGGTAGACCCCATCAGAACTCCACCGACTCCCGGCACGGCGGTGAAGGACCCCGCCCGCTCCATGGTCTGGCGGATGTACTGCAAGTTGTCCATCGCGTGGGCGTGCAGTTCCAACGGCTGCGGCCGGGGAGTTGCCATGCTGCTAGAATACCGCCGATTCGGAACTTATTCAAGTACTTTTTGTAGCAAAGTGTGCCGCCCGATCGCCGCCGGCCCTGACGGCGCCTGGCTGCCGATGGAAACCGCTCTGCGTCGAGCTATCATGGTTGATCCTTCCGGATCAGCTTTAGAATTACCGGCGGGAGCTATCCAACCACCATATGACCAACCAAGACTTTTCAGCGGAACGAGAGCGGCTGCTGGCCGCGCAGGAGCGCCTGATCGAGCGTCCGAACGAGCGATTGCCGGAGTCGAATGGATGGTTTCACCGCTACCGGTATCCCGTGCTGACAGCGGCGCACACGCCGGTGTTCTGGCGCTACGATCTCGATCCAGCCACCAATCCATTTCTCATGGAGCGTCTCGGCATCAACGCGGCCTTCAACGTCGGCGCGATGGAGTGGCGCGGTGGCGTGGTGCTGATGGCGCGGGTGGAAGGCGTTGATCGCAAGTCGTTCTTCGCCGTTGCGGAAAGTGCTAACGGCATCGATGGCTTCCGCTTCTGGGATTATCCGGTGGCGATGCCCGAAACGTCCGAACCGGAGACCAACGTTTACGACATGCGGCTGACGGCGCACGAAGACGGCTGGATCTATGGATTGTTCTGCGCCGAGCGCAAGGATCCGGCGGCGCCTCCCGGAGATTTGTCTTCCGCGTTGGCGCAGTGCGGCATCGCGCGCACCCGCGATCTGAAGACCTGGGAGCGGCTGGACGATTTGCGGACTTCCTCGGCGCAGCAGCGAAATTGCGTGCTGCACCCGGAGTTCGTCGACGGCAAGTACGCGTTCTACACGCGCCCGCAGGACAGTTTCATCGAAGCCGGCCGCGGGGGCGGCATCGGCTGGGGACTGGCGTCGAACATGGAGCACGCGTCGATCGCCGAGGAGACGATCCTCGACCAGCGCGAGTATCACACCATCACTGAGGTCAAGAACGGACTTGGCCCGGCGCCCATCAAGACCGAGAAGGGCTGGCTGCACCTGGCCCACGGCGTTCGCAATACGGCGGCCGGATTGCGCTATGTCCTCTATTGCTTCCTCTGCGACCTTAAGGTTCCTTATAAGGTGATTGCCAAACCGGGCGGCTACTTCCTCGCTCCCGAAGGTGAGGAGCGGATCGGCGACGTGTCGAATGTGGCGTTTTCGAATGGCTGGGTCCGCCGCGGCGACGACGTTACGATCTATTACGGCGCATCCGACACACGCACGTATGTCGCCTCGACTACCGTCGAACGGCTGCTCGATTATGTGCTGCACACGCCGCCCGACCCGTTGCGGAGCGCCGCGTGTGTCCAGCAACGCATCGCGTTGATCGAGAAGAACCAACGGCTGCTCAAATCGTAAGCGCCTGGCGCAAGGATGACAAACGCCACTATGACTCCCGATAAGAAGGCCTGGGCCGCGCGGATTGAGAAGGAGCTGCTCGGCAACATCCTGCCGTTTTGGATGCACCACACGATAGATCGCGAAAACGGCGGCTTTTATGGCACGGTCGACTGCAATCTCCGGGTCGAGAGAGATTCCCCGCGTGCCGCTGTCATCAACGCACGGATCCTCTGGACCTATTCCGCGGCGTGCCGGCTCTACGGCGCCCAATATCGCGAGATGGCGGACTGGGCCTACGATTACATCGCCACGAGATTCTGGGACGCGCAGCATGGCGGTGTCTATTGGATGCTGGATTACCAGGGCAAGCCGCTGTCGGACCGCAAGCAGATATACGCGCAGGCTTTTGCGGCATACGGCATGGCGGAGTATTTCCGCGCCACCGGCAAGCCGGAGAGCCTCGAGTTTGCCCAACGGCTGTTCCACCTAATTGAAGAGCATAGTTACGATTCGGCATGGAAGGGCTATCTGGAAGCGCGTGCCCGCGATTGGAGCGCGCTGGCGGACCTGCGGCTGAGCGACAAAGACCTGAACAGCCCCAAGTCCATGAACACGCACCTGCATGTGATGGAGGCTTACACGAACCTGCTGCGCGTGTGGAAGGACTCGGAGCTACAGGCCAAGCACAAAGAACTGCTGGAAGTGACCATGGACCTGATCGTAAATAACTCGACCGGTCACTTCAAACTGTTCTTCGACAATCGGTGGAACTCTCTCTCCGACCACATCTCCTTTGGCCACGACATCGAGGGTAGCTGGCTGATACTGGAAGCCGCCGAAGTGCTGGGCGATCCAGTGTTAATCGAACGTGCGCGGAAACTCGCTGTCACCATGGCTGAGAGCGTCTACAAAGAAGGGTTGGACCAGGACGGCAGTCTCTTCTACGAATGCAATTCAAAAGGCGTGATGATCGACCCCAATAAACATTGGTGGGCGCAGGCCGAAGGCGTGGCCGGCTTTTACAATGCGTACCAGGTTTCGGGCGAGCAGCGCTTTCTGGATGAGGCTTATCGGATTTGGGAATACATCGAAGAGAAGATCGTCGATCATGTTCACGGTGAGTGGCACGCGAAATTGAGACCCGGCGGAATGCCATACACCGCGAAAGAGGACGGAGACGCCTGCCTGGTAGGACCCTGGAAATGCCCCTACCACAACAGCCGGGTATGTTATGAGATGATCGAGCGTTTAACCAAATAATCCCTAGCTTCATTGGAGACGTGTTATGCGATACGGCTATTTTGACGATCAGAACCGGGAATATGTAATCACTCAACCCGACACACCGCTGCCTTGGATCAACTACCTGGGGTGCCAGGCGTACTTCGGCATTATTTCCAACACGGCAGGTGGTTACTCCTTCTATCGCGATGCGCGCTTGCGACGCATCACGCGCGGGCGGTATAACAACGTCCCATTGGACGACGGCGGGCGTTATATTTATCTGCGCGACGACGAGAGTGGAGAATACTGGTCGCCATCCTGGATGCCCACCTGCCGCGATCTGGAGCAATACACCTGCCGTCACGGGATGGGTTATTCGACCATCGGGTCTAAGTATCGTGGCATATCGGCCAGCACTCGCTATTTCGTACCACTGGACGAAACGCTGGAAATCTGGCAACTTACCTTGCGGAACGACCGGCTCACTCCGGCCGCGATTTCGGCATTTTCCCTGGTAGAGTTCTGCCTCTGGGATGCGCAGGACGATGCCACCAACTTCCAGCGCAACTTCAGCATCGGGCAAGTAGAGATCGAAGACGGAGTCATCTACCACAAGACCGAGTACCGCGAGCGGCGCGACCATTTCGCGTGGTTTGCCTGCTCGGACCCGTTAGCCGGATTCGAGACGCAACGCGAGGCTTTCCTCGGACCATGGCGAGGCTGGGACAGGCCGGCTGTTGTGGAGCGGGGCAAAGCGTCTAACTCACACGCGTACGGCTGGTCGCCGATCGGCAGCCACCATGTGAAACTGGTTCTCCAGCCTGGCGAAATACATCAGATTGTATTTGCCTTGGGCTATCATGAAAACCCGAAAGATCAAAAGTTCGATCCGCCGAACTCGCAGGTGGTCAACAAGAAGACTGTGAAGCCGGTGATTGCGCGCTACCGCGACCGGGTCAACGTGGATGCGGCGTTTGACAAGCTGCACGCTTATTGGGATGGCCTGCTGGGAGTCTACCAGACGGCTACGCCGGACATACACACGGACCGCATGGTGAACGTGTGGAACGCATATCAATGCATGGCTACCTTCAATATGTCGCGGTCGGCGTCGTTCTACGAATCGGGCATTGGCCGGGGCCTGGGCTTCCGCGACTCCAATCAGGACTTACTTGGATTCGTGCAAATGGTGCCGGAGCGCGCAAGGGAACGGATACTCGATCTGGCGGCGACGCAGCTTCCCAGCGGCGGCGCCTATCACCAGTATCAGCCGCTGACTAAGAAGGGTAACAACGATATTGGCGGCAATTTCAACGACGATCCGCACTGGCTGATTATCGGCGTCGCGGCCTATCTGAAGGAGACAGGCGACTGGAGCATCCTCGATGAACCCGTGGAGTTCGATAACCAGCCGGGGAGCGCGCAACCGCTGTATGAGCATCTGCGGCGGAGCTTCCACTACACGCTCGAGCGTCTTGGGCCGCACGGCCTGCCACTGATCGGCCGCGCGGATTGGAACGACTGCCTCAATTTGAACTGCTTCTCCGATACGCCGGGCCAATCTTTCCAGACCACGACGAACAAAGAAGGCACGGTGGCCGAGTCGGTTTTCATCGCGGGCCTGTTCGTGCTGGCGGCGAAAGAGATCGCCGCGATTGCCGAGCGCCGAGGGCTGCGGGATGAGGCGAAGCAGTATCTGGCGGATGGGGTGCGAATGGAAGCGACCGTGCGCGAACATGGCTGGGACGGCGAATGGTTCGTCCGCGCGTACGATGACTCTGGCGCCAAGATCGGCTCCAAGGAGAACGCGGAGGGCAAGATCTTTATCGAAACGCAAGGCTTTTGTGTGCTGGCGGGTATTGGCCTGGATGACGGGCGGGCGCGGCAGGCGCTCGATTCTGTGCGGAAGCACCTGGCCACCCCGCACGGCATCGTGCTGCAGCAGCCGGCGTATTCACGGTATTACATCAATCTTGGCGAGATTTCTTCGTACCCACCCGGTTACAAGGAAAACGCCGGGATATTCTGCCACAACAACCCGTGGGTGATCATCGCCGAAGCGATGGCCGGCGACGGCGACAACGCGCATGATTACTATTCGCGCATTAACCCGTCGGCCCGCGAGCGGATTAGCGACGTACATCGCTGCGAACCGTACGTGTACGCCCAGATGATCGCCGGCCGGGACGCTCCGACGCACGGTGAAGCCAAGAACTCCTGGCTGACCGGCACGGCGGCGTGGAACTACTACGCCATCACACAGTGGATCCTGGGGATTCGCCCGGAGTATGACGGCCTGCGCATCGCGCCGGTGGTCCCCGAGCGTTGGCAAGGCTTCGAGGCGGTGCGGAAATTCCGCGGCGTCACGTATCGCATCACGGTGCGGCGCTCGGGCAAGGGCAACGGCGTGAGCCTGACGGTGGATGGAGAGCCGATTCAGGGCGCCGTGGTTCCGCCGCCAGCGGCCGGCCGCGCAGAAGTGACCGTCGAAGTGAAACTGGGATAGGCCTAGGCGCGCGGCCATTTCGCGCTCCGCGCGCGGTTCTGGTGGGGCGAATGCGCACCACCGAAGCCGCACCTTCCAGTATTCGTGGGCCCGAACTCATCGGCTGTCCCAAGCCCCGAGGGGCCCAGGGCCGTTGCGGAATAAAATCTCAGAGTTTAGCAGTGAAAGGGCCACTGTCTATACTGGGCCGGACAACTCTGAACCAGTGCCGAACATCTTGGCGGTTAGGGTAGGCCATGCAATTCGAGCGTCAGATTGTCGGGGCGAGTCCGAAACCATGATCAGAGACAGGTTCCGTACAGTATTCCGCTGGCTTTCCTGGCTCACCGGAAACCCGATTGGCCAGTATCTGCTGGACAATGCCGTCATCGCCGGACAGTTCCTGCAAGGCATTGGCGGGGGCGCGAATACGGCGAACTCCGGCGAGCGGGCGATCTTCGACCGGATCGCGAAAAGTGGCGAACATGCAGGTTGTGGGGTGGATCCCCTGTGTGTTTTCGATGTAGGAGCAAACCATGGGCAGTTTCTCAACCTGGCTCTGGATTGCCTGCGGAATCGCAAAGTCAACGTATACTGTTTCGAACCTGGCTCGAAGGCGTTCGAGCTGCTGTGCAAAGCCGCCGCAAGCCGTCCGGGCGTGTTCGTAAACAACTGCGCTTTGGGAAAAGTTGCCGGCAGGCTACCGCTCTTCTACGATGCCGAGGGGTCCGATCTCTCATCCCTTACCAGGCAGAACCTGGCGCATCGGGGCATAGAAATGAACCAATCCGAGATCGTCGACGTGCGAACGGTAGACCAATACTGTCTCGCGCGGAACATCCGGCGAATCGATCTTCTGAAGATCGACGTCGAAGGGCACGAACTTGAGGTGCTCGAGGGCGCGAGCGAGATGTTCCGCCAATCCGCCGTTGAATTCGTGACCTTCGAATTTGGCAACGCCAGCGTCGATGCGCGGGTCTTTATGAAGGACTACTTTGGTTTCTTTCAAGCCCACGGCATGCGGATCGCGAGAATCACTCCTTCCGGCTACTGCCACGAGCTAGTAAAGTACAAGGAGTCCCTGGAGCAATTCCGGGTGATGAATCTCATCTGCTACAAGGTTTGAAGAGCCGTTCGACCTGTCGCGCGCACCATTGGACTTGTCCCCAAGTTTGAAGCGAACGGTTAAGGCGTATCTCGCCAATGTCGGGCCGCGCGTTGCCTCCGCGAACTGCCGGTACTCTCCCGTCGGCCTACTGAGGCGAGTATCGTTTGCGAAAAAAACGAGAGAGGCTCCGCGACGTCGCCACTTCTTTATGTGCCCGGTCGCTCTTCGGAAAACTCACGATCCGTCGCAATTCGCGACGCGACACAACATCCACTCAGCGAGTACCAGGTCATACACAGCAGGTTCAGACCAGCCGATACCAAGGCGCTCTGTGTATTCTCAAGTATTCTCGGAAATGCGACGGTGACCCGAACGCTGATCGATGCGCTCAACCGCGTGCATGGGCTTGATCCGACATACGTGATCCTCGGCGCGGGCGATTACGCGACCTACCCCGCTCCCTTGTGGGCGAGATTGACGAATCCCTGGCAAGCGGAGTACATCGCGCGGCAAAGAACTCGGGTCGAGCGACAACGGCAATTCGATATCCTGTGGTTGCACGGGTGGGAAAGCGTGGTGGCCTTTCGGGACCTTGCCGAGCGAACGCCCACGGCGGTCACGCTAGATGCAGTTCCGGCGACGGTAGACAGGCAGCTTCGGCTTAGAGCAGGCGGCTCCTGGCAACGGTTGGTCGCGCATCAGGTCCATCACCGGGCGTTTCGTGCCGCCGCAAGCCGGATTGAGTGTTGGCTTCCGATGGCCTCGGAGTGCGCTGCTTCTCTCGATCATGACTATGGCGTCTCCCCGGGGCGTTGTCTGGTGACACTGTCTCCGCAAGACATCGGCTGGTGGGCCTTTCCAAGGAGAAGTTTCGCGCCCCCCTGGCGAGCGTTGTTCGTCGGGAACGACTTCGAGCGGAAGGGAGGTGAGTTTCTGCTCCGGTTGTACGCGGGTCACTTGGCGAACGCGTGCACCCTAACGATTGTGTCCAATGATCCTGCGCTGGAGGGGCGGAAACTACCCGGGGGTGTCGAATGGATTCGTGGAGCCAGCAAAGAACGGGTACGAGCGGCTTACTGGAACAGCGACCTATTCCTATTCCCTACCCAGCAGGACTACGGACCGCACGTTATTGCGGAGGCGGCGGCGGCGGGGCTACCCTCGATTGCGACGAACGTGGGAGGGGTTCCGGATCTGATTCAAGACGGCGACACCGGATACGTTCTGCCGCGCGAGGCTTCGCTTGAGGAATGGGCCGAACGGGTCCAGGGCCTATTCGCCGAACCCGAAGCGTTGCGGCGCATGTCGGGAAAGGCACGAAGATTCGCGGAAGAGTTCCTCAGCCTGGAGCGCTTCGATCGGCTGGTCTCGAATGTCGTCGGCCGGCTTCGCGTTGCCATCTGATTGGACGGCTGTCGGCCGGGTTTGCATCGCCATCGGCGGTGGTCACAGTTCGATTTCACTCAATGCGGCAGCTCCGCGGCGCAGGCCCAGGAGAAAGTGGATATACCGGTCCAGCTTTTGCCGACAGAAGATCCACAGAAATCCGAGATAGCCTGCTCCTCCAACAGCCACCTGAACCGAAAGTCTGGCGACAGCCGGAGCATGACTATCGCCAAGCCAGGTGCGGACAGCTATAGCCGCGACCGCCATCACCGCGCATCCGGCCAGCGCCGGCAGCAACACGCTTAAGAAGTCGCGATATCGCAGTCCAATGGCGCGCAGCAACTTCACGCCGAACGGAACAACCGTCAGCGGAGACAAGATCACCCAAGTGGCGGCCACAGCGCTCGTGCCCCAGCGGGACGCCACAAGGAAGGCCAGCGGCATGACGATGAAGCTGACGAGCGAAACGATCATATTGAAACGCGTGAATCGAAGCGAGGTGAGCACCTGGCTGCACAACAAGGACAGGGTTCGAGCGCACATGAAGACGGCCAACCAGCGAATCGGCCACACGGCTGCGCTCCATTTTGGCCCCAACAACACGCGGACGGCTTCCGGTGCGACTACGGCCAAGCCGAGCAAAAGCGGAAAGACGCTGAGCGATAGAGACTCGCTGATGATTCGGAAATAGCGCTGCAACAATTCCCGATCCTTCTGCACGCGCGCGAACAGCGGTCCGGTCACGCGCAGTATTAGCAGCCCAATCTTTTCGGCCGGCGCATTGGCCAGAGCAACCGCCATCTGATACGCGCCCAGCGCCCCCCCGCCGAGGGTTCGGCCCACGACCACTCCATCCGCCATCGTGTACGCGGTTGACGCAATCCTCCCAACCGCCACGTGCGCTCCCAGGCGCATCGGGGCCCGGACCTGCTTCCACTGCGGCAGTGCGAAGGGAACCGGCTTCCAGTAGTACGTCAGCACGGCTCCAGCGGTTCTGCCGATTGTCGCACCAATCACGAGCGACCAGTAAGCGAATCCGGCCATGGCGCACGCGACCGTGGACACGGACTGTAGCAGTGTCGTGACCGACTCGCACACAGACAGCCGCTTGTAGTCCAAGTCCTTTTCTAGGAGCCCGTTGGGGACAGACTGAAACCCGGTGATGACCAGGCCTAAGCCGGTGAACACCACTAGCAGTCTCAGTTGATCGGAGTGGAAAAAGAGGGCGACAGCCGGGGCGGCCAGAATCAGCAGGCCATATGCGGCAAGGCAGATCGCCAGGCAGGCCGTATTCAACTGCGCCACGGTGCCGGCCTCCAACTCGGGCATCTGCAGCACCGCCTGGCCCATGCCGAACTCGGCTAGCGTGCTGGTCAGAACACCGACGAAACCGGCCATATTGACCAGCCCGAAGTCCGCTGGGGAAAGCATGTGGGCCACGATCAGGGTAAACGCCCAGTTGAAGAGCTGCGTAAACGATTTCGCGCCGGCGGCCCAAGCGAGGCCGCCCGCCAGGATCTTATCCAGGCTCCCGACCGATTGGGGCTCCGACGGGCTCACGGACCACTCCGGACGGTGGCCGCAACCATGGCGGTAAACCGCTCCACGTAAACCTGTTCGGTCAATTGCGCATGAGCAAATTCGTAGCCGTTGGCGCCCATTCGCCGGCGCAACTCGGGATCGGCCAACAGTTCACGGATGCGTTCTTCCAGCTCACGGATGTTGCCGCCCGGCACGACGTATCCGTTCTCCCCGTTTCGGATCAGGTCGGGGATCCAGCCCACATCGGAGCCGACGACTGGGACGCCAGCCGCTAGCCCCTCGATCACGGTCCTCGGGCCCCCTTCACAACGCGACGGGTGTACCAAGACCTGACAGCCGCCGATGACACGCAAGGTAACCAGGTTCGGTACGGCTCGCACCAGTTCAACTTGCTTCGAGCCTCCGGCCAGTGCCTCCAACTGCTCGCGCTCCGATTGCTGGTGCCAGCCCAGCACCTTGAGTTTGACGTCCGGAAACTCGGGCGCCAGCCGAAGGAACGCTTCAATCAAGCGGTCCGCCCCCTTTAGATACCAGGGCGAGCCAACCATCAGCACGTACCGCTCTTCGCATTCGATGTGAGGCGGGACCTTGGATACTAGAACGAACTCGTGGAACACCGAGGACTTGACGTTGCGGAGCCACGGATAGCCGGCGAGCTGGGCGGCGTTCAGAAGACGAACCCGGTCGGCCGCCCACAGCGAGAGATGGAGGCACACATCGGAATAGAGCTTCATCCAGCGGTCGCGCAGCGTCGGGCGCGGGCGGATGGTCAGGTAGGCCGTTTTCGGGTTGGTCACCAACTCGACGATCAGCTTGGCGCCGGTCAACAACTTCAGAACGGCCGCCATGAGGCCTGTTGTCATGTGCGAGTAGGCGATCACGCAATCAAAAGCCCTCTGCCGGTTGAGCTCGACACCCTTGCGAAGATAGAACCAGAACTGGGCTATGCGCGGCCGTTGCCGCCTGTCGGGGAGCTGGGCCAAGAAAAAGTGATAGCGAAATCGCCCCGACACATAAACCGGGAAGGAACCGGGGCCGAGTTCGGCTTCGACTTCTTCCGGTGAACCAAACCAGATCGGCTGCAAAACATCGCCTTCCAGCGACTCCGACAGCAAAAAAAAACGATCGGTGAGCTGGTCGAGCGGCGGCGGCACTTGCGTCGAATGGATGTACAGGATTCGCATCTTGCCGGTTTGATTTGACCTGCGTGTTCCCTCCCAGGGTAACTGATCTGCAAGGATTGCGAGCGGCGGCCGAATGAAGATGTCGCGGCAAAATGATAATGTCCTATTTGGGCAAAGTAGAAATGTCCTATTGACAGGGTCCAGCCTGGAGGGTGGACAAAGGACAGCTACTGATGACCCAGGCCGAGCGAGACCGGCTGG
>Ga0074045_10005087_pt1 | contig 11543 bp, 9 predicted proteins | sample BogForMeECP23OM2_FD_94442 | JGI IMG/M metagenome (GOLD analysis project Ga0074045, IMG submission 94442) | Bog forest soil microbial communities from Calvert Island, British Columbia, Canada - Bog Forest MetaG ECP23OM2 | ecosystem: Environmental > Terrestrial > Soil > Wetlands ...
ATGCGCTTCCATCGGCGTGTGCTTGCCATGGATGGCCGTCTCGCTGACATGGTGGAAGTGGAACTGCTGCAATTGATACGTTCTGCCGTCGATCGCAATCGTGCTCCCCGGGACGTAGTTGTTCTGGATTGTGTGTCCGTTATCGATCACGTTCAGCGGCGAAGGCTGGTACGAAAAAGTGACCGCCGTAAGTTTGGATTTCTTCGGGTTGACGATGTCGATCGGCGACTGGGTCTGGCCGGTGCCGCAAATCGGATCGAGTTCCCGCCATTGTTCCGGCCCATGCGCTTTCGAGTAATCCCACGGTTCCGCTTCCTGAGCACTCGCCAAAGCGGCACACATGGCGACCGCCGCAAACAGGAACATCGATTTCCACTTGTGAGTAGGTGACACGACTTCCTCCAGCCTTCTCCGGCGCCGGGGGGTCGCTGATTGAGGGGCACGGCTAGTTTACCGCGGACTGGTTCTCCTGCGAATCGCCCTGAGGCTTCAACTTCTCCTTCAAGTTCGCTGCGATCGCCTGTCCGTGAAAGCGTCCATTCTCAATAAAGATTTCGCTGGTTCTCATCCCGGCCACGATTACACCAGCCAAGTAGATGCCGGGGACGTTGCTTTCCAGCGTTTTTGGATTCACTACTGGCTTCTTGTCGGCATCGCCGCGAATCTGGATCCCCAAACCACGCAGAAAGTCGAAGTCTGGATGGTAACCGGTCAGCGCGAACACCCAATCGTTGGCGAGCGTCACTTCGCTTTCGGGCGTAATCAGCACGACGTGATCGGGTGTAATCTCCTTCACCGTGCTGTTGAAGTACGCCTTCACCTGCCCGGCTTTGATGCGGTTTTCGATGTCCGGCTTAATCCAGTACTTCACCGAAGGCCTCACCCCCTCACCCCGGTGCACCATCGTCACCCGCGCGCCATGGCGCCACAGCTCCAGCGCCGCGATTGCCGCCGAGTTCTTCCCCCCAACAATCAGAACATCGAGCCCGAAGAAGGGATGCGGCTCGCGATAATAGTGCAGCACCTTCGGAAGTTCCTCGCCCGGAACATCCATCAGGTTTGGGCGATCGTAATATCCCGTTGCCAGAATCAACTTACGTGCCTTGTAGGCGCGACTTCTTCCATGCAAATCGACGGTGTGGACCACAAAATTGTTGTCGCTGCCCTCAATCTTCTGGAGCGGCTCATATTGCCGCACGTCGAGCTTGTAGTGTTCGGCCACCTTGCGGTAATACTCCAGCGCTTCCTGGCGAGTGGGCTTCTGATTGGGACTGGCGAATGGAATATCGCCGATCTCAAGCAACTCCGGCGTGGTGAAGAACGTCATATTGCTGGGGTAGTTGTAGAGCGAGTTGACCAGGCATCCCTTGTCAATGTTGGTCACAGTGAAGCCCGCGCGCTTGGCGTCGATACCGCATGCCAGCCCGGTCGGCCCAGCGCCAATTACCACGACATCGAAAAGCGATCGCTCCACTGAATCCAGTGGGTTAGGTTCCATGGAAATAGGATACGTGAGGGACCAGGCTCAGGCACAAGAGCCGCGAGCGTCCGACTCTTGGCGGTTGGACCTATGCGCGCTGCCGGAACGCCAGCACACGCTGAGCCGGACCGCGCTCCACGTCCCACCAGCGCCGCATCATAGCAGCGATCAACAGCATCGGTCCAAGCAGCGCGTAGGTCACAGGAGAGGACTGCGGCGTCATGCCGACGAAATCGGCGAATGGCGCACCATTCACAGCGATGTACCACCACGTAACATAGAGCACCTCGAAGAGCCGGGGCGTGCCTGAACACACGCCACAAGCCAGTGCCAACGAAGGAATGAAGACGGCCCCTGCGGTGCATGTGGCCAGCATGTGAAGATCGTGGTGCATCCATGCCCGACCGACCATGCCGATTGCCGACAGCAGGGTCACTAGCGCCCCCGCCGTCCACAGCGCAGGCAACTGCCGCAAGAAGGAGTGCGGCGCCGAAAACAACATCGCCGCGGTATTCTCGCGGCGCTCGCGAGTGCCCATCTGCGACCACAGCAGCACGGGTGCAAACCACACCAGGGGCAAAACGTTGACGTGCTCCTGCTTCGGTGCAACCAGCGCTATGAAGTTGATCAGCGCCATCACGCCGTACACGGGTAACGGCACGCTGCGCAGCATCAACCGTAACTCCGCACGGACCACGCTCACAAACTGAAACTGCTCGCCGTAGCGGTTGAGCTGCGAATAACCATCGACCAGGGAGCGCGGCAACGCAGCCGTGGCCCACTTGCTCTCCTGCTGCGAACCAGTCTGTCTGCGCCGAAATCGGCTGACAAACCTCTGCCATATGCTGTTCGCCGGTGCGCTCGCATAATCCGGATCGAATCGCTTGAAGAAGTACATCCCCAACAGGCCTACCACGACGGCTAGCACCAACCATTCGAATCGCGCTGCCATCCTCGCCATGTTCCAGTGAATCCCATCCCACAAAAACCGTCCGTGATGATCCGACGACATGTGCCCGACGTTGAGTTCAAAGTCCTTGACGCCCTGGATACCCTGGGCGCGCTCGGCTGCGTGTCCGCTATCCATGAAGGCCAGATAGCCAAGCAGGTCGAGCCCATGGCTCTGCCCGAAGCCCGCCGATATCAAGACATACATCCAGATAACGACATAAGCTACGTTTCCCAACCCGCGCTTCAGCAGCGGGATGCACTCCCACAGCACCGCCAACCCCGCCACAAAGGCCAGCGTCGGCACAGCCATGGGCAGGAACTGCACGAGAATCGTCAATGGCTCGATGGGATACTCCGGGCCGCGATGCTTCTGCAGCATGGGCACGGCCAGCAGGACGACCGCCGCCAGCGAGCTCAGTGTCAGGAAGTTGCTCAGCGCCTTGCCAAGCAGGTAGTCGACGCTGCTCAACGGAGTAGCTGCTACCAGCACGCCTACGCGCGTCTGCCCGTCACGTTCGAGAGTATTTTTCACTACGAAGAACCCGAACAGCGTTAACACGGTGTTGGCGATGATTACGACAACTCCCGTGGACCACGCGGAGTTGAAGTAGCCGTAGTTCTCGCCCAGCGTTACCTGTGCCTTGTCGAGATAGATCATGTACGCCATCCAGGCGCACCCGACGATTGCCACCCAGAACGGATACCGGCGGGTCCGCTCGCGATAATCCGCCAGCGCGACCTGCCATATCATATTGAGTCGCCCTGCAATCTCGCTCACGCCGCAACCTCGACCGGAGCATTCAGGCAATAGAGATAGGCGTCCTCCAACTGTGCCGCTTGCAGCAGCGCGTTTCCCCACGGCTTTTGCTCGGAGACCACGCGCACGCGAAAACCATCACTGCGGCGCACGATCCCGCTCACACGGTGATGCTGCTTGAACATAGGGAAGTCTGCCGCCGACACGACGCACTCCCATACACGGCCCTCAACTGCTAGCAGCAAGTCCTCCGGAGTTGTGTGCGACACCAGTTCGCCCTGGTTGACCAGCACGATCTGGTTGGCTGTTGACTCCACGTCCGAGACAATGTGGGTCGAAAGAATGACGATGCGGTCGCCCGCCAGCTCCGAAATCAGGTTGCGGAAGCGCACGCGCTCTTCCGGATCGAGTCCCGCCGTCGGTTCGTCGACGATGAGCAGTTTAGGATCGTTGAGCAGCGCTTGTGCGATTCCCACGCGTTGCCGCATGCCCCCGGAGAACCCACCCAGTGGGCGCTTTTGCGCCTCGGCAAGGTTCACCATTTCAAGCAATTCCTGAACCCGTGCTCTCGCCAGCTTTGCGGGCAGGCCCTTCACCGCCGCCAGGTACTCCAGAAACTCAACAGCCGTCAGCTTGGGATAAATCCCGAAGTCTTGCGGCAAGTATCCAAGCACCCTTCGAAGGGTATTGGGATGCTGCACGATGTCGAAGGTGGACAACCCTTCCTGCCAGATCACGTGGCCGCCGCTGGGTTGCGTGATCGTCGCCAAAATGCTCATCAGCGTGCTCTTCCCAGCTCCATTTGGTCCGAGAAGCCCAAGTACTCCGGGGCCAATTTCCAGCGAGAAGTTATGCAGGGCGCGGACCCCGCTACGATATATTTTGCTGACGTTTTCGATACTCAGGCGCACGCTGCGGCCTCCCGCAAAGTTGATGCTGGTGGTACGGGCGTCGTTGGCGCAAAGTTCCGTCGCCGCAGCGTTAATCGCGCGTAGGCGCTGGAGAAGCGTCGGGGAGTAAACTCTCTAGTTGCCCCGACGTCCCATGGTGAATTCTGTTTGGAACTCTCCTTTAAGTCTTCACGAGGCTACAATGACCGTTATCCGACAAGACGATCTGATCCAGAGCGTTGCCGATGCCCTGCAATTCATTTCCTACTATCACCCCGTCGATTTCATTCAGTCCCTGACGCGCGCCTACGAGAGAGAGCAGTCACCCCCGGCGCGCGACGCCATTGTTCAGATACTCGTCAATTCGCGCATGTGCGCCGAAGGCCACCGCCCCATTTGCCAGGACACCGGCATTGTCACCGTCTTCCTTAAGGTCGGCATGAACGTGCAATGGGACGCGACCATGAGTGTGGAAGACATGATCAACGCTGGGGTTCGTCGCGCCTATCTTCATGAGGACAACAAGCTGCGCGCCAGCATCCTGTCCGATCCGGCGGGTAAGCGCAAGAACACGAATGACAACACGCCCGCTGTCATCAACATGACCGTCGTTCCCGGCGACAAGCTCGACGTCATTGTTGCTGCCAAAGGTGGAGGCTCCGAAGCCAAATCGAAGTTTGTCATGCTCAATCCCTCAGACTCGGTTGTCGATTGGGTACTCAATACAGTGCCGATGATGGGCGCAGGATGGTGTCCGCCGGGAATTCTCGGCATCGGCATCGGCGGTACCGCCGAAAAGGCCATGCTGTTGGCGAAGGAAGTCTTGATGGATCCTATCGACATTCAGGAACTGATGGAGCGCGGCCCGTCGAGTCGCGCCGAGGAATTGCGGATCGAGCTCTATAAGAAGGTGAACGCGCTGGGAATTGGCGCACAAGGCTTGGGTGGACTCACCACCGTTCTCGACGTGAAGGTCAAGGAATACCCCACGCACGCCGCCAATCTTCCGGTCGCGATGATTCCTAACTGCGCGGCCACGCGACACGCGCACTTCGTACTGGACGGTTCGGGCGCGGTTGCGCTCAAGCCGCCATCACTCGACGACTGGCCGAAGCTCACCTACGATCCCATGGGCTCAGGCGCGCGCCGGGTCCATCTCGACACCGTGACGCGTGCTGACGTTGCAACGTGGAAGCCCGGCGAAGTTTTGCTGCTCAACGGCAAGCTGCTCACCGGCCGCGATGCCGCCCATAAGCGCATGACCGACATGCTGAACCGCGGCGAAAAGCTACCCGTCGATTTCACTAACCGTTTCATCTATTATGTCGGGCCCGTTGATCCGGTTCGGGAAGAAGTCATGGGACCCGCCGGCCCGACCACCGCCACCCGCATGGACAAGTTCACCCGCCAGATGCTCGAGCAGACCGGACTGCTCGGCATGGTCGGCAAGGCCGAACGCGGTCCAACGGCCATCGAAGCTATTCGCGACCACAAGGCGGTTTACCTGATGGCTGTCGGCGGCGCAGCATACCTGGTTTCGAAAGCCATCAAGAAGTCACGCGTCCTCGGCTTCGACGACCTGGGCATGGAAGCAATCTACGAATTCGAGGTCGAGGACATGCCGGTGACCGTCGCGGTCGATGCGAACGGCAACTCGGTACATCACTCCGGCCCGAAAGAATGGAAGGCCAAGATCGCGGAGCTGGTGGACATCACGGCATAACTCGTGGGTTGGCGATGGCAGACTGCTCTTGACTTGCCTGCTATATAGTGACATACAGCTATAATAGTGACAGTTATCCTGGAGTTTGCCATGCCCGAAGAAACCTGGATGCGCGTCAGCCAGAACGGCAGGATTGTGATTCCCGCTTCCTTCCGCAAGGCCCCTGGGTATCGATGTCGGTGACGAAATCGTCCTCCGCCTGCAAGACGACGAACTGCGCATTGCTACTCAGCAGCGCCGCATCCAGCGCGCCCGTGAGCGTGCCCGCCGCTACCTGAAACGTGGCGCATCCCTGGTGGACGAACTGCTCGCCGAACGCCGCGAGGCGGCCAGGCGTGAGTAAGATCGTGCTTGACGCATCGGCTGTGCTGGCCGTGATCAACGCTGAACAGGGACATGAGAAACTTACTCCGGAATTGCTCGCAGGTGCCGTCAGCAGCACCGTCAATCTGGCCGAAGTCCACGCCAAACTGCTGAGCAGGGGCTGGACATCCCAAGAAGCTTGGGAAGACGCCACCAGCCCGGTTGCAGAAGCGGTGCCCTTCGACGCCGAACAAGCGAGAATTTCCGGCGACCTGATCATCCAAACGAAGCCCCGCGGCCTGGCGCTCGGTGACCGTGCCTGCCTTGCTCTGGGAATAGCGTTTGACGCCCCCGTCTACACCGCGGAGAAAGCCTGGAAGAAGCTCAAGCCCGGCATACCCATTCATTTGATCCGGTAGCTGCGTAGAGGGAGAACCGAACGATTCTTGGTACCCGATGCCATCGCCAGCCTTTGGCGATAGGGTGGGATTGACCAAATCTCGGGTGCCCGTTGTCTCGTTCTCGAACCAGTACGGTAGCACGGGATTAGTTCTCTCTGAACCATCGAAGCCTCCGCTATCATCTCTCTGCTGGAGGCGCTCATGTCATCGCGCACCGAAAGAGATTCCCTCGGTCTGAAGGACGTTCCCGCCGATGCCTATTACGGCATCCAGACCGCACGCGCCGTCGAGAACTTCCCCATCAGCGGACTGCGCGCCCACGCTACGTTGATCCGTGCCATTGCCATGGTGAAAGAAGCCGCCGCCGAAGTCAACCGCGAACTCGGACTCGTCGACGCCATTACCGCCAGCGCAATCATTCAGGCCGCCCAAGAGATCCAAACCGGCAAGTGGGACCACGCCTTCGTGGTCGACGTTTTCCAAGCCGGAGCCGGTGTCAGCTTCCACATGAACACCAACGAAGTCATCGCCAACCGCGCTTCCGAGTTACTGGGTGGCAAGCTCGGCGAGTATCAGCATGCTCACCCCAATGACCACGTCAACTACGGGCAATCAACCAACGACGTTTTCCCTACCGCGATGCGATTGGCGACGCTGCTCGAACTGCAAAGTCTCTACACGGCGCTCGACGGCCTCAGCGCCGCACTGAACACCAAGGGCCACGAATTTCATCACATCCTGAAATCGGGCCGCACCCACATGATGGACGCGGTTCCCATGCGCCTGGGCCAGGAATTCACTGCTTACGCCGGAGCGGTCGCGCGCGCCAAGAAGTCCGTCGAGCAGCAATCCGAACTGCTCCGCGAACTTGGCTTGGGAGGCTCCGCCGTCGGCACCGGCATCAACACCCATCCCGGTTATCGTGAGAAAGCAGTCGCGAACCTCGCCCGTATCTCCGGACAGAAGCTCACTCCAGTAGACGATATGCGCTACGCCATGCAGTCAAACCTGGCGATGTCGTCTGTCAGCTCGGCGCTACGCAACCTTGCTCTGGAGGTCATTCGCATTGCAAACGATCTCCGCCTGCTCGCCTCCGGCCCCAACACCGGACTCGCCGAAATCGACCTGCCCGCTTTGCAGCCCGGCTCCTCCATCATGCCGGGCAAGATCAACCCCGTGATGGCCGAGCTCGCCGCCATGGTCTCGTTTCAAGTCATCGGCTTTGACACTGCTGTCGCGCTGGCTGTGCAGGCCGGACAACTCGAGCTCAACGTCATGATGCCCACCATGGCGCACAGCGTCCTGACATCGATCACCATCATGACCAACATGCTCACGCAGTTCACCGACTTCTGCATCAAGGGCATTACCGCCAATGAGCAGCGCTGCGAGTTCTACGCCCAGAGCACAGTCTCGCTGGCGACCGCACTCAATCCTTATATTGGTTACGCGAAGGCGGCAGACATTGCGAAGGAGTCAGTCGCAACGGGAAAGACCATCATCGAGATCGCACGGGCGAAGGGATACCTGAACGAAGAACAGATCAAGGAAATCCTCGACCCGGCGCGCATGACCGAACCGCGGCGCCCGCTCGAGGCCGCGAAAGATCGCGAGAGGATCAAAGGAAGTTAGCCGTCGGCTCTCTCAATACGCCCAGCGCAGCAGCGTCGCGCCCGAGGTAAACCCGGCACCCACGGCGGCGACCATCACCAAATCGCCCTTCTTCAGCTTGCCGGTCTCCAGCGCCGTCTGCATTGCCAGTGGAATCGTTCCCGCCGTGGTGTTGCCGTAGCGGTCGATGTTGACGATGACCTTTTCTTCCGGCATCTTCAGCCGGTCGGCCGTTGCCATAATGATGCGCCGGTTGGCCTGGTGGGCGATGAAGCAATCGATGTCAGCGCCAGTCAGGTGGTTACGCTGCAGAATGCGTTCAGTCATCTCCGCCATTTTCTTCACTGCATACTTGAAGACTTGCTGTCCATCCTGATGAATATAATGCATCTTCTTGTCGACAGTTTCGTGCGAGGCAGGATGCAAACTTCCGCCCCCAGGCATGTAAAGATACTGCCCGCCCGCGCCTTCAATCTGCGCCACATGGTCAATGATTCCGGGCTCGCCTTCTTCCGCCGGTTCCAGCAGCACCGCACCGGCGCCGTCGCCGAAGATGATGCAAACCGCCCGGTCCTCGTAGTTCACCATCATGGAATTCTTGTCGCTGCCTATGACCAGCACCTTCTTGTACTGCCCTGACTCCACGAACTTGGCGCCAGTGTTCAGGGCGTAGAGAAATCCCGAGCAGCCCGCCGAGACGTCGAATCCCCAGGTGTGCGCGATGCCCAGCTTGTGCTGTACGAGGCACGCCGTCGACGGATACATCATGTCCGGCGTCACCGTTCCCACTACGATCAAATCTACTTCCTGAAGATCGAACGGATGGCTTTCCAGCAGTTTCTTTACCGCTTCCACCGCCAGATCGCTGGCGGCAACGCCCGGAGCCGCAATGTGGCGCTCGCGGATTCCCGTACGCTCCAGGATCCACTGGTCGGTGGTCTCCACCATGGTTTCGAGGTCTTTGTTGCTCAGCACTCGCGGCGGAACGTAGGTTCCCAGCGCAGAAATCCTGGCACGGCGGCCATTAGCCAATAGAGTTCTCCAGAAGCAAAATCATATGGAATGAATAATGGTTCATTTTGAACGATGCCCCATCGAAAGTCTATGCGGAGTAACGGAATGGTAAGAGGTCCAGATCCAACGGGACTTCAGAACTTTGAATGGGACTCTCGCCGGGTTGGCGCAGCAAAAAGTCAGGCGCCAGTTGACCGCTGCACACGCAGTGACCTGTTACCGTTGCTTCCTTCCGGACCTGGCGGGGTTCACAGAGCTACGTTGCGCGGGACCAGCGCCCGACCTACTGCATCATACCATCTCGAAACTGCGTAGCGAGTGTGTCGCAAACGGAGGCGTGGGCCCGCGGCGAAACCGCTAATCGATGCTAAAATAAAGGGATTCCATGCCTGTGACTGAAGAATCTGTAGCGCTGCTGGCCCCGTGCGATGAGGCTGCGTCGGCCATCGCTCCCCGGAAAATTGGCTTCGTTAGCCTGGGCTGCCCCAAGAACCTGGTCGACAGCGAAGTCATGATGGGACTGCTGGCGCAAGGCGGCGCCCAGATCACGCCCCGCGCCGAAGACGCCGACATCATCGTGGTCAACACGTGCTCCTTCATCGACAAGGCCCAGCAGGAATCGGTCGATGCCATCCTCGAAATGGCGCAGCATAAGATCGCCGGCAAGGCACAGAAACTCATCGTTGCCGGATGCCTGGTGGAACGGTACCGAAACGAAATCCAGAAGAACATTCCTGAAGTGGACGCCGTGGTTGGTACCGGCGAACTAGAACAAATCCTTGCCGCCGCAGGAATCGCGCCCGCGCCTTCCGCCGCAGGCCCCTTTGTGATCCTGAGTTCGCGCTCTGAGGGCGACGCCCGCGAAGCTGCCGGACGCTTCTCCAAAGAAGGTTGGGACGGCGCGATCGCCGATCTGCCGAACTATCTTTACGACGAGAACACGCCGCGCCTGCTAGCCACGCCCAAGTACACGGCGTACATCAAGATCGCGGAAGGCTGCGATCATCCCTGTTCGTTCTGCATCATTCCGCAGCTCCGCGGCAAGTTCCGCTCGCGCCGTTTCGAGTCTGTCGTCGCTGAAGCGCAGCGCTTGGCCAAGCAAGGTGTACGAGAAATCACCCTCATCGGACAGGACACAACCTGCTACGGCGAGGACCTCGGCCTCAAAGACGGCCTGGCGCTGCTGCTGGAGCGACTCGCGCAAATCGAGGAGCTCCGCTGGGTTCGTTTCCTGTACGCGTATCCCAATAAGATCACTGGCAAGCTGCTCGAGACCATAGCTTCCAACGAAAAGATTTGCTCCTACATCGACGTGCCGTTGCAGCACGCTTCGACCGCGGTGCTTAAGAACATGAAGCGTGGCGCGGGAGCCGACATTTTCCTGCAGTCGATCGAGAAAATGCGTCGCGAAATCCCTGGCCTCACGCTGCGCACCTCATTCATCGTCGGTTTCCCCGGCGAGACGCTGGAAGATTTCGACGTTCTTTGCAGTTTTGTGAAAGCAGCGCAGTTCGACTGGCTGGGCGTCTTCGGGTACTCCGATGAAGCAGGCGCCGGTGCTTTTGCCCTCGAAGACAAGGTTGCTCCCCGCGAGATTGAGCGCCGCCGTAAGAAGTTGATGTCGATCCAGAAGCAGATCAGCCGCAAGAAGAAGCGTGCGCTAATCGGCCATCAGTTCGACCTTGTACTCGAAGGCCCTTCGGAAGAGACGGAATTACTCTGGCAGGCCCGAACCGCGATGCACGCGCCCGAGATCGATGGCACGGTTTACGTCAACGATTTCGGCGGTCACGAGGACATCCGTGAAGGTCAGTTCTATCGCTGCGAGATCACCGAGGCCCACGACTACGACCTCGTGGCCCGCATTCTCTAGGTGTTGCGATGCCGAAGAAACGCCTTGTCAGCCTGCGCTGTCCGAGTTGTCGGAAGATCGTGCTGGCCAAAGATCCCGACTTCCCTTTCTGCTCTGACCGCTGCCGTCTAATTGACCTCGGCAAGTGGGCAAGCGGCGCTTATGTCATTACTGCACCGTTGAACGATCCAGAAGACGACAACCCGACCTACTCCAATGGCCCCAACCAAGAGCCCGACTGAGACCGCATCCTCCGCACCGCGCTGGGCAACTTTGGTCGCAACGTTCTTTGGCGCGGGCCGCCTGCGTCCCGGTCCCGGCACCTGGGGATCGCTGGCCGCCGCGTTACTGTGGTGGCTTCTCGCGTTGCAACTTCCGCCTAACGCGCGCCTCCCGGTAATTCTCGTCTTGGTCGTCGTCGTCACGGCCATGGGCATTCCCGCTGCCACGCTCGAAGCCCGCGGATGCGGCAAGAAGGACCCGTCGCACGTCGTAATCGACGAAGTCGCGGGACAGCTGATCACCCTCATCGCCTGTCCCATTCTTTGGAAACCTCTGCTC
>Ga0074045_10005088_pt1 | contig 11540 bp, 9 predicted proteins | sample BogForMeECP23OM2_FD_94442 | JGI IMG/M metagenome (GOLD analysis project Ga0074045, IMG submission 94442) | Bog forest soil microbial communities from Calvert Island, British Columbia, Canada - Bog Forest MetaG ECP23OM2 | ecosystem: Environmental > Terrestrial > Soil > Wetlands ...
ACTGGGCGTCACGCTCGGCGGCGGGCACACGGAAATCACCCAAGGCCTCGACCGCCCGATTCTGGTCGGTCAGATGCTCGGCGAGGTCGCCCCGACTCGCCTTGTACGGAAGACTCGCATTGCCATCGGCGATCTGATCCTATTGACACGCGGTGTGGCCATCGAGGGCACCGCGATCCTCGCACGAGAGAAGTCCGAACGGCTGCGGGGACGGGTTGATGCCGATCTTCTGGCGCGGGCCGCTCGTTTCCTGATTGAGCCCGGCATCAGTGTCGTGAGTGCGGCTCTCGCTGCTGCGAATGTTGGCGAGGTCGTGCACGCGATGCACGATCCGACGGAAGGCGGGCTCGCGATGGGGCTCTTCGAGCTGGTGGCGCCCGTCGGTCTTGGGCTTCGGGTCATTCGCGAGCACATTCCCGTGTTTCCCGAAACCGACACGATTTGCAGTGCGCTCGCACTCGATCCGCTGAAACTGATTGCGTCGGGCGCGTTGCTGGCCGCCGTCGCGCCAGACAGAGCGGACTCGGTCCTGACGGCCATTGAGGCCACCGGCGTTCCGGTTGTGGTGATTGGTGAGGTGCGTCCGTCGAGCGAGGGCATCACGATCGTGACGAATGGGGCCGTAGAGCCGCTCACGCCCCCAGTTCGAGACGAGATCGCGCGAGCCTCCGAAGGCGGTTAAGGCACCGTGCGGTATCCAAAACAATCAACCGAAAGCCACAATGTGGCCGAAAACGGAGGTCACTGTCGCAAGCGTATTCTTTCCCGGGTTTCCAAAGACCCTGCTTTCGGATTCATTGGTGAGAACTCGGACCAGGTATCCGATTGCAACGGCTCTCCGCTCGACTATCGGCTTGATTGTCTGACGAGCTCCTGGGGAATTTTGCGGAGCATCAGATAGAGCCACTTCCTACTGTACTCTCCGCGGTCTATTCCATTTGCGTAATCTCAACCCAACTACGCACTCAAGCGCCCAGTAGCTCTCGGACTCTTTCCCAGCTGCGCCCTCAGCCAAAGCCAACGAACTTAAGCGTAACTATCGCTCCTCGGAAAGCGACATTGTTTGCCGGCGAAACGCATGTTTTTGTGGCTACGGTCGTCGGCGGTGGAGACAGAACCTTAGCTTGGTCCGTAGACGAAGAGGACGGCGGGACCGTAACGAACCAAGGACTGTATACCGCGCCGAAAGTTCAGGGCTTGTATCACGTTACCGCGAGCAGCACCGCCAGCCCGCAGCAACGGGCGGTGGCAACCGTCACCCTCAGTCACGATTCCGTGACATGCCCCAGATCTCCCGAGGTAAGTTCGACCGCCTTCGACGCGCAACCGCCGGATTTACCACCAGTGAGCTTGATGGATATGGGCTTCGCGATCATATGCTCGCTCGCCCGCCACCGTAGGCCTCATATCCGGTTTTTGTTCATCGGCTCGCGTCTTTGCTCCACGCTTCTTTCAGGCCCCGCCTCACGGCGAGTGTTATTTCCCCTTGCGCTTCGCTATGACTTCACCTCCATCAGGTTGTCAAAGGGACTTTCACCCTCGAGCTGCCGATACATGCTCGGCACACACAAAAAGCCCCGCTCTCGCGAGCGGGGTCTCATTCCAAGCTAACAGCCAAATGCTAAGAGCTAACCGCCGTTCTTAGTACATGTCGCCCATGCCGCCTCCGTGGCCGCCGGGAGCTGGAGCACCCTTCTTCTCTTCCGGGATCTCCGCCACGAGGGCTTCGGTCGTCAGCATCAGAGACGCGATCGAGCCCGCGTTGGTCAGTGCCGTGCGCACCACCTTCGTCGGATCGAGCACGCCCGCCTTCACCAGGTCTTCATACTCGCTGGTCAGAGCGTTGAAGCCATAGTTGTTGTCCTTGGAATCGGTGACCTTGCCTAGGACGATGGCACCTTCTTCACCGGCGTTCTCGGCGATCTGGCGCAACGGCTCCACCAGCGCGCGCTTCACGATGTTTACGCCGATCTGCTCATCACCTTCCAGTTTCAGCTTGTCGAGAGCTGCAACGCAACGCGCGAGAGCCACGCCGCCGCCGGGGACAATCCCTTCCTCGACCGCCGCACGCGTAGCGTGCATGGCGTCTTCCACACGCGCCTTCTTCTCTTTCATTTCGGTTTCGGTCGCGGCCCCAACTTTGATCACCGCTACGCCACCGACCAGCTTCGCCAACCGCTCCTGCAATTTCTCGCGGTCGTAGTCGCTGGTGGTCTTATCGATCTGGCTGCGAATCTCTTTCACGCGGCCTTGCACATCACCCGGCTTGCCCTTGCCTTCGACAATCGTGGTGTTGTCCTTGTCGATGGTGATCTTCTTGGCCTGTCCGAGATCCTCCAGTTGCACGTTCTCCAGCTTGATTCCCAGATCTTCCGTGATCGCCTTGCCGCCGGTCAAAGTAGCGATGTCCTGCAGCATTGCCTTCCGCCGATCGCCGAAGCCTGGAGCCTTGACGGCCGAGACCTGCAGCGTGCCACGAAGTTTGTTGACAACGAGAGTCGCAAGCGCCTCGCCTTCCACATCCTCTGCGATGATCAACAGGGGCTTGCCGCCCTTGGCGATCTGCTCCAGTAGCGGCAGCAGGTCCTTCATCGAGCTGATTTTCTTTTCGTGGATCAGTATGTAAGCGTTCTCCTGCACCGATTCCATCCGCTCCGGATCGGTAACAAAGTAAGCAGACAGATAGCCACGATCAAACTGCATGCCTTCGACCACCTCCAGCTGCGTCTCGAGAGTCTTAGACTCTTCGACAGTAATGACGCCATCCTTGCCGACCTTCTTCATAGCTTCGGCGATGATCGTCCCGATGGTCTCGTCGTTGTTAGCGGAAATGGTACCCACTTGCGCGATCATTTCGCCCGTGACGGTCTTGGAGAACTTGTCCAGTTCACCCTTGATGCGGTTGCCTTCCTTATCGAGGCTGCCGCAAATGGCGACGACGGCCTTCTCGATGCCGCGCTTCATCGCCATCGGATTGGCGCCAGCAGCGACGGTCTTAACGCCCTCCCGATAAATTGCCTGGGCAAGAACGGTCGCGGTGGTGGTGCCATCGCCGGCAACGTCCGAGGTCTTCGAAGCGACTTCGCGGACCATCTGGGCGCCCATGTTCTCGACGCCGTTTGGCAGTTCGATTTCTTTCGCTACGGTGACGCCGTCCTTGGTGATGGTCGGCGAACCGTATTTCTTTTCAATAACTACGTTGCGGCCCTTGGGGCCAAGAGTGACCTTCACAGCGTCAGCCAGCAGGTTGACACCGCGAAGAATCGCCTGTCGCGACTCTTCTCCGCGAACAATTTGTTTTGCCATAACTGTGCGCTCCTTATGATGTATGCAGGCGCAAAGCCTGCGAAATCTGAAAACCAGGTCTCTGGTGTAAGGCCTCAGCGTCAGCGTTTTAACTGATAGCTGAGAGCTGATGGCTGAGAGCTACCGACGCGATCCGGCATGTTCCTTCTTAGCGGAAGTGGTGGCGCCGCTCAGCACGCCGAGTACGTCTTCTTCGCGCATGATGATGAAATCCTCACCGTCGATCTTGATCTCTGTGCCGGAATACTTGCCGAACAGAATGCGGTCGCCTGCTTTCACATCGAGCGGCCGAACCTTGCCTTCTTCGCTGATCTTGCCTTTGCCGGCGGAGATGACTTCTCCCTCCATCGGTTTGTCTTTCGCGGAATCCGGAATAATGATCCCGCCGCGGGTGGTATCGGCTTCTTCTACCCGACGGACCAGGATGCGGTCATGTAGCGGGGTAAATTTGGTTGCCATAGTTGCGTACTCCTTTTCCAATTCCAAGAGTGGTTAATTAGGGTTTGAATCGATTGAGAATGCCAGAAAATCGTGGAGTGTTAGCACTTGAGCCCTACGAGTGCTAATTATAGGAATGTGAGTGGGTGTTTGTCAACTGTGTATGTCGTGGCACGCTGATGTATCTCGCCCCCGAAATTCTAGCGGGCCAATCCCCCAGCGCCGGTGCCGATGTTTACGCCCTCGGCGTCATGCTCTACCAGTTGACCATTGGCGATTTCCGAAAGCCGCTTGCGCCGGGGTGGGAAGCCGCGATTCAAGACCCTCTGCTTCAAGAGGATATTGCGGATGCGGCGTGCGGCGATCCCGCCCGTAGGCTCAACAGCGCCGCCGATCTTGTCGAGCGCCTCCGAACTTTAGATCAACGCCGCGTCCGCCGGGACGAGTTAGAAGCTGCCGAGCGCCGCGCGAAAACCGCCGAGCAAAAGCTGGCACAGGCGCGTGCGCGGAGGCCTTGGGTTGTGCTCGCGCTGATCGCTCTGGCCGCCGGACTCGCAGTCAGCTTTGCGCTGTACCGCCGGGCCACTAGCGAACGCGACAATGCCAACCGCCAGACCGCGATTGCCGGCTCCATCAACCGCTTTCTCTCCGACGATCTGCTGGGTCGCGGCAATCCTTTCGTGAGCGGCAAGTCTAGCGAGTCGCTCATGGATGCCATCAAGCAAGCCTCGCCCAGCATCGACCGGAAATTCAAAGATGAACCCCTGGTCGCTGCCCGTCTCCACCAAACCATTGCCCGAGCCCTCGATAACCGTACCGACTACCCTGACGCGCGCCAGGAATACGACCGCGCCGCCGCTCTTTTCAGACAGGCAGACGGCGAACTTTCCCAGGACGCCATCATCGTTCAGCTGCAACGCACCACGCTCGAGTCACGCAGCTACGAGAAGGACTCTCTCCCGTTGGCCAAGTCCATCCTCGGGCAACAAGAGGCCCTGATTGCCAAGCTGCCTCACCCGCGGCCTGACCTCCCGGTCTGGTTATCCTCGGCGAAGGGAATGGTCGCGCTGATCGATAACGATGCGAAGTCTGCGGCTGAGAACTTTCAGGCCGCAGTGGACGAGGCAAGCGTTCTTCCCGAGTTCGACGAGAGCGCGCGCCTGACCTTCAAGCAACGGCTGGGATTCTCGTATATCCGCCTCGGCGAGGGCGCCAAGGCCGAGCACACCTTTCGCGAACTGATCGATGCCTTTACCCGTCTCGCGGGTCCCGACAGTCCGCACGTGTTGCGCGTGCGCATGAATCTGGCGCAGGCCTTCATGATCGAAAAGAAATACGCGGACGCGGTGAAAGAGGCCAACAGCATTTATCCCCAATTCGTGTCGCAGCTCGGTCCCGACCATGAACTCACCATGCAATTGTTGGCGACGCGGGCCCAGTCGGAAGGCAGCCTCGAACTCTGGGATGACGCTATCCGCGACGACCTAGCCATCCATGCCCTCGCCGTCCGCAAGCAAGGCCCGCTTTCGTTTTTTGCGATCGCCACGCTGACCGACGCCTCTCTCGCCCAATGCCGGGCAGGTCGTTATCGTGAGGGTGAATCCAACGCGCGGGAAGCCCATGAGGCGTCGACCAAGGGATTCGGCCCGCGCGCGGGTTTGACCGGCGCCACTGCTGACACGTTAGCCAGTTGCCTGATCGGCCTGGGCAATTTGGATGACGCCTCGACGCTCTTGCAACAAATCGATGTGCCGGTGGTCGCGCAACTCACCGGCGATCCCGATTGGGGCGCGGGCGTAACCTTAGAGCGGGCCGAAATCGCATATCGCCATCGCGACTACCAGGCCGCTCGCGGTTACGTTGAGACCGTCGCTCCTGTGTTTACCCGAAAAGATGCTGAGCCCTACCAGAAGCGCTCCTTCGAGACCCTGAAAGCCGCACTCGACAAGCCTCTAGCGCGGAAGTGACCGAGTTTGGATTGAACTAGCAACACAGGAATAGCTCACAGGCACCCGAGATTACCACTTGGACCAGCATAGTATGGCGAGCCTGATCCGTCGATCTTCGTCCCACCTGCCGATCATTCCATTCAAGTAGCACATCAATTAAGAGGCTCCGGGCGTCGCTACGAGCTGATTTGTTCTATTGTTTTCCTGCGGCCGTCACGACTGCAAAATCCTTAATTGTAAACAGGCGTGTTGACCGCTGGTCATTGAGCGCTATGGGGTGTTTCGCCAACAATCCTTTGAGACACTGCCAACTCCTCCCAACTCCTCCAACTCCTCGGCTTTCATTGACTTGTTAGCCTAAGAGCCGTAACATTCGGCACGGGTGATTGCGCGCGCCAGGTTTTGCGCTCACCTTCATTGGTGGACTCTGCAATAAGGCCCAGAACGCGCACCTCGCAACCTGAAAGAAATAGTGACGTTTCCTGTGGTGCGCGCCGACAAGCCGACGACTCCGCAGCCGTTCGGATTCCGACATGACCAGTTCCGCGCCCAGTTCGACTCTGCTCGCTAAATCGAAGTTGCTTGCAGGTCTGGACAATACTGCGCTCCGTCACATCCAGGCCGCGGCTCAAATCCGCCGCATCGCTGCTAAGCAAAACGTCACCATCGGCGGAGAACGACCAGATCATCTATTCCTCCTGCAAGCAGGACGGGCCAAGTTTTACAATCTGACGGAGTCTGGGTCGGAAGTCCTCCTGTTGTGGAAGGTCCCGGGGGACATCATCGGATTGGTATCGTTGCTAGCAAACCCTCCGGCCTACATGGCGAGCGCGAAAACTGTTTCCGAATGCCAATTCCTGGTCTGGGATCACAGCACCATCCTCCGACTGGCAAAGGCATACCCGCAGCTTACCGAGAACGGTTTACGGCTGGCTCTGCATTACCTCAACGTGTACATGAACCGTCACGTCAGCATCATCACCAAGACTGCGGAATTGAGGCTCGCCGAAGCACTGCTCCACCTTGCCACTGCGGCCGGGGAGGTGCAACCATCGGGAGTGGAAATCGATATCACGAACGAACAGCTCAGCTCCCTTTCCGACATTAGCCCTTTCACCGCCAGTCGGCTCCTCTCCAAGTGGGAACGAGATGGGAAGCTCTCCAAACAGCGCGGCCGGGTCACCCTTCGAGCTCCCGAATCCCTCATGATCGCCTAGGATCGACAAGAGGCGTTAAACTGCTTGTCTTCGAGGAGTCTGAGAATGCTCCTCGTTTCCCCCAGCACCGCGACTTGTTCGGTCCCTCATTGCCCCGGCGCAACGACAGCTCCTGAGTGCCTGTGTCATTGTCGTGCTGCATAGTCCCGCCTCGCTTAGTCCCGCCGTGTTCCCTATGGAAAACGCCTGACTCTTGGGCGCGAATCTGAAATCAGGAGACAAACTGTCTAATGAACGATCGATGGATTTTACGAATGCCTTTGTTCTGCATTTTCTTGCTGAGCGTTTCTTCTGCGGCCTGGGGTCAAACGCCGACCTTCCAGATGCTAATCAACCCCACCGGCTCCAGCACCTGGATAAACTACGCCCTCTCCCATGATGGCAAGGTGATGGCAGCGAACTACGGTGGTTCCATCTACCGTTGGAGTCCGGACACTCCGAAGTTTCCCTTCGGCGGATTCAGCTTCATCGGACCCGGCTATTTTCTAAACTCCGAAATCGGGATTTCGAGCGATGGAAACACCATCATCTCTTCCCGCATCGGCCCTGACACCAACGTGAACCCGGCCATGTGGAAACAAGGAACCGGCTGGACCGATCTGGGCCACCCCGCGAACGGCTGCAGTCTGGACGGCCAGTGGGGCGGCGGCTACGGCGTAAACAATGATGGCACAGTGGCTGTAGGACTGGCTTGGTACTGCCCTGGAGCCGAGGGCTTTGTTTGGAATCGCACGAGTGGCATGACCGCCCTTTCGCATCCTTCTGGTCCCGCCGGCACGAGCAGTCGAGCGTCGGCAATCTCGGCCGATGGCCAGACGATCGTAGGCTTCTCCGAGGACCCGCCAACGGGTGTTCGACGCCCGGTTCGCTGGTTCGGCGGGAAAACTTACTTGTTCGCAGGAGTCCACACTCCCGGCGAAGCCTCTGGGGTCAGCTCAGACGGCTCGCAGATTGTCGGACAGGCGTGGGATTACACAACAGCAAGCTCATATGCGTTCCACTACACCGCCGGCAGTCTCGTTCTTCTGGGGACAGTCTCTGGAATCTCGTCCGATCAGAGCTACGCGAATGCCGTGGCCGACAACGGGACGACAGTAGGGTGGAGTGGCGATCCATTCGGGCTTGGTATCCAGGCGTTCATTTGGAGCCCCAAACTGGGGATGCAATCCCTCTCAAAGTACCTGCATCAGCGAGGCGTGCTCCTCCCGTTCGGCATTACTCTCACCTCCGCACTCGACATTTCGGCCGATGGATCGACGATTGTTGGGGTGTGGCAGGACGCGAACTACAACCAGGGCGGCTGGATGGTTCGGCTCAAGAAATAGCCAGCAGGGACCGTCGAGGCTCTGTACCAATATCGCTTCAGAGCCCGGACCTCTTGGACAAATACAAACAAAGAAAAGACCACAAGGAGAAGTGAACGATGAAAACCGCTCTACATAAGTTTGGAACTCTAGCCATAACCGCTGCATTTTCTTTCGGTACGGTGACCTTCGCGTCGGCTCAAGCGCAACACCGTGGCGGCCAGGTCACTATTCCCGCATCCAGCACAGAACGCAACGGCGATATAGGACTCCGCGCTCACACAAACATTAAACTCTTTACGCCGACGGGTGGTCTGCCCAAGGCGTCCGCTGCTGTCACCTCTGGCCCTCCGTTCGCTGGTTATCTCTTCGAAACCCCGGGCTCTCTCGCCTGCATCTACAATCTGGCGCCGCGGTCGGCGGGCTGCGATCCCAACACGGTCACTGCGGTTCCTACCGGCGGTTCGAGTGCCGTCGCCGTCGTCGACGCCTACGACAACCCTGGCGCCGCGAAGGATCTGGCTAAGTTCTCGAAGCAGTTCGGTCTGCCGCCAGCGACCTTCCAGGTGGTATTCGCCGCGGGCACGCGACCACTCAATGACCCGGGATGGGAAATCGAGGAGTCGCTCGATGTTCAGTGGGCGCACGCCATGGCTCCCAACGCGAAGCTCTACCTTGTGGAAGCCGCTTCCAACAGTTTCTATGATCTGTTAACGGCGGAAACGGTAGCGGCATCTATCGTGGCGAACGAGGGTGGTGGCGTCGTCTCCAACAGCTGGGGCGGTAGCGAGTTTGTCGACGAGACTGCCTACGACTCCTTCTTCTCGTACCCAGGGGTGGTCTACGTGGCTTCCGCGGGTGATGGACCGGGTGTCCTCTATCCCAGTGCGTCTCCCTACGTGGTTGCGGTGGGCGGCACGACCCTCAGCCGCGGCGCCAACGGTGCCTATATTTTCGAGAGCGCGTGGAACTCCACCGGAGGCGGCCTCTCCCAGTACGAAAGCATCCCGTCATACCAGGAAGGGGTCACGAAGGTCGTCGGCACTCAGCGCGGCGTTCCTGATGTCTCCGCGGAGGCCGATCCAAACTCTGGCGTCTGGGTTCTCGACAGCGGCAACGGCGGCTGGTACATCGTAGGTGGCACCAGCGCTTCGTCCCCGATCTGGGCGGGCATCATCAGTGCCGCCGGAAGCAACTCGGGATCAAGCGCGGCGGAACTCACAACCATCTACAAGAGCCGTGGCAACAAGCAGGACTTCAACGACATCAAGTCGGGTGTCTGTGGTCCGTGGAATGGCAACCTCACCCAGCCAGGTTACGACCTCTGCACGGGCGTCGGCAGCCCCGTGGGCTATGGTGCCAAGTAACAACGCAGTGTGATCGCTTTGCTGGAAACGGCCCCGGCTGAGAGCGGGGCCATTTCCATTCTGCAAGAAAACCCATAGGCATCGGGCCGATCATCAGCCAGAAGCTCGGCCAAACGACAATGCCGTCACGAAGCCGGACATAGTTGGTCTAAGATGTCCACGTTTTCGGTTTGTGAGGGGTTGGGTCAATCTGCCTACCGCTCGATTTACGAAACCAGGCCGTTACGCTCTTTGAGATTTGACTGGGCAGGTCAATGAGCGTTATGGGGAGTGGCTGTTGAAAAACTCTTTTCACGGGATTTCATGAACGAAATTCGTTCGCAAGCTATTGAATCTTCGTTCGCCGTAGGCGCTGAAATTCACTGAAATTACTGCTTTGGTTCCTTTTTCAACAGCCACGCTTGTTTTCAACAGTTGCAAGAGAGGGACGGAACAATTTGCGCTATGACGGTGTCTAGCGATGACGGAGAGCCTTTCCAGATGAGAACACTTGTACTCGCAATTCTCCTCAGTTCGCTGGCTTTGGGCGATTTGGAACAGAAGACTGAGAATTATGTTCACCTGTCTGAGGCTGTTGCGGATAGCCTTGTCACGTATCGGGTTCAGCCAATTTGCCCAGATGATGCCTGCACTCGGTGCGCGGACGCGGAAGTAGTCTTAAAGGTGGTGGTGAAGAGAAGCGGAACCGTGAAACAAATGACCGTCGTGCGCGCCGCTGACTCAAGACTCCGCGAAGCAGCACTAGACGCTGTCAAGCGGTGGCGCTACCAGCGGTACATCCTCAACGGCAGCCCCGTGGAGTACGAAACACATGCAACGATAAAGTCTTGGAAGTGTGGAACCTAATTCTCCAATGGTGAAGCGACACGCTTTCTCCTTCTGATGGTTGACGAAAAATCGCGTTGGTGTTGAAAAAGTCACCGAGTTGGTGCTTGCGAGGGCGACAACCGCAAGGTTATAAGCAGATGAGAGTTAGTGATGCTGCAGGCAATCGCCAATCTCGGAGGCTGGCTGCTTATGATGGGGCAACACGATCGTTCGGAGTCGTGGTTCTACTACTTCCGCATCGAAGATCAGGTTCCTGAAAACCACTTGTTACGTTTCATCGACCGCTACGTCAGTTTCGATTTTGTACGTGAGAAGTTGCGTGCATCCTACCGCGAAACGGGGCGACCGTCGATTGCTCCGGAAGTGCTGTTGCGGATCCTGCTGCTGGGGTATCTCTAGGGCATCACCAGTGAGCGGGAGTTGCTGGAAGAACTGCGTATGCACTTGGCGTGGCGCTGGTTCCCCGGATTAGGGTTCGAGCAGGAGATTCCCCATCACTCGACGTTCTCGAAGCACCGGCATGGCCGCTTTCCGGAGTCGAACCTGTTTCAGGAGTTGTTTGAGCGCGTCGTCGAGCAGTGCATCGCGGCGGGTCTGGTGGAGGGCGAGCAGATGTCGGTCGATGGCAGCTTCATCATGGCGAACGCGAGCCACCACAGTCGTATCCCCCGCGAACAGTTCACGGAGGCAGCGCGAGTGAACTATGGAGCGCGGAAGTACCTGGAAGAACTTGAGAGGAGAACGACGATGGCGAGCCAATCCATGAGCAAGACAAGGTGTCGACCCCGGACCCGGATTCGACGTAGCTGACCAAGGGAAATCGCGCTGCCGAACTGGGTTACTTCGATAACTATCTGATCGACAATGAAAGCGGTTTGATCGTGGGGGTGCAAGCGACGGCCGCCCGCTTGAGTCAGGATAGTGCGGCGGCACGCGAGATGATCAATCTCTACTGCGAGCGATGGGGTCGGCGGCCAAAGGGGGTGGCAGCCGATAACACGTACGGCAACGGGGAACTGCTGCAATGGCTCGACGAACGTGGGATTACACCTTACATGCGCGTGAAGGGAGGTCCGAACTCGCCCCCTGATCTATACGGGATCGAGAAGTTCACTTACGTGCCGGAAGAAA
>Ga0074045_10005090_pt1 | contig 11535 bp, 14 predicted proteins | sample BogForMeECP23OM2_FD_94442 | JGI IMG/M metagenome (GOLD analysis project Ga0074045, IMG submission 94442) | Bog forest soil microbial communities from Calvert Island, British Columbia, Canada - Bog Forest MetaG ECP23OM2 | ecosystem: Environmental > Terrestrial > Soil > Wetlands ...
ATATGGGCATTTCACGGAGCGCAGGACGAGAATGTGCCGGTGACCGAATCGCGGAAGATGATCGACAGGCTGCGGAAATCAGGCGCCGATGCCCGGCTCACGATCTACCCTGATCTGGCCCACGACTGCTGGACAATGACCTACCGGGATTCGCGGCTCTATCTCTGGTTCCTCGACCATTCCCTGGCCGACAGCGCTCGCATTGCATCGAGTGCCGGGACCAGCGGGCAGCACTGAGCGGGCAACCTGAAATCAGCCGTCACCCCCGTTACACACTGTTTAGCCTTTCGTGAGAGTTGCGTGACGATTCCTCCGTACCTTGTGGCACCAGGAGGAACACATGATACAGACTTCGCAATTCGTACCACGGGTCATGGCGGCAGGCGTCGCAGCTCTTGCCCTTGCGTTCACGGGCTGCGCGACCAGCGGCGGCACGATGGCAGCGGACAAGGGCATGATGAAAGAAAGCTCGTCCATGATGATGATGGATCCCATGAAGGCCGAAAGGGCTTCCATCGACCGCTTCAGCGGCGCGGCAGGTCACCTGCAGATGCGGGACGCGATGAACCATCTGCCGGGACCCAATGAGGCGGTGGATTTCGACAAGCCGCCATTCGTCACAACTGGGCTTGGTCCCCATGGCGAGACAGTCATGTACTACAATTTCGACGTGCAGGCCACGACGCCTGCCCCGATCTACGTGCTGTTCAAGAAAGGGGAGAGCTCCCCGGTCAAGGGCCAGCTCAACATCGTTGACGTCATCCCCGGCGACCCGGGATATAACGATTTCTGGCAGATCAACAAGGTCACCGTTCCCGCAGACTATACGACGAACTCCATCGGGAGCGTCCAGGCTTTGAAAGCCGCAGGGTTTCCGATCACCCCGACGAACATGATCGTGAATTGCCCGATCGTTCCCAAAGGCTCGACCGCCATGCACCGTCTCAGCGGGAATGATACCGGGCTGCACGAGGGATGGTATCAAAACAAGATCGTGACGTATTTCAACTTTGTCGAGGCGCCTCTCATGACGACGTCGGACGGTATGGTCCCTGTATCCCCGATCTACGTGGCGTTCAACGTGAACCCGGGCATGGCGAACGGCGGACCCCCGTCTGGATTCAAGATGGCAGCGATGTCCATGCAGACGCACAACGTGGTCGCCACCCTCCCGGGAGACAAGGGCTACTCACCATTGTGGTCGGTCAGCCCTTATGACAACATGTACTGGGACAAGGTCATGAAGCTGGACTCGATTATGGATTCCTTTGTGCTCGCGCAGGGCGTCGCAGATGTCAATTGCCCGATTTTTTCCGTGCAGATGATGGGCAAGTGAGCCCGCGGGGGTCAGTCAAGCGGGGGAGGGGGGCGAACAGTGGCAGCAGCCCCTCTCCTCGAATATGCATTCCTGTGTGACCAACGTCACTGAAGAGTCTCCTTGCTTCCTCTATATTCCGAATCAGGAAACATATCTGACAGGAGGAAGCGATGAAGAAGAACATGGCTATTGCGGACCGTATCTTCCGGGTGGTGCTTGTGGCACTGGTGGCGGTGCTGTACTTCTCTCACGTGCTCTCGCCGGTGGCGGCCATCATCCTGGGAGTTCTCGCGGTGGTATTTCTGCTCACGTCGATCGTGGGCACGTGCCCCATCTATCTGCTGCTGGGGATCTCCACGAAAAGGAAGCCGGCGCACTAGGCAGCAGTCGAAATCCGGTTCGGCCTCTGATGCTGTCGGCTGCGCGGACGGCGGCGCAACTGCCGCCGTCCGCGTGCACCGGGGCTCTGTATTTCACACGCTAGGTTTCCTCGATTCGCTCCATGGTGAAAGAGACCGGAGCAGGCAAGGCGACGCCCCCCGCCACCTGGACGGACTTGAAGATGCCGCTCGGCACTGCACAGCCGGCACAACAGCCCGTCAGGTGCGAGCGGGCCGCCTTCAGCACAACGCCATCGGACCCGTCTCCGATCTCCCGGTAGGAGTCGATTGGGATCGTCAGTGCCTCCGCGAGCCCGCGGATTTTCTCGCACTCGCTTGTGATCTCCATAGTCACCATCTGCATGTCATCGGAGCGAGCGGTGACCAGCGTGTGGAAGCCGCACACTCCCGCAGCGATTGTCGTGCGAATCATACGCTCCTCAAGAACTCTTTCAGGATCGTCAAGGGAGGGAAGGCAATGGCACCCTCCTCGCATTGCGCGGAGCAGCTGCTGCACCCCACGACGCATTGAAAAGGCCGCTGTACTTTCGGGGTGCCGGCTGATTCGTCCCATGCGTATACGCCGTGGCCGCAGAACTCGAAGCATTTTTGGCAGCCCACGCACCTTGCAGAATCCACCGTAGGATACCACGGTATCTGTTCCCGCGGCGTTCCTTTCCATGTTCCGTACCGTTCCATCTGTCATTCTCCTATTTTGCGGACGACGAGATGCGACTCTCATGTTCTGAGCCTACGTCGCGTATGCGCGGTCACCGTGCCTTGATCAGGTCTTTGAGCTGGTCAACCGTGGGATTCTTTCCCTGGAGCACCACCTTGCCGTCGATCACCAGGGCCGGGGTCGACAGGACGCCACGCTGGATGATGTGCTGGATGTCAGTCACCTTCTCCACCTCCGCCTGCAGGGCGAGCTCTGTGATGGCTTTCTTCACGTTCTGCTCCATGCTCATGCACTTCGGGCAGCCCGTTCCCAGTACTTCGATCTTCATATCAGTTTCCTCCTCTTGTTTGCAGACGCCGGTTCAGCGTCTTACAGCACGATGTTGAACAGATAGCCGACAATCAGGATACCGAACCCGACAACGCCGACGAACGTGCCAATGAGCGGCAGCTTGAGAACCTTGCGCAAGATCACGACTTCGGGCAGGGACAATCCGATCACTGACATCATAAATGCAAGGACGGTTCCCAGCGCGGCACCTTTTTCCAATAGAGCCTGCACCACGGGGATGATCCCGGCTGCATTCGAGTACATGGGGATCCCGATGACAACCGCGAGAGGCACGGACCACCATGCTCCCTTTCCCATGATTGAGGCCATGAGCTGTTCGGGGACGTAACCGTGGATGCCGGCGCCTACTGCGATTCCGGCAAGCACGTACGGCCAGACCCTGCTGACGATATCCTTCACGGCATCGCGGCCAGAAGAGACGCGCTCGGTCCAGCTTGTTTTTTCCTGTGTACCGGCCGCGGAGGAAGCAGGGGCAGTGGCGTATACCCAGCCTTCGACCCAACGTTCTAGCCGCAGTTTCCCGATCACCCATCCTGCCGCCATGGCGATGACAAGACCGGTTCCCAGATAGAGAGCCGCCACCTTCCAGCCGAAGAGACCGAACAGGAGAACGAGCGCCACTTCGTTGATCATGGGAGCGGCGATGAGAAAGGAGAAGGTGACTCCGAGAGGGACTCCCGTCGTCACAAAGCCGATGAACAGCGGCACCGCCGAGCAAGAACAGAAGGGAGTCACAACTCCCAGCAGGGAGGCCAGCACGTTTCCCGCTGTCTGCCTGCGGCCGGCGAGCATCCGCCTGGTTCGCTCCGGTGTAAAGAAGGAGCGGACGATCCCCACGCCGAAGACTACTACCAGCAGGAGCATCAGGACCTTGGGAGCCTCGAAGACGAAGAACGCGATGGCAGAGGCAAGCCTGTTGCCGGCCGGCATTCCGAGCGCCCCGTACACGAGCCAGTTGGCAAAGCGCTCGAGGTTGGTGTATGCGAGCCACCATGCCGCGGCCGCTGCCAGGGCAATAAAAATCCATAGCAGCCGGCGCCTGCCAGCGGGAATCCTTGTTGCGTTTGGATCGGCAATATGCCGCTGAACCTCGCCGCTCATCGTTATCGATCCTCCCCGGGGTGCTGTTGTGAAATCCTATTCCGCCAGTGCGTTCTGCTCTTTTTGTATCGCTTCGATGACGGCATCAGCGCATTTGAAAAAATTGAGGATGCAGGAGATGCGCAGCGAGTAGTAGATGGAGGCCCCGCGCTTCTCGTCCTGCACGACCCCCGCGTTCTTCAGAACGCTCAGGTGTTTGGAGACGGTTGACATGTCGCTGCCTATCAAGGCGGTCAGCTCATTCACGCAGTGCTCGTGCTCGGCCAGCCTGTCGACGATATACAGCCGGCTTGGATGGGCGAGGGCCTTGATGACGGCGGCACGCCGTTCATACTTTCTGGTTGTCTTTGTGTCCATGGTTATTTGGGAGTTTAGCCAAATAACCGAATATTGTCAAGAGGGCCGGGAGCTCCCGTCAGGGAAGGGCGGCGTGCGGCCCTCGCGCGACAAACCGCCGGATTTCGCAGGACCGCTGATTCGTGTTCAGCCCTCCAGGCGCTTGACCCCAAGTCTCCTGAGCAGCCAGCGCTCATAAGCGGGCTCGGAGTTCCCGCGACGCATCTTCCGCAGGAAGTATGACTCAAAGGCCGCCTTTGCCAGGTGGACCCACCTGCCCGCGCGCGCCCACGTGATGTTGCGCGGAGGCACCTGGGGCACGGCAACGAATGCCATGCCTGTGTCTCCCATATCGGCAAGGCAGAGGGCGCCCAGAGTCGGGACCTTGTCAACCGGGCGGTTCTCGCGGCTTGCACGAATATTGGCGGCCGCGGCGCTCACCATTGACTCGATCATGAAACCCGACTTCGGAACGCCCGTGGGTACCGGTGTCGGCTCTTTCGGGGCGAGGGCGATGCAGACGCCTACTGCATACACATTTCCATACTTCGGGTTGCGCTGGTACTGGTCGGTATTCACGAACCCCCGCGGATTACACAAGTCTGAAGCCGCCGCCACTGCATCGACTCCCTTGAACGGAGGAATGAACATGGTCCATTTCGACGGCACCTTGTAGGCAGTAAGGGGCGTGCCGTCCGCCCCGCATTCGCTCACGTCGACCTCACCGGCCCGCGCTTCATCGATTCTCGCGTTCGCGATCCACCTGATCTCGCGTTTACGCAGCTCCGACTCGAGCATGCCCTTCGAGTCGCTGACTCCGCCCAGGCCGAGATGTCCGATGTAGGGCTCGCTCGTCACAAACGTCATAGGCACCTTGCTGCGCAGCCGCCGCCGACGAAGATCCGTATCAAGTATCATTGCCATCTCGTATGCGGAGCCGAAGCAGCTCGCGCCCTGCGCTGCGCCGATGCACACCGGCCCCGGCGAGCTGAGAAAGCCCTTGTACGCTTCGAAGGCTTTCGCGGCGTGATCGAGGGTGCATACCGAGTGTGTGAACCTTTCCGGTCCCAGCCCGGGGATCTCATCAAAGGACAGCTTGGGACCGGTGGCGATCACGAGGTAGTCGTAGTGCACAACGGTTCCGTCCTGCATTGCGATGCTGTTCTCCGCAGGGCGGACCTGTGCCGCCGCGCCGACGATCAAGTCGATACCCTTGCGCCGGGGTGACTTGATGAGAGGGATGCTGACTTTTTCGGGCGCCCGCCAGCCAACTGCCACCCACGGGTTGGAGGGAACGAAGCAGAACCTGTCCATTTCGTTGGTGAGGGTCACATGATCTTCGCGGTGAAGCTCCCGCCGCAGCTCGTACGCAGCGGGAAGCCCTCCCAGACCCGCTCCAAGGATGACACAGTCAGCCATTATGTTACCTCCTGGCCAGGATACCGGGATATGCTCTCAGGAGAGCACGCTCTCCGCGCGGTGCAAGAGTGGCTGCTCACCCATCTTTTGCCGTGAGGCCGAGCCGGCCAAGGGATATGCGGTTGAGGAAGTAGTCCCAGGTATTGCCCATCAAGTTGCCTGCCCGGATCATTCTCAAAATGGCGTGAATCAGGGATGCCCTTTCGTCGTGGTAGATCTCCACCAGGCGGTGTACCGCTTGCAAATCAGGCTGCGCGTTGGTCTCGGCCCAATGCTGGGCATATACCAATGCAGGAATTTCGTCCGCCGGGGAGTCTGCCGGTATCTGTCCCGAGAGCAGGATGCGAAGCTCTTCGTTGGACAGGCCGGCTTTCATCGATTGCCCAGAGTGATAGTAGCTGCAATACCGGCAGCCATTGACCTCGGTCACCACCATCATCAGCCGTTCCCTGAAACCAAAGCTTATCTCGCCGCTCTGCAGGGCCCTTTTCAACAATACGCGGTTTCCGATCAGGAATCGCATGTCTTCCAGGAAATCAGCCGGCCCTCGATATATTCTGCGTCTGAATGCGCGCAATGCGAATACTCGCATTCGAACATGTTCCTCCTCGGCAAGTGCTCCGAATCAATAACGTAAGGGAAGGAAGCGAGGGTATCAGTGACTTTGGTCACAAAGACCTGATTGAGCCCCTGCTCGAGGAGCCGGCGAATAGCGCTCACTTGTCCCGTTTCAGCCAAACGATTACTATTGGCACCTTATGACCTCTGACGTATCCCTCGAGTTTCTTGTTGACGGTGAGGTGCTTTTTTCGAGCACCGGCAAATGGCTTCATCCCCTCTTCGAGCTGGAGCAGTTTCTGAGGACACGGGGAATCAACGCCGCGCAGGGAGAGATCCGCGACAAGGTGGTCGGACGGGGCTCGGCCTTTCTGATGGTCCGGTTGGGAGTTCGCAAGGCGCACGCCGGCATGTTGAGCCGCCTGGGAAAGGACGTCCTGGACCGCGCAGGAGTGACGTTCACCTGGGACATCCTGGTAGATGAGATCCAGTGCAGCACGGAGGGAATCCTGCGCACCATCACGGATCCCGAGGAAGCCTACCCCGTCCTCGCAGAGCGCGCGCGGAAGGCTAAAGCCCGAGCCTCCTGAAGATAAAATATTTGGGCAGGTCCACGGCAAGCGTGAAGAGTCCGGAGAATCCCACGAGGAACAGCACCGGGAAGACGCCTATTCCCTGGATGATCCCTCCGAAGACGCCCAGAAGGGAAAAGACGACGATGGCCGCAGTAGAGGAGATGAGGATGCCCCGGCCCGGCCGGGAATCCCAGAAATGACGCCGCTCGCGCACAAGATAGATCCTGAACTGACTGGTGAAAACGAGCATCAACAGAACAAAGCTGCGCAGCCCTTCAACAGGCAGATGGAAGAAGTTCCTGCCAATCAGGATGGTGAGCCACCCTTCCAGGATGAAGAAAATCCCGATTCCCGCAGAGGCCAATGTGACGTTCCTCACGTTCCAATTGTTGGGATTTCTGGTAAATTTCACGTTGTCCGTGGAGAGCGTCATGGTCACAAAGTCATTGGCGAACACCAGGAGCGCCATACCGAGGAGAGAGACCACGAGGTCGTGCAGCCAGAAGAAGCCCAGGGTCAGGATGCCGACAAGCTGGATCGTCTTGGTGACCTTGTTGATGACCCATGTGAGCATCCGCTGATAGATCTGCCTGCTTGTCTTCAGCGCGTCAATGATGACCCCGATACCCGGCTCGGTGAGAACCATGCTGGCCGATGCCTTGGCCACGTTGGTGGCGCCTTTGACCGCGATACCGACCTCGGCCTGCTTCAGGGCAGGCGCGTCGTTGACACCATCACCGGTCATGCCTGACGCGTGTCCGTGCGCCTGCAGGAGCTTCACGACCTTGTACTTGTCTTCGGGATAGACTTCCGCAAGCACGTCGCATCCCTGGATAACCTGCATCTGCTCGGGCTCGCGGGAGGCCGTGAGATCTCCCATACGCATCACACTGCTGCCGATGCCCAATTCAAGAGCAATCTCCCGGGCGATGGCGATATTGTCGCCGGTGACCATGATGGGTTTCACCCCGAGACTCCTGGCCTCAGCGATCATCTGCTTTGCATCCGGGCGGGGGGGATCAGCCAGGGCCAGCAGGCCCACCAGCTCGAAGTCATCACCGTCCGCCGATCGGGATCTCGCCACTGCCAGAGTTCGGGAACCCTTGAGAGAAAGGGCCTCCACCATCTCGCCGGCCGCCTTCACCACGGCACTGTCCGTGAGGCGGGAAAGGGAGAGCACCACCTGGGGCGCGCCCTTCATTACCCGAAAACGGCTCGTGTCTTCCTGGATGACGGCCTCAGACCGCCTGGTGGCCGCCTCGAATGGAGTGACCGAGATCTGGCGATAGCTCGAGTTGGTGATGCCGGCACTTTCTGCGCGAACGCGAACAGCAATATCGATGCCGTCCTGGCTCTCCTGCCGTGCGGTGAGGGCCGCCATCGAGATGACATCGTTTACTTCATGCCCCGCGCAGGGAATAACCTCGGTCACTGAGAGCTGGTTCATTGTGAGCGTGCCGGTCTTATCCAGGCACAGCACGTCAAGAGACGCCGCGTCTTCCATTGAGTCGAGGCGGGTAACCAGCACTCCCTTTCTCACCAGCTCCATGGCTCCTACCGCCTGCACGATAGTGAGAACCGCCGGCAGGGCTACCGGCACTGCGCCCATGAGGAAAATCACCGCAAAGGCGGCGACCGTCAGTATTCCGATCTTCATCAGCAGGGCGCCTGCGGCAACCGCGGCGAGCGCAGCGATTCCGAGGTACATCATGTACCTCACGATGGACAGCATTATCTGTTCCTGGTGGGACTTCGGCCGCGCGATCTGCACAAGCTCCGCGGTTCTGCCGAAATACGTGCTGGTCCCGGTATTGACCACGAGGCACTGGGCCTCTCCGCGCTTCACGACCGAGCTCGAGTAGAGGATGTCCGAAGGGCCGACCTCCACGGGAAGGGATTCGCCCGTCAACGCGGACTGGTCCACTGACAGTGCACCGCGCAGGACTTTGGCATCTGCCGGAACGATGTTGCCCATCTGCACCACCGCAACGTCCCCCGGAACGATCTCGGATGCCCGTATTGTGACCCACGTGCCCCCGCGGCGTACAACGGCATCGACAGCCAGTTTTTCCTTGAGAAGCTCGAGGGATTTCTGTGAGCTTCTGGAATGAAGGTAGCCGATGACGGCGTTCGTCACGATCAGGACGGCGATGATGATGGCTTCCAGGTCATGTCCCAGGAAGACAGACAGCGCGACGGCCAGCTCCAGAAGCCACGGCATTGGACCCCAGAACCGTGACAGGAACTCGAGGATCGGGTTCTTCTTCCTGGCAGCAATTTCATTCCTGCCGTATGTTTCCAGCCTTTTGTCGACCTCGGCCTCGCTGAGGCCCTCGAGACCTGATCCCAGCGCTCGAAGGGCCACTTCAATGGGCATTGTCGCGTATTCGGTGGTTTTTTTTGCGCCGGTCGCGCTGACTCCGGGTCCGGCTGAAGGACTTTTTTCCATAGGCTTTTCTCTCACAAAGAATATAGCGGTGATGCCTCCGCGTGTGCACAATGGTGGTATCCAAAGAGCGCCCTGGATATGGAAAGGGTGACATCCTCTTCACTGGCCCGGATCACGGGGGCAGTCGCCGCTATTGCGGAGCCGCCGCAGATGGAGGTCCCGACGCCGATGAAAATCTTGAGGTTCGTATCGAGCCTCAAGGCCCTGCCTGCGAAGTACGCAGCAACGAAAGCCGCAGAAAGCGTGAAGAGCATGACGGCAAGAGACTGCGCGCCGACGCGCATCACGACTCCGAGGTCCAGGCTGAAGCCCAGGAATATTATGGAATACTGGAGAACGTTCTTGCCGGAAAACCGAATACCCGCTTCGAGGACCGCGGGACGCGTGAAGAAAGAGAGTATCATCCCCATCAGTATCGCGAAGACAGGAGCCCCGATGAGGGGGACGAGTGATCCGAGCGGCCCATGCGGGAACCGCGATCGCAAAAGTGAGCAATACCCCGAGCGAACGGGCGATCAGTGACTTCATTGCGTGACCTCGACGGCGATGGTAGAGAGAATCTTCACAATAGTAAAATGCTATGGTATGACTCTCTTTGAGGCGGCGATGCACGACGCACAGCATGAAAGAAGATTTCACGGGGGCGCAGAGCGGCTGCGCGTCGAGGCCCGCATCGCGCTGATGGAGGTGCCGCGAGTCGTCGAGCTTTGCACCGACGGCGGCGGATGCGCAACTGTTCTTGACATCGGAACAGGAACGGGAGTCTTCGCCGAAGCCTTCTTCGTGGCGGGACTGAAATCCACGGGAATCGATCCCTCCGTCGAACTGTTGGCCCTGGCCCGCACCCATGCTCCTCAAGCCGTGTTCCTGGAGGCGGTGGCAGAGAAGCTGCCGTTCGCGGACGGATCATTCGACCTTGTCTTCCTTGGGCACGTTCTCCACGAAACTGACGACCCAGACGCCGCTCTCCGCGAGGCGCGTCGCGTCGCCGCAAAGAGAATCGCAGTACTGGAGTGGCCGTTTCGCGCTGAGGAGAGCGGCCCTCCGCTTGCGCACCGGCTCTCGCCGGCCCGCGTCTCTGAGATTGCCGCCGCCGCAGGGCTTGCATCCCTTCGCCGGATCGAGTTGACCCATATGGATCTGTACATATGGGACAGGTAGCCGGCTCATGAGCTTTGTCGAGCCTCCCCGGCGGATGCCGCTGCTGCTCCGCGCTCCGCTTTTCTTTGTGGAACTACGCATGCGGCGAAAGCTTCTGGCGAACCGGATCCTCGCGTGGTATCCGAAAGCTGCGATAGGCTCCGGCATCATGGAGGCGCTTGTCGCGCACGATGAGCCGGAGGTGCCGCGACGGCTCCTCACGCTGATTCGTATCTTCACATCGTTCAGCGTCTCCTGCCCGTTCTGCATCGACATGAACTCGAGGGATTTCGGCCGCAAGGGCGTCACAGACCATGAGATTCTTGCGCTGAGAGGTCAGATCCCCTTCGACAAGGTCTCCACCCTGAGCGCCGGAGAGAAGGCGGCTTTGCGCTACGTGGAATGCATATGCCGCACCCCCCTGGCATTCAGCTCGAACGTGATTGCGGCAATGCGCGAGCACTTCTCCGAGCGCGGGATTGTGATCGTTGCCAGCACGGCTGCCCAGGTCAACTTCTGGGCCCGGCTGATTCAATCACTTGGCGTGCCGCCGGCTGGATTCTCCTCTGAGTGCACTATTCTGAATCTCGACGCATACACGACCCGGAAAGACTGACCTTTTCACGCTATGTGGAGGGGGTCCCACACCTTCAGTCCAGGAAGAGCGATAAAGCCGGCATCGTGTGTCCAGATCTCGGTCGCACCAGCCTCGAGTGCCGCGAGGCCGATCTGCAGATCGAAGATGCGCGGCCCGCGCACATCGAGCTGATACGCTATCTGCAGGCACCGAGGCACGAGTGAAGGGGGCGGAGGAAGGATGGCCGCCCCGGCAGTATCGACCAGCGCTTCAATGAACCCTCGCGCGGATGCCGGACTCGATCCGCCGCCGGTGCTGGAAGGATGTGTCACTAACGCTCCAGAACTCGAACAGGCAGGACGAGGGGATACCCCAGCCTTCCGTGTCGTTCGCAGCCTCCTCTATGGCGCGGCGTGCCGCGGCATGCTCGGGGCACCCTGCCCGATGCGCGTAGACGAGAAGGTTGGTATCGACAGCGATCACGGCTGGGACCGGATCCAATCGTGCAGGGCGGAACGGTCGGACACGTCGAGGCCTGGGGGAAGCCCGCCGGGAGCCACGACCCACTTGATTTTCCGGGGAATTCGCCGCGCGCGCCTGCGGACCGAGGAGGAGGCTAACTCGCGGCGGAGCCCACGCTCGATCAACACCC
>Ga0074045_10005091_pt1 | contig 11530 bp, 11 predicted proteins | sample BogForMeECP23OM2_FD_94442 | JGI IMG/M metagenome (GOLD analysis project Ga0074045, IMG submission 94442) | Bog forest soil microbial communities from Calvert Island, British Columbia, Canada - Bog Forest MetaG ECP23OM2 | ecosystem: Environmental > Terrestrial > Soil > Wetlands ...
GAGCAGGTATGGAACATGAGTTCCTTTGAGTTCGGCATGATTCTGATTGCAGCAGGATTCGTCGCATACGGCGTCAACCATTTATTGAAACCACAAGGCTGGGCGCCGGTGGACCGCAAGCCCGAACCAGCAGCTTAGCAACATCATTGGCCACGGATTTACACGGATGAACACGGATATTGCTTTCTTGATCCGTCGGAATCCGTGCTAATCCGTGGCTGAGTTGTTTTTGTTGTAAATTGGTGACGGTGGTTCTGGGCAATGACGAAACGCAAATCCAAAGGCGCCTACATGATTTCCTCGGTGGCCGAGATGTATGGAATCCATCCCCAGACCTTGCGGTTGTATGAGCGCGAGGGCCTGTTGAAGCCGTCGCGCACCGAAGGCAACACCCGGCTCTACACCGACGAAGACTTGCAGCGGCTGGAGTTCATCCTGTCGCTGGCGCGCGACCTGGGCGTGAACATCAGCGGCATGGCGATCATTCTGCAAATGCGCGAGCGCATGGAAGAGATGCAGCGCCAGATCCAGGAGTTCGTCCAGTACATCCAACAGGAAGTTCTGACCCGCGCCCATGCCGCCGCCGATCCGGCCAAGGGAGCCATTGTGCCGGTGCGGAGATCGATGCTGGCTCAGACGATTCAACCCGCCAAGAAGCGCAGCTGACCTTCGTCGTTCCCGCGTATGATATTGGGTTCCTACCGCGCGGCTGAGTGCTGAATGCTCCCCTTCAAGCTGATCTACAGCGACGGCTATTATCTCCCGATCGGCGACCACGTATTTCCTGCCGAGAAGTACCGACGCATCCGCGAACGACTGCTGGCCAAAGGCATTGCCGACGCACAAGACTTTCTTGAACCCGAGCCAGCCACCGATCAGGACATACTGCTCGTCCACAAACCCGAGTACGTTCACAAGCTGAAGACGGGCACGCTCAGCCCCCGCGAGGAGATGGAGTTGGAAATTCCCTACTCCCGCGATCTGGTGGAGGCATTCTGGCTCTCAGCCGGCGGATCGATTCTGGCGGCGCGGCAGGCCTTAACCGACCGGGTCGCCCTCAACATTGGCGGCGGATTCCATCATGCCTTTCCCGATCACGGCGAAGGCTTCTGCGTAATTAACGATGTCGCGGTCGCTATCCGGCGAATGCAGCGCGACGACAAGATTCGCACCGCCATGACGGTCGACTGCGATGTGCATCAGGGCAACGGCACCGCAGCGATCTTTGCCGGAACCCGAACCGCCAGCGCGCTCTTGCCCTCAGCCGGCGCATCGACTCTGGATTCGTCGTCGCCCGGTTCGTCGGAGAGAGGTTCGTCGCAGAGAAGCTCGTCGCAGAGAAGCTCCGCGCTACCCGGCAAGATTCGCGGAGCGCACGCCGGCGATGTCTTCACTATCTCGCTGCATCAGCACAACAACTATCCGCTGTGGAAGCCGCCTTCCTCGATTGACGTGGACCTGCCCGACGGCATCGGAGACGACGATTACCTGGCCTGGCTCGACAACGCGTTAAGCTCCGGCCTGCGCCAATTCGAGCCCGATCTGATTTGCTATCTAGCCGGCGCCGACCCGTACCGCGAAGACCAGCTAGGCGGGCTCTCGCTGACGGTCGAGGGATTGAAGGAGCGCGACGAACTAGTCTTCCGCGTAGCCCGCGCCCGCAACATTCCCGTGATGGTGACCTATGCCGGCGGCTACGCGCAGAATGTGGAGGACACCGTAACGATTCACTGCAACACGGTCATCGCCGCCAAGGAAGTGTTCGGGTGAGGCGACGGGGTAGCAGTCCCGGAATCGTGCAAGGTGACGAACGGCGTCCTGGGGCAGCCACATGTTTGCGAAGGCCCAGTGCCGAAGGCACGGAATGGGAAAGCCCGGCACGGCAGTGCCGGGAAAACACGGTGACAAAGGAGCAAGTCCCGCCAGGGACGGCACCCTACCCGAACACCTCTTGCGCATCCCTGGCGCTAAACTACTTCATCAAATGTCCGCCGACAAGTCCGCCGAGACCATCCTGCACGAAGTGGGTGATCATGCCGGGACGCAGGCTGCGGCGCCAGTGCGCCAACAGACCGAACAAACTGCCATACACGGCGATGAGCAGCATGAATTTCCAGCCTTGATATCCGTGACCGGCGCCGAAGGCGATGCCCTGGAGTACGATTCCGCCGGCGGCAGACTGGGTCAAGGCTGAGAACTGGCGCCGCAAATATCCGCGGAAAATGACTTCCTCGCAGAAACCCGCCGTAAGCGACAGCATTAAGTAGAGGATGATTTCGGTTCCGCTCTGCGGAAAAAGATTGCGGAGTCCCTGAGGTTCACCGGCTTTGAGCAAATAGCCCAGGCCGTTCACCACGACAATGCCGCAGACGATGAAAAATGCAATCGCGATTCCGAGATCGCGAAGAAAGTCGACGGCGCGCGGCCATCTGCCGCCGACAAGATCGGCCATGCGGATGCCTCTACGGCTCAACCAGTACCAGATGAACCCGACGACGCTCCATTCCATTATCATCACAAGAAGGTAGCCGCCGGCGCGTCCGTAAGCGGCGACACCGGGCATATTTCCGGAACGACCGCCCTCCAGCGAAAACCCGAGCACAATGAAGAGGATGATGGCCGTATGCCATGCAGGTGCAACGGCTCGCAGGCCAGGTTCGTCCGGTTGAATGAGAGTTGCGATTGCCATAGGTTCCATACCAGGTTTACGAAGAATGCCGTCGCCAGGTTACAACCTAATTGATAGACGCTCCCGACTGCTAAAATAGCCTCTTACCTTTATGTTTGAGAATCTTCAGGAAAAACTGCAACGCGCCTTCAAGTCCCTCCGCGGCCAGGCCCGGCTTAGCGAGGAGAATATCGCGGAGGCGCTGCGCGAAATTCGGCTGGCGCTGCTCGAGGCCGACGTCAACCTCAAAGTGGTCAAAGAGCTGATCGACCGTATCCAGGCCAAGGCTGTGGGGCAGGAGGTGCTGACCGCGCTTTCTCCCGGCGAGCAGGTCATCAAGATCGTGCGCGACGAACTGGTCGAGACTCTCGGCAAGGATACGGCGCGCGTGAAGTTTGCCTCCCAGCCGCCCACGGTCATTCTCATGGCCGGACTGCAGGGTTCGGGCAAGACCACCACTTCGGGCAAGCTGGCGCACTGGCTGAAGATCGGCGGGCATCGTCCGCTGCTGGTTTCAGTGGACGTCTACCGTCCCGCGGCGCGCGAGCAGCTGAAAGTTGTGGCGCAGGCCGTCAAGGCGCAGATTTATGAAGGCGAAGTTGGCGAAGCGACAACTCCCGAGGAGCTCACGCAAGCAGTGGAGCGGTTAGTAAAGGAAGCCCGCCGCGAAGCCATCGTTTCCGGCTGCGACGTGCTGATCGTCGATACCGCCGGACGTCTGCACATCGACGATGATCTCATGAACGAGATGCAGTCGCTGAAGAAGCTGCTGAATCCCTCGGAGATTTTGTTCGTCGCCGACGCCATGACCGGACAGGACGCGGTCCGCTCTGCCGACGAGTTCCACAAGAAGCTCTCGCTCACCGGCGTCGTGCTCACCAAGATGGATGGCGATGCCCGTGGCGGCGCCGCGCTTTCCATCCGGCAGGTAACGGGGCAGCCCATCAAGTTCATCGGTGTGGGCGAAAAGTACGACGCGCTGGAGCCCTTTCATCCCGACCGCATCGTCTCGCGAATTCTCGGCATGGGCGATATCCTCTCGCTGATCGAGCGCGCTGAATCGCAGATCGACAAGAAAAAAGCGCAGGAGATGGCCACCAAGGCCCTCACCGGCGACGGCTTCTCGCTCGAAGATTTTCGCGACCAGTTGCGGCAGGTAAAGAAGATGGGCTCGCTCAAGAGCATCATCGGCATGATGCCGAGCATCGGTCCGTTCTCCGGCTTGCAAAAGGCCGCCGACAACGTGGACGAAAAACAAATCAATCGCGTCGAGGCCATCATCAACTCGATGACGGTGCACGAGCGCAATCATCACGAAGTGATCAACGGCAGCCGCCGCAAACGCATCGCCCGCGGCTCCGGCACCAGCGTGCAGGAAGTAAATAATCTGCTTCGCCAATACGCGCAGATGAAAAAAATGTTCAAGCAGATCGGCAAGCCCAGCTTCGCGCGCAGGATGGCGGGGATGAAGTTGCCGGGGATGTGAAGGCAGTGGCACGTGGTCAGCGGCCAGCGCTAGTCCGTCATCACGCAGGCAACACGTTGCTCACATGTTATAACAGCCGTCGAGGTGTTATCCGAATCGCGCGGAGCGAGGTGACCGTGAACTTTGATACGACGAGCTATTCCTTAGTGCTTCTAATCGGGACGTTGGGCACAGGTGGGCACGCGCTTCAGTCTAATGCCGGCAACGGGAAGCCAGTTGAGGCGACCCGCGCGCATCGCTGTCTGACATTTAAAAACGTTTCGATGGGCGAAGCCATCGATAATGAGGCGACTGATGCGGGCTTTGAGTCCTTGGAGGCTGGGAGGGTAAAGTTAGCGCTTACAGTCTTCAAAGCGTCTGATGGCGAGGGGCTAACTGTTGAGCATGTCATATTCAGGTCTCCAGACGATGCGAGCCGGTATTTTCACTGGATGATTGAGAAGCGCGCGACCGATATCTTGAACCAAGGCTCAAAGCTAGACAAAAACGGCAGGGTTATTGGAGTGCGTGCTGAGGTCGTGGTCAAGCTCCCAGGCGCATCCTCGGCGATAATGTGGACAAATAACCAGCACTTTTTTGTAATCTTCTCTCCATCCCTATCAGATGCCGTCGAGCTTGAGAAGAGGTATGAACGCTGAAGCCAGCCAGGTATGTTGGGCGGCGACGACAACAGCGGCGACAACAACGATTGCGACGCCTTAGTCGGGCCACTGACCCACTGATCACTGGCCACTGCTCATATGAAATGGCGCTCTTTCGAAGAATCGACCCCCGAGACTGAGATTCGCCCACTGCGCGAGGCTCTTGCCGAGCGCAAGGAGCTAGTTGCGAAGTACGTTCTGGCGGAGACGCAGGCTATCAGCGTGCAGGAAGTAAATAATCTGCCTCGGCAGTACGCGCAGACGAAGAAGATGTTCCTGCGGATGGCGGGGATGAAATTACCGGGAACGTAGGAGAGCAGCGTTTTCGGGGAGGGGCAAATGATCTCTGGCGCTCACGTAGTGATCTACAGTAAGAATGCCGAAGCGGACCGCGCGTTTTTCCGCGACACCCTCGGCTTCAAGTCCGTCGATGCTGGTCACGGCTGGCTGATCTTCGCCCTGCCGCAGGGAGAAGCCGCATTCCACCCGGCCGATGAGAGAGAGGCCCACGAACTCTATTTCATGTGTGACGATCTGAAAACCGAAATGGCTTCCCTGTCAAAGAAGGGCGTTGAGTGCTCTAGCGTTCAGGAACAACGATGGGGTTCCATTACAAAGATGAAGCTCCCCGGCGGAGGTCAGATCGGCCTTTATCAACCCAAGCATCCCCGGCCTTAGCGTTGAAGTGAAGCGCCCGCAAACTACACTAGGATGACATCATGAAGTGGCGATCCTTGGAAGAATCCACTGCGGAAACTGACGCGCGCCCACTGCGCGACATCTTTGCCGAGCGCAAGGAACTGATCGCGAAGTACGTTCCGGCGGAGACGCAGGCGATTCACGCTCGGGCCATCGCGGAGTTAAGGCAGAAAGGTCAGGCGGCGAACATTCTTCCCGTAGGCGCGAAGGCTCCAGCCTTCCAGCTTCAAGATCACGACGGCAGGAACGTTTCTTCTTCCGGCCTGCTCGCCAAAGGCCGCCTCGTGCTCTGCTTCATCCGCGGACGCTGGTGCCCGTTCTGTGTCGCTCAGATGGAAGCGATGAACCTCATCGCGCCGGAGATCGAGCAGGCAGGCGCGACACTCGCGGCCATTTCTCCGCAGACCGTGCAGCAATCTTTTTTCATGCGCGATCAGCACAAGCTGCGCTTTCCGCTGCTCTCCGATGCGGGCAACAAAGTTGCGCGGCAGTTTGGAGTGACTTATCGCGTTCCCGACGAACAGAAAGCAGTCTATCAACGGGCGTTCGTCAACCTGCCCTTCGTAAACGGAGATGACAGCTGGGAGCTGCCGATCCCCGCGACCTACATCGTCGATCGCGACGGCACAGTTCTCTATGCCTCCGCGAACGAGGACTATACGGAGCGTCCCGAGCCAGAAGATATCGTGCGCGTCCTGGCCGGCACATTGGGCGCTTGAGGAGCGCGGGCGAGAGCCTGCCCTGAGCTTGCCGAAGGGACGCCCGCGCCACACCTCAGCTTTCGGTACACTGAATACTTCATGAACTATATCTACGGCATCAACGCCGTCACCGAGGCTCTCAAGGCCCGCGGACGCGCTTTCCAGTGGGTCGGCATGGCGAAGGAGCGGCACGATATTCGTCTCCAGCGCATGATCGAAGACTGCCGCAAGCTCGGCGTGCCAGTGAAATTTCTCACGCGCACTGAACTCGACCAAATGGCTGGCCGGGCGGCCCACCAGGGCGTGGTGGCCGTCACTTCGGCAAAACAATACAGCGATCTCGACGATGTAATCGGCGGCAAGCGCGGACGATATTCTTTCGTCATCGTGCTCGATGGCGTAGAGGATCCGCACAACCTGGGCGCTCTCATGCGCACCGCCGATGCGGCGGGCGCCGACGGCGTGGTGTTTCCGGAACGGCGAGCCGCGCCCGTGACCGGCACGGTTACCAAGGTCTCGGCCGGCGCCAGCGAATACTTGCCCATCGCGAAAGTGACGAATATCGCGCGCACGGTGGAGGAATTGAAGGAACGAAATATCTGGACCGTCGGCCTCGACGAACGCGGCAAACAGACTTACGACGCGCTCGACTACAACATGGATTGCGCGCTGGTGCTCGGCGCTGAAGGGAAAGGTTTGCACGACCTGGTGAAGAAGAAGTGCGACTTTCTGGTTTCGATTCCGATGCTCGGCAAAGTCCCGTCGCTGAATGTGTCGGTCGCTGGAGCGGTTGTAATGTACGAGATCGCTCGGCAGAGGCGTGCGAAGGAAGACGCCGACAAAAATAAAGAGGCGGCTTCGGGCACGAAATGAAGTTTCGCAGCCTTTCTATTCTCTGTGTTCTCTGCGTCTCTGCGGTGAATGCGTTTGCTCTTGACCGGGAAGCGTTCACTTTCACGAAGTACGATCTCGAGGTTCATGTCGATCCCGATCTTCAGCGGCTTGGGGTTCGAGGCACGATCACTCTCAGGAACGATTCGCCAATGCCGCAGAAGATTGCCGTGCTGCAGATTTCTTCTTCGCTCGGTTGGCGCTCGATCAAGGCCGGGAGCAAGCAGTTGCAGTTCGTCTCGCAGACATACTCTTCGGATATCGATCACACGGGCGAACTCTCAGAGGCGATTGTCACGCTGCCCGAGGCCGTCGCTCCTCAGGCCACGGTGGCTCTCGAGATCGCTTACGAGGGGGTGATCGTGCTCGATGCTACGCGGCTCACGCGGATTGGAACACCCGAAGCCCAGGCCAATAGCTCCGATTGGGACGAGATCAGCGCGAAGTTCACGGCCGTGCGCGGCGCGGGATATGTGACGTGGTATCCGATTGCTACAGAGGCAGGAAGTTTTTCCGAAGGCAACGGCGTGTTCGAAATTGTCGGCAGATGGAAGAGCCGCGAGGCTGCTTCCACGATGCATCTGCAATTCGCAACGCCGAGTGAGGGGGAGGAGCCTCCGGAGCTTCTCGTGAACGCAACTACTTGCCCTACGGCGCTGGAGGTGAAGAACCAATTCGTCGCAGATTGCACATATCAATCGATGGGATTAGTCGTGCCCACGTTTGTGATTGCTAATTATGAAGTGGTCGAGCGCGCGGCGGTTGCGGTTCATTTTCTGCGCGGCCACAACGGCGCCGCTACCAGCTATGCCGACGCGGCGGAAAAAGTTGTTCCGCTCATTACGGAGTGGTTTGGATCACCGCACGGAAAGGCGCAAACCGCGGATCTTGCCGACTCCGACGCGGCCCCGTTTGAGAGCGGCTTGTTCCTATTGACGCCGCTCACAGGAACTGATCCCAAACTCGCGGGACTCGCAGCGGCTCATCAGTTGACCCACGCCGCTTTCTCCTCGCCCCGCCCGTGGATCAACGAAGGCCTGGCGCACTTTGCGCAGGCGTTGTATCTCGAGCAGCAGAGTGGACGGCGCGCTGCCCTCGACTATATGGGACTGCACCGTTCCGCGTTCAGCGCCGCGGAAAACGAAAAGACGAACGTACCCAGATCGGATGATGAAGTGAATCATTCGCTGGTCAACACCTCGGTTGAGGAACTTTATCGCAGCAAGGCAATGTGTGTGTGGTGGATGCTGCGCGAGATGATCGGCGATGCAGCCCTGAAGAAAGCTCTCGCGTCCTATCGTGCGGATCAGGATAAAGAGCCGTCCTACATGCAGCGGCTTATCCAGGCGCAGACGAAACGCGATCTGGAGTGGTTCTTCGACGACTGGGTCTATCGCGATCGCCGCCTGCCCGACTTCAAAATAGAGTCAGCCTTCGTGCGCAAGACTTTGCCCGGAGCCTACGTGCTCACGGTCACCGTGGCAAATTTGGGCGCGGCGGGAGCAGAAGTTCCGGTCACCGTGAGGTTCACCGGCGGAGAAGCAACCCAGCGGCTCGTGGTTCGCGGCAAGAGCAACGCGGTGATTCGCTTCGAGGTTGCGAAGGCGCCGGAAGAAGTGTCAGTCAACGACGGCAGCGTGCCCGAGAGCGACATGACTAACAATATTTTCAAGATTGAGGGTGAAGCAGCGCAGTGATGGCGGTTGCCGGCGCGGCGTGGATGGCGCCGGCAGAAATACACAGGTCCTTCGCTTCGCTCAGGATGACAAAGTGCCTCAGGATGATCCGGCGTCAGATGATCCGGCGTTGGAGGCCAACCTGGCGAGAGTTTCCAGTTTAGCGGCGGCCGCGCCTGAGTCGATAGATCGCTCGGCCAGAGGAATTCCATCCGCAATATGATCGACGCGTCCCGCCGCTACCAGGGTGGCCGCCGAATTCAGCAGGACCACATCGCGTCGCGGAGACTTCCTGCCGTTCAACACTTCTCGAACGATGGCTGCATTTTCGCCGGCATCGCCACCAGCTATGTCGGCGAGCGCGGCTCGCTTCATGCCGAACTCTTCGGGATCGACCTCGTAAGTGCGCACCGAGCCGTCGCGGGCTTCTGCCACGCGCGTAGGCCCCGTGATCGTGATCTCGTCGAGACCGTCGAGGCCGTGGACCACGAGCGCGCGATGCAAACCCAGCATGCTGAGCGCTTCCGCCAGCTTTTCTACCATATCGAGGCCATAGACGCCCACGACCTGCCCTGAAGCGCCAGCGGGGTTGGTGAGCGGGCCGAGCAGGTTGAACAGGGTGCGCAAACGCAGTTCGCGGCGCACTTTCTGCACTTGCTTCATGGAGGAGTGCAGATCGGGCGCGTAGAGAAAACAAATGCCGACTTCGCGCAGGCAGTGCGCGGCGCGAGCGGGAGTCAACTGGATGTTCACGCCCAGAGCTTCCATCACGTCGGCCGAGCCGCACTTCGAGCTGATGCTGCGGTTGCCGTGCTTGGCCACGCGCACGCCGGCGCCGGCAGTCACGAATGCGGTAGCGGTTGAGATGTTGAAAGTGCCCGCGGCGTCGCCACCCGTGCCGCTGGTGTCGACCAGCGCTGATTCAGCGAGCGCATCGCGGCCTGTGCCGCTCATGTCTATTGCGCCGGAGTTAGGAGAACTCGTTCCGCTGGAAGAAATCGGCAAGGGAGTGGCGGCGGCGCGGATCGACTCGGCGAAGCCGACGATCTCTTCGACCGTCTCGCCCTTCATGCGCAAAGCCATGAGCAGCCCGGCGATCTGCGCGTCAGTGCAATTCCCCGCGAGCACTTCCGCCATCACAGCACGCGCTTCGGCACGGGCCAGCGACTGGCCGTGAGTGGCGATTCGATAAAGAGCGTCGAGGATCATGTGCAGGCACAAGATGTTCCGACCGGAACATTAGAGCGATTCTACCGGAACACTGTGGAGAGTTCGGAAATCTCGGAAAACCACCTTAAAGCTATAGTAGATTGGCGGCAAATGGCTGGGTTGAAAGGGTTTGGACCGGTGCCGAAATATCGGCACGAAAATCGTTGGGCGAAGGGAAAGCGGCGAAAATCGGCTCTCGAGACTGGCACTCGTTCCCGCCGAGTGCTAATTGGTGAAGCTTGCGTGGGATGCGCTTTTCCTATTTTCTCGGCCGAGGACCACACCCAGCCGGTGGTAACGAAGAAACCGTCGAGCTTCGCTCGACCGGACAGCCGAGGCGGCTGTCCCCACATAAACATGTTCTACTGTCCCCAAGTAAACATGTCCTTACATGAGCATCCCGCAAAGCATCTTGGCGAACTGGGATAGCACTTACGGCGCGGCTGAAGCCGCGCCCTTTCAAAACAGACTCAACCTGATCCGCTGCCGTTTGCCCTAATCCGTGCCTCTTCTATAAACTTAAGCGTTTGCTGCCCGCAGTCTTTAGCCGCAAGCAGGTTCCTTCCGATTCCTAGCTGACGAGCGTCATTATGAAAATCCATGAGTACCAGGGAAAAGGCATTCTTAAGAAGTATGGCGTGACCGTGCCGCGCGGCACGATGGCGACTTCGCGCGAAGAGGCTGAAGCCGCCGCCCGAGAACTGTTCAGCGCGGGTTCAACCGGGGTTGTGGTGAAAGCGCAAATCCACGCCGGCGGCCGCGGCAAAGGCGGAGGGGTGAAGATCGCCAAGTCGGTCAGCGAAGCGGGAGATCTCGCCGAAAAGATGCTGGGGATGAAGTTGGTTACGCACCAGACCGGACCCGAGGGCCGGATCGTGCGCCGTTTGCTGATCGAAGAAACGCTGCCGATTGAAAAAGAACTTTATCTGGGAATCCTGGTGGATCGCGCGGAGGGTAAGCCGGTGTTCATGGCTTCGGCTGCGGGGGGTATGGAGATCGAGCAGGTGGCGGCGGAGAATCCGGAGGCGATTCTGAAGCAGCACATCGATCCCGGCATGGGCCTGGAGGCGTTTCAGGCGCGCAAAATGGCTTTCAAGCTGGGCTTGGGCGCCAAGCAGATCAATCCCGCCGTGCAGTTTCTTTCGAATCTTTACCGGGCATTTCTCGATAGCGACGCTTCGCTGGTTGAGATTAATCCTTTTATCACTACCACGGATGGGCGGCTGTTTGCGCTCGACGCCAAGATGACGTTCGACGACAATGCGCTGTTCCGGCATCCCGATATTCGCGAACTGCGCGATATCACCGAGGAAGATCCCCTCGAGGTTGAGGCCTCAAAGTACAGCCTGAATTACATCAAGCTCGATGGCAGCGTGGGCTGCATGGTCAATGGCGCCGGCCTGGCGATGGCGACCATGGACATCATCAAATACGCCGGCGGCATGCCTGCGAACTTTCTCGACGTGGGCGGCGGCGCCAATGCCGAGCAGGTAGCGCACGCCTTTGAAATTCTGCTCAGCGACAAGAATGTGAAGGCGGTGCTGATCAATATTTTTGGC
>Ga0074045_10005092_pt1 | contig 11530 bp, 10 predicted proteins | sample BogForMeECP23OM2_FD_94442 | JGI IMG/M metagenome (GOLD analysis project Ga0074045, IMG submission 94442) | Bog forest soil microbial communities from Calvert Island, British Columbia, Canada - Bog Forest MetaG ECP23OM2 | ecosystem: Environmental > Terrestrial > Soil > Wetlands ...
CCGCCGCTCTGGGTTGCGGTTGCGGACTGATCGAGACCCAGCTTCGCAAACTGCGGATTGCCACGCTGTTCGCTCCAGTTCGCGACCAGCACGCCCATCAGGAAAAGCAATCCCATCGCGGCAAACAGCGCCCAGCCTTGCCGCCTGTCGCCGGCCATTTGTCCAAAGGTATGAGTCAAGCCGGCGCCCAGCGCGAAAATAGCGATCAGTTCGAGCAAATCGGTCAGTCCCGTAGGATTTTCATAAGGGTGGGCTGAATTGGCGTTGTAAAAGCCTCCGCCATTCGTGCCGAGCTGCTTGATCGCGATCTGCGACGCCACAGGGCCCTGGCCAATCGTCTGAGTGGCATGCTCAAGAGTCTTTACTTGCGTATACGGGCTGAAGTTCTGAGGCACCCCTTGCCAGATCAAAATCAGCGTGAACACGATACAGATCGGCACGAGAATCCACAGGGTTGCTCTGGTCAGATCGTACCAAAAATTTCCGAGAGTTTTCCTCTCCCGACGCACAAAACCGCGAATCACCGCGATCGCGAGAGCAAGACCTGCCGCTGCCGAGACGAAGTTGTGGTAGGCGAGCCCGGCCGTCTGGGTGAGATAGCTCATCGTCGTCTCAGGGGTGTAGCTCTGCCAATTAGTATTCGTAATAAAGCTAGCCGCAGTATTGAACGACGAATCGGTTGAAATTGCGCCTAGCCCTTGCGGATTAAGTGGTAGCCAACCCTGCAAACGTTGGAGTGCGTATAGCGTCACCATTCCGACCAGGCTGAAAAGTAACAGCGATGTTGCGTATTCGATCCAGGTCTGTTCCGTCGCTGGTTCAACGCCGCACAGCCGATAGATAAACCTCTCCGCGGGTACAAGTACCGGATCCAGAAAAGTGCGCTCTCCTGCGAATACGTTCGCCATGTAGAGACCGAGCGGAACGCTGATCGCTATAATGATCAGAGAGAAGAGCGCGATCTGAATGATTGCATTTGAATTCATGGTTCGATTGGTCCTGTCACAGCTTCTCAGGATGTAACATCGCGTAAACCAGATAGACTGTCAGCGCGACAGCGCATATCAACCCTAAGATATTCTCTGCGCTCATAGACTCTCGCATCCTTGGACGTAGGCGAGCGCGATCAGGAAAAACGCTACCGTCCCAATCAGAACGACTATGTCCATCATGTATGATTCCTTACCTTCCTAGAATTTATGAAATGAGATTCGGCCAAATTCACTCTCCGTGTTCGGTTTGCCCTCGAATCTCACCCGATGGGATGTGCAGCAAGGGCTGTGCCTAACAAATTAGCCTTGGATACGCTTCCGGAGGGGCAATAGCGGAACGCAAAGCATCAAAAATGAAATAGTGCTCACACTTCATTTTGCATTGTCGAGCTATGAGCGCCGGACAGCACGAATCGGAATCGCAGATTTCGACGGAGCTGTCCGTGGGAACTTGCGCGGAATTCAGGAGTCAAGGTCTTTTTGCGACCATCAAGCAAGGCGTGGCCGTCAAGGCGGGTCGAAAGTCCTTCCGCGTTGTAAGGATCTCGAGGGCCGACTGGTTGTGGAGCGTAACGATATGGTCAGGTCTATTGGGATCGCGGCGAAGTCGCGGCTGTACGCATTGCCGCTTCCTACCGCCTGTCGCCCTGCTTGAACGGACCCCGGGCGTTGCAAATACCTGAGGTCCGCGCTGCGAGGTCTATTGAGGCGGCCCGTACTTGTTTCGCAAAGAGAGGTTGAGCTGTAGCACGTTGACGAACTTCTCACCGAAGAGCCCGCCGACCGGCGCCTCCGCATCCGCTTCGACCATCTGCTCGATCTCGGTGCGAACCTGGCCTTGATTCTGCTTGGTGTCTTTGGCCCATGCAGAGGATACGCGATCGAGCTGATATTCCGCGTTCTCGAGCGTGATGTCAGGATCCAGGCCTGAGCCGGAAGTCGTAACCATGTCTGCGGGCACGTCCTGCAAGTCTGCATCGGCGTGATCCTGCCGCCACATGTCGAAGAAGTTCGACTGGATGTCGGAACCGTCCTTGACTGGTTCGATTACCATTTCGGTTTTTCCGTCTTTGGTCTGATGCTGCACTGCGGACGGAAATTTGCCGGGGTTCTCCTTCGAGAAACCCTCGAAGAACACGATAGCCAGATCGGCAGACTTGGGTTCCGGTGTAGCTGGGTTGTCCTTGATGAACTGTTGGACCTCTCTAGTATGACTCTTGCCCCAGTCTTGTACGTACTTATCGTGCGTGGGATCGGCGTTGACCCATCCCTGCGCTGCTGCGTTGTGAGCATCCGCCCACTGTGCGACGATATGCGGCTGTCCGCCTAAGCTATCCTGCTGGAACCACGCTTCGATATCGGGCGCCACCAATTGACCCGCCTTTGGTCCGCTCTTGTACTTGACGATCGGGCCCAAAGCCTGCGCTACGCGATAGCGCAACATATAGTTGTTGGCAGAAAGTGCAGATGAAGTCCCCGCCGATGCGTCATAAGACGCAGCCGAAGGTCGTGGCTGGAAATACTCGTCTTTGGTAAACGGCTGTGCGATAAGCAGCGAGCCCACAGGCTTGCCGTCAGGTCCGTTGAGCATGCTGCCGTTTGCGGTGAACGGAAAAAACATCTGCCCGATTGCCCATACGGCCAATGGATAGACTAGACAACAAATGACTACTGTGATCGCTAGTAACCATAGACTTTTCGATAGATAGCGCGACATCTTATCACTCCTTCAGTTCACGCCGCTTAGGCAGTCAAATGCAGAGCGACCAAAGCCAGGTCAATCAACTTGATGCCCGCGAACGGCATTATTACACCACCCAGCCCCCAGATGAGCAGGTTTCTTCGCAGCAGAGCGTCGGCCCCAAGCGGTATGTACTTCACGCCCCGCAACGCGACGGGGATGAGAGCCGGAATGATGAGCGCGTTGAAGATGACCGCCGACAATATCGCAGAAGTGGGCGAATGTAGATGCATAACATCGATCGCCACTAGCCAGGGCAGCGTTCCGGCAAATAGTGCTGGGATGATCGCAAAATACTTCGCGACGTCATTTGCTATGGAAAACGTCGTGAGCGCTCCGCGAGTCATCAATAGCTGTTTCCCGATTTCCACGATCTCGAGCAGCTTGGTCGGATTGCTGTCGAGGTCAACCATGTTGCCCGCCTCTTTGGCGGCCTGCGTGCCCGAGTTCATAGCCAAACCTACGTCCGCCTGTGCCAGGGCCGGAGCGTCATTGGTGCCGTCGCCGATCATCGCGACAAGCTTGCCTTCAGCCTGATCCTTGCGGATATAGGCGAGCTTCGATTCGGGTGTGCACTCAGCTACGAAATCATTCACTCCAGCCCGCTTCGCAATCGTCGCTGCAGTCAGCGGATTGTCGCCGGTGATCATGACGGTGCGAACTCCCATCCTATGGAGTCGCTCGAGACGTTCACTTATGGCGGGCTTCAAAATGTCTTCGAGTACCACCACGCCAGCCACCCTCGTTCCTTCAGTCACCACCAGCGGGGTAGCCCCCTCGGAAGCGACGCTATCGACGATTGCCTCTAGGTCTTTCGGGACATTTCCACCCTGCCTTTGAATGTACCGAACTACAGCGTCAGGCGCGCCTTTGCGAATTTGTCTTCCATCGGGCAGGTCGATTCCGCTCATACGGGTTTGCGCAGTAAACGGAACGAAACGAGCGTCGCGAGCGTTAATTAGATCCGGCGAAACGTTTTGCTCCTTGTAAAGAGCGACGATAGTCTTTCCTTCCGGCGTCTCGTCTGCGACCGACGACCATGCGGCCAGGCGGGCGACGTCATTCGCCGAATAGGTGCCGACCGGGAGGAACTTGGTTGCATGACGGTTACCCATGGTGATGGTGCCAGTCTTGTCGAGCAGCACCGTGTCTATGTCGCCCGCAGTCTCCACTGCCTTGCCACTCTTGGCGAGGATGTTGGCCTGGAGCGCGCGATCCATCCCAGCAATACCGATCGCAGCAAGCAGAGCACCGATCGTTGTCGGAATCAGGCATACGAGCAGCGCCACCAGGGTTGGAACGTCGGTGCCGAGGCTCCTCAATGGCTCCGAAATTCCCACGTAACCGGCCATGTATTGTTCCGCGTTCCAAGCCATCGGCCAGAGTGGAATCACAACGATCATAAATGCGAGCGTCAGTGCGGAAAGAGCAAGGGTGAGCGCAATTTCGTTAGGCGTCTTCTGGCGAACGGCGCCCTCGACCAATGCGATCATTCGATCGAGAAAAGTTTCACCGGGTGCGGCCGTGATACGCACCACGATGCGGTCAGAAAGAACACGCGTGCCGCCGGTAACGCCGGAGCGGTCACCGCCTGCTTCGCGAATCACTGGGGCGGACTCCCCAGTGATAGCTGCTTCATCGACCGACGCGATGCCCTCGATAACCTCTCCGTCGCCCGGAATCATCTGGCCAGCTTGAACTACTACTCGATCGTCCGGTCTCAATTCGCTCGATTGAACCTCTTCGACAATGTCCTTTCCGCGCAGTCGGAATGCCGGCGTGTCGCGTCGCGCCCTTCGCAGCGAGTCGGTTTGCGCTTTGCCGCGAGCCTCAGCCAGTGCGGTAGCGAAATTTGCAAACAACACCGTCAGCCAAAGCCAGAAATCGAGCGCGATGAAATAAGTAATCGGAACTTGGCTCGCGGAGGTGCTCACCAGTGCCTGTATGATGAAGAGCAGGGTAAGTATGGCGCCGATCTCGACCACGAACATGACGGGATTGGACCATTGGGTGTCGGGTCGCAGCAGTGCGAACGCCTGCTTTAGTGCCGGTCTCACCAACTCGGGCGCAAACAAATCCAGGTGTCGGGCGCGCCTGATCGCTTGCCCCTCCCTAGGAGACCGTTTCGTCTCCGGCGCAACTACTTCGAATTGCGGCTGTATTGACTTAGATGGTTTCATTTTTTTCTCAACTGATTCCAACGTCGTTTACGAGAATGTCGTGGTCCTGGGAGGTCAGCCTCCGAACGGAATAGGACCAAAATGATCCGCCAGTGGTCCGAGTGCGGCGGCCGGCAGGAACAGCAACGCACCGATGATTACGATCGTGCCGAACAGAAGACATCCGAAGGTAAAGGTGTCGTCGCGCAAAGTACCCAATCCGAATGGCGAACTCTTCTTCATACCAAGAAAGCCGGCCATCGCAATCGGGGCGATAATCGGCAGAAATCGCCCAAACATGATCACAAAGCCAGCGGCGATATCCCATGGGACCGCTTCAGGCGCCGGACTCGGGTTATTGTTGAGTCCATAGGTGGTTCCCAAGCCGTCGAAAGCGGAGCCGTTGTTAGCTGAGTCAGAGGAAAACTGGTAAACGATTTGGGAGAATCCATGCGGCCCCGGATTGCTCTCCGCTTTGATCCCCCAATTGGTCGCGGCAAACAGGCCCGTCGGCATAAGTATTACCAGCGGATGCACAAGCAGCGCGATCATGGCGAGCTTAACTTCCCGCGGGCCGATCTTCTTTCCTAGATACTCCGGCGTGCGGCCGACCATCTGGCCAACGACGAAGATTCCGATGATCAGGAATAGGAGCATGTTGACCATCCCGACGCCTTTGCCGCCGAATATGCAGTTAACCCACATCCCGAACATTGGCGACAATCCGGCGATTGGGTTCAGGCTGTCGTGTTCGCAGATAACCGCTCCGCAGGTGAAATCGACAGTGAGGGCGGCGAAAGTCGAACCGGCTGAAGTCCCAAAGCGAAGTTCCTTCCCTTCGAGATTGCCAAGATGCTGATCGACCGGCAATCCGGCCACGGCAGGCAGAGTAATAACCCGCTTGCCGCCCGGCGCTGTTGCGCTTGCGATCTCGAAGTTTTGCGGGCCGGGGTGAGCCGTCAAACCGGGATTGGGTTTAAGTGTGTCGAAGTAAATCGTCCAGAGGACGGTGCCGACAAGCAGGGTCAGCATCACGGCGAAGATCACGACCGCATGGCGGCGGCGGCTGAGCATCCGGCCGTACATTAGAACAAGGGCCATCGGGAACAACATAAAGGATGAGGTAGTGGCGATGTTGCTTCCAGCAGTGGGGTTCTCAAACGGATGGGCCGAGTTCATCCCGAAAAAACCGCCGCCATTGGTGCCGAGCATTTTCATCGGCACAAACGCCGCCAACGGGCCGACCACGATCGTCTGCTGCTTAGGTTGGTTGTTGTTATCAGTGCCCATTGCGGCGGGCTCGAGCGTGTTGACCTGGTAGTCGCTTTGAAAGGTCATCGGCATGCCCTGGATCAGAAACACGATGCTCAGAAGCAATGCGGCCGGAAGAAACAGGTAGATAACCACCCGCCACATATCGACGAAGAAGTTGCCGAGGTGCGAATCGCTCCGGAATGCGCGGATGATCGCCGTCAGAGCGCACAGACCGATGGCTGCCGACAGAAAGAACATCGGCAAGCAGAAAAAGATCTGGCTGAAATTCGAAAAGGACTGATCCCCGGAGTAATGCTGAATATCGGTGTTCGTGCTGAAGGAAATAACCGTGTTGAAGATAGTGCTTGGAGAAAGCATGCCGAGGCCCCTCGGATTGAAAGGCATCCACGGCTGCAACGACAGGACTAGGTACCCAAATAAGTAGAGCACGGTGTTGAAAATCAGTAGCGCCAGGGTGTACTGCTTCCAATTCTGATGACCGGAGTCGAGGCGCTTCTCGAACCATTCAAATACAGGCCAGGTTCGATAATTCCCATCCATTATGCGAGCCATAAAGCCGCTCAATGGAATGGCGAGGATTATGGGGAGTACTATTACTGTAATGGGCAAAAGCCACATAGCGTTCGTCCTCTATCGAGTCTGATAGTTGATGACTAAAACCACTCGGGCCGCACCATGGCCGCGAGTAGATATGCGAACACGAAGACCGCGACGACGGCTGTTACGTAGGTCATGGGCGCCTCCCTAAATCTTCTCGCAAGCGACGATAAACGCGAAACAAAGGCCGAGACCTAGCAGACCCAAGGCCAATGTTGCCGGAAGCCAGACTGCGACGTTCATTTTCCGTTCCTCCGTGGAGCCATGGCTGACCCATCTCGTTCTCCAGAAGCAAGTTTAGTGCTGGCCAAAAAGTCGAATGGTAATGGACAATAAAGAAACCTCATTGCCAAAGCTGATGCCCTGTTCGCGTGCGAGTGCGAAAGTTTTCGACACCCTCGTTTGACCAGAATTAAAAATTAAATGTCAGAAGGAAGAGTGCGACACGAATACAATGCCGCATTCTCGCCTTTTGTAGCCAATGGCAAGGTTAGCATCTAGTACAGATGTCGATTGAATATAGACGCTAAGGTGTTAGAGTCTGTTGGGTAAGGTTATTTGTCGGAGGATCGATATATTTCACCTTATCTTGTTAACACACACCCCGATCCAGATGGAGGGCAAGCCCGACCAATGCAACGAGCAGTAACAGAGCAGCTGGCATAACTAGCACCTATCTTCGATCGCTGGTGCCATCGATCCTCTGCCGGCTCCGAGCTAGAGTCGCGATCCGTGAGGGCGGGCACCTGTAGTATGCTGGCCCTAGTCACTCAATCAGTGTGCGCAATCAGTGCGCGGCGACCGATGCCGGAGGGTTTGGAATAGCAGTGATACGAATCGACCGAGCGGGAGTCTCATCAGTGACAGAGGCTGGGTGATCTAACCTCAGAATGGCGATGCTTTCTGGCCGAACACTTTCGATCAATTCGTGAGCGATTCCCGTAGCGGCATCGTCCGCGACACTGAGGTCAATCTTTAGACGGTCGACCAAGTCGAGGACGAACTCGCGACCGCGGTAAAGCCGCTGGCGTTCACGGCTGCTCGAACGGGGCGTGCGGCGAACCTCGGTCACGTCGAAGTCGGACAAGTTCAAGCCTTCGGCGGCTTCGGTGAAGCGGTCGAGAGTATCGAGATCGATTACTAATTCGATTCTTTTCATATTCGCACTCATGTTTGGCCGGCGGGCGATCCAGAACGATATGTTGGAGTAAATGCATGGCATGTGCCGACGGAAAAACCCTGTTATCCAAAGGACTTCCTTAAGCGGTTAGAGTGCAGAACAATCAATTTTTAAACGGAGCGAGTTTTCATTTTGAAATGTCCCGCCGCCGAACCGGTCCGAACACAAAAATGATCTGAAGCGCAAGAGCGGAAATCTTGAAGGGTTTGCGCGGCTTTTCTATCGACCCAATCTGGTGCGCCATCCCGACCACCTCTGGCGCAAGGGTTGCTTTAGCATGAAGGCAATGAGTTGAGGTGCGTGAGCAGAATCCATGAAAGCAACCATGACACTGCGTCGTATTGTTTCTTCTATTAGGTTCATCGAGCCGGTTGCGAACATTGGTGTGCAGATGCCGTTGCTAGTTTCACCGAATGGTTACCTCGAGTTATATCGAACAAATAACTTGGTAACGCCCCAATACTCTGGGAGCGCTTTTTCGCCAGAAGAGATGAAGCACAACTTTGCGGCTCGGGCGCTCAAGAAGCCCGGCTTCTTTGCCCGCCGGCCATATATCTATTTGTGCGTGCGATGCCGCCAGATATTTCTGGTCAACGAGCACCGCGGTTCGATCGTAGCGATCGATCACAATCAAAATCCGTTGCCGGAGCCAGAAAACTCAAGACAGATTGGGACGTTTGCTGAAGGTCCATGCCCCAGCTTCAAGGTAGCTTTGACATCCCCCCGACCGCGTCAACCAGAGACGACCGTCAGATCGAGCGTGGTGAAGCTTCGCTTGTTGAGGGCTTTGGCTTCGCTCTGCCCAGGGTTCAGAGGGCATCAGGACATCGAAACCGCCAGTAAGAGAGCTCAGGCCATGCTCGCGATTACGCCTCAAGAACTTCTTTTCTAGCAGATGGTTCGACGAAGCCTTATGAAGTCGATTCGAGAAATTCAGACACGCACCATGACGGCTTTCCTTGGCGCGAAGGTGGACAAGATCTCATCTATGCAAGTGCATCCATTCGATAGTTACCCAACGCATGAGACTCCCATTGGTGGAAGTGTGCCATCGTCCGCGACCCCGGAAGGAAAATCGAGCACCAAGCGGGATGTGGCCTTTACCGCGGAGGAAACACGCCATCACTTCGCGGTTGAGGCTCTGGAGAAACCCGGGTCCTTCCGCCCACAGCCGTATCTATATACTTGCGTTCGCTGCAGATGGATATTTCGCACCAATGATTCGCGCGGTTCGATCATTGCCTTGGACGGATTGGGCCGATGTCTACCCGAATTTGAAAATTCCAAACGCATAGTCACCTTTCACCGAGGACCGTGTCCTGCCTTTCCAGTCTTCGAGCACCTGATTCCCGAGGTTGAGCGCGAAAGTCGATTTCTTAAGTATATGTCGAGAATTGTCGATGTGTTATGCTGTATCACCGATGTTGGTAGATCATCGAAGCCGACTCGCAGGCAGGAAACGAGGGCGGCTTAGCACTCGGTACGCATCAAGGGCGTACACTCCTGGCTTTTCTCTTTTCGTGATCGGCGCATTGCCATTGCGCAGTCGGCTCGCCAATTCTAGGCCGATTCTTCGCCACGGTCGGGTATTGTGCTCCGCAAAATTATCCGGACGGCGGCCAATGACCTCGCATCGTGAGGTTTTTTGCATCCGGTGACGTCCAAGCCCGAACAGCGGGCAATCGTGCCGTGGCCGTTCTACTCCTCGGTTCGGCGGTGCGAAGTTGCCTCATCATCAACCCAGTCCTCCTCCGTGTAGGTCATTCCGCGACGACCGGGAACCGTGCGCGCCGGTCCGGGCTGGTAGAGCGAGCAGGAAAGAGGACCGTAGCAGAAGGTCTCGGTTCGGTAGCGCCGCCGAGGGGATTCTCCGGGTCCGCGCACGATCGCAAATCGCGCGCACACTCGCTGATTTCGATCGATTCTCCGACATGTCCGAAACCTCGAAGACTGGAGTGTGGATGCCGCAGTCTGGTGCGAACTGCTCTCTCCTTCAAATTCCCTGATCGCCAGGGAAAATACAGGGAAATTCGCGATTTTCGGCCCATCCAGGAACCTTGCAGGAGTGAAAACCCCGCATGGCACCTGGGCTTTTTCATGGAATTCCCTGGAGATCGTAACAGGGAATTCGAAGCGCCGATCAGGGAATCGCAATTCCCTGATCTTCTTACGAACAGGGAATTTGGCCTCCTATTCAGGGCTGGATAGGGCGGGGCGATTTTCGCGGTTCTTCTCCATTGCCGATCCTACAGTTGGCCCTTTCTGGTGGGTGCAGATCGAGCATCAAGCTCAGGTCGGCGTCAGGCGCGATTTCGAAGCGACGACTTTAGTTCAGTGGAGCAATTCAGTGGAGGGCGATGCGAAAGCTCTTTGGATTGACCAAATGCGATGCTTTGGGACTTTGCGAAATAGGCTTAGTTGGATGTTCCGCCCGGCTTCGTATCCTCTGGGCCTTTTGACGGTGGCGGCGCTGAGCGTCGCGCCAAGCGGCGTGAATCCCACATTTGGGACAGTACGATTCGCGGGTGGGGGTCGGCCGGCGCTTGGGCGGAAACGGCCGGGCGCAGGAAGAGCAAATTGCGATTCCTTTCGACTGGCAGGCCAGAGTCATCAGCTGCAAGGCAAGTGCGCTCCCCAGCCCAGGTCTGCCCCGGAGACGCGCGTGAAAGCGCTTGGTTCGTGGATCGTAGAGAATCACCGGCCTCACCCTGAAGGCGCGCAGCCACATCTGGGTCCATGCGGCGATGAGCGCCCATCCCGCAATCCGTGTCTTACGCGAGGCGGCAGCAGAAAGGCTCAGCTTCGGATTGAGAGCAATTAAAGTTCGGTCGGAGACTGTTCCGCTTTTGGAGAATTGCGCGATCGCGTTGAGCAGAGCCCGCGCACGTTTGACGTTCTCGCGCCAGCGCTCGACCGGTTCGACGAACATCGCGTTCCGCCCGATTTGTATGCAATCAGCATTGTCGTTCGCCAAATGTTGGAGCTCGCCGTGTTGGCAGAGGCCTAGCCGGCCATACCGGCGCGCATAGGTTAGAATTTTGTCATCCGAAGCGTCGGCAAGCTCGATGAACCGGGTAAGCAGGCGGCTATCGGGTCGGGCCATTGCGCGCTTTACGTAGAGCTCGCCGCTCCTTCTCCGAGCGGTAGGGTGACGGAAAACCAGCATACCAGCTTCCAGAGTAACCGATGGCGCTATGTCCCAAGCAAGAGCGTCGGCAGGTCGATCGACGACCACGTCTTCACCAGACCCCAAGTCGAGCCAGGCCAGTTCTTCGTTCACGAGTGCATATACGTCCTCGTTCTGCATGGTCATAGTGTAGTCATAGTTCTTGATTTGCGCCGATGCAAGTCCAATCAGTAAATTCTTAGTCGACCCTTGGCAATCCGCGGGGGGAACTTTCAAGCAGGAGGTCTGAAGTTTCTTAGATGCGAATCCGAACCATTCCACAGTCACGGGAATCCCGGGATACCCAAAGCAACACCAGCCAGAATGGCCGCTGGCCAATTCTCGCGCGCGTCTGCGTGCCGCTCGCGGATTTGACGCTCGATCCGATGAAATCTCGCGTCCACGATCCGCGACAGATTC
>Ga0074045_10005095_pt1 | contig 11528 bp, 10 predicted proteins | sample BogForMeECP23OM2_FD_94442 | JGI IMG/M metagenome (GOLD analysis project Ga0074045, IMG submission 94442) | Bog forest soil microbial communities from Calvert Island, British Columbia, Canada - Bog Forest MetaG ECP23OM2 | ecosystem: Environmental > Terrestrial > Soil > Wetlands ...
CCTCCGCGATCATCCAGCCAAACGCCTCCTCCCAGCGCGACAATTGGCAAACCACATCGGCTGCCTGGTACACTCCGCTGGCGAGCGGATCTTCGAGAAGGCCGGTCCAGGTGAAGTGGTCCGCCATGCCCGCCGCTGCGGCGCGCGCCATATACTCTGCGCGGTGTGCGCCCTCGCCGGCAAGCACGAATTGCACGTTCGGATTCGCGGCGAGCACCAGCCGCGCGGCGTCGATCAGATCCTCGACGCCCTTCTCCGGGATCATCCAACACACCTGGAGCACGATGGGGCGCTGCCCAGGAATCCGATGCCGCTCGCGGAACAGGCTGGCCTCGCCAGCGATGCGCGACAAATCCACTCCGTTGTAAATCCGCTCGATGCGCCGCCGCGGAACCAGGCCGTAGGTTTCGCTTGAGCGCGCGTTGTAGTCGCTCACCGCGATCAGACCAGTGAGCGGCCAGTTCGACGCGCGCGCGATCGCAATCTTCCACCACGCCGCGCGGCGCGATTCGGTGCCTTCCGCGCGGGAGATGTGATCGGTCAAGTAATTCCGGCGAACGGAATGCAGCCTCGCCAGCCACGGGTACGGGCTAACTTGCGGCGTAAAGTGCAGATGCAGGATCGCCGGGCGATGTTTCCGCAGTAGCCTCGACACGCCTCGGAGCGCGCCCCAGCCAAGGCTGCCGATGCCCGCCAGCGGTTCGATCGAAACGCCCGGCACGTCAAGAAAGCGGGCCACGTTTTCCGGCGGTGGATCGGAGAAGCACAGCACGCTCTTCCAGCCGGCCGCATTCAATTGCACGGACAGCTCGCGCGCGAACATCTCGACGCCGCCGATCCTCTGCGGATTGACGACGAACCCGGAAAGAACCGTGCCCGCCAATCAGACGCTCCTCTCGCCCGGCCGCGGTTCCGCGTGCGATGGCATCGCGGGAAGACTGCCGGCAGCCTCGCCGGCGAGGCAGCAGCCGCCCTCCCAGTAGCGCGTGCGCTGCTGCCAGATGCGGCGAATGGGTGAGCCCTTGATGTTGCCCACCGGAGGGCGGTGACTGCAAATGGTGACGTCGCCATTGCTTTGGAATTGCAGCATCGTCAGTGCGGCGCACAGAGGCCTCTTCTGTTCCGCGATGTGAGCCTGCGTGAGCCGCTGCATCCCGGCTGGATCCAGAAAATAGCGGATCATCGCTTCGAATTGCTCGTCTGAGTTGGCGATGTGCAGTCCACTGCGCTTGAGCTGGACGAGTTCGCGCACGGCGCGCACGGCGGCCTCTGCGTCGCGCGGCCAGGTCGGACTGCTCACAAACCAAGCCGGGTCTTCCGCGGTATTGTAGTTCTGCTCAATCGGCTGGTAGAAAACCTCCACTCCCCCGCGTGTAGCGTAGCGGGCCACCGCGCCCAGAGAATCGAGGTTCTGCTGCATGATCACGGTCTTGAGAAGAATCCGGTAGCCGAGCTTGCGCCGGCTTCGGACCCGCAGTAGGGTCTCGATGGTCCGGTCGGTGTGTTCGAAGAAATCTTCTCGCCCGCGAATCAGCGAATGCACCGCCCCAATCCCATCCACCGAGATGGTGATTCGGGAAGGCCCGGCCAGCGCGAGCCGCTCAATTTTCGCCTGGTCTTCCCAGTATCCATGAGTGAGGAACTCGAGCGAGAATCCGCGGGACGCAGCGTGAGCGGCCAGCTCGATGCTGTAGGGCTTGAGCAGCGCTTCGCCGCCCGTGAAAACCAGCGAGACAGGTCCCAGCCAGGAACGTAGGTCGTTGAGAACCGTCAACCACTGCGCGGTGCTAGGGGATTCCTCGCCGCCCTTGTTCTTCCAAATGTCGCAGTGGATGCAGCGCGCATTGCACCGCTCGGTCAGCAGAAACATGATCGAGACGGGACGGCAGTGAGCCGCGAATCGACCGCCGGCGAAAGACCGCAGGCGGTGGTTCCCGCCCTCGTAGAGCCGCCGATAAACCGCACCCGGCTGGAACGCCATCACTTCCCCATCGATGTTTTCACTTACGGTAGCACCGCCCCCCGTACACGGCAGCGCGCCTGGCGGCAATCCCGCAGTCGTTTTCAAGGGGCTATTTCGAGCCCACCACGCCGGTGAGCGGGCTACTGGCGCTGGCGTAGAGCTTCTTTTGCATGCGGCCGGCTTCGAAAGCCAGCCGGCCGGCTTCGACGGCGAGTCTCATGGCGCGAGCCATCTTTTCGGCGTCGTCGGCAAGGGCGATGGCGGTGTTCATGAGGACGCCATCGGCGCCCAGTTCCATGGCGATGGCGGCATCGGAGGCCGTACCCACGCCGGCATCGACAATCATCGGGACTTGGGTAATCATCTCGCGCAGAATGCGCAAGTTGGTTGCGTTCTGCACGCCCAGGCCCGAGCCGATGGGTGCGGCCAGCGGCATCACGGCGGCGGCGCCGGCGTCGATCAGGCGGCGCGCATTCACCACATCGTCATTGGTGTAGGGCAGCACCACGAACCCTTCTTTGACCAGTGTGCGCGTGGCTTCCAGCAGGCCGGCGTTATCCGGGAAGAGCGTCTTCTCGTCGCCGATGACCTCGAGCTTGATCCAGTTGGAGAGGCCCACTTCGCGCGCCAGCATCGCCGTGCGGATGGCGTCGTCGGCTGTGTAACAGGCGGCGGTGTTGGGCAGGATGAAGATCTTCGTGCGATCGATAAAGTCGAGCAGCGATTCTTTGGATTTGTCGGTGAGATTGACGCGGCGCACGGCCACGGTGACCATGTCGGCACCGGTGGCCTGGTGGCAGCGCTGCATTTCCTGGAAAGTGCGATACTTGCCGGTGCCCACGATGAGGCGGGAACGGAACTCGCGCCCGGCTATGGTGAAGGATTGCGACATGTTCATATTGTAGCGGGGGGACGGGCTTACGAGCGCCGTTCGAACCGAACCGCGTTAGCATTGTGGGTGAATCCGATGCGGAATTCCGTGGAGGTCACCTCGACCGTAGTCGCGGGCGTGGCGCTGGTAGCCTGCGGATCGGAGCGTGCGGACCCTTGCGACGCCGCCACATTCGACGAGCAGGCATGCCAGGACGCCATCGCCAAGGGCGGCTATTACTGGGGCGGCGACTGGTATCCGATGAACTATTCGCACCCGTATCCGTATTACTACGATGGATACTGCGGTTACGTGGCGAACGGCGGCGCGGTGGTCGTGGCGCCGGCCGGCTCGTATAGCCCGTCCGGCGCGGTCGAGCGCGGCGGATTTGGCGCGGCGGGCGGCGTGCACGGCGGCGGAGAAGGAGCCGGAGAATAATGCGGCGGGTTGCGGCGGCGCCACGCGCCAATTGGCAAAAGAAGGTCGAGGCGGCGGGCTTGATCTGGCATTCGGGCGATCAGGTCTACTGGAACGAATCGGCATTCTACGAGTTCACGGCCAAGGAGATCGATGCGCTGGAAGCGGCGACCAACGAGCTCGAAAAAATGACGCTGGCCGCGGCGCAGCACATCATCGACAACAAGCTCTACGCGCGGATGGGGATTGCGCAAATCGCGGTGCCGCTGATCGAGGCGTCGTGGGAGGCCGAGCCGCCATCGCTGTATGGCAGGTTCGACCTGGCCTACGATGGCGCGAATCCGCCCAAGTTACTCGAATATAATGCGGATACGCCCACATCGCTGCTGGAAGCGGCGGTGGTGCAATGGTATTGGCTGGAGGAGGCGTTTCCCAAGCGGGACCAGTTCAATTCGCTGCACGAGCGGCTGATCGCGCTGTGGAAAGAGCTGAAGCCGTACCTGCCCGGTGGCCGCATCGACTTCTGTTCGATGGACGACATCGAGGACGGCATGACGGTGACCTACCTACAGGACACCGCGCAGCAGGCGGGCCTGGAGGCTTCCAGCTTTCCGATCGGCGAAATCGGCTGGAACGGGCGGACGTTCGTAGGGCCACAGGACACACCGCTCGAAGCGGTCTTCAAGTTGTACCCGTGGGAATGGATGGTGAAGGACGCTTTCGCCAGGCACCTGGGCGCGGCGAAGACGATTTGGATGGAGCCGGCCTGGAAAATGCTGCTGTCGAATCAGGGGCTGCTGCCGGTTCTCTGGCAATTGTATCCGCGGCACCCTCACCTGTTGGAAGCCAGTTTCGATGGGCCTGGGCTGATGATGAATTGGGTGAGGAAACCGTTGCTGGGCAGGAAGGGTGCCAACATCACGTGGCACCAGCCGGGGCAGGACATAGAGACCGGTGGCGAGTATGGCGCGGAGGGGTTCATCTATCAGGCGATGGCACCGCCGAAGACATTCGACGGCAAGTGGGCGGTGCTGGGCAGTTGGGTGATTGGACATGATGAAGGCAATGCCGCCGGCGGCATGGGAATTCGCGAATCCACCACTCCGATAATTGGGAATCTCAGCCAGTTCGTGCCGCATCTGTTCGACTAAGGATTGACGTGGGGCAGGTCCCCGGCCTGCCGGATGCATGGATCGCTCCTGCGGTTGGCAAGTCGGTGACCTGCCGCACACGGAAGGACAACTATGAGCCAGATTCATGCGTTGGCTGCCGGCGAGCCAAAGGGCCTCTTGCAGCCGTTTTCATACGAACCGGGACCGCTTGGCGACGAGCAGGTGGAGATTGCAGTAGCGTATTGCGGCGTCTGCCATTCGGACCTTTAGATGCGCAACAACGAGTGGCAGTTCACGCAGTTCCCGTTCGTGCCTGGGCACGAAGCGATCGGTCAGGTGGTGGCCGTAGGGCCGCATGCCAAGGCTGTGAGCGTGGGCCAGACGGTGGGGCTAGGCTGGAATGCGGGCAGTTGCATGGCTTGCAAGAGCTGCCTCACCGGCAACCACAACATGTGCGAGCGGCTGGAGCAAGCTATCGTCGGCCGGCACGGCGCCTTCGCTACGCGCGTGCGCTGCCACTGGAGCTGGGCAACGCTGATTCCGGACGGAGTGGACGCAGCCAAGGCCGGCCCGCTGTTGTGCGGTGGCATCACGGTGTTCAATCCGCTTTGCGAAATGAACGTGCGGCCCACGGACCGCGTGGCCGTGATCGGCATCGGCGGCCTGGGCCACATGGCGCTCCAGTTCCACAACAAGTGGGGATGCGACGTGACCGCCTTCACCTCCACCGCGAAGAAAGCCGATGAGGCGCGGCGCATGGGAGCCCATCGCGTGATCGACACGCATTCGGCCGAAGGGTTGCAGAAAGCTGCCGGCAGTTTCGATTTCGTGCTCTCCACGGTGAACGCGGACCTGGATTGGAACGCGTACATAGGAACACTGGCGCCCAAAGGACGGCTGCACGTGGTCGGCGTGGCGCCCAAACCGCTGCCGGTTTCGGCTTTCTCGCTCCTGGTCGGGCAGCGCTCGGTGAGCGGTTCGCCTTCGGGATCGCCGGCGGCGGTGGCGAGGATGCTCGAATTCGCCGCCCGCCACGGCATCTCACCGGTGGTAGAAGAATTCCCCATGAGCCGGGCCAACCAGGCTCTGGAGCACCTGGAAGCCGGAAAAGCGCGCTACCGGATTGTGCTGAAGAACGATCTCGGGTCAGCCCCGTCCGGATTCGGTGGATAGAACTCCCGCCGACATCGGTTTGTGCTCACCTTTGAGGTATCACGATAGCTGCCGTCTGTATGATCTGGCTCGGACGCGGGCCTGCTGATATATACTGTTGGATACCTTCGGGCTGGATTAAGCTCCAACAGTCGAAATCCTGGCCTTTATGAAAATCACTACTCTTTCCGCAGATGAGTTGGAGCTTCAGGAAGGCGGCACGACCGGCATCGTGATCGGGGTCGCCCTGGTCATCGCCGGCGTGTTGGCCGGATATCGCCTCCACAATGCCAATTCCTTCGTGATTTGGATTGCCCTGGCGCTGGGCGCGGCCGGAATCGCCGCGATCCTGTTCAGTTCGTCGATCACTGTGAACGCCAGCAAAGCGACCGGCCAGCTTCGATACCGGAAAAAGCGGCTGGTGGGGGCGCAGGACACCACGTACGCCATCGCCGACATTTTCCGCATCGAAACCCGCAAGCAATGGCGCATGCAGAACGATCCATCGTCCGCAGGCCAGGGTCAGCAGATGCGGCAGCCGGTCCTGGTCGCCCAATCGGTGATCGTTTTCAAAGACGGGCGGGAAGTGGCGCTCGATCACCAGAAGACGTCTTCCACGACGTCTATCGGCTCGACGGTTCTGATGGGAGGCCAGGGAGCGGAAACCGCCATCGCGGCCCAGGTGGCGAAATTCCTCAACGTCGACTTCCAGGAAATCATGCCGCCCAATATGGGCGCGGGGATCAATATCATCAGCGGATCTGGCGGGGCTCAGTTTTAGGCGAAAGCGGACCGGAAGAAGAATTCCGTCGGCGCTGCGCCCAAGTCTCGCCACTGGCCCGGTTGGTAGCCGGTTCCCTGAGTGGAGTCGCCTTCGGCTGTCACGGAGAGAGAATCCCTGCCGGTTCCAGTACGGCTGACAGCGTTCCTTTCGCACATCGAAAATCGGGTCGGGGAAGTCAACCGCAAGAGCCCGGCGTGCTCGCCGGAGGACGTACTGGTACGCACCACGCGGGGCCAAGACTAAATTGTTTCGTATCTTGCGGGAGCGGCTGTAAGCCATTGGTAACGATGATCCGCATAGAAATTTTCAATTGGACGCAAACGCTGCCGGGGCTTAATTTGAAGCATGGGAACAACAACGAGGACAGCAGTGGCGGATGCCGAGATTGGCCTTTTGCACAGGGTCAGCAACGTGGTCAGCTCGGAGTTGTCGGTCGACGAAGTTTTGGGCGAGGTGCTCGGTTTGGCGGCGCGGGCCACGGCTTGCGATGCGTGTCTCGTCTACCTGTTCGACCGGGAATCGAACGAAATGGTGCTGCATGCGTCGCAGGTGCCGCACGCCGCGGATCTGGGGAAGCTGCGGATCAAGGTCGGCGAAGGGGTGACTGGCTGGGTAGCGGAACACAAATCGGCGGTGGCGTTGGGGGAAAACGCCTACGCCGATCCGCGTTTCAAGCATTTCCAGACGCTGATCGAAGATACCTATGAGGCGTTCCTTTCTGTCCCGCTGGTGTGCGGCGGCGACCTGATCGGCGTAGTGAACGTTCACCATCGCCTGCCGCACGATCACACCAGCGAAGAGATCGCCGTGATGAAGTTCATCGGCGAACAGCTCGGCGTCACCATATCGAAGTCTCTGCTGGAGCGGGAAAACGCCCGGCTGATAGAAGAGACGGCGGAGATGAAGCGCGAACTGGAAACGCGCAAGATCGTGGAACGCGCCAAAGGACTCTTGCAGCAGAAGTACGGCCTCAGCGAGGAGGACGCGTATTTCCGGCTGCGCAATCAAAGCCGCCGTTTGCGGCGTCCCATGCGGGCGCTGGCGGAAGCCATTATTCTCTCCGAGGATTTGGATCGCGACTCCTCCGCCGCGATGAGCGACGAACGCGTGGCATAGAGGGCCAACCCATATCAACCGCCGCACCGGCGCAAAACTGCGTACGATGCGGCCGGCCGCCGACTCGGCCGGCCGCTAGTCGACGGCGACTTCACCAGCACATTCTATCTCCTCACCCGAGGTTAAACTATAATTAATGCAAAGGGAGGGGCGCTGTGAAGAACATCTATATCCGTCTGGCGGCGGTGCTCGGCATGGTCCTCAGTGCCGCGGCGCAAGGACGGCCTCAAACACTGGAGATTTCCGTCCGGAAGGTCTATGTACAAAACAAGTCCGGGGAGCCGCTGAGCCGCTATTCGGCGGAGCTCTACGACACGGTCCATCGGAAATTTGGCACGGCGGAACTTGGGTTCGACGGTGCATTCGAGTTTGAGCGGGTTCCCCTGGGCGATTACACGGTGGTCGTGAAAGATTCACACGGCGAGTCTGTACACCAGGAGTTCGTATCGGCCAAGGCCGATCAGCGGGCGTCGATCCGGTTGCCCAAGAGGGAGGCGCCGCAGCATCCGGAGGGCCCGGTTTCGGTTGACGAACTGCGCCACCCGCCGGCGAAAAAGGCGATGCAAGCCGCTACGGCGGGGCAGAAATTCGCGCAAGCCGGACAATTCGATCGTGCGGCGCTGCAATTCCAGAAGGCGATCGACATTTCGGCGGAGTTTGCCTTTGCCTACTCCGGTTTGGCCGCGAGCCACCTCCGCACCGGCAACTTCCGCGAGGCGGCGAGCGAAGCCAGCCGCGCGATGGAGCTGTCTCAACCGAATCCAGTGGACCTGGGCAACTTGGCCTTGGCACAGTTCCGGCTAGGACAGATCGCCGAATCCACGGCGACTGCGCGGCAACGGCTGGCGATAGCGCCGGATAATCCGAAGGTGCACTGGCTTCTGGGGTTGTTGCTGGCGCGCGACAAGCGCACGCTGGCCGAGGTGGCCCCGCGTCTGGAGCGCGCCGCGCAGGAGTTGCCGGAGGCGCGTCCGAACTGGGAAACAGTGCGGCGCGCGCTGGCGGAGGGGTCCCGGGCGAACCGGTGGGCGCAGGTCGGTTTAGCGCTCGGAGTGTCGTCACGAAAGGTTTCTGGCGAATCATCCGGAGGGCTGGGGTAAGATCCACCCTCGACAGCACCGATCGTGAGATCGCTCCGCAAACGGGTCTTCGTAATCGTCGAGCGGGCTCCAAGCTTCACCTTCTGTCTTGTCGTTCTCTATGCGAAGATGCCGCATTCCGTCCCAGGAGACGCGCCGGCTCCGCCATCGCAATCCGGCCTTGTCCTAACCTCCAGCCGAATGCCATTGTCTGGTACAAGAAGATTCGCCGATGGCACCGCCAAAGCCACGTTGATGTATCCGCCGAAGACAGCCAGCAATCGACGCTCCTCCGGGTCGATCACATAGGCCTGTTCGCCCGCGACCACAATCCATGACGTGCCGTCGAAATGGGGCAGCAGCGCGCTGTAGCCCGCCGCTCCGGGCTGGAAGTTGCCGGCCCAGGTCGGCTTTTCCGCGGGGGAGAACTCGACAACGAATTCTTCCCGGCGCGTGCCCCGGCTGGACGCGCTGAACTGCTCGGGCCAAGGCCCGGTCGCAGGCAATCCGGGAAGCACTCGAAATCTCTCCATCGATGTTCATCCTATCCTTAACGCCCCTCGTTCATCGCGGTAGGGATTACCACGCGCCTCTCCGGTGCGACAAGGCCCCGGCTTGGCGCCGGGCCAGGGCAACTCTTGGCCCTCCGGCGGGTTTGAAATAGTACGCAGGCCCGATACTGCGAGACAATGATGTCAAGGGGTCGTGTGCGAGATCTTCACTCGACGGCCGCGTTTCTGCTGCTTACCGCTGGCTTGGTTTCGGTGGCGTACGGCGGCGATCCGCGGGTGGCATTCACGGCACCGTTCGAGAGCGCGGGTGAGCTCACGCCGCGCAACGGAATCGACGAACTTGTATTCGCTCATTGGCGGGAGTTGGGCGTACAGCCGGCGAACCTTTGTTCGGATAGCGTGTTCCTGCGGCGGGCCTGGCTGGACGTGACCGGGACCTTGCCTACCGCGCAGCAATCCAGCGACTTTCTCGCAAGTACGCTCCCCAACAAACGAGCCGCTCTCATCGACCAGCTTCTGGATCGCGACGAATTCGCCGATTACTGGGCCATGAAGTGGAGCGATCTGCTGCGCGTCAAGGCCGAGTTTCCGATCGAGCTGTGGCCGAACGCAGCGCAGGCGTATTACCACTGGATTCGCGAATCGGTGCGCGAGAACAAACCCTATGACCGGTTTGTCCGCGAGATGCTGACGGCGAGCGGCAGCAATTTTCGCGACGCGCCGGTGAATTTCTATCGCGCCATGCAGAACCGCGAGCCTGCGGGGATTGCGCAAACGGTGGCGTTGACCTTCATGGGAGTGCGGAGCGAGAAGTGGCCGGCTCAGCGGCGGACGCAGATGGCCGCGTTCTTTTCGCAAGTCGGATACAAGCACACGGACGAATGGAAAGAGGAGATTGTTTTCTGTGATCGCGGCAAAGCGGCGCCGCAAGGATTGACGTTCCCGGACGGGACGCCGGCGCGTCTTCGGCCGGACCAGGATCCCAGGGAAGCGTTTGCCGATTGGCTGCTCGCGCCGGGCAATCCGTGGTTCGCGCGCAATATCGTCAACCGCGTCTGGTACTGGTTGCTGGGGCGCGGCATCGTCCAGGAGCCGGACGATATTCGCGCCGATAATCCGCCGGAAAACGCCAAGCTGCTCGAGTGGCTGGAGAGCGAGCTGGTGGCGTCGCATTACGATCTGAAGCATATCTTCCGGGTGATCCTCAATTCGAGCGTCTATCAGCTTTCGCCGATACCGCGGGCCGAGCGGGCCGCCGCGGTGGCTCACTTTGCTGCTTATCCGCTCCGGCGGCTGGATGCGGAGGTGCTCAGCGACGCGCTCGACCAGATCACGGGGACCAGCGAAGCTTATTCGAGCGCGATTCCCGAACCGTATACGTTTATGCCGGATTTCCAGCGCGCCATCGGCTTGCCGGATGGCAGCATCAGCAGCTCTTTCCTGGAGCTGTTCGGGCGGCCGGCGCGCGATAGCGGGCTCGAATCGGAACGCAATAACCGGTCGAGCGACGCGCAGCGGTTGCACATGCTGAACTCGACCCACGTGCAGCGCAAGATCCAGCAGGGACCCAAGCTAGTGGCCATGATGCGGGACGCGAAGAACCCGAGGGAGCTGGTGTCCCAGCTCTATCTGACGATTCTCTCGCGCTATCCGACGGACGAGGAATGGAAAGTAGTAGCGGCGCACGCGCAATCGGGTGCACCGAGGGGGCAAGCGGCGGTGGTCGATCTGGCATGGGGATTGATCAACAGCGCCGAGTTTTTGTACCGGCATTAGGAGGTATCGCGATATGAATCCGAATTACCGTTGGCTGCCGATCAACCGGCGTGAAGCGCTGCGCGATGGATTCTTCGGCGCCGCGGGTATCTTGCTGGCGGGGCGCCTCGCGGGCGCCGCGAACGCGGCCCCGGCCGCTGTTCCGGCCCCGGCGAAGGCAAAGTCGGTAATACAGATTTGGATGTGGGGAGGGCCGGCGCATCTCGATACGTTCGATCCGAAGCCGGAGGCGGGCGCCGACTACTGCGGTCCGCTGAACTCGCCGATCGAAACCAATGTGAGCGGCATGCGCATCTGCGAACTGCTGCCGCTGCTCGCCAAGCAGGCGGACAAGTACTCGCTGATCCGCAGTATGACGCACGGCCTCTATGCGCATGAGACGGCATCCTACACCATGCAGACCGGGCGCATCGCCGGAGGGCACGACGTGTACCCGAGCGTGGGCGCGGTGGTGTCGTTATTCAAAGGCTACAACGCCGGATACAAGGGGCTGATTCCGCCCTACATCGTGCTGACCGAGCCGCAGGGCCGATTCTCCGAAGAAGGTTTCCTGGGGTCGCGGTACAAGCCGTTCTCGACCGGCGGCGATCCGGCGCGGACGCCGTTCGTGGTGGAAGGAGTGGTGGCGCAGGGGCTGACGGAGCAGCGGCAGAAGCAGCGGCGCGAGTACCTGCATCAGCTCGATACGCTGGGCCACGCGATGAAGGGCGACCCGCAACTGGCGGCCAACGACGATGCGGAGCGAA
>Ga0074045_10005096_pt1 | contig 11527 bp, 10 predicted proteins | sample BogForMeECP23OM2_FD_94442 | JGI IMG/M metagenome (GOLD analysis project Ga0074045, IMG submission 94442) | Bog forest soil microbial communities from Calvert Island, British Columbia, Canada - Bog Forest MetaG ECP23OM2 | ecosystem: Environmental > Terrestrial > Soil > Wetlands ...
TCGTATAGAATGAAATTGCGGCAATGGTGAGGATGATGGTAACGAAACGGCTCGACGAGAAAAGTCCCTTTTCTCGTCACAAGATAGCTGTTTTCACTTGACAGTGCCCTTTAAATGGGTGTCTGATTATTTTAAAATAGAGAGGAGTACGGCTAATGGCGATGGGAATTAAACGTCGTGATTTTGTGAAAGGAGCGCTGATAAGCGCCGGGGTGCTGTCATGGTCTTCAGGTATAACCGGTGCTGCAGAAGCGAAATCAGCAACTCCAAAAAAATGGACAGTTGAGGCAGATGTCGTCATTTTAGGATTCGGTGGCGCGGGGGCTTGTGCCGCAATTGAAGCCCATGACGCCGGTGCAAACGTTCTCATTTTGGAAAAACAGCCGGAGAAGACGCACTATTCCAATACCCGCATGGCGGGGGGTATTTTTCATAGTCCTGATCCTACGGGTGACCGGGCAGCCTTAAAAGAGTATGCGAAAGCCATGTTCAGCGGTGAGAACCTCCCTTGGAAACTTGAAGGTGAAGAACCCGAAGTTTCTGATGGCCTGGCCGAAGCGTGGGCTGAATATTCACCGCGGAACCTGGAATTCATGAAGAGAATGGACCCAGAGTTTATCGCGGTCGCTCGCGGAAGCGCGGCTTTCCCAAATTTTCCCGGTGCCAAGGAATCGAAATACGCAAGCGTGCACAGTACCTATACGGGGAAAATATCATACGAATATCCTACAAAAGATCTTCCGAAAAATCAAAAAATGGCAGGAGAAGCATTCTTCGCATGTCTTAAAAACGGGATTGAAAAAAGAAAAATCAAAGTCTTGTACGATACCCCGGCAAAAAGTTTAGTGACCGGGAGCGGAGGAGAGATTATCGGCGTTATAGCACAAAGCGGCAAGTTAGAGATTTCATGTAAAGCGAAAAGAGCTGTAATACTGACCAGCGGAGGATACGAGTACAATAAGGCCATGCGGAAAGCCTTTCTTGAAGGGCCCGGTGCTGAAGGATGGGCATTCTATGGCAGTCCTGACAATACCGGTGACGGTATCGAGATGGCTCTGGCGGTTGGGGCCGGGCTGATGAAAACAGGCAAGGCCGCAGCAAGAATTATTACCGCGGTTCCGATCAGGCATCACGGACTGAAGATGGGCTTGATAACCGATTCTGTCGGCAGCCCAAACTCTATTGTCGTCGATTCGTATGGCGACCGCTACGTTGCGGAATCATTGATCACGGATGATCCGAGCCGATACTTCTCCTACAAGGAAGCAGTAAAATTTGACATTACAAAGCTTCTCTATCCGAGGATTCCGAGCTGGATGATCTTTGACGAGTCGATGCGTGCGAAGACAACGGTGACCTCCCTGGCGATTTCCACGGTGGGATACGGCTTTATACCCTGGACCAAGGACAATATGGATGCAATAAATCGTGGGTGGATCCTGAACGGAAATACGTTCGAAGAGCTGGCCGCGAAGATCAAGGCTTTTCCAGAGAATCGAAAACTCATGGATGCACAGAAACTATCGACAACCGTTGCTCGATTTAATGAGTTTTGCAAGAAAGGAAAAGACGAGGATTTCGGCAGGAAGGCATCATCACTGGGCCCGATTGAGAAGCCGCCCTATTATGCCCTCCCGCTGTATCCCGGCGGTCCTAACACGAAAGGCGGCATAGCAGCCAATGCCAAGCGGGAGGTCTTGGATTGGAAGCTCAATCCCATTCCTCGGCTGTATACCGCTGGTGAAATTTCATCGGTCCTGAAATTTGTTTACCAGGGCGGCGGAAACCTGACCGAGTGCATTGTATTCGGCAGGATAGCGGGTAAAAACGCGGCAGCGTTAGAACCCTGGAATTGACACTCCCTATGGCTGAAGCCAGGGGATTCTCAGGCAAACACCGCATTCGATGCTTAGCGCCTGAAGGCCCTGCCCGTGCCTGTACTACAACATAGTTTCTCTCTTTTGGCAGGCAAAGATTTTACCCAGCAGCCTCTCTGTCGGAACCGCATATCTCTGATTTTCAAAGAGCCGGGCAGGAGAACGCACACGAGCCTTTTCCGCTGCTTGGCTTTTTTATCCGGCGTATTAGTACGTTAAATATATGCCGGATGTAGGGTGGTGTCAAAAGAAACGTGTGCCTTATATCCCCGTTCCTGAAGGCAGCGGTTTTACGGCACAAAATGATAAATTCCGGCATAGGGTATAGAGGGTGCGGTGCAGCTGCCGCACCTCTTATATCTGAAGGGGGCACTCACCAATGCATTCTTGTCATAAACGCATCTGTATCCGTAAGGATATAGTACTGTTTTTAACAGTCATAATCGCACTATTTATGATCATAGGAACTGCTTCCCTGCTTTTTGCAGGCAACTCGGATCGCAAGCTCCTTGAGGACAAACACAAAGACGCAAGAGTTGAATGTAGTTTCTGCCACAAGGAAACCCCTCCACAACAGTCCGTCCCGACAGCAGTCTGTCTAGAATGTCATGGAAATTACGATGCTATAGTGAAGGCAACCGAAAAAGTCGAACCAAATCCACATGACTCTCATGAAGGAAAGCTTGATTGCAGCGTTTGTCATCACGTTCACAAAGAATCAGAGTTTTATTGCAGCCACTGCCACACCTTTGGGCTTAAGGTGCCCTGATGGCCATCATCAGAATCGTTTGGGTTCTGATATGCTCTGAGGTGCTCTTTATATGGTTATCATTTTATGTCAATGTTAAATTCAATTCATCGTGGGGGCTGTGAATTGGCGACCTTCAGGTTTTGTACAATAGCTGGTTCAATATCCCCTTTCCCCGTCCAATCAATTCAAAGGCTTATATCATACAAATATGTTTTCTTTTGTGGGCACAAACAGGACGTGTAAAGAAAAAGAGGCTGCTGCAGATGCCGAAATCCATTGATCAATTTCGTAACGAGGGCTGGATTTGAACAGACAACCTTTGGGATGTTTACCCGAAGGTTCAGTTGGATCATCGCTATTGATAATTTTACCGGTTATACCTTGTAATGCGACATCCCACCTCTTGTTATAGTTGCAAATCTATATAACTCAAAATGATTCATATAGAAGTCGACAACCTTACATCTTTACAAGACTGATTTTATGAGTTGTTTTTTTAGGGGAGGGCCTAAAATTAATATCATCAATTATCTATTTTAAAAGGCCGATAAACGCGCGAGCTGCTGCGGATAAATATCTGTCTTTGTGGAATATAAGATAAAGGCTCCGTTTCAGATCAATCCCGCGCAGAGAGACTGCTTTGATCAGACCAAGCCCAGCTTCCAGCGCAACAACATGTTTAGAAATTATTGATATCCCCAGATTCGCTTCGACGGCTTTTTTTATCCCATCGGTAGTACCCAATTCCATGATATTCTTTAGCGATATGCCTTCCTTTATCAATAAATCCTCGACGATCTCTCTTGTTCCCGAACCTCGTCCTGCTAACAGAAATGGCTGGTCGGCGAGGTCTTGCAGGCGAACGGATGACTTTCTTTTTGCCCACGAATGCTGTCTTGATACGACTAATAGCATCTGGTCTTCCATAAACGCTTTGACAACCAGTGCGTTATCTTTAACATAATGGTGGACAAAACCTAATTCAATCGCATTATTCAGAGCCTGTTCTACCACCTGTTGGCTGAGTGATAAATCCATTTTTATCTCTACAGCGGGGTAGCTATGCCTAAACTTCACCAGGATTTCAGGAAGAATATATGTGCCGATCGAGATGCTGGCGCCGATGCTTAATTTTCCCGCAACCATACCCTGCAGGTCATGGATTCTGGTTTCTGATTCATCGAGCAAGCGAAAAATGCTCTGTGTGCTGCCAAATAGAATCTCTCCCGCCTGCGTAAGGACAACCTTCATGCCAAGCCGATGAAATAATCTTGTTTTACAATGGTTCTCTAACTCTTTTATGTGCGTGCTAATTCCGGGTTGAGTCAAATTCAACTCTTCGGCTGCACGAGTAAAACTTAACACCTTCGCAACCGCATGAAAAACTCTTAGCAGATTTAGGTTTAGACTCTTTTCTAACATAATTTAATATAATGATAATGATTATTATAATTAATTTGAATTATAGCCTATTTAACGGTATGTTGTCAATCGGGTAAGTACACGATAACAGTATCCGTGACCGCGGAAATGCTGATATTGTTATTTTGAGCGAGACAGGTCGCAAACTTAATGCACTTGCTGAAACATTTATGGAAGGGGTCGCATAAATATAATGGCAAATAAGAAAATACAACGAACGGTAGTATGCATGTACGATGGGTTCGGATATGATTATTACGAGAAAAGCTCTCTTCCGATAATGAAGAGTATGGCGCGTGAGGGACTTGTAAAGTCCGGCAGGGCGGTATTCCCGACGCTTACCAATGCAAATAATATCTCCATATGCTGTGCCACCTGGCCCGCAGAGCATGGTGTCACAACGAACTGCTACTTTGATGAAACGACCGGAACAGCGCGTTTCCTTGAGGATGCAGCTTTCGTTCTGGCTCCGACCATCTTCGAACGGTTTCACTCAAAAGGCATCCGTTCCGCCCTCCTTACGTGCAAGGCAAAAACATTAAAGCTTGTCGGGCATCATGCCGACTTTGCAGTCGCAGCGGAGGAACCGTCGCAGGAAGTGATACAGCGGTACGGCACCCCGCCTCACATGTACAGTTCCGAAATAAACTACTGGCTCTGGACTATCGCCATCGATCTCCTTAAAACACGGTCCGATATCGGCTTGATCTACGTGCATACTACCGACTATCCGATGCATATGTGGGCGCCGGATGAGCCCCTCTCTTTGGAACACATGGCAAAACTTGACGAATTGCTCGGCGTTGCCCGGACCACAGCCCCTGATGCGCTTTTTCTTATTACTGCCGATCACGGCATAAATCCAAAGAAGAAATGCATTGATTTAACAAAGACCTGCGCGGACTACGGCATTCAGCTGCGCTTTTCAGTTTCCCCTGTGGCCGACCGTCTTCTCAAGCACCATCGCGGATTTGGCGGCGTTTCCTACGTGTATGTCAACTCGGAACGCGAACTTCCCGGGGTGGGCGCTTTCCTGAGTGCACGTGCAGGAGTCGATGAGGTCCTGCCACGTAAGTCTGCGGCTCGCCGTTTTCATCTGATGCCGGAGCGCATCGGGGATCTGGTGATTCTGGGGGATATCGATACTGTGTTCGGTGATTTGGAGGGGCATGAGGAAATCCTGAGTTCCGGATATCGCAACCATGGCTCACTCTACGAGGAGGATATCCCGCTCATACTTTCAGGATATAACGGAAAAATACCGCCATCTGAAGATTTTCTGATGAATTTTGATCTGACGCGCTGGCTCTGCCGGAGCGTCCTCTCATAATTTATTACAATAAAGAGAGATTCTTTCATAACCGAAACCATATGGTATGTGCAGCGTATCATTGGTGATTTTAAAAGTAATGTCTAATATTAAACCTTTCAGAAGAGAATTTATATTCGTCAGTTGCTCTTGCAAATAATTTTGTTTTACAGCGTCGGCATAGAAGACATGAGACGGCTACGTGCCGGGTCTTAGAATCCGATACAGATTCCCTGAAGATTTTTTAAGCCAAATTATCATTCGCAAGGCATTGACATTAAATTATAAATAGGGCATAGTTGATCATGATGTGCCCGGTATTTCTAAGCGAGTGTACATTACTAGTAGCTTTTGTGCAGATTGAGGTTCGGTAATGAACAATGAGATATTGAACGTACTAGGGAATCTGCTGGTGGCTACAATTGCAGGAGGAGTGATAGGATTTGAACGGAGCTATCACGGGCGACCTGCAGGATTCCGTACTCATACACTCGTATGTCTGGCTTCGAGCATCCTAATGCTTGTAGCGATCTATGAAAGATATTGGTTCTTCGATACCGCAGTGGATGCCGTAAAAGTTGATCCAACACGCATGGCTCAGGGTATCATGACAGGCATTGGATTTCTTGGCGCCGGGGTCATCATGCGGGAGGGGCTCTCCGTTCGCGGCCTGACGACGGCGGCATCGATATGGATTACCGCAGCGATTGGGATTTTGGCAGGTGTGGGATTTTTCTACGCAGTAGCCATCGTAACGGTCCTCACGCTTGGGATACTCACCATTTTTCGTTGGATTGAAGCAAAGGTACCCACACTTATCCTCGCTCATAACTTGCTGCGCTTCCGGCGGGATACAGTGATGTCTGAAACGGAATTACGGGATCTCATTACACTCCACGGCTTCACAATTGCAAATATGAGTTACTCCCTTATAGAGGAGGGGAAATATTACGAATACAGTATGATGATCCGTACTCGAAAAGCAAAAAATCTTCTGCTTCTTTCGCAAACCTTATCGAAACTCGACTCGCTTGTCGAATTTGAGATTGCCCCAACAGGGGATTGATGTTGTCCATTACACCCCCATTAATCCCGCCGAATTGGACCGTCTTAAATTAAAACGGGGTCAGACATCAATATTTACATAATGGCGCTCTCATGCACTTCAGCGTCAGGAATTTATCAACTTAACGTGTTACTTGTTTCTAAAAAATTAAGAAGCTTCCCAAGCAGAGTGAACTCCTTTACTACCAGGTGGCGACGTTTGCTGCGATAGTTGCCGGGGCGCCGATACTCGGCTGAGTAGGAGACAAGGTGAATGTATACGTTGAGTTGCCGACTTGAATCGTGTACGTGTTGGTGGCAATCCCTGTAGCAGCCACACCCTGCACATTTGCCGAGCCGACAATAGATGTCCAGTTCCATATGGCGGCATTATTGGTAACAGCGTTACTTGCAAGGATGATGGCATTTGCTCCCCTCAAGGACCCTAAGATGCCTCTTGCTGCTGCATCTTGTCCTTTCTGCGCCAAGTTTGCGTACGTCGGAATCGCAACCGCTGCCAAGATACCAAGGATCACAATAATCATCACCAACTCGATCAAGGTAAAACCTTTCTGATTCTTCTTTAACATGAATATGCTCTCACCCCTCTTCTCTGTTCCCAGAATGCTCATTGGGAGAAATCACGTCAACAAAAAGGAGGGCCATTTCTGACCCTGCCTTGCATTTAAATCATTGGATGCCTATTGTGGTACTCTGCCCTTCGGGTTGATTAGCAATCTACTCACTTTGAATCTAGAAATATCCTATCCATGCCGTTCGCCTGCGGCGGAGCAAACACAGCAAAAATTTTGAGCCCCTCGCCGACCGGATGAATGCCATGGATGTGTCCCCGCGGGCATAAGTGAATCTCCCCAGGATATACTTTTACCCAATTCCCGTCGATATACAGTTCGGCTACACCTTTATAGATGTAGATAATTTCATCTGCCGAACCATGATAGTGAACTGGGAGGCTGGGCATTTGGGCGATCATCAGTTGGCTGCGCAGCGTTCCCATGGCCGGGTCGATCCGCATCGTTTTGCCGGGCTCGATTGGATGGGCTGCGTACCATGCGTCCAAGTTAAAGATGTAGCCTTTCTTATAATGAGTATCCAGTAATGACCAGTCGCCGACAACAGCACCAGCCTTGGCGGTGGTTACTTCGCTGTTTAGGAACACCCGGTCATTGTCTCCGGGAGGAGGTGGAGTGAAAATATGAAAGGCCAGGAATGGCTTGTTGTCCGCAAACCGGGTAGCATGGATGACTCCCCGCGGATTGTAGTGCACGTCACCGGGCTTCATCAAAACCCATTTGCCGTCAACATACTGTTCGCACTGGCCTTTAATTGGAATCACAAGTTCATCAGCAACTTTATGGTAATGGAAATCGATAGGTTGGCCTGTGTTGGCCTCCGCTATTACCACTACCCGGGGTGTCCGAAATATCGGTTCCATCCGTAGCTTTTTCCCCGGTTCCACGGGATGGTCCGCAAACCACTTCTCAAAATTCACGTTAAAAGCGCCTGCGTAGTTGGTATCGAGCGATCGGGCATCGCCGACCACTTTGCTGTCGGGTCCGGCCAGTGCCCCCGTGCTCAGCAAGAACAAACTTGCAATAGCTAGGATCAGAATGCGTTTCATGTTCGTCCTCCTTTCATATTAGAATGGTTATACAACGTTTCTTAGCTGAATAAGACTAGCAAGGGTTGATGTGCACCATCAGCCCCGTATCAAAGCGGTGAAATATTCCGCCGCCTTATCGTAGCCATGCTTTTCGATATAGTCTCCCACGTTCTCGTACGAGAACCGCGAGCCGAGATAGACCATTAGTCTGTTGCGCGACAAGCCGGCATCGCGAGCCATGCGTTCAGCCAATAGGCCGGTTTTCCGCTGAACCTGTCCGCTCCAGTGCCAGTCGGAGTCAGACAAAAACGCGATCACGTGCTCCGGTCTCACATCATCTTTCGTATACTGCAGACCCGTGTCGCCGATAGCCAGATAATGATTCACGATGGCAACCGATTTCACCCCGCCGTCCAAGGCGACGTCGTCGATACCGTGGATTGCCGCCACCGAGGCCAGCAAGTCCCTGTCACAACCCCGTCCTTTCAGTTCGCGAAGCACCCAGGAATGGTGGTCTTCCCGCTTGGCGATGAACGGATCTTCCGCTTTCACAAAATTGAAGTCGTCATCGAAGCTGTAGATAAATCGCTTCATGCAATCATGGATTATAATCGTGGCATACAGCAGGCCTTTATCCAACTTGATGCCGCGTTGGGCATAGACTTCAGTCCAAGCTGCCGCATACTCCAGGTTTTGCAGCGTGTGCAGAGCCAAGCCGCCGAAATGAGTGTGGTGAGCCCCGGATCCGGGCGCCGCGGCAAAATCCCAGTGGCTGATCAGTGGATAGGTGTAAGTCGTTATCGGTTTGTCCAACGTCATGAAGGACAACGCCAGTTTCCGCCACCGCCCGTCGCTGATGGTGGGCGCATAATTCTCCCGGATCAGACGCTCGGATCGTATGCCCTGAAAAGCGGACAGTTCCCCAACATCCATCGTCAACATCTGATGCATACTCATCACCACACCACGCAAGAATCCGACATCACGTTTCGACCGCTTTTTTCATGGCCATGCCGCCGAGCATTTCCTTGCCGCCCCATACGACCAGACCACCTATGATATATGAAGCAATATAAATGTACATCGCTACTCCCAGGCCCATGGAATTAGCGATCAACCCTGCCACTATTGGAGTGGTGAAGGCCCCGACCTCTGCTCCCATGATGCCAAAACCGCTGGCCGCCGCTGTGAGGTTCGGAGGGACGCAGTCGGTCATCCAAGCCAGGATCGTCGGATATAGGCCAGTGATGAAGAAACCTGAGATGGCGGCCCACACCAGCGTCTCGATTACAGTGCTCGAATGCAGCACCCCGAACCAGGTGATTCCCGCCAAGCCGAAGAACAGGGAGATGCCGGCTCTACGGCCGAGGCGGTCGGAAATCATCCCAGAGGCTATGGAGCCAAACGTGCCGGCGATCAGCATAACGGCCAGCAGCGACCCTGATGCCACGAAGGAATACCCTTTTATCTCTTTAAAATACAGGGGAGTAAAAGTATTTATAGACCAGTAGCCGAAGTTGGCGATGAACTGGAGAGCGAAAATTATCCAAGCGTTGCGGACTTTGAGTACGTCTTTGAATACCCCTTTCTGCTTGCCGCCCGCCTGCATCGCCTCCGCATGGGCGGGAGTCTCTTCTCGGCCCACGTGCGGGATATACTTCCAGAAGAACCAGGCGGCGATGAGCGTGGGAATCAACATGAACATCCAGGGAGACCGCCAGCCGAACTTCGCCCCCATGAAGGTGGCGAAAAATATCCCGGTCATGCTGCCCAGCGTCCAGCCAGTCGAATACAGGGCCATCGCTTTACCCCTGTTGGCTTTGGAGAAAACCGAGGAGACATAACCGACCGCCGTCGCATAAAACGAGCCCTCGAACAGTCCGGTCGTGAAGCGGGCCAAGGCCAGCATTTGTACGGACTTGGTGAACCCGGTGAAGCAAGTCGTCAGAGCGAACCCCACCATACTGGGCACGATGACTTTCTTATGGCCGAATTTGTCCGCCAACCACCCACCGGGGATCGGGGTGATAGAATAACCTACAAAAAAAGCAGTCGTAAGAAAACCGACCCCCAAATAATCCAGGTTCATTTCCCCTCTGATAAGAGGGATCAGCGGCGCGAGCAAAGACCGATCAGCAAAATTCAAAAACCAGCCCAGCCAGCATCCGAACAGCACCATCTTCGCTTTTCTGGCGATAGGTCCCGTCTCGTTAATGAGCATATTCTCAACCTCCATAATGTATTTTCCTGCGTTTAAGGAACCCGGAATCCCTGCGAAATGCAACTTAGGAAAAAATCATTACACTTTTACGACGTATTTGGCTGTTCCCGGTTATAATTTTACCTTTACCCCGCCTCATTTCCTGTCCTGCGAATTTTATACGGTTGGCGTAATATATCGCTATAGCAGCGGTAAAAGGCTTGAAAGTCCAACAAACTCAATTCTTGCTGCCGTGCCATGGAAAATTACCGCTCTCCAAACATATGTTTCGCCGATTATATCAAACGTATGTTTGGATGTAAAGCGTTTACTGGCGGCAGTCAACTGGCTAGTCATTTTCCAGTCATTCCAAAACTACTGATGTATTTCTCCACCGGGTCTGGATCGGATAAAGTGCCGGCGCACCTTCTTAATTCCGTAACTGCTTCTTGGTGACTCATGGCCTTGCGGTACATTTGGTCGTCATGGCGTCATAGGCGTCAATAATCGCTATGATGCGGCATTCCAATGGTATATCTTCCCCGCCGATCCTTAATGGGTAACGATGTTGCTAGAGATGCATGAAGCGGGCGGGAACTAAACATGTTTTCCATTAAAAATGTCATTGAAGTTAGTTTATTTTTTATAATTGGGGTTTCTATTTTCATATTGATTAAAAAAATTTTATCTAAAAAATAGCAGATGAAGGCATCTTGGGCATACTGTATCTTGCTTCAAGTAATTATGCTTGAATGTCGAACAAAACTTGTATACAATTTCAAATAGCACCTTTTGGGCAAGATAGGGATATTTCCCAAGAGCATATCATAATCGTTTAGATTCTGACATGCTCGGAGGTGCCCTTTATATGATTATCATGTTTCAACCGGAATATCAAACCGTTTTTAGCGAGCAGCCAGTGCATAGTAGCTGGAGTAACTCGGAGTACCAAGATCATCGAAGAAGTGCAGGATTTTTTTGAAATTAACAGCCAAACATTCTTCCTGAATCTTGCACATATGATATGATAAACAATAAGGGATGGTTCAATCAGAATCTGTTAATCGACCGAGCATGAATTCTTTATTTTAGCGGGTGTACTTAATCAATTCGCTGTTAAAAAGGAGGATGGATATGATCAATGTCATTGCATCAATCAGCGTTAAGACGGGAAAGATCCCGGAATTTCTACAAATTTTTAAGGCCAATATACCCACGGTCAGAACAGAGAAAGGATGTATAGAATATTTTCCGACGGTCGATATCGACTCCAAACTACCACCGCAGAAGTTCGAACAGA
>Ga0074045_10005097_pt1 | contig 11524 bp, 8 predicted proteins | sample BogForMeECP23OM2_FD_94442 | JGI IMG/M metagenome (GOLD analysis project Ga0074045, IMG submission 94442) | Bog forest soil microbial communities from Calvert Island, British Columbia, Canada - Bog Forest MetaG ECP23OM2 | ecosystem: Environmental > Terrestrial > Soil > Wetlands ...
GCCGGACCGGCGATCCCCGCCTGTCGGAGCCGGCGAAATCTCGCCGCTGGCGCCGAAGCGCTGTAGCCAGCGCACCGCGCTGGCGATGCTGACCCCGAAGCGCCGCGTTACGAGACATGCCGTCTTGGACAACAGCCTCAACCACCCGTTTGCGAAGATCATCGGATAGCGCCATCCCCGCCGCCTCCTTCCCGCGGCGGGTATCTTGAATCATAAACAGACCCGATTCGGGAATCCCCCACGATTCAATCACCTCGGATACCGCTCTAGTCGATGGCGGCTTCATCAACAGGCTGGTAAGAGGAACTTTCAGAGTGGCCCGCACTGTCAAGCTGCCGACGCAGGACACCTTCGAGGGGTGTCCCGCCGACCAGCGGCGAGGTATGGTCGCAACTACAAGCCAGCTGGCGAGAGGCGGATGGGGTTACTATCGAGGTTAGGAAGCTGGACGACGAGTATCGTCCACATTCGCCGCATTCGAAGGACGGCGGAGACCGCCGTGCAAGCAGCTGAATCGGCAAACAGCGAAATTGCCGCCGTTCGCCTGGAACTCGGCAGCCAAATCAGCTTCCTAAAGGAGGAAATTGCCTCGGTTCGGGAAGAAATTGCCGCCGTTCACCTAGAACTCGGCAGCCAAATCAGCTTCCTAAAGGAAGAAATTGCCTCGGTTATAGAAGATGTGCGCCGTCTTCGCCGCAGGGACTCGGTACTGTTCGTTGGGTATGCTGAAGGCGGGTTGGGGCTTGGCGAAGCTTTTCGAAACATGATTCAAGCGCTCTATGAATCTGGATTGCAGTTTTCAATTTACCCGTTTCGCAGAAACATAGAAACTCGCCTGGGAGCTCCTTTCCTACCCGAATTATATGACCACAAAGGAATATACGACATAAATGTAGCGTATTTTGCAACTGACCAACTACCATATTACTATGAAGAATTGAAAGCGCAGGTCGACTCGGGCTCTTATAATATCTTGAGGACTTATTGGGAGCTTCCGGAGGCTCCTAGTCAGTGGAGGACATTACTGGCTCGAATTGACGAGCTTTGGGTTCCAAATTCTTTTGTTCAGAACGCTTTCCGCTCGATATTTGACGGGGTCATTAGCGTTATTCCTCCAATTGTAAGTGTGGAATTTGCTGTCTTATACGATCGGAAGCATTTTGGTCTAGATGAAAATACATTTTACTTCATGTTTTCGTTTGATTTTTATTCGAGTGCAGCGCGGAAGAATCCTCTGGGCGTGGTGCAGGCTTTTGGCTACGCATTCCCGGAACAGCAAAGAGAAGTGGGACTTATTATTAAGGCGATTGGTCCGGGCGAATCTGATCCGACCGCCTTTCAACAACTTAATAATGTTACAAAAATTGACAACAGAATCAAACTACTTACTGGACCCATGTTGAGGGATGAGATGCTGTCGCTGATATCAGTGAGCGATTGCTATGTCTCTTTGCATCGGTCCGAAGGGTTTGGCGCGGGAATGGCCGAGGCAATGGCGCTAGAGAAACCGGTGATAGGAACAGACTTTTCGGGGAATATCGAATTTCTTACGCAGAAGACCGGTTTTCCTGTTCGCTATGCCTTACGGAAGCTGATGCCCGGCGAGTACGCGCATGGAGATGGGCAAAGTTGGGCGGAACCGGATTTAGAGGAGGCCATCAGGCACATGAGGGGTGTTGTTAATGATCGTGGGGAGGCGGCAAGAAGGGCGGAGCGGGGAAAACTGTATATGGAAGCGCACCATTCGGCGGACGCAGTCGCAGAAAAAATACGAGTCAGGATCGCAGAAATAAGAAGAGACCGCGCAGCAGGCGGCCGAAGCGGTGCACGCCCGCTGTGACGTCTAGATTCCGCGTAGAGCTGGCTTCGGAATCTCGAACAGCGTCAGGAGTCGGATTTTGCGCGCCGCGCCTCGAGCATGTCGGCTAAGGTCTGCTCGAAGGGGATGGTCGGCGCCCAGTCGAGTAGGGCTCGCGCGAGCCGCGCATCGCCCGCTGCGCTCGGAATGTCGACCACGCGCAGGCGTGCCGGATCGATCATCACCCTGACGGCGACCTTCGCCTTCTTCAGCAGGCTCTCCAGGACGTCGCCGATCGGTCGCGCCTCTCCGGAAGCAATATTGAGTACCGCTCCATCGTTGAGGTTTTCGGCCTCCATCGCCTTTACATACGCCGAGACGACATCGCGCACATCAAGGAAGTCTCGCTTCGCGTCGAGATTGCCGACCCGCAGAACGGGATCCTTGAGTCCCCGCTCGATATTGACAATTTGCGCGACGAAGGACGCCACAGCGAAACGATCACTTTGGCCCGGCCCGGTATGGTTGAAGGGGCGCAGGCGGATCGCGCGAAGTCCGTGTCGCGCCATCTGCGCGATGAAGAGTTCGGCCGCGGCTTTCGAGGCCGCATATGCATTCATCGGGTCGACCGCTGCGTGTTCGTCGAGGGGGCTTCGCGCCGTCAAGAAACTACCGCCGTAAACATCGCCGGTGCTGACGAACAAAAGCTGGGCGTCTGGCACATGACGGCGCATTGCCTCCGCAACGTTGATCGTGCCGCCGAGGTTGACGTCGAAAGTCGCGCGCACCGCTTCCTGCGCGTCCTGCCCTTGTGAGATGGCGGCAAGATGGACGACGCGGTCGGGCGCGAACTCTGCAATGGCTCTTTCGACCGCACGGGCATCGCGGACATCATGCCGGATATTCCAACGAGAGAGCTTCCCGTGCTTGCGGTCAGCGCCAATGACTTCGGCTTCGGGGAACCTTTTCGAAAGCGAGGCGACGAGGTGGAGACCGACGAAGCCGCCAGCGCCGGTCACGAGAATCCGAGAATGGGCGCGAGCCATCGAACGGTCCGTTTCCAAATTAAGATGAAGCGATCCTCTCAAGATCAACGTCAACCATCTCGCGGATCATCTCCTCGAGGCTGATGGTAGGCTCCCAGCCCAATTTGGCGCGGGCCTTGCCGGCGTCGGCGTGGAGGATCTCGACCTCGGCCGGCCGAAATAAGGCCGGATCGATCACGATATACCGATCCATGTCGAGCCCCGCGCGCTCGAATGCGATCCGGCACATCTCGCGCACCGTCACCGTACGCTCGGTCGCGATTACATAGTCGCCGGGCTCATCCTGCTGCAGCATCAACCACATAGCACGAACGTAGTCCCGGGAATGTCCCCAATCGCGGCGCGCATTGACATTGCCGAGACGCAGTTCGCTCGCCTTTCCGAGTTTGATTCGCGCGACCCCATCTGTGACCTTCCGTGTGACGAACTCGATGCCGCGCACCGGCGATTCATGGTTGAACAGGATGCCGCTCGAGGCATGCATGCCGAAGCTCTCGCGGTAGTTCACGGCCATCCAATGGGCATAGACCTTGGCGGCCGCGTAGGGCGAGCGCGGATAGAAGGGCGTGGTCTCGCTCTGGACCGGCTCCTGGACCATCCCGAACATCTCGGAGGAGGAAGCTTGGTAGAATCTTGCGCGTGGAGAAGCAATGCGCATCGCTTCGAGCACGTGCACGCAGCCGAGCGCAGTCACATTGGCAGTGAGCAGGGGCTGTTGCCAGGACGACTTCACAAAAGATTGCGCCGCGAGGTTGTAGATCTCCTGGGGCTGCACGTCGCCAATGACACGAATCAGACTCCCTAGATCTGTTAGATCGCCGTCGAAGAGGTTCACGTCGTCGATGACGCCGAGCCAGCGCAGCCGTGTGCCGTTCACTTCGGAAGTGCTGGAGCGCCTGACCAGGCCGTAGACCTCATAACCTTTGTCAAGCAAGAGCTTGGACAAGTAGGCCCCGTCCTGCCCTGTGATTCCGGTGATGAGCGCCCTTTTAGACATAACTCCGATACACCCGTCGTCATCGCCAATGGCCCGGCGCAGCAGCCGAATGCGCCCTATACACGGCCTGGTCACGGGCGCCAAGGGTCGCACGGCTGGGAACGGCGATTGCGCCACTTGATTTGCATCTCGGCGCACACGGACGACACGCCAGCAGAGAATGATCATTGATTCCGCATGTCCGCACAGTGCAGTGACGAAATCGCGGTCGCTTGATTCGATTGGATGGTGGAGATTTGGGAGGGCGTTCGGCGACGACAATGCGGAGCGCGAGCGAGGTTTTCGGGCGAGCGCTGGAGACGTTGAGGTGCTGGGCGCGTTGGGCGCGTCTTCTATGGCAAGCTGCAGAGGCTGCTGAGCGAGACCGGGTTCGATGCCTTTGTCGACTGGGCACCGAAGTTGGGCGCGCCGCCCTCTCCGCCGCCCCGCCGCTATTTCCGAATCCAAATGATCCACGGTTTCGCGGGCTCGATAGTGAGCCGGGCATCGCCTGGCGCTGTCCGGATTCGTTGTCCCCTGCGCGAGTTCCTGTGACCGACGATCCGCGACAAAACCTTGCGCATTTGAGAGGGTTGGACCGGGACGCGATGCGCCGGCGCGGCGAAATGGTCGAGGAGTTCGCTAACGTCCTCGACGGCAGCGGCATGCACCGCGCCGGACCGCGCTGTCGCGAGAACGATCACAAGCGCTACCTGATAGAGTCCCGGGCTTCAATTTGGGCATTCCCATGCGCGCGTGGTTCGGATATGGCACGCCAAGCAGCCCGAAAGCCAGGAGAACACGGTTCTATTCGTCATTCAGGCCGACCGCCGGGCTCGCCATCGCGCCCCTCTCAGCCCCTTGAATAAATCCGAATCCGACGATATGTCCCGAGCTGTCTTACTCTGGAGCCCTTCAGATGGGAGGAACGCCTTTCGACGCTCTAATCCAGAGAGCCGCTCGAGCGATTTGTGCCAAGACCAATGTCGCTCGGTCAGGCGAGCCGGAAGTAATTTTCGACAATCCTGATGACTTGATGTGGGATAGTTCCGAGATCCCGCCACGGCCCTTGCCTCGTTGGCTCCTTTACGAGGATCGGGCCCGAGCCGTTCTCGAAGCGATTCAAGTCGCCGAACTTAGCCAAGCGCTCCATTCCATTCTTCGTCAGGTTAAAAGAGGTCAGGGTTCAGTCCCAATTATCATCGAACGATCCCTTCATGAAATTGAGGAGCTTGCTCAGCGCGCTCTTAGACACCTGGAATGAAGGAGAAAATAGAGCGACGCCCTATTCCCCGGCTCGCCTATGTTGTTGTGCCGTCCTGCGGAGCGGCGCAGTTCGGCTGCAAATGAGTTGCTTGCCCCCTGTAAAATCTTGACGAAAGTGTTACAACGTGCTTGGCTCTGTAGGTTGTGTTGCTTGCTCACCATGTGGGGAATGTATGGGGCCCAAACTGCTTGTCGGCGCCTTTGGACGCTGAAGCGGCCGCCGCGGCGAGCATCGAGCTGAACTCTGCAGCCAGTAGGGCGGTTGAGAGCGGGGACGTTGTTTGCGACGGTTGACTCGAGCACGGTCTACTGAGTGCGGCTGTCGCGGCGGGAAAAGTTCCATCCGGGGATGTTAGGCATGTTGGTGGAAGCTGGTTGGTCGGACTCGGTAATCGCCGAGGTTGCCGAGGGCGTCGTCTGGTGCGCGGCCCTTTACAAGCGCCTTGGGGACGTGGCAGGGAACACCACAAATGCCACGGACCGGTCGGAGCGGTGACCCTTGGAAATTTTCGTTCGAGCCGTAAGATCGAGGCACGGAAACCCCTGCACGAAAGCTAGAGGGAGGTTGTCATGGATGGAACGATACTCCCTTTGGCGCGGCCGGCTTCTCCCCGGGGTGGGTGGACGAACGAGGAGCTTGCGGAACTTTATCGCGTCGAGCATTCGCTTTTCCAGGCAGGCCTTGTCGTCGAAACCGAATGCGGGGTTTCGGATGAGGGCGATCCGTGGTTCGTTTTTTGCCATGGTGATGGACATGTCGTCGTTCATGCAGCGCGCATAGACGGCCTCTATCACTTGTATTGCGCAACGCTGCCCGTCCCCTTGACGGGGCGGAGCTTTGGAGCAATCGCGAGAACTTTTGCCGAAATGATAGCGAAGACGCAGAACGCTGGGCCATCCGGTCGCGTCATCGCGCATCCGTCGGCTCTATTGAGTCTGCTTGTCGCCGCCGCTGTGCTTTCGGTCGACGCAGTTTTGCACGACTCGGCCCATGCGAGTGAATTGTCGCCTGCTCCGCAAAATCATCTCTCTGCTCCGAACCCCGCGCCCAAGGCCCCCAACGCGACACTTGCGCGGGAACTGGCCGATATTTTCTTTAGCGCTGTTTGGCGGAACCCAGAGGGGTGGGGGGAACGAGAAGTCATTTGGCTGGCGGTGGAAAATGCCGCGATCGGATTGTGCGCAATCTCCGAGGCGCTGTCTTTTGCCTTCCCCTCGGTCGAGTCTTCGGGAACAGAGCTAGCTCAGGGCCTCCGACCTGTCCCAGAGGGCGCCAGGACGTATGATAAGTTTCTGGATCAAACCATCCTCACGGATGCCGTCGGCGCAACAAGTTCCTTGGCGGCTGTGACGGACGCCGTCGCCGGTCCAACTCTGGCGCCAACGCCTTTGCAGCCAGCAATTGACGCTCCGAAGTTTCCCAATCTTGAGGAGAGCCCTTTTCCGGAGGAGGGCGCAACAAGCTCGGCGCAGCTCGGCATGCCAGCGATTAGGCGGCTGGCAGGGGTCAGCGCTTCGGCGCCGCCGCAAGAAAAAACAGTCATCAGCTCGGCGACATTGTCGCTGAAACCTGTTGATGGATCGCCGAACCCTGTTCATGCCGCCAGCCTCGATATCACCCTCACTTCGCGAGGCGATACTATTGACCTTGGCGGCTACGCGACCGGGAGCGCGCGGATAATCGTATCCGGCGACGGCGCGTTGACAGTCACCCACGCAGCCGCGGCCCAGTCAATTGAGGTCGCCAAAGGCGTCAAAGCACAATTGACACTATCTTATGACGGGTCGCCCTCCACCGCACCCGCCGACCAAACTTTGAAGCTGGATGGGGCGACGGACGTTTCGTTGAAACCGATTGTTGCCGCTGCGACGCCGCCTGTGAACCTGGTTGTCGAAAGTGACGGGGGACAGGCCAATTCCCTTAATCTCGTATCCGCAGGCCAAGGTCCTTCGGCGGACCTCAATATCAAAGTGATCGGATCTCAGGATCTCGCGTTGAACGAGTCCGCCGCTATTGCGGGCGCTTCGAAGCTTGATGCCTCTTCGCTCACCGGTAAATTGGCGCTGGGAATCGATTTTGGGAATGGGCCCGCTACCGTCACCGATTTGAGCCTTGGCTCTGAGAACTTGGTCGTGACGCCTCAGGACAGCGTTGCTATCGAGGATCTTTCGGGGGGGAACCCTCAGATCGAGCTTGGCATCGATCTCAACACCATTGTATTCGGATATAACAGCCGGGCGGCTACTGGCGGTTTAACCGAACTTAGTATCGTTCTTGGAGGTATCGGCGTTGCACCTGCACCCGTAACAATCGATTCGGTTGAAGCTACTGAAGTAAACGATCTTGCTGTAATATCAAATAATGGCGATAACATAATACATCACCTTGTTGACCCGGCCCTGACAAAGCTGGTTTTGAGCGGACCTACTTCAATTGAGATCGATTCTATTAGCTCGATTGCGGTGAATAACGTTCAAGACATTGCGATTGACGCCACAAAGCTTGCCGGAACCCTGATATTGAACGCGAGCGCAATCGCTGATACGGCTGTCGGCGGGCGCCAGGTAGAGATTGCGACCGGGAGCGGTCAGAGCATCGTTACCGATACGAATACCACAGAAAGCCTACACTTCACAATTGGCTCAGGCAATGCGCTGATCAATGTAGGGTGCGGTGCAGAACAGATCACTATTGCCGGCCTCAAAAGCACCGACCAAGTCAATGTAGGTTCGGGGGGCGCTGTTGACCTATTTACAAATGGATTGGTCACCCTGCAGCCACACCAGACCGCCATCGACGCGTCTGTCACTTTGGAGGGTGCCGCTGCCCTGGCGGCGGGGTTTGCAGAATCCAATACAGCGCACCAGGCTTAACTATTCTCGTACCGAGGAAACGCATATGTCTTCGTGGATGACCTCGGTAACCATGTCTTCAATCCGTCTGCAGATGCAATAGTTAAGGTAATCGGCGTCGCCTCGTCCACGGTTTTATCTGGGGTATTTCATTCGAGTTGAGTAGATCGCGGGAAAAGCGCCTGGGCTTTTTTTTGGGATAGGCGCCTGGGCTTTTTTTGGGATAGGAGCGCACTTCGATGAATGCTGCAAAAGCTAAGCTGGCTAGAAACGATTCGTTGCATAAGGGGATTCGTGCTATTGCGCCCGCGTTCGCGACCGCTGTCTTATTCAGCTTCTTTCTCAATCTGCTGTTGTTCGTTAGCCCCCTCTATATGCTTCAGATTTACGATCGCGTGTTGGGCACTCGCAACCTCGTAACCCTTGTGGGCATTACTATCATCGCTGCTGTTCTCCTGATGGTTTGGGCCGCGCTCGAGACCCTGCGTTCTCGTCTCTTAGTTCGCGCCGGAATGCTGTTCGATGAACGCTTCGCGGTGCCAATGTTTAGGGTGGTGCACCGAGGCCTGTTGCGCCAACCGGGTGTATTCAGTGGGCAATATCTGCGTGATATCGACGTGATCCGGGAATTCTTTACTGGGGCGGGCTTAATCGCATTCTGCGACTTGCCGTGGTTTCCTGTTTACGTCGGCGTCTCATACATAATGCACCCCTGGTTCGCAGGTATCGCCGTCGTTGGCGGGATCGTGACTCTGTTCCTCGCGCTGCTGAACGAGATCATGACGCGAAAGACCCTGCTGGCGGCATCGAAGGCGAACATGACCGCGGGAAACAGCGCGGGGGCCGCTTTTCGAAACATCGAAGTCGTTCACGCGATGGGAATGCTCGAAGCCTTGGTCGGACGTTGGAGCAAACACCATCGCGAAGTCCTGGGACTGCAAGCCGAAGCGAGCGATCGAGCCGGTGCGATTGTGGCTTTCACCAAATTCTTCCGCATGTTCCTCCAAACCGGAATTCTTGGATTGGGAGCCTATTTGGCCGTCATACATGAGATCTCGGCCGGTACGATGATCGCCGCCTCGATTATTATCGGACGCGCGTTGCAGCCGATCGAGATGGCTGTGGGAAACTGGAAGAGCTTTCTCGCCGCTCGAGAGGCCTTTGGCAGAATGAAGTTGTTGTTCCATGCGGTCGGGGATGAACCTGAACGTATGCGCTTGCCGGCGCCGAAGGGTTTTCTTACCGTCGAAGGCATCGTTGCCGCGGCGCCAGGCGGCAAGACGCCAATCTTAAAGGGCATCTCCTTCAGCCTTGGGGCGGGCGAACTTCTTGGCGTTGTCGGTCCGAGCGCGGCAGGCAAGTCGAGCCTTGCTCGCGTTTTGGTCGGGGTTTGGCAAGCTGCTGCCGGAGCTGTCCGCTTGGATGGATATGAGCTCTCGCATTGGGATCCACAAGATTTGGGAAAGCACCTCGGTTATCTTCCCCAGGATGTCGAATTGTTCGCCGGCACCGTCGCGGAAAACACTGCCCGGTTCGGTGTGATCGACAACGAGTCGGTCATCGCCGCTGCTCAACTCGCGGGCTGCCACGCGCTTATCCAGAACCTGCCGGACGGGTACAATACGAACATAGGCGATAGCGGACAGATCCTTTCCGGCGGCCAACGACAGCGCATTGCGCTCGCGAGGTGCCTGTATCGAGGGCCCAGTTTGCTCGTCCTTGACGAGCCGAACGCAAATCTAGATACGGATGGAGAAGAAGCTCTGTTGACGGCGATACAGAGATTGAAAGCCGCGGGAACAACCATCGTCTTGATCACTCACAAAGTAAACATCTTGTCTCTCGTAGACAAAATTATGATTATGGGCGACGGAACGGTGCAAGCGTTTGGCAGCAGGGACGAGGTTTTTAGGCGCCTGACTGGGCCAAAGGTGGTGAAAACCGGTCCCGCGCCTTCGCCGCCGAGCCCCGCCGCCGTCAGTGACGACAACCGAGTGAGCACGTTATGAATAGCCTCCCAGCTGTCCGCCCTCCCAGCAGCAATCAGGAAGACGGGAAGTCCGGCGTAAGCTGGCGACGCGTGGCCGTCGCGGGCTATGTGCTGATTTTTGTGACCTTTGGGGTTGTCGGCGGTTGGGCCGCGCTGACGAAGATTGATCGCGCGGTGGCGGCGCCGGGAGTGGTTGCGATCGAGACCAATCGTAAGACCGCGCAACATTTGGAGGGAGGCATTGTCCGCGAGATATTAGTCAAAGAGGGAGACGCGGTTAGTCAAGGAGCGATTCTGTTCCGTTTGGAGAACGTCCAAGCAAAGGCGAATTACCAGACAATTGAAAATCAACTTTATTCCCTCCTGGCCATCGAGGCCCGCCTTATTGCCGAACGCGATCAGAAGTCCGAAATTACTTGGCCTGAGGATCTCGTCACGCCGAATTCCGACGGGGCTTTCGACAGCCACATAACGGCTGATCAAGTCGCCGAATTCAATAAGCGCCACTCATCCTTGCAAGATCAAGTCGAAGTGCTGAAGTCGCGGATCGAGCAGCTCGACGATGAAATCCGGGGCACCCAGATGCAAAAGGCCTCGGCGGAAGGCCAGATTGATTTTATCAATAAGGAACTGATTGGGCTGAGGGAGTTGAATGAAAAGAAACTCATTCCGACGACCCGCCTATACACAATGGAACGGGAGCGTGAGCGTTTGGAAGGCAACATTGGGGAGGCTATAGCAAATATTGCGAAAGCTAACGGAGCGATTGGGGAATATAATATACAAATCCAACAATTACGGGAGAAATTCCAAGAAGATGTGGCTAAATCCCTGGTCGAGGTTCGTGAGAAGCTGGCCGACATGCGCCAGAAGCTAGTCGTAACCAAAGACGTCCTTCGCCGTATCGAGGTGGTTGCTCCCGTCGCCGGAACCGTGCAGAATCTTAAGGTGTTCACGATCGGCCAGGTAATCCGGCAGGGAGAACCATTGCTGGATATTGTGCCCAAGAATGAACGCCTCATTATAGAAGTGCAGTTTTCGCCAAGTGACATTGACGGAGTTTACGAGGGCCAGGAAGCGGAAGTCAGATTTCCGGCGTTCCATTCGCGCATGATTCCCTTAATCTTGGGCCGTCTTGAGTCAGTTTCGCGAGACCGCCTTGTGGATGAGGCGTCCAAACAACCGTACTATCGCGGGACTGTTGTCCTGGACAACACGGCAATCCCCGAGGAGCTGCGTTCGCGGGTGAGAGCCGGCATGCCGGCTGAGGTGATCGTAGCCTCCGGAGAGAGGACGGTTTTGAGCTATATCGTCTCTCCGCTGACGCAGACGTTGCGCAAGGGCTTCATTAATTGATGGCTGGTTTATGACCTATCTACCGGCAGCGGTGGTGGAGCAAGGCTGCACTCTCTTCGTCCCGCGCCGAGCAGGGCGACGGCCCAGAGGGCTATCGGTCGGCTGCATCGCCGTTGGAGCTATGCGGGAAAGTCGGTGACGGCGTGAATCAAGCGGCGGATTTGATTTCGGCGACAGCTTCGATTCCGTCTTTGAACATTATACCGTTGACGACTTTCGGCAACTGGTTTTGACCTCGC
>Ga0074045_10005098_pt1 | contig 11524 bp, 9 predicted proteins | sample BogForMeECP23OM2_FD_94442 | JGI IMG/M metagenome (GOLD analysis project Ga0074045, IMG submission 94442) | Bog forest soil microbial communities from Calvert Island, British Columbia, Canada - Bog Forest MetaG ECP23OM2 | ecosystem: Environmental > Terrestrial > Soil > Wetlands ...
GCAAGGAAAAGAAATCCACCAAGAAAGGATACTATAAGCATAGAATGAGCTGCTTCACCCGTATAACCGAATGTTTCATTTAGCCCACAAAAGACAAGAAGTACCACACCTACAGTTGCACAACACAAACTTACCGTCACACGGTAGATAAAATCCCAAACCTCATCGGTCATTTGAAAACTCCCCTGGAGATAAAGGAGAGCATCCCCCCCATAAAATATATTTAATTTTGAGGAAAATTTATTTCACCTGTACCGCATTCTGGTTAACGTCATTCATCATCCCACACCAACGTAACAGAACCATATTCAGTGCCTTTTTACGGGATCTGCTGGTGGCTTATCGGAAAAACTGATCTTTTTCAGGATCATCTCTCGTTTGAGCCGCGCCTCCGTATGGTTTGGATCGATTTCGATGACCTTGTCAAATTTCCTCACCGCCTCGTCGTACCGTTCCAGTTCATCAAGACAGTTTCCCATCGCGTTCAATGCCTCGCAGAACCGGGGAGCGATCACTATTGCCCGCTGGAAGTCATTCAGCGCTTCTTCTTTTTTCCCTAGCATTGAAAGGTACAGCGCATGGTGATACATATACTGCGCCTCAAGCGGAATTCCGCCGTTTTTAATAATCTGCGTCATGTCCATCTCCCCGATGCCTTGGCAGAGCCAGCAGCGACGCACGTGCCCCTGATTGCAGGCACCGCGGTATTCCTCGGTAATGCGGGTTTTGCAGATGCAACAGAACCCAAAAGAGGATTATGGGTCTGCCGGTATCCGTAAGGACCAGACATACGAAACCTTCACACCCCCATGAGCATGAGCAACATATCGATAATTTTTATCCCGATGAACGGGGCGATAAGCCCGCCAACCCCGTAGATGAGAATGTTGTTCCGCAGGGATTCTTCAGCCGACATGGCCCGGTACTTAACGCCATGAAGGGCAAGTGGGATGAGAATGACGATGATGATCGCGTTGAAGATGACTGCAGACAGGATGCCGTTGTGGAGCCTGAGGATGTTCATGGCCCCAAGAGCCGGGTAGGTTGAAGCAAACGCGACCGGGATAATGGCGAAATATTTCGCGATATCGTTTGCAATGGAGAACGTGGTCAGTGCCCCCCGGGTCATAAGGAGCTGCTTTCCGATCTCGACAATATCGATCAGTTTTGTCGGGTTGGAATCGAGATCGACCATGTTTGCCGCTTCACGGGCCGGCTGCGTACCGGTGTTCATGGCGACCGCGACATCTGCCTGTGCAAGCGCCGGGGCGTCGTTCGTCCCGTCACCGGTCATGGCTACCATTCTGCCGCCGGTCTGGTATTCACGGATCAGCTTCAGCTTGCTTTCGGGGGTTGCTTCGGCAAGGAAATCATCGACACCGGCTTCTGCGGCAATGGTGGCTGCAGTGAGATGGTTGTCTCCCGTGATCATCACCGTTTTGATACCCATCTTCCGCAGCTGGGCAAACCGTTCCTTTATGCCGCCTTTCACAATATCCTTCAAGTGGATAACACCGAGGGCTTTCCCGTTTTTCGCGACAACGAGCGGCGTTCCTCCGGCCCGTGAGATCGTATCCACCGCCAGATTCAGGTTCTCCGATACCGTCTCGCCGCTTGTCTCGATGTAAGCATACATCGCATCGGCTGCACCCTTCCGGACACGGATATCGCCATAATCGACGCCGCTCATCCGGGTCTGGCTGGTAAACGGGATGAACACCATTTCGGGACCGGTTTCAGTCTCTCCCACGGTCCTGCCCCGGAGGTCGTACTTCTCTTTGGCGAGGATCACGATACTGCGGCCTTCGGGTGTTTCATCGGCAAGAGAAGCAAGCTGGGCATTTTCCGCAAGATCGGCAACATCCATTCCGTCAACCGGTATGAATTCCACGGCCTGCCGGTTCCCCAGCGTGATGGTCCCGGTCTTATCGAGGAGGAGGACATCGACATCCCCCGCAGCCTCGATGGCTCTCCCGGACGTTGTAATCACGTTCCTGCGGATCAGCCGGTCCATGCCCGCAATGCCGATTGCAGAGAGGAGCCCGCCAATCGTGGTCGGTGCGAGGCAGACAAAGAGGGCGACAAGGACCGTGATCGTGACCGTCGTCCCGGCCCCGGCCGACTGGACACTGTACGCCGAGAATGCATAGAGGGTCGCGGATACGACAACAAAGATGGCGGTCAGCCCGATAAGGAGGATATTGAGCGCGATCTCGTTGGGGGTCTTCTGCCGTTTGGCACCTTCGATAAGGCAGATCATGCGATCGAGGAAGCCTTCGCCGGGGTCCGCACTCACCCTGACAACCAGCCAGTCCGAGAGTATCGCGGTGCCTCCCGTGACTGCACTGCGATCACCGCCTGATTCACGGATGACCGGTGCACTTTCGCCGGTGATCGCGCTCTCGTTGATGGATGCGATGCCTTCAATCACTTCACCATCCACCGGTATCGTGTCACCGGCTTTGACGTAGAAGACATCATTTTTGTGCAGGGTGGACGAGGAAACGACCGAATAATCCGAAGGCCCCGGCTCTTTTCCCTTCTCGACACTGTACCCGGGATCCAGTTTCTTTCCTGCGGTATCCTGCCGCATCTTGCGCAGGGCTTCGGCCTGTGCCTTGCCCCTGCCTTCCGCGAGTGCTTCGGCAAAGTTTGCAAAGAGAACCGTGAACCAGAGCCAGATTGAAACGGCGCCGATGAACCCTGCCGGTGCTTCTCCGTGCCCCAGGAGCGCCTGGATCCAGAGCAGGGTGGTGAGCACACTGCCGATCTCAACGGTAAACATCACCACGTTATGGTACAGCGTCCTCGGGTCGAGTTTGACGAACGAATCGATGATTGCACGCCGGTAGAGTGCGTACTGGTCCGCTGCCGGGACTTTCGGGCCGGAATGTTCAGACATGGATAACACCCCTTCCAACCTGGATCAGGAATTCAACGACGGGGCCCAGGGAGAGCGCGGGCAGGAAGCTGAGCGCCCCGATGATGAGGATGGTAAAGACCACCCAGATGATAAAGAGCGGCCGGTGGTCCTGGAGCGTCCCCTCGCTCGCCGGCACGATCTTCTTTGTCACAAATGCCCCGGCCAGTGCGAGCGTGATGATAGCGATGGCATAGCGCCCGACAAACATGCAGATTGTTGTTGCGAGGTTGTAGAACAGGTTCGATGACAATCCGGCAAAGGCACTGCCATTGTTCTGGGAGACCGAGGAAAACGCGTACAGGATCTCGGAGAAACCATGCGGCCCCGGGTTGAAGACAGCAGCGGTCCCCGGGGCGATCGAAACCGCGATCGCGGTCCCGATCAGGATCAAAAAGATCGGGATGAGGATGTGGATGGTGGAGAGCTTCATTTCGTACGGTTCGATCTTCTTGCCGTACAATTCAGGTGTCCTCCCGACCATCAGCCCGGCGATAAACATCGCGATGATTATGAACACGAGCATGCAGTACAGGCCAGAGCCGACACCGCCGTAGACGATCTCGCTTAACTGGATGTCGAATATCTGGACAAGACCGCCAAGCGGCATGAACGAGTCGTGCATCGAATTAACCGCACCACAGCTGGTTACGGTGGTGATGACCGAGAAGGCCGCCGACGGGACGATGCCAAAGCGTACCTCCTTTCCTTCCATGTTGCCCCCGGCCTGGAGATGGGATGGTGCCTGGTCGATCCCAAGAGGGGTAAAGGCCGGGTTGCCTCCCATTTCCGACCAGATGCCAAGACCAAGGAGCGGCACAAAGAGCAGGGTCATCGCGACAAGGATGGCCAGCCCCTTTTTGACCGATCCAATCATCTTCCCGAACATGAAGCACAGGGATACCGGTATCAGGAGAATGGCAATTATCTCGATAAGGTTCGAGAGCCATGTCGGGTTTTCATAGGGATGCGCCGAGTTGGCATTAAAGAACCCGCCTCCGTTTGTCCCAAGCATTTTTATGGCAATCTGCGAAGCGGCGGGGCCAAGAGAGATCGACTGCGTAGTAACGAGGTTGCCATTCGAGTCGTTCGCCGGGTTGAGGAGAGGCACGGTTACCGGACCGCCAAATGTCTGGGGAGTTCCCTGCGAGACAAGGACAAGCGCTATGACAAAACTTATCGGGAGAAGGATCCAGATGCCGCGGACAAGCAGTACCCAGAAGTTACCGATGGTGAGACTTGACCTGCGCGAGAAACCGTAAATGAACGCTACCAGCACTGCCATACCCACCGCTGCGGACATGAAGTTTTGAACGGCAAGACCCACCATCTGCGTCAGGTAGCTGACGGTCGTTTCCGGGACATAGAACTGCCAGTTGGTGTTCGTGGCAAAACTGACTGCAGTGTTGAGAGAGAGATCCCAGGAAACAGGGCCGGCACCGAGCGGATTGAGCGGGAGGAACTGCTGGACTTCCTGGATGAAAAAGACAACCGCAATCCCGATAATGGAAAATATCATCATTGCAACAGCAAACTGCTTCCAGTCCATCTCCTCCTCGCTCCCGGCACCGCACATCCGGAGGATCCACCCTTCTATTGGCATGATGACCGGTGACAGGAACGTCTGTTTGCCGGTGTAAACCCGGAACATGAACTCCCCCATGGGAACGAGGAGAAGTGCGAGAATAACTCCGAGCAGGACAAGGAATGCCCAGTCATTGGCGGTTATCCCAAAGAGGGTGTTCGCGGGCTGGCTCCTCGGGACTGCTGCCGGATTAACCGAAATCTTATGAGCACTCAGGTCATCGAGCGCCAGGTTCAGGGAGAGGACATTTACTGTAGGCTCGCCAAAGACCCCAAGTACCGGGTTTTCGGTGTTGGCTGCAACAAGTGCAGAAACATCGTTTTCGGAGAGGTTCCGCACCCGTGCAATCCGTGGGACCTGGTAATAGGCGGCAGCCGGACTGATATCCGGATCAAGACCGCTCCCTGAAGAGGTCACAAGATCAACAGGGATTGGCTGCGTATTGTCTGGATCGACTACATGGAGTGCGTCTATCCGGGCCTGAACCTCAGTAATGAGAGCCGGGTTCTGTGGGCCGTAATTTGAACCACCGGAAGCTTCGCCGTCGTAGGGCACCGGCGATGTTGCAGAGAGCCGGCCCCAGAAATAGTCCGGGGATGAAAAGGGCTGGCCTATGAGAGAAGATCCCGCAACTTTTCCATCATGAACGATTAAATCCCCGTTAGCCTGTGTGGGGAAGATCACCTGTGCAATACCTGTTACGACCAGAGGATAAACGATGCCCACGAGAATCGTGAGTAAAAGAAACATCACTACGGCTGGTTTGATCTGTTTTTTGATCAACGACCAAAGAGCTGACGACGCCCCAATGGAATCCACCTTCATTATGGGATGCTTCTGATGGTCTCGAAAGCATTCACATTAGCTGCGTGCCATTTGTTGTTATAAAAGCCTTATGGAAAGGATATGCGATCTACCTAATATAAAATTAACTATCCAGACGACAAAACAGAACCGGTTCAGCACCCGGATTTATGTTCAACACACCTGCGCGCCGCGAAAGCCAATGTCCGTCCCGGAGCTGTAATGACATGTTATGACACAAAATAATTCAGCCACATCATTCAGGGGGCATGATTGTATACGTCAATTCCCGGAGATCCTTGCGGGAGAAAATAAAATTTTCACTTTGATGGAATTTCTGTATAACAGCATCACTGCATAAGAACTTCATTCCCCGCGTTTAGCCGGCCTGGAGAAGTTTTACTATTTTTACCACAACCGGAGATGATATCATCTGGACGACCGCATAAAACGCCGAGGGTATGACGACAGCATGAGGTAATCCCATCGTATCCACTGCGGCCGGAGCGATCCCAAACTCCTTGGTGCTGGCGATAAAAAGGAGAGGCAGAAATGTCTCCTTTGCCTGTTTGAAGACCATCTTTGTCAGGCAGGCAAGACCATACCCGAAGAGGTTAAGCGATAATTCCACGAGAATGATCACGACTGCAAATTCTTTTAATGAAAGGATAGACGCAGCATTAGATGAGACGACCACAAACAGGAGCAGAAGATAGCACAGGGAAGCGAAACCCGGCCAGGCATCCCTTTTTTCCCGGACTTTTGCCGAGTAGTGGTTTAAGAGGAGACCAAGGATTAGGGGGATTACAATAATCCCCACTAATTCAACCTCCAGGTAAACAGTCGGTACCTGCATCGTTATCCCGCCAAACAAGGTGAGAATATTGGGCAGGACTAAAGGCGTCAGGACCATGGCAGTCACGAGCATCGTCATCCCCAGTGCCGTATTGCCGCCAACGAGTGAGATCATGAGAGGGGCCGAGATATCAGCAGGGAGGGCACCCAGGAGTATCTGCCCGGAGTTGATGTCCGGCATGTGGGAGAAAAATAGTTTCCCAAGCACTATCGAGAAAAGCGCCATAACCACGAATTGCACGACTACACTCCAGGCAATGACGAGCGGATATCGGCTCACTTGGATTAAATCCCTGGCATTGATGGTCATGCTGACGGAAAGGACCATCAGTGCAAGCACTGGTGCAACAATCCATGGTAATACGGAACCTGGCTCCGGGAAAAGAAGGGAGAATGCCCCGATGACCAATACCAGGTAAATGAGGTGATTCGTGATCCAGGCCAGTATTTTCATCATAGTTTCATTTTCCCCGGATCCCGTCCACAGGTCGCCATTCCGATCCCTGATATGCAGGAACCGGTTTTGTCAGATTGGCTGATATAGCCAGATGCAATTGCGGCTCTCAACCTGAAGAGAATTCCGGCATATGCTTGGTTTAATCTTACTCTTTAGATTCTACATAGATGTCGCAATGGAAATATTTATAATACATGGAAGGAATGTACTTTCCATGCTGACTCAGAGCGGGCGATCGATCTCTCCCTCCTGAAAAGCCATTACCCAACAGTTTCCATTGAAAATCTCTGTCATATCAAGGGGGATACATTAAGATGTCACCATCACAGGAAGGAAATCAGACAGCGGTTCCTAAAACGGGAACAATGAAACGCACGCTGAACCTCACCTCGCTCCTGGTCAATGCCATGGCGCTGATAGCGCCGGGGGCATTTCTCTGGACCACGTTTCAGGTGCAGGCAGCGCAGACCAACGGCGGTGTAACGACCGCTGGAGAAATGTGGACCGGTCTTTTGGCCGCGCTTGTCCTTGCCTTTTTAACGGCTATCTCGTACGCAGAACTTGCAAACATCTATCCCAAAGCCGGCGCCGGCTCTTCGTATTATTACGCGGAAGCCTCGTTCCTTGAAAAAGAAAAAACAGGACATCGGCAATGGGCGCGGGTCGCTAAATTTCTCGTAGGCTGGATATCGCACCTGTACTATTGGATTTATCCGGGTATCATGGTGGCCTTTTCGGCAATCCTGATTGTGTATATATTCGGCCTTTTTGGGATCGCCCTGTCGGTATGGGAACAGATCCTCGTCGCTGTGATATTTGCCGTTCTCAATGGCTATATTGCATACCGCGGGATCACCGGTTCGACCATGACGGCGATCGTCATCAACACCATCCAGCTGGCAGCGCTGATTGCGTTTTCGATACTGGCACTCCTGTACCGCCAGACCCACCCGAACCTTGCGTATGCCCAGTCAATTTCAACAATCCTCATGCCGCACAACTTCACGAACCTGCTGTTCCAGTCAACCATTGCGATTTTGCTGCTGGTGGGGTTCGAGTCGGTCACATCGCTTGGCTCTGAGGCGCTCCGGCCAAAACAGGATATTAAAAAAGCGATCCTTCTCTCTCTTATTATACAGGGAGCTTTCGCCTACCTGTTTGAATATTTCGCTGCCAATTATTTTATCGGCCCGCAGCTGACCGGCACCGATCCTACCGGGGCAGCAATCTCGGGCTATACTGCAGCAGCTGCATCCGGCGCACCCATCGGTGATATGATCCGTGTAATTGGAGACCAGATGCTGGGCGGCACCGGGTTTGCCTTGGTGTTGATCATGGCTGCAACAGTAGTGCTGGCACTGATAGGGACAACTCTCGCCTGCCTTAACACCGGTGTCCGGATTACCTATGCCATGGGAAAAGACAAAGAGATGCCCACCCTGCTTGGGATCCTTCATGGAACATATGACACGCCACACTATGGCATCTGGATCCTTGTTGGTGTATCTGCAGTTCTGGGCGCGTACGGTGTCCTGAACGTGGACAACCTGACCCAGATTACGCTCGCATCCAATACCGGCACGTTCCTGCTCTACGGCCTGACAAACCTCATCGCACTCTGGGCCTTCTTCCACCGCCCGGACGCCAGTTTCCTGAAACACCGGGTAGTGCCCTTGTTGGGTTTCCTTGCAAATTTTGTCATGCTCGGGGCGGTAGTCTGGCTTGGTATCAGTTCCGGAGGTAGTTCGGCGACAGATGCCCTGATAGCCATTGCCATGGTCATAGTCTGGCTGGTGGCGGGAGCGGTCTGGTTTATCAGTAACACCAGAAAACAGGGCCGCCCGGTCATGACCGGACACATGCCACAGGCAAGAGGACTGGAAACTGACGATGCGTAACCATTGATACAGGTAATGAAAAACAAACAAACAGCCGGGAAGCAGTAAGAAACGAAAATGGTCCGGGGATGACTGCCCGATAAACAGGCTACAGGACCCGGCATTCTTATCGTTTCATCGTTGGTGGAATCAGGTGATTGTAATGGGAGGAAATTCCATAATTGTGCCCGCAGGCAAGGCGCCAAATCTGGTCGGTGTAATCGTGACATGGCGGGCTATTACCCATCAGGGCCTGACCCGTTCGCAGAACGAGGATGCCCACTGGGTTACCCATGTTGTTGAAAGTAAGACCGATACCGAATCATCATCGCGGTATATCTTCGCGGTGGCTGACGGTCTTGGCGGACACCGTGGAGGGGCAATTGCAAGCAGGATGGCCCTCAAAGCCATAAAAAAAGAGTTCAATACCTGGCACGGGGGGGATGCGGACCGCATGGTCAGCCGGGCAATGCAGAACGCAAACCAGAACATTTTCTGTGTAGCCCAGTCCGACCCGGAGTTATTCCAGAAAATGCAGACTACTTTAACCATCGTCGCGCTGGACAATGACTCCCTGGTAGTCGGCCATGTCGGCGACTGCCGGCTTTACCGGATGAGGGATGGGCATATCGATCAGCTGACCCGGGACCACACCATGGCAAGGGACATGCTCCAGCTGCACCTGATCTCCTCTGAACAGGCCTCGCAGCATCCGGGCCGCCACCAGCTCACCCGTTCCGTTGGCGGGGAGCCGTTCATGAAGGCCGATATTACCCGCCATGAAACGCAGGCAGGCGACACCTATCTTCTCTGCAGCGACGGATTGTGGTCAGAACTTACGGAGGAGGAGATCCGGTCCGCCCTGCAGGAGCACGATACCAGCCAGGAATGTGAAAAACTGGTCAGGCTTGCATTGAGCCGGGGAGCACCGGATAACATCACCGGCATTATGTTTCATATTGACATTGTCGGAAAACAAGCTGTCCTTCCGTTTTCATGGCGGTCACTCCTTGGGAAAGGGTAATCGGGTACTGCATGACCTGTAAACGCAGCCATCCGCGAGAAGATAAGAAACAAGTCAAAAGGGCCACCCACGATTCGCGACAGTGCAGCCCTGCAACGAGGAGACAGAAGCCCGGCGGAAGCCTGAACGGACGTGTGATGTCTCCATGAAGATGATCTGGGCGATTATCCGGCCGGAATATTCGCAAAAAGTGATCGATGCACTGGAGAAGACCGGCATCTCAGCGATGACACGCCTCCATGTCACCGGTCACGGTGCTGAGATAGGAATTACGGCAGGGCATGTAAACTATTCGGAGATCCCAAAAGAGATGCTCATGCTCGTGCTCCCGGACATCGATATCGCACATGCCGTAAAAATCATCAGTACCACGGCAAAGACCTGGCAGAAGGAGAATCCCGGGCACGGGTCTGTCGGGGATGGCAAGATCTTTGTGACCTATGTTGAGGACGCGTACACGATCAGGACATCTGAAAACCGCAAGGACCGGTTCGGATCCTCCGGGAAAGACCGGTAATACCGTATGAAAAAGATCATCGCCATCATCAGGAATGAAAAAGTGGAAGAGACCAAGTCCAACTTAGAGAAGATTGGCGTAACCGGGGTTACGTACCTGTATGTCACGGGAAAAGGCCTGCGGGATGGAATGGGCCCGTCCCGGTTCCAGGGATCAGAGTATCACCCATACGGCGGCAGACACCAGCTCAGGCAGCTGGATGATGCACCTGTGTCGGCAGACCCGGTTTGTCTGCCGGCTGAAAAGGAGCGAGAACCCGGGTTCCGGCCACAAAGAATGCTTGTCATTGTGGCAAACGACAGCGATGTCAGGCCAATCATCGCGACGCTTATTGCAACAAACTATACCGGGCACCATGGTGATGGAGCAATCTTTGTCTGCCCCATGATCAGCGCGATCCGGGTGAGAAACGGGGAACAGGGTGACAGTGCACTGGTATAAGGTGCTGTTGCATTGGCGCGGATTTGATAAAATTAACGAGATGAAGAACAGGTGATCAACCGTACACATAGCAGCACCACCTGTCAGCAGCACCACCTGTCAATAATATTATATAAATCAACATCACCAGAGGGGTTAGAACGAAAAAAATCAAAAAATAAGTGTTCGCACAACAAAGGAGGGAACTTTATGAAAATGATTCAGGCAATAATCCGGTCCGAGAAGCTGGACAGCGTAAAAAAGGCGCTCGAAGAGAAAGGCTTCATCTCCATGAGTATCATGGAGATCACCGGAAGGGGAGAACAAAAGGGCATCACACTTGAATACCGGGGGGCGATGGTGGAAGTGGACACCCTCCCCAAGATCATGATTCAGATGGCTGTGAATGATGAGGACGTCGATCCAATCATCGCGATCGTCCGGGCTGCAGGAAGGACGGGGAATTTTGGTGATGGGAAGATCTTTGTCTGGCCGCTCGACCTGATGGCCAAGGTCCGGACTGATGAAGTCTGGAGATGAAATTCAGGATCTGCAACAGACTTAATGAAATAAAGCAATAAAGGAAATTTCTGATAGTCCCATACAGTTTTGGTAAGGTGCCGGTGATGCTTAAATCAGGTGACATGGTCTGCGATTATAAGATTATAGGGTTACTTGGCCAGGGTGGGTTCAGCCAGATCTACAAGGCATATGCTCCTGACGGCACACTGGTGATCCTGAAGTTTCCCGATGTATCCCTGCTTGGGGACCAGGCAACGTACGAACGTTTCCGCCGGGAGGTTGCTATCGGACAGAAACTGGACCATTCCGCAATTCCGCGAGCAATCAGATTTGTGGAAGGACCTGATTCTGTTTTTCTCGTCTTGGAATATATCGAAGGCTCGTCCCTCCGCACGTACATCAGCGAAAAAGCACCCCTCCCACTCAGTGAAGGACTTTCTCTTGCCGACCAACTCGCTGAGGCGATCGACTACATGCATTCGCACGGTGTCTGTCACCGGGATCTCAAACCGGAGAATATTATTGTCGGGCCTGATGGCAGGA
>Ga0074045_10005099_pt1 | contig 11522 bp, 11 predicted proteins | sample BogForMeECP23OM2_FD_94442 | JGI IMG/M metagenome (GOLD analysis project Ga0074045, IMG submission 94442) | Bog forest soil microbial communities from Calvert Island, British Columbia, Canada - Bog Forest MetaG ECP23OM2 | ecosystem: Environmental > Terrestrial > Soil > Wetlands ...
AAGGAGCAGTCGCGTGTCCGACGGCGATACCGGGCCGATGCGCGCGGCCTCCAGCGCCCAGCAGTAGATACGATGATCGAAATCGTCGCCGCCGAGGGCGGTGTCGCCGGCGGTCGCGAGTACTTCGAACACGCCGCGCGAAAGCTTGAGCAGCGACAGGTCGAAGGTCCCGCCGCCCAAGTCGTACACCGCGTAGATGCCTTCGGACTCGTTGTCCAGTCCGTAGGCGATCGCTGCCGCGGTCGGCTCGTTGAGCAGGCGCAGCACGTTGAGGCCGGCAAGGCGCGCGGCATCCTTGGTCGCCTGCCGCTGGGCGTCGTCAAAATAGGCCGGGACGGTGACCACCGCGCCGGCGAGCGCCCCGCCCAGGCTCGCCTCCGCGCGCACCCGCAAACTCTCGAGGATCTCGGAGGACACCTCGACCGGCGTGCGCACGCCGGCGCGGGTTTCGATGCGCACCATCCCGGGAGAGTCGATGAACCGGTACGGAAAGCGTCGCGCATCGGAGAGGTCGGCGAGCCCGCGGCCCATCAGCCGCTTGACCGAGACGATCGTGTTCTGCGGGTCCGCCACCAGCGCATCGCGCGCCGCGTACCCGACCTCGACCCCGTGCGCGCCGAAATGCACGATCGAGGGCAACAAGGGGCGCCCCTCGGCGTCGGGGAGCACCACCGGGATGCCGCGCCGCACGGTCGCGACCAGCGAATTGGTCGTGCCGAGATCGATGCCGACCGCAAGCCGCTGCGCGCGCTGCGCCGGCGCGGCATCGGGTTCGGCAATCTGCAGCAGCGCCATCAGCCTTCGCCCTCGGCGATCGCCGCCTCGAGGTCGGCGGCGACCTTGGTCAGGAAACGCAGCTCGCGCACCGCCTCGCGCGCGGCGTTCCACGTCTCTCCATCGAGCCGATCGGCGAGCGCCGCCTGCAGCGCGGCGGCGTCGGCGCGAACCTGCTGCAGCAGCGCCTCGAGCCCGCCCGGGTCGCCGCGGGCCTGCGCCTCGGCCATCGCCTCGCGGCGCTCGAGTTCGCGCTGCAGGAATTCCATGGGCAACGCGGTGTCGGTTTCGGCCAGCGCATCGATGCCGCGCAGCGACAGCAGGTACTGGGCGCGAACAACCGGGTCCTTGAGCGCCTGGTAGGCCTCGTTGACCCGGGCCGACGATTGCAGCGCCAGGCGGCGCTCGGCATCATCGCCACTGGCGTGGCGATCCGGGTGCACCGCGCGCTGCAGGGTGTGGTAGGCAAGCTCGAGCGCTTGCGGATCGAAGCGATACCGCGGCGGCAAGCCGAACAGCGCGAAATAGTCCTGGGAGAAATCGATCATTCTTGTTGTCCTCTCCGGCGCTGGAGAGGGATCGGGCGCCAGGCGCGAAATTAAGTCGCGTCGTGCCGCCTGAACCTCCGCCCCGGTCGAGGAGGAGGCAATCGGCTCAGACGTTAAACGATTCGCCGCAACCGCACTCGTCCTTCACGTTCGGGTTGTTGAACCTGAATCCCTCGTTCAAGCCCTCCCTCGCAAAGTCGAGCTCGGTTCCGTCCAGGTAGGGCAGGCTCTTCGCATCGACCACCACCGTGACGCCGTGGCTGTCGAAGCGGTGGTCCTCGGGGCGAACCTCGTCGGCATATTCGAGCTTGTAGGCAAGCCCCGAACAGCCGGTCGTGCGCACCGCCAGGCGCAAGCCCACGCCTTTCCCGCGCCGGCTCAGGAACCCGGTCACGTGCTTGGCCGCGCTCTCGGTCAGGGTGATCGCCATGCCCTTGCCGCCTCCTCTAATCGGCGGCCGCGTGCAGCGGCTGCGCCGCGTTTCCGGCCTGCGCCTCGGCGTCGTCGCCGTGCTTCTTGCGATAGTCGGCCACCGCCGCCTTGATCGCGTCCTCGGCGAGAATCGAGCAGTGGATCTTCACCGGCGGCAGCGCGAGCTCCTCGGCGATGTGCGTGTTCTTGATGCTCGTCGCCTGGTCGAGCGTCTTGCCCTTGACCCATTCGGTGACCAGCGACGACGAGGCGATAGCAGAGCCGCAGCCGTAGGTCTTGAACTTGGCGTCCTCGATACGGCCGTCCGGCCCGACCTTGATCTGCAGCTTCATCACGTCGCCGCAGGCCGGCGCGCCGACCATGCCGGTGCCCACGCCCGACTCGTCCTTGGCGAAGGACCCGACGTTGCGCGGGTTCTCGTAATGATCCAGTACCTTGTCGCTATAAGCCATCAGTTTCTCCTCGGGTGCGCTCAGTGCGCAGCCCATTGCACGCTGTCCAGATCGATGCCTTCCTGATGCATCTCCCACAGCGGTGATAGTTCGCGCAGCTTGGCGATTTTGCGCTTTACCAGCTCCACCGTATAGTCGATCTCCTCCGCCGTCGTGAACCGCCCGACGGTGAAGCGGATCGAACTGTGCGCCAATTCGTCGCTGCGTCCCAGCGCGCGCAGCACGTACGAGGGCTCGAGCGAGGCCGAGGTGCAGGCCGAGCCGGACGACACGGCCACGTCCTTGATGGCCATGATCAGGCTCTCGCCCTCGACAAAATTGAAGCTCACGTTGAGGTTGTGCGGCACCCGCCGCTCCAGGTCCCCGTTGAGGTAGACCTCGTCGATTTCCGACAGGCCCTGCCACAGCCTGTCGCGCAGCATGCGGATGCGCTCGTTGTCGGAGGCCATCTCCAGCCGCGCCAGCCGGAACGCCTCGCCCATGCCCACGATCTGGTGTGTCGGCAAGGTTCCCGAGCGCATTCCCCGCTCGTGGCCGCCACCGTGCATCTGCGCTTCGATGCGCACCCTCGGCTTGCGCCGCACGAACAGCGCGCCGACGCCCTTCGGACCGTAGGTCTTGTGCGCGGAGAACGACATCAGGTCGACCTTCAACGTGGCGAGGTCGATGGCGATCTTGCCGGTCGCCTGGGCGGCGTCGACGTGAAAGATGATGCCGCGCCCGCGACAGATCTCGCCGATCGCCGGAACGTCCTGGACGACGCCGATCTCGTTGTTCACGTACACGACCGAGGCGAGAATGGTGTCCGGACGCAGCGCCGCCTGGAACTTCTGCAGGTCGACCAGGCCGTCGGTCTCCACGTCGAGGTAGGTGACCTCGAACCCGGCGCGCTCGAGCTCGCGCATCGTGTCCAGCGTCGCCTTGTGCTCGGTCTTCAGGGTGACCAGGTGCTTGCCCTTGTCCTTGTAGAAGTTCGCCGCGCCCTTGAGCGCGAGGTTGATCGATTCGGTCGCGCCGGAGGTCCACACGATCTCCTTCGCGTCGCAATTGACCAGCCGCGCGACTTCCTCGCGCGCCTCCTCGACCGCCTTTTCGCTCTCCCAGCCGAAGGCGTGCGAGCGCGACGCCGGGTTGCCGAATTGCTCGGTCAAGTAGGGAATCATCTTCGCCGCGACCCGCGGATCGACCGGCGTGGTCGCCGAGTAATCGAGGTAGATCGGCTTCTTCATTGGCGTCATCGGCTGCCTGTCCGCTTCACACCACCGCCGCCGGCTCCGGCTTCTTGCCCGGCGCCGCGCGATGGTCCTGCAGCACGTTGACCGGCTGCTTGTCCTGCTGGCGGACCAGCTGCTCGAGCGTGACCGAGCTCAAGAACGCAAAAATGTGCGTGTTGAGGCTCGCCCACAGCTCGTGGGTCATGCAGCGCTTGTCGTCCAGGCAATTCTCCTTGCCTCCGCATTGCGTCGCATCGATCGGTTCGTCGACCGCGGTAATGATGTCGGCGACCGACACGCTCGTCGCGACGCGCGCCAGGTTGTATCCCCCGCCCGGGCCGCGCACGCTGTCGACGAGCCCCGAGCGGCGCAGCTTGCCAAACAGCTGCTCCAGGTAGGAAAGCGAAATCCTCTGCCGGTCGGCCACGCCGGCGAGCGTCACCGGTCCCGCGCCGTTGTGCATGGCCACGTCGATCATCGCCGTGACGGCGAAACGTCCTTTGGTCGTCAGTCGCATGGTTGCGTCGCCTCGCTAAGCCCGCAAGGATTACTCGAGCACAGTGCTATTCTATAATTCCCGATCAAATTAGTCAACTAAGATCGGGTTTGGTTCACTCCAGCATGCGGTTGATCCGCTCCGGGTCGAACAGGTCGGCCGTGGCCTTGGCGTCGCCGCAATCGAAGCCCCCCCGCTGCAGCAGGGTAACGAGGGTTTTCAAGCGTTCCTCGGTCGCCGCGGCGTGGTCGAGCAGGGAATGCACCGCCTGGACCATCGGGTCGTTCATGTCGGCACTGATGGCGTAGGCCGAGAAGCCGATCGTGGCCGCCTGACGCTCTCGGCGCAGGGCATCCTCGCCGCTGACCACGCGTGCCGGGATCCCGACCGCCGTCGCGCCTGCCGGCACGTCGCGCACCACCACCGCGTTGGAGCCGACCTTCGCCCCGTCGCCGATGAACACGGGACCGAGGATTTTCGCCCCGGCGCCCACGACCACCGAGCGGCCGAGCGTGGGGTGGCGCTTGGTCTTCTCCCATTTCACGCCGCCGAGCGTAACTCCATGATAAAGCGTGCAATCATCCCCGACCTCGGCGGTCTCGCCGATCACCACGCCCATGCCGTGATCGATGAACACCCGCCGCCCGATAGTCGCCCCGGGGTGGATCTCGATGCCGGTAAACCAGCGGCTCCAATGCGACAGCCAGCGGGCAAGCCAGCGCCAACCCCAGCGCCACAACGGGTGCGCCAGCCAGCGATGCCAGGTGAGCGCGTGCAACCCCGGGTAGCAGGTCAAAACCTCCCAGGTGCTTCGGGCGGCGGGATCGCGGTCGAAGACCACCGCGATGTCTTCGCGCAAGCGGGAGAACATGGCGCTATTTTCCCATATCCGAGCGAATTACTCCACTATTGGTAGGGCGCGGCCAGGATGGCCACGACGAGGAGGCAGGCCACGGCCATGACAAAGAAGATCATGTAGACAATAAATATCACGGCCGAGCGGGCAAGCACACCCGACCAGCGCCCGCCATAGACGACATGCATCGAGAAGAGCAGGTAGACGATGGCCCCGATCACCAGCGCGGTGTGCAATAGGCCGCCGGGCAGGAGCACCAGCAGCGCCACCACCAGGAACAGGAAGGCGTGGTTGTGGGCGCCGAAGACGAGGTGCGCGGCGTAGCGTCGCGGCCGGTTCGGATAGCGGCGCGCGCGCCCGAAGTAGACGAGCTTGAGCAGCAGCGCGAACAGCGGCAGCAGAGCAAACATCGCGTACGGTCCGTAACGCAGCACGCCGGAAACGATCTGCTCGATCTGTTGCTTGCGTGGCAGGTGGTTGAACTGCTCGGCGCGCCGGCGCAGCGACTCAGCCCACGGTTGCGGCTCGAACTCCACGAGCAGATCGGGAAGGTTGCTGCCGCCCGTCGTGGCGTCGTCGCGCAGCCTGTTCTTGTCCGCCGAGCCTTGCGGCGCGGAGCCCGCCTTCGCGGCGCTGCCTGCATCGGCGGTCGCGCGCCCGAGGTGCAGTGGCGGCTCCCCGGCGAAGCGCAGCAGAGCGAAGAGCGCGATTGACAGCACCAGGAACAGGCGTGCCGGGCGGATGTAGCGCCGCCGCCGGCCGGCGAGATATTCGCAGGTGAGAAAACCGGGCCGGAAGAGCAACCCGAAGAGCGTGCGCCACATGCGCCCGTCAAACGCCACGTAGCGCCCGGCGGCCTCGCGCAGCATGGCGCGCACGGTCGGCAGCGCCAGGCTCGTCTCCTGCCCGCGCGCCGGGCAATAGGTTCCCGGCGCGACAGCGCCGCAGTTGCGGCATAGGGGCGCCGCGTCGGAGGCCGGCGGAGTTTGCGTCGCAGGTGTCTCGGTCACGGCGTGCGGGCGCTTCAGGTGCGGCCGGTGAGCAGCTGATCGATGCGCGCAAGAATGCCGCGCAGGATATTGACCTCTTCCTTTTCCAGGCGGGCGCGCGCGAACAGCCGGCGCAGTCGGGCGAGCAGCCGCCGCGGTTGTCGCGGGTCGAGGAAGCGCATCCCGATCAGGGTGTGCTCGGCGCAGGCGTAGAGCGCCTCGATCTCGTCGAGGGTCGCCGGCTCGAAGCGTGGTGCCGCCCACACGCCGTCGCCGCGCGCGGCCACGAACAGCTCGTAGGCCGCGACCTGCACCGCCGCGGCGAGATTGAGCGAGGCAACTCCGGCTTCTCCCGGGATGGTGGCGATGATCTGGCAGCGCGAGAGCTCGGCGTTGGACAGGCCCGACATCTCGGTGCCGAATACCAGGGCCACCTCGCCTTCGGCGGCATGCGCCACCGCCTCGCGTGCTGCTTCACGCACCGAGCGCGCGGCGGCGGCGAATTCGCGTGGCCGCGCCGACAAGCCGATCGCCAGCGTCGCGCCGGCGAGCGCCGCGTCGAGCGTGGGCACCACCCTCGCCGCGCGCAGCAGCTCGGTCGCGCCCGCGGCCAGGGCATCGGCATCGGGGTGAGGAAACGCCCGCGGCGCGACCAGAAAGAGTTGTGACAGGCCCATCGCCCGCAGCGCGCGCGCCGCCGCGCCGATGTTCCCGGGATGGCTCGTGGCGCAGAGCACGATGCGGATTCGATCGAGCGGCGAGCTCATGTTTGCGGCCGGCCGCGGGCTGCGGGCGCGGCCGGGAACGGGTGCAAATACGGGTAGAATGGACGCTTGAATCGCGCAGCCGTGCGCACCAGCCCTGGACGCGCGACCGAGCCAAATCGCGGCATTTCTTCCTGGCAGACTCCTGCGCTCATGCACCCAATGCTCACGACTGCGGTCAAGGCAGCGCGCCGCGCGGGTAGCGTCATCAATCGCGGCGCGCGCGACCTCGATCTGCTGACGGTGACCGCCAAGGGTCCCAAGGATTTCGTCAGCGATGTCGATCGCGCCGCCGAGGTGGCGATCGTCGAGACGCTGCACGCGACCTATCCGGATCATGCGATTCTAGCAGAGGAAGGCACGGCCCGAGGCGCGAACGCCAGCGCCGAGCATGTGTGGATCATCGATCCGCTCGACGGGACGACCAATTTCCTGCACGGCTTCCCGCAGTATTGCGTGTCGATCGCGCTGCAGCACAAGGGGCAGATCACGCAGGCCGTCGTCTACGATCCGGTGCGCAACGACCTGTTCACCGCCACCCGCGGGCGCGGGGCGTTTCTCAACGACCGCCGCATCCGCGTCTCGAGGCGCCAGCATCTGAAGGAGTGCCTGATCGGCACCGGTTTCCCGTTTCGCGACGGCAGCCGGCTCGATCTCTACCTGAAGATGATGCGCGCCATGACGCTCGAGGCGGCGGGCATCCGCCGCCCCGGGGCCGCGGCGCTCGACCTGGCCTACGTCGCCGCCGGCTATTACGACGGGTTCTGGGAGGTCGGCCTCAATCCCTGGGACGTCGCCGCCGGGAGCCTGCTCATCGTCGAGGCCGGCGGGCTGGTCGGCGATCTCGAGGGCGAAGGGACTTATCTTTACGGGGGCCAGGTGATTGCCGCGAATCCGCGCATTTTTGCGCAAATGGTCAAGTTGCTCGCGCCCTACCGCGGCGATCTCAAGGCGGCCAGGGCCTCCGCAAGCTGAACTTTGCCGCCGCCGTCGCCAGGGCGGCGTCGAGGGCGCTGGCCGGACCGCCGCGAGAGCAAGGCGCCAAACGGAGCGTTGCAGCGGTTATTCCGGGCTGACAATTCCATTGTCATTGTGTAGCATTGGCCGCTCCTAGGCTGGGCCGCCACAGGCTTTAAGGTGCCGCCCGGCGCCAACGATTCAGGAGCAACCATGTTGCAACGATCGCTGTGTCGATTGGGCCTGTCGCTGCTCCTCGCCGCCTATGCGGCCGCGTCCGGGGCGCAAGCGGTCTCCGGCTTCCGGGTCATGCTGCATCCTTACGTGGCGCAACCCGGCGCACTCCCGGCCCCGGCTCTGGCGACGCTGACCACGCTCGCGGGCGTCCCGCTGATGCTGTCCGGAGCCACGCGCACCGGCGCCCTCGAGCTCGCCCTTGCCGAAGCGGTGACCCCGGCCACGGCCGCGGCAATGTTGACGCGCCTGCGCGCCGACCGCAGCGTGCTCTGGGCCGAGCCCATCAGCACCGCCCCGACCAGCGCTGCGCCGCCGAGCCCGTTCCAGGAGCAGAAACTCATGGTGCGCGTGGTCGGCGACGTGACCCCGGACTGGAACACGGTGTTGCCGCGCTGGAGCGCGTTAGCCGGCGCCCCGCTCGCCGTCAACGGCGAGATTGGCAACGTATGGGTGCTGAGCTTGAGCAGCCCGGTTGCCGAAGATGCGCTCGCCGCCATGGCCGAGCAGCTGCAGCAGGACAGCATGGTGCAGTACGCGGATGCGGCACGGCGCGCGGTTGCAAACCTGGTTCCCAATGACCCCTTGTACAGTCAGCAGTGGGCGCTATCCGACCCGGTTGGCGGCATCAACGCGCCCAGCGCGTGGGATTTTGATGTCGGCAGCGCCAGCGTCACCGTCGGCGTGATCGATACCGGCATCACCGCGCATCCCGACTTAGCCGGCCGCATGTTGCCCGGCTATGACTTCATCCTCAACATCCCCGGGGCCAGCGATCCAGGCGACGGTCACCGCGACAACCAGTGCGGCCCCGGCATACCCGGCGAGGCGAGCTTCTTCCACGGCACCTTCGTCAGCGGGCTCATTGCCGCCGATACCAACAACGACCTGGGCATCGCCGGTGTCGACTGGAACGCGATGATCCTGCCGGTGCGTGCGCTCGGTCCGTGCGGCGGCACGGCCGACCAGATCCTCGCCGCCTTCGACTGGGCGATCGGTGCGGCGGTGCCCGGCGTGCCACCCAATCCCTACCCGGCGCGGGTGATCAACATGAGCCTGGGCGGGCTCGGCCCGTGTCCGCAGTCCCTACAGGACTCCATCAACACCGCCCTGGCGCAAGGCGTGGTGGTGGTGGTCGCGGCCGGCAACTCGAGCGACAACGCGAGCGGCTTCTGGCCGGCCGGCTGCAGCGGCGTGCTCACCGTCGGCGCGAGCACGCGCCAGGGCGATATCACCAGCTATTCCAACTTCGGCAGCCGCATCGATCTTTCCGCGCCGGGCGGCGACGGCGTGCTCAGCGACTGGATCCTGTCGACCGCCAACGACGGCACCGGCGCACCGAACAACCCGGATTACGAGTTTGCAGTCGGCACGAGCTTTGCCGCGCCGCACGTCGCGGGCACCGCGTCGCTGATGATCGCGCGCAATGCGAACCTCACGCCCGGCCGCATCCAGGACATCATCGCCGGAGCCTCCCGTACCTTCGCGCCGGGTACCTCGTGCGGCTTGAGTGCGCAGTGCGGCTCGGGACTGCTCGACGCCACGCTGTCGCTGCAAAGCACCCTCCCCGGCGCGTCGGCTGCTCCGCCGGGCACCGTGCCGGTGATCGAGTATTACGATTCCTCCCTCGATCATTACTTCATCACCGCGAATCCGGCGGAAATCGCCTACCTGGACATAGCCGCGAGCAGCTTCGATCCGCGCACCGGCGAGCTCTTCTACGCCTGGGTCGACCCGACCCAGGCACCGGCCAACGCCGTGCCGGTGTGCCGGTTCTACGCCGGCGGGCTGATCAACTCGTATTACTACACCGCCGATCCGACGCAGTGTCAGTACATCAAGACCTACGCCTCCCTCACCTGGAGCCTGCAATACGCGGCGGCCTTCTACGTGCTGCTACCCGACGACACCGGCACGTGCGAGAGCGGCACGCTGCCGGTGTACAAGTTCTTCAATAACCGCGCCGACGCCAACCAGCGCTACACCATCGACCTGTCGGTGCGGCGGGCGATGAACAACCGGGCGTGGGTGCCGCAGGGCGTCGGGCCGAATTTCGTGGCCTGGTGCACGCCGATCTGACACGTCGGGGGCAATTCGCGCATTGCCCCCTGACGGCTTGGGCCTAGGCCCGTTCGATCCAGCCGTTGACCGTAAAGCGGGAATCGCGGAACTGCTTCGAAGGCACGCGCACCGGCATCACCTCGTGCATGACCGCGGCCTGGAAGAACACGACGCTGTTGTGTCGTGGCTCGATGGTTTGAAACGATTCGGTGGCGGCGAGCTTGCCGCCGCGCAGCGTATCGTCGTAGATGCGCAGCTCGCCACCGCTGAAACCTTTCGGCTCGCGGTTGAAGTAGTAGACGTAGGTGTACTGGCGCTTGTAGGTTTCGTTGACGCCGGCGTCGGTGTGCATCCTGAAGAAGCTGCCGTCGACGTTGGCGGTCACCTGGCAATCGATCTCGCCGACCGCGAACTGTCCCAGGCGCAGCTGCGGCATGACCTGGGGCATCACCGCCTTGATCTTGTCGACCATCACGCGCCGCAGCTCATCGGGCGCGGGCATGGCCAGCGACTGGCGGTAATCCTGCTTGCGATCCGAGACCTGCGAGGGCACGAAGCGCTTCTCGGCGGCGAACACCAGCTCCAGCAGCCAGGCGAGTTCCGCGCCGCCTAGGAAGCCGTCCATGTGCACGATCGGATGGCGGATGAGCGCGCCGTGGCCCTGCTCCGCGCTGGCGGCCGCCGCGGCGATGGCAGCCGAAGCGTACGCAGGCGGGCCTTTTTCCTGCCTAGCTGGCTCGCTCTGCACCAGCACCGCCGGGTCGGTGATCACGGCTACCAGCTGGTGCGCCGCAAAGGCCAGCGAGCTTCGCCCGCCTTCCATCGGGATCTGGAACAGCGCCGGCCGGCGCTGCGCATCGTCCGTCGAGGCAACGGTGGCCAAGAGCTGCGCGAGCAGCGGATGCTCCGGCGGCAGGACCAGCGTCGCCGACTGGCCTCCGGAGAGCAGCAGCTTGACCTTGATCTCCCGCGCGTCGGGTTGCTGGAGGGCGAGTTTCACGGTTCTTCGATGACGTGGCGAGGCGGCACGGGACGGCGATGCAAGCCGGGTCGGGCCCTGCCTGGCCGAGGTTTCATTTCGCCTCGCCCGACGTCGCCCAAACCGCTTAGGCCGGCTGCACGTGTTTTGGGGCCCTGGCGATTATATGTCAGCCCGGAGGCGCAGCGAGCCAGCGCACCTGGCGCGGGCGCCCGGCGATCAGCGTGCGAGCTCTGGATAGAGGCGGGCGGCAAGCCCCGTGAAAGCGACGAATACCACCAGCATGACGCCGAAGTCCACGCCCAGGCCGTGCACCGCCGCACCGCCGGCGATCATGGTTCCGCGCAGGGCGTCGACCAGGTAGGTCAGCGGATTCAAGCGCGCAACGGCCTGCAGCCAGCCGGGCATCAGGTCGAGCGGATAGATGGCGCTGCTGGCGAAGAACAGCGGCATGGTCAGCACCTGGCCGATGCCCATGAAGCGTTCCCGCGTCTTGACGATGCAGGCGATGATCAGGGAGAAGGTGGAAAAGATCGCCGAGCCCAGCATCACGGCTGCGATCACGACCACCACCGCAGCCGGTTGCCAGCGCAATTCGATCCCCAGGGACAGTGCGATCAGGTACACCACCACCGCCTGGATCACCCCGCGCAGCCCTGCGGCGCCCGCCTTGCCCAGCACCAGGGCGCTGCGCGGCGCCGGGGTGACCAGAAGCTTGTGGACGATGCCCAGATCGCGCTCCCAAATGACGGCGATGCCGTAGAAG
>Ga0074045_10005100_pt1 | contig 11519 bp, 12 predicted proteins | sample BogForMeECP23OM2_FD_94442 | JGI IMG/M metagenome (GOLD analysis project Ga0074045, IMG submission 94442) | Bog forest soil microbial communities from Calvert Island, British Columbia, Canada - Bog Forest MetaG ECP23OM2 | ecosystem: Environmental > Terrestrial > Soil > Wetlands ...
TCGTCCGCTGAAGAATGCAGCACAATTGCGTGCGCGGGTGGGGAAAGTCAACGATCAAGTCACTCCAATTTAGATTCCCCGGAGTTCGCTCGGTTGCATCCTCGCGGTGAATTTCCGGCGACTAAATTCTGATGCTTTGCGGGACCGCCCGCCTCGGCCGGTTCTGGTTCGTTTCCGCCACCTGAGGTAAGATTCGTGCATGGCTAAGTCGTCTCCCCAATTCGAAGTACCTTGTCCCTGCTGCGGCGCAGTGTTAAAGATCGACGCTGACACCAAGGCTGTGATCGCGCACACTGCCAAGGCGGTTCCCAAAACCTTCGAGGACCTGGAATCGGCGGCGCGCGCCATGAAAGACCAGGACAGCCGCAAGGAGTCCATCTTTCGGCAATCGGTGGAGGCCCAGAAACGCCAGGGCGATCTGCTGGAGAAGAAATTCCAGGAAGCGCTCAAGCGCGCCAAGGAAACGCCCGACACCGGGAAACCGCTGCGCGACTTCGATCTGGACTAGGATTTCGGATGAGCGGCAGTTGAGCGGGACGCTCCTGCGCTGCAATCGGTCCGCGGGAATACTGCGGCAACACGCACCAATGCTCCCCGCTCATCGCGGCTTCAACCAGTGATATCCCAGTGTGAATTGCACGGTATTGAACGTGGGATTCAAATGACCGGTGCCAGCGTTCGAAAGGTGCCAGTAGCATAATGCCAAGCTGACTGCGCGGCGTGGACTGCGGTACAGCACGACGCCTGGTCCAAAACTCGCGGTGAAGTTAAAGCTCGAGCTCTTACCCAGCGGAACATCTTGCGTAGTAATAACACCGCCTCCGGTCAGCTCAACGTAAGGCTGCAAGCGCGTTGAGCCTGCAAAGTTCCACTTAAGCCCAAAGGGCGAGAACCCTCCGCCATACACAGTCTTCGGCTTGATGGTGAGCATTAGAGGCATGACATTGACGGTATATTCGAGTGTCCCTCGCCCGCCCTCCCGCGGGCCGGCAAGTACCCGGCCAACATGGAAGCCTGTCATGGTGATCAACGCTGGCCCTGATGTGGTCTTTACTTCGCCACCTGCTTCGCCTGTCCAAACGCCGAACTCCCACGAACCCGCTTGGTTCAGGGGAAGCGAAATAACACCCTGCGCCTGCGCGATTCCAGGAATCGCCACGCTGAGAAACAGCAGAACGGTACAACAGACACGCAAGCTCGGCACTGGCATGCAACTGGACCAACGATTCAAGATGGCGGCCTGGCAGGCGATACAGCCTACCTGCACGATCCGGTGGCCAATCTGGTGCTCCCTAAATCAATGGTAGTTCTTTTGCTTGTCCCCTCGAAATGCCACAAATGGAGTAGTGGGGTGTCGCTAAAGCACCCTACCAAAACGGCTACTTCGCTCGACGGTTTAGCTTGAGTCTGACCATGCCGTCGCGTCTCGCCAATTAACTCTGCTCGGCGGCTTCGAATTGGTCAGACGTTGCATTGTGCCCACAAGATCATCCAGATTAGTGCCACGGCCGAAGTGGGCATCCACAAATACCAGTTCTGAGGCGGGAAGAACCGTGCAACCGGAGATCAGCACTACGGGGACGTCCGGCACACAAAACTTGATCTCCTGCGCCAGTTGTGAGCCCGTGAGCGAGGGCATTTGATACTTCAGAAGCGCCAAGTCAAAAGAAACTCTCTTGCAGCGCCGTATCGCCTCTACTGGATCCGCGGCGGTGATCATTTCGAAACCGAACTGTCCAAGAATGCTGCTCAGTATCCTTCTGGATCTGTCGTTATCGTCTACGTAAAACACCGTTGCCATATAGTTTTTGCAGAATCAGCCGCATGTGCGCCACTGCGCGGCTAAGGGCCTGTTCAGTGCAATCCAGAGGCCGCTCGCACTTGGTTGAGAACAGAGGCTGCCAAGATTTGTAGAGTGCCAAGCGACGGGCGAATGACGAATCCTTGGCAAAGCGTGTTCTGGTTTAGATTGGTTGTGAGGTAGATTGTTCCTGATGACGACCACAGGTGAACGATTTGAGCGGGCCGTGTCAATCATGGCTCGGCTGCGCGGCCCCGGCGGGTGTCCCTGGGACCGCGAGCAAACCTTCGACACCATCAAGCCCTATACGCTGGAAGAAACCTACGAGGTGCTGGAGGCCATCGACGCCCACGACTGGGACGAACTTCCGGGCGAGCTCGGAGACCTCCTGCTGCAAGTGCTCTTCTACTCGCAAATGGCGGCGGAAGACAAACATTTCTCGATTGACGACGTGCTTGACCGGCTGGCGAACAAGCTGGTGGACCGGCATCCTCACGTTTTTGGCGATGTGAAGGCTGACACTCCGGCTGACGTGTTGCGCAATTGGCACGCGCTGAAGGCGGAGGAGAAGAAGAAGCGCGAGGGTGAAGCGGCAAACACAGCGAAGAAAGCTCATCCCGAGTCGGTTCTCGCCGGCGTCTCTTCGGCGATGCCGTCGCTGATGGAAGCCTACAAGATCAGCTCGCGCGTCGCGAATGTTGGTTTCGACTGGCCGAATATCGAGGGCCTGTTCGACAAGCTAGGCGAGGAGACCGAGGAGCTGCGGAGGAATCTGGAAGAGTATCCCGAGCCCGGACCGCAGCCGCAATCGGCTGCGGGAGTGGCCGGAGCGCTCGGGACGAAGATCTCGCAGGAGCTGAGGGCACGGCTTGAAGATGAGGTCGGCGATCTGCTGTTCGTGCTGGTGAACATCGCGCGCTATCTCTCGCTCGACCCTGAGTCGGCACTGCGCAAAACGAATCGCAAATTTCGCCGCCGCTTCGAATATCTGGAAGCCAGGCTGCGTCAGCACGGACGCAAGCCCGCGGACGCATCGCTCGACGAGATGGAGTCGCTGTGGCAGGAATCGAAGCAGCAGGAAAAACCGTGACCCAAACCATCGCGCTGCGCAATTGCACCGAGCTGGAGGAATTCCGCGCGTGCCTCGCGCTGCAAAAGGAAGTATGGGGATTCGCGGACAACGAACTGGTACCGGTCCGCATTTTCTCCCTGGCGCCGAAGATTGGCGGGCAGGTCATTGGCGCCTGGGAAGGCGAAACGCTGGTGGGCTTTGCCTTCTCGATTCCGGGGACGCACAGCGGACATCCCTACCTGCACTCGCACATGCTCGCCGTGAAAGAGGGCTACCGAAACACCGGACTTGGCAGGCGCATCAAGCTGTTTCAACGTGAGGATGCCATTGCGCAAGGCTACCAGTTGCTGGAGTGGACCTTCGATCCGCTGGAGATCAAGAACTCCTATCTCAATCTCGAACGTCTGGGGGCGATCGCGCGCCGCTACAACATCAATCAGTACGGCATCACGTCATCCCCGTTGCAGGGATTCCTTCCCACCGATCGCCTGGTCGCGGAGTGGTGGCTGACCTCGAGGCGCGTCCAAACGCTACTCTCAACCGACAAGCGTCCGCAGTTCGCGCAAGAGGAGCGAGTGGAAGTGCCTGCCGACATCTACGCGTGGAAGGCGCAGCCCGAAACCCGCCAGAAGGCAGCGGATTTGCAGCTTCGCAATCGCGAGCAATTTCTTGCAGCGTTCTCGCGCGGACTCGCGTGCCTGGGATATGAGCGCGACGCGCAGGGCAACGGCGCGTTTCTGCTGGGAAGGCGGGATGAAGACTGGTCGTACGCGGCCAAGTGATCCATGAAAATCGAAGCCATCACCCTGCGCGAACTGAAGATTCCACTCGTCCATTTCTTCGAGACCAGCTTCGGGCGCACCTACACTCGCCGCATTCTCCTGGTTACTGTACACTCCGACGGACTGGAAGGCTGGGGCGAGTGCGTGGCCGGCGAGGACCCGTTCTACAGCGAGGAATACATCGATGGCGCATGGGACGTGAGCAAGCGCTATCTGGCTCCGGCGCTTTTGGGCAAGACGCAGCAATCGGGGCGCGAGGTCCCGGCGCTGCTGGCCCGGGTGCGCGAGCATCGCATGGCCAAGGCGGCTCTGGAAAACGCGGTTTGGGACGCCGAAGCGCAGGAGAAGGGAAGTCCGCTCTGGAAGCTGCTCGGCGGCACGCAACGCGAGATTTCCTGCGGCGTCAGCATCGGTATTCAGGACTCGCACGAACAGTTGTTGCAGAAGATTGAAACCGAACTCGCCGTCGGATATCAGCGCATCAAGGTCAAAGTGAAGCCCGGCTGGGACGTTGACGTGCTCGATAAAATCCGCGCACGCTGGCCCGCTATCCTGCTGAGCTGCGACGCTAACTCGGCTTATACACTGGCGGACACCGAGCACCTCAAGAGCTTCGACCGATTCAAGCTGCTGATGATCGAGCAGCCGCTGTGGAGCGATGATTTCTATTTCCACGCGCGGCTACAAAAGCAGTTGCAGACGGCGCTCTGCCTCGACGAGGCCATCCGCAGCGCGCGCGACGCCGAAGCTGCTCTGGAACTGAGCGCGTGCCGCATCGTCAACGTCAAGGTGGGGCGCGTTGGCGGCTTCTCCGAGGCCATCGCCGTGCACGATGTCGCGCAGCGATTTGGCGTCCTGGTCTGGTGCGGAGGCATGCTGGAGTCGGGCGTCGGCCGCTCCCACAATGTTGCGCTCTCGACCCTGCCCGGCTTCAAACTGCCCGGTGATGTCTCGGCGTCAAAGCGCTATTGGAAGGAAGACATCATCGAGCCGGAGGTCGAAGTTTCGCCCGAGGGCACAATCAAGGTGAACGACAAACCGGGGCGCGGTTACGAGTTGCGCAAAGACTTGATCGAGAAACTTACGGTGCGGAAAGAGATTCTAACGTGAATCCTCTGCGTCGAAAATGGCGTCGGGGAACAGAACGCTTCACCCGTGCGAATTCTTGTTGTCGGCTCTGGTGCAGTCGGTTGGTACTCTGGAGGCCGCTTGGTTCACGTGAACCGCGACGTCGCCTTTCTTGTTTGCCTGCCACTACAAGGTTTTCTACCGAGCCTGCGATGCAGCTTCTTCGATCAGAGCTGCAACCTCTTTCGGCCTGGAGACGTAGACCGCGTGGCTGGCGCCTGACACTTCGACCGTGTGGCTCTTGGCTCGTGTGGCATACCACCGTTCGAGGTCGGGGTTGATGGTCCTGTCTTTTGTCGCTACCAACATCCAGCTTGGTTTACTTCTCCATGCAGGCGTGGTGATGACTGCTTTGAAATTATCAGCAAAGTTGAGCACCTGCGATCGCGCCATGAAAGCGGCCTGCTCAGCAGACAGGTCGGCTGCGAAGTACTCATGAAACTGCGTGGGGTCGAGATAGGTGAAACCGTCGGCCGTCTTCTTGATCGCATTAGACTTGCTGAGGTCACTTGGGAAGCGCTTTCCGTCGTCAGCTTCGCTCTCTCCAGCATCCGGCATGTGCGCCGCGATGTACACCAAACCGACAACTGATGGGTCCGTCCCCGCTTCTGTGATTACGGACCCGCCATAGCTGTGAGCGACAAGAATGCACGGTCCGTCTTGCAGAGCAAGGACGCGCTTCGTAGCGACGACATCTTCCTGGAAGGACGTCTCCGGCTCTTGAACCATGCTGACGTTGTAGCCATCCTTAACAAGGATGTCATAAACGCCTCTCCAGCCGGAACCATCTGCCCAGGCACCGTGAACCAGAACAATATTCCGAACGCGATGCGCTTTGTTCTGCGCTGAGAGTGAGCAGCAGGTCAACAGCAATAATACGATGCCGAAAGACTGAGACATTCCTCTTACTTCTCGCATGGCTACCTCCGACGACTCAGGATGTGGTTTGATTCGACGTCTGGTTAACGACTCAGCCATATTGGAGGACTACGCCTAAAGAGCCGAGTCGATTCCAGCTTACCTGTGGCTGCTGTCGGCTTCCTTGGTCGCGCTGCCGTTCTGGGCCACCGCCTCGTCGCTCTTGTGCAGCAGATCGAGCGCCTGAGCGACCGTGAGGTCTGAGGGCACGGGGCGAAAATCGGTCGCGGTTTCGGTGGACCAGATCGTGAGCGGCTTAATCATCAGGATCTTGCCGTTGAACTGGAGGGTTTGGCGCACCGTCTCCCACTTGCCGCCGCCAACATCACGTTGCTCGATGATGAACTTCCCGCCTTTGTAAAGTCTGCCCAGGATGCCCCAACCAAAGTCCACGTCTTTGAACAAAGTGCCGTCGATTTTGGCGATCCGCATAGCTTTCTGGTCGATGAACAGGTCTCCCTGCATGCCCACGTAGACGCGGGTCTCATGATTGGGAGGGCTGAAATTCGGATTCGGCTTGAACGTCAGGTGCACCAGGTCGTCGCCACTCGAGCCCCGCTCCGTTCCAGCGTAGGTGTAGAGGAAAGCATCCGGCAGGCTCGTCAACATAAGCGCATCCCGCTGGTCATCCTCCCTGGTCGACTCCTGTTGCTGACGCCGGGCTTCGGGGTCGTTGGCGAACTTAGCCAGCTTTTGATTGTCTTTGGCGCGCTGTTCGGGCGTCAGGGGGCGGTCATTGATCGCGATTGTGATTCCCAGGCCACCCTGAGGAGTTTCCATCTCTTCACGGGTGACGGAACGATTCTTATATTCGACCCGGTTCCGGTACATGAAGTACTGGTGGATGTCGTTCGCCTTGATCTCGTTTTTCGCTGCGCGGCGCACCAGTTCCTGCGGGTCCATGTCCGGCTTCTGCTGCGCTAAGCCCAGAACACTCGCCACCAGGAGCACCACCGCTCCCGCTATTGCTCGACGAATACCTTTTACCGCTAAGTACATGAATCTATCTTAGTCCGCCAGTTCATTAGACGAAATGCTGAATCCTGAGGTTGCTTTTTCGAGATGCAGCTTGCGCTCTTGCTGCCAATCTTCGGCACCTTGCATTCCATCCTGAACAGAGAAATTCCTGTACGTTTGTGTTACCAAAGACAAGGCATCAAGATCTACTTAAATCCTAACACTCTGATACTCGAAGCACATTACTCCGATATGCGACGCAAAGTAATCGCCGAATGGCTCGATGACGATCTCGGCACGGGCGCAGAGATCGCTGCGTCGTTAGCCGACTTGCGGCACATCAATGATTGGTTCGGCGGGACCCGCACCACCATCGCGTTGTTGCGTCGAGTAGCCGGTGCAAGCGGCTGCCGGCAGTTGTCGGTGCTGGAGGTTGGCGCTGGGACCGGGGGCGTGCCGCAGGCGGCGCAAAGAGCGCTCGCGCGGCAAGACGTCGAATTGCACCTCACGTTAACGGATCGTATTTGGTCGCATCTGCCGGCCGACAGCACAGCTTCGGTCGCAGGTGACGCGTTGCATCTGCCGTTCCGGGATAGCGCATTCGATGTTGTGAGCTGTTCACTCTTCGCTCATCACTTTGAGCCGGACGCCCTCCAGCTTTTCGCATGCGAGGCGTTGCGTGTTTGCCGTCGCGCGGTGCTTATCAACGATCTCATCCGCAGCCGGATGCATCTGGCATTGGTTGATCTCGGGCTGCCGCTCTTCCGCAGCCGCATAACATGGCATGATGCGCCGGCGTCGGTGCGACGGGCTTATACCTTGGACGAGATGCGCGAACTGCTTTCGCACCTTGCTGCGCGACGAATCGAAATTTCGAGGCACTATCTCTATCGAATGGGCGTGCTGGTATGGAAATGAGGAAGGCAGCAGTTAGCAATTGCGCTTGGTTCAAAACAGACAAGGCAAACCCAATACGACTGTCACCTGCTGAATGCTAAATGCTAATCCTCAATTCGACCTCGCCATCATCGGCGGCGGGCCAGCGGGAACCTCGGCGGCGATTACAGCCGCGCGCATGGGAGCCAAGGTTGTGCTGTTTGAGGCGCGGGGCTTCCCGCGGCACAGGGTCTGCGGCGAGTTCGTTTCGGCAGAGTCGCTCGATCTTCTCGCCGGGATGCTGCAAAACACGCCGCAAGCAGCGTCGGTCCTCGCCAATGCGCCGGTGATTGACCGCACCCGCTTGCTGCTGGGCAAGCGAGTGATCGAGGCAGCAGTCTCACCGGCGGCGCTCAGCATCTCCCGCTACGATCTCGACGCTCTCTTGTGGGACGCCGCCCAGCGCGCCGCTGTTGAAGTGCATTCCAACTGCGAAGTAATCGCGAGCGATGGCGATGGACCGTTTACTCTTCAGACCTCTGCTGGCAGCTACACGTCGAAAGCCTTGATCGTCGCGGCTGGCCGGTGGTCGCAGTTCACTTCTGACCGAACGCTTTCGCCGGGCCCGAAATGGATCGGCCTGAAAGCGCATTATCGCGAGCCGAATGCGAAGCTCTCCACCGATTTGTATTTCTTCGAGAATGGGTATTGTGGCGTGCAGCCAGTCGCAGCCGATGCGGTGAATGCCTGCGCGATGGTGCGGTCGGACCGTGCGACTTCTTTAGAGCAGGTGTTTGTGCTGCATCCAAAGTTGGCGGAGCGTGCCGCTGGTTGGCATGCACTGATGCAGCCGGTCAGCACCGCGCCGTTGGTCTTTCGCGAGCCACAGCCGGTTAGCGACAGCATGATCTTCGTCGGCGACGCTGCGGCGTTCATCGATCCCTTCTCCGGAGACGGCATCTCCATTGCCTTGCGCAGCGCGCGAGTGGCCTCAGAATGCTTGTGCGAGTTCCTGTTGGGCAGGAGTTCGCTCGTCGATGCAGTCGCCGCGTATCAACGAGAGTATGACAGGCAATTCGCTCCGCTAATCTCGGCTGCGTCACGAGTCCGGTCTCTCTTTTCGCTCCCTGCAATTACCAAGCCGGCCGTATTCGAATTGCTACGGCTGCCCGGGTTAATACCGTACGTAATTCGGAAGACGAGAAGAAGCGGTAAGAGGCGCTTTTCGCTCTTCGCCTTTCGCTCTTCACGGCGGGCGCGATAGACGTGCCATTCGGAAACACAACGTTGATGGCGCGATTCTTAGGGCTTTATAACCTGCTTCCAACGGCCCGGGCGAAAGGCCCGTTTCAAGAACCGGGATTCTTCGCGGGCCTGAAGGCCCGCGCTTCCACCCAAAGGCGGTAACGAAAGCATTCGCGCAACAAGCGAACAACCAGCGAAAAGCGAACAGCGAACAGCGAATAGCGGCTACCGAATCACCAGCACTTCCCGAATGTTGTCACGTCCCAGGAAAAACTTCATGGACGAATAATCTCGGAAGAGATTCTCAATGTGCCGGTTGTTGAAGATGCGCTGCAGTTTGTAGGCGCGGGCGGGTTGTAGTTCCAGCGTGTCTTTCGAGGCAATGTTATAGCGGTAAAACGGAGCTTTGGGGCCGGCATCCTTGGTGTGGAAGAACGCCAGCATGATGCCGCCGGGCTTCATGGCCACCTGGATGCGCTCGATCAGCGGCTTCACCAGCGGCTCGGGTAGGAAGTCGGCCAGGTCCCAGAACATGACCGCGTCGAACTCTTCCCGCTCGAAGTCCAGGTTTTCGTCGAAGTAACGATGAACGTCAACCGTGGTGCCGCCATCCCCGTTTGGAATAAGCAGCGATTTGTCGGTCGCGACGCGCAGCACATCCTCCTGATGGAACTTGTGCCCAAGACCGGTCATGAACGTGATGTTGGCCGGCGACGTAGAGCCCAGGTCGAGGATTTTCAGTCCTTCGTCGCGCGAGATCGCACGGATGAACTCGTTGAAGCCGGTGGAGCGGCGACTGATCTTCTCACCAGGGACGAATTCGTCCTCCGTTCCGCGCCGGCCAGAACCACCGAATATTTTGCTGAAGATACCAGGGGCCACTGCGCACTATTGTATGAGCAGCGCGGCACAATCATCAATGTTTGCTTAAATCGGAGGAGGGGGGCTTGCGGTGCGCGCCACATGCAGGGCGACGCGCACCGTAAGCAAGGTTTGTCGGTTAGAACTTCTTCGGCTCGAGCAGCGAACCTTGCGACGAAACGCCAGTCGCCGGGACGGCCGCGGCCGTGGTGGTCTGCGGCCTGGGCTCCATCTTCGGTGCAGGCTCAGGCTTCTGGATATCAATCGTGCCCTTGAAGAAAGCGCCGTCCTCAATGGAAATCCTCGCGGTTGTGATGTCGCCCGACAACGAGGCACTCTTGCGCAGTTCCACCCGCTCGCTGGCGTATATATTGCCGTCAACACGTCCGTGCACAATCACGTTGCGGGCCTCGATATTGGCGCGCACGCGCCCATTGGGACCTATGGTGAGGCTCTGCCCGCGCAGCGCGATCGAGCCTTCGACCTCGCCGTCCACAACCAGGTCTTCACTGCCCGAAAGTTCGCCCTTCACCACGACTGACTTGCCGATGGTGGCAATCTCGCTGCTGCGAGCGCTCTCGCGCACAGGCTCGGCGGGACGTAGTGGCGCAGCCGCAGTCGGATTGGTTGGGGAGCCAGTTGTGCTTGGCACGCTAGTTGGTGTCATGATTTCGTCTTCCCTTCGCGATGACTTCCACATGATAGTAAGCTCCGTAACGCGGTCGCAGCGGCCAGCGAGCGTCCGCGGCGCGCCTCCTTGGGCGCGCCTAAACCGCTGGAAAGAGAATACTCAACCGCACGCGCAGCCGCAAACGGTTTTGCAGGCCGACTTGCAAAAATCCGATAACTTTCGGGCGACTCCCGGTCAGCGGAAGCAGCCTTGTGAGATTACCACCTGTTCCGCGTAAGGACGCGTCTGGCAGCCGACGAAACGAATCGGTCTTCGACTTCGCCGACTTGAGCGCAGGCCTTGTTCATCGCACCGGTAAGATCTTCTGGCGTGTGGCGCGCCAAGTATTCTCGAAGCGGATCGCTGAAAACGCGGCTGAGTGAGCGACCGTTTGGTTCGTCGGGCAAGCCGCTGAGTCTTTTCGAACAAGTCATCGGAAATTGACACTGCCACTTTCACACCGCAATTATGATCTCAGGGTTACGGTGAGGGCAACCGCGTCTCCGCCGGTCGCAGATCACGGATAACCGGTTGACCGTCCCCGTATAATTGCAGGTTTCATACACCTCCCGCCGCAGCCCGCCGAGGCGGGCAAATCCACCGGCGAGAGACTGAGGACTCATACCATGACTCAGATTGAGCTGATTCTTGCCCGCGAGATTCTGGATTCGCGCGGAAACCCAACTGTGGAAGCCGACGTCATCCTGGAAAGTGGGGCGCGTGGCCGTGCCGCTGTGCCCAGCGGCGCTTCAACCGGCGAGCACGAGGCGCTGGAGCTGCGTGACGGCGACAAGGGCCGCTACGCCGGCAAAGGTGTTCTCAAGGCGGTGGACAACATTAACGAAGTGATCGGGCCCGAACTCGAAGGCATGGATGCCAGCGAGCAGCGTGAGCTCGACAATGCGATGATCGCACTCGACGGAACACCGACCAAGGCGAAGCTGGGCGCGAACGCCATTCTCGCGGTTTCGATGGCGGCGGCCCGCGCCATGGCCGACCACCTCGGCATCGAGCTTTATCAGTATCTCGGCGGATTCACCGCCGGCCTGCTACCCACTCCTATGATGAACATCCTGAACGGCGGCGCGCACGCTGACAACAACGTTGACTTCCAGGAATTCATGGTCATGCCGGTCGGCGCCAAGTCGTTCAGCGAGGCATTGCGCTGGGGCGTCGAGACCTTCCACGTGCTCAAGGGCGTGCTCAAGA
>Ga0074045_10005101_pt1 | contig 11516 bp, 13 predicted proteins | sample BogForMeECP23OM2_FD_94442 | JGI IMG/M metagenome (GOLD analysis project Ga0074045, IMG submission 94442) | Bog forest soil microbial communities from Calvert Island, British Columbia, Canada - Bog Forest MetaG ECP23OM2 | ecosystem: Environmental > Terrestrial > Soil > Wetlands ...
CTGCTGCATCAGCTTGATCGCATGTTCGACTTTCTTTTCTCGGTGGACGTGGTACAGCCGCCTTCCCACCTCGGCCTGGGTTGCTTCCGGCATAGGTGTTCCTCCCACCCCATTGAGGGGAATGAAGAGTGAATCCAGTTGTGCAGCCATATACTTTGTGGCGGACCGTCCGAATGCCTGTGCACCGGAAAGCAGACAATTATATAGGAAAGGGAGGGCTCCATTTTAGGAAATAATTATTAACTGGGGCGGGGATATCACCCATCAATGGTTCCTTATGCCCCGCAGCAATGATAGCGATCTGGGAAGAAGGGTTTTTGTAGTCCAGAAGGAAAAGGCAGTTGAGACTGCACTGGACAAGATACGACGCCGGACTGGGGCTGACTGGTGTTCGATCTCCCCGGCAGACTGTGACGTGCTGAAAGAGACCCTTGGGGAGATCTGGACTGCAATCGAACGACCACGGTGGAGTACCTACCGTTTCTCAAAATTGACCCTCGCGGATATTCGATCTCTTATTGCAGCGGGAAAGGAGATCCGGGAAAAACACTACATGACAGATGCCATGCTCCAGTCGCTCGATCAGATCCTCATCCGCTCACAATGAACCGGTTTTTTACTTTTTTTTAAATTTTGAATATTTGTATGATCCGTTTCTCCATTCATTGCGAAATGTATATATGGAAGCCTCATTGAGCATACTATCATTAGGAGGTTATTCACATGGTTACCAGCTGGGAAGTCCCTATCGGGGCAGCCATTGCCTTTGGTGCAGGTGCATTCGGAACCGGGTGGGCGCAGTCGCGGATCGGTGCAGCCGGGGCCGGCGCGATTGCCGAAAAGCCCGAGACTGCCGGAACGATAATTGTCCTAGAAGCAATTCCTGAGACCCTGGTCATCCTGGGCTTTGTCGTGGCCTCGATGATTATCCTGATGGTTCAGTAGCCGGATGGTGAGGTTCATCTGCAAATCTCAAGTGCGTCCCCCTCTGTGACAATTTTTCTCTACTGGCTCCCGTGCCGGGAACAACCGGGTGCCATCTTCATTCAGATCGTCCAGATGTGCAGTTCCATGAATTGAACGGGTGAAACTGTGGCCTATGATAACCTGTTAAAATCTGTCGAGGAGAATGCCATGGAACGGGAGCAGGAGCTCCGCACCAGGGCAAGTGCAGCGGTACGGGCAATTCTGGAAGAAGCAGAAGCCCGGGTAAAAAACCTGCAACAGACCACGCTTGACGAGGCCAAAAAATCTGCTTCTGTTGAGCGGAACAAATTGATGTACCTTGCGAAGGTTGAAGCAAAGAAGCAGCTGATCGCAAGAAAAGAGGCGATTTTCTCTCAGGCAGTCATTATAGCAGAACAGCGCCTGTTGTCGCTACGGACCGATCCGTTATATCCGGAAATTTTCAGAAAACTAGCTCAGGAATCGGCAGCAGCGATAGGACCCGGCAAATGCCAGGTTCACGTTGACAAACAGGATGAAAGTCTCTGCAGGAATACGTTCGCCGGTCTGAACATTCCCTCTGTTGTGATTCCGGATCTCACCACTGCGGGGGGACTCGTCATCACGAATCCGGACGAAACAGTTACGATCTCAAACACGGTCGAATCGCGGCTGGAGCGGATAAAAGAACACCGGAAACTCGAGATTTACTCGATCCTCTTCGGTGGTTGAGATGGATTACGGGTATGTGAATGCTCGGATCCGGGGGATGAAAAGCCACCTGCTGGATCGTCCTTCCCTTGAAAACCTGATTTTCCAGCCGGACATGGAGTCCCTTATCGCAGACCTTGAAAAGACGCAGTACCGGGATGACATTATTGAGGCAAAAGTTCAGTACTCCGACGTGCTCTGCATTGAATATGCCCTCAGGAAAAATTTCACCCGCACATTCCGGAAAATCCTGAAGTTTGTCAAGGACAGTGAAGCGGAATGGTATATCCGGATCTTCCTGCACCGCTGGGATGTCCAGAACATCAAGACCATCCTCCGGGGAAAAAACATACACGTTACCAATGAGGAGATCCTCGACTGCCTGGTGCCAGCCGGGGAACTGGATGAGGCGACCCTCACCGAGCTGATCAAACAACCCGACGTGCGGGCGGTAATCGACATGCTTGCCACGTGGGAGATCGTGTATGCACGCCCCCTGACTGAACACTACAAGGAGTTCGCTGACTCCGGGGATCTTGCGATCCTTGAATGCGCACTGGACCGGTATTATTATGAGAATGCCCTTGAAACGGTTAAAACCCGGTCCTACAACAATGCACTTATCCGCGATATCCTCGGGACTGAGATCGATGTGGTGAACATCAAGACGATCCTGCGGATGATCCGGGATCATGTCAAGGAAGACATTGTACTTGATTTCCTGATCGAGGGCGGAAAGGAACTGGATGTAAAGGATCTGGAGCACCTCGTAACCCTGCACACGGTAAACGAGGCAGTCCGGGCGCTGGAGCAGACCTCGTACCGGTTCCTTGCGGATATTCCTGAGACGGTTTTCATGGGGAAGATCTCCGTTCTCGAAAAGCAGCTCGAAAAGTACCTGATCAGAAAAGGCGTGGATGCCTTTTTTTCGGACCCTTTGAGCGTTGCCTCGGTGATCGGGTACTTCTGGGCCAAGTACAATGAGATCACTAATATCCGGATCATCTCGCGGTGCAAAACAGCGGATTTTCCGCTTAACCAGCTCAAGGAGGAACTGGTATATGTATAAATTCGTGGTCGTGACCGACAGTGACCGGGCATCTGGGTTCCGGCTCGCGGGGGTCGAGGTGCTGGAAGCGAGGAATCTTGAGGAAGCAAAAAAAGTGATTCCCCCACTGCTGTATAAGGATGATATCGGGATTGTCGCGGTGAACGAGGAATACATGCTCTCCCTTGATGAGAAGCTGATGACCCGTATCGAACGGCTGGCCCGCCCGCTCATCATCCCCATTCCCTCGAAAGCCAAAGCGGTTGACCGGCAGTCCTATATTGAACGACTCTTAAGAAAAGCGATAGGATACAACATCGTCCTGAGGAGATGAAAATATGATGCAGGGAACCATTTCGAGGATCTCCGGCCCCGTTATCACCGCCCGCGGTATGAAAGGGGCGAGGATGTATGATGTGGTGAAAGTCGGGGAAGAGGCGCTTCGGGGAGAGATTATCCGGCTGGAGGGTGACGAGGCGGTCATCCAGGTCTACGAGGACACGACCGGTCTCACTATCGGTGAGAACGTTGAGGATACGGCGACCCCTCTTTCGGTTGAGCTCGGGCCTGGCCTTCTCTCCTCCATCTATGACGGCGTGCAGCGCCCGCTGCCGGTGCTCCTTATTAAGTGCGGGGATTTTATCGCCCGCGGGATTTCCGCACCGGGGCTTGACCGGGAGAAAAAATGGGATTTTACCCCAACCGTAAAAAAGGGCGATGCAGTAGCCGGCGGTGACGTAATAGGAACCGTAAAAGAGTTCCATTTCGAGCACCGGATCCTCGTCCCTCCACGAGTCTCCGGTACGGTAACGGAGATCCGGGCGGGGTCGTTTACCGTAGAGGAAACCGTCTGCGTCCTTGACAATGGCACCCGGCTTTCCATGATGCAGGTCTGGCCGGTCAGGATCCCACGGCCGATCCGGAAAAAGCTCGACCCCGTCCTCCCCCTCATCACCGGGCAGCGGGTATTCGACTGCATCTTCCCGGTTACCAAGGGCGGTACGGCGATGATCCCGGGCGGCTTCGGGACTGGTAAGACCGTGTCCGAGCAGACCCTTGCCAAGTGGTCGGATACGCAGGTTGTCGTGTATATCGGCTGTGGCGAGAGGGGCAACGAGATGACGGACGTGCTGGCCGAGTTTCCCGAGCTGATCGACCCGCGGACCGGCCTCCCACTGATCGAACGGACCATCCTGATTGCGAACACCTCGAACATGCCGGTGGCTGCCCGGGAGGCCTCGATTTATACTGGTATCACTATCGCCGAGTACTTCCGGGACATGGGGTACGATGTTGCTCTCATGGCGGATTCGACTTCGCGGTGGGGCGAAGCACTGCGGGAAGTGTCCGGGCGCCTCGAGGAGATGCCCGGTGAGGAGGGCTATCCTGCATACCTTGCCACCCGGCTTTCCGCATTTTATGAGCGGGCGGGCAGGGTCGAGTGCGAATGTACCGGCGAGCGAATAGGATCGGTGACTGTTGTGGGTGCCGTATCCCCCCCGGGGGGTGATTTCTCAGAGCCGATCACCCAGAACACGCTCCGGGTGGTCGGGACCTTCTGGGCACTGGATACCAGCCTCGCGTACCGCCGACATTTCCCATCGGTGAACTGGATCAAGAGTTACTCGCTCTATCTCGACAGCATTGGGGACTGGTACGTGGAACACGTGGCAAAAGACTGGCGCGAGCTCCGGGAAAAGACCATGTACCTGCTCCAGAAAGAAGTCGAGCTGCAGGAAATTGTCCAGCTGGTCGGCCCGGACGCGCTGCCGGAGAGTGAGAAGGCGATCCTGGAAGTGACACGGATGATCCGGGAGGACTTCCTCCAGCAGAGCGCCTACAGCGACACGGACTCGTTCTGTCCCATGGAGAAACAGTACCTGATGCTTAAGGTCATCATGACCTATTATGCACAGATGAACGATGCGATGAACCGCGGCGTCACGCTCAAGCAGATCCAGGGTCTCCCGATCAGGACGGGCATCGGGCGGATGAAAGATCTCGGGAACACTGACGACCTCAAAAAGATGATCGGGGAGATCAGCACCGGTCTCGCTGCCCTGGAGGTGGAGAAATGAAGCAGGCCCCCCTTGTCACCCGGGATTACCGGACGATTACGTATGTCTCCGGCCCCCTTATCTTTGTCAGCAATGTGAAAGGGGCATCCTTCGGGGAGAGGGTCCGGATCTTCTTGAAAGACGGCGAGGAACGGACCGGGGAGGTCCTTGACATCTCGGAAGACCTTGCCGTGGTCCAGGTCTTCGAGGGTACCCGGGGAATTGATACCGAAGCGACAAAGGTCCGTTTTACCGGTGAGCCGGCGCGGATCAATGTTTCCATCGACATGCTCGGCAGAGTATTTTCCGGTGTCGGCAAAGCCCGCGATGGTGGTCCGGATATCATCCCGGATGCGATCCTCGATATCGCGGGGACCCCGATCAACCCCTCGGCGAGGGACAAACCGGAGGATTTCATCCAGACCGGTATGTCCACTATCGATGGGCTGAATACGCTCGTCCGGGGCCAGAAGCTGCCCATCTTCTCCGGCTCGGGGCTGCCGGCAAACAAGCTCGCCGCCCAGATCGCCCGGCAGGCAAAAGTCCTCGGGGAAGGGGAACAGTTTGCCGTGGTGTTCGTCGCCATGGGGATTACGCACAAGGAGGCCTCCTTTTTCATGCGGGACTTCGAGAGCACCGGGGCGCTGGAACGTGTGGTCTTCTTCATGAACCTTGCCGATGATCCCACGGTCGAACGGCTGGCGGCACCCCGCTGTGGCCTGACCGTTGCGGAATACCTCGCATTCACCCATAACCTCCACGTCCTCGTGATCCTGACGGACATGATCAATTACTGCGAGGCGCTCCGCGAGATTTCGACAGCACGCGAGGAAGTGCCCGGGCGGCGGGGGTATCCCGGGTACATGTACACCGACCTTGCATCCATCTACGAGCGGGCCGGCCGGCTCAAGGGAAAGAAGGGGTCCATCACGCAAATTCCCATCCTGACCATGCCGGACGACGATATCACCCACCCGGTCCCGGACCTGACCGGGTATATCACCGAGGGGCAGATCGTGCTCTCGCGGGATCTCTTCCGCAGGGGTGCTGACCCGCCGGTCGACGCCCTCCCCTGCCTCTCCCGGCTGATGAACCTCGGGATCGGTCCAGGAAAAACGAGGGAAGATCACCGGGGGGTGGCCGACCAGCTGTACGCCTCGTATGCCTACGGGAGAGACCTGCGCAGGCTTGTTGCCATTGTCGGGGAAGAGGCGCTCACGGAGCTGGACAAGAAATACCTGAAATTTGCCGATGAGATTGAAAAACGGTTTATCACGCAAGGTGACGAGGATCGCTCCATTGAAAAGACCCTTTCGACTGCATGGGACCTCTTTGCGATCCTTCCCGAGGATGAGCTGAAACGGATCAAGAAGGAGTATATTGCAAAGTATCATCCTGCGCACAAGGAACCGGGACGGTGAGCGATGGAACAGGTCAAGCCTACCCGGATGGAGTTGATGAAAACAAAAGCGCAGATCAAGCTTGCCGAGCAGGGCCGGGATCTCCTTCGGGAAAAGATGGACGCGCTCATCCAGGAATTTTTCAAGATCCTCAGCACCGTCTCCGCATCCCGTGACGAACTCGATGCGATCTCCCGCTCGGCAGATCTGGCGCTTCTGATAGCACAGGCAGTCGATGACCCGGTCACGATCCGGTCCGCATCGTTTGCCACGCGCCGGGCGATAACGGTTGATATCACCGGGAAAAACATTATGGGTGTTCCGGTACCGGTGATCGAGAAGAAACGGATCTCGAAAAGCATGCTCGAACGGGGTTATGGCGTGATTGCCACCAGCGGGCGGATCGATGAAACTGCCGAGCGGTTTGAGGCAGAGCTTGATCTCTTGATCGAGCTGGCTGAGACCGAGACTGCCATGCGGAGGCTGGGCTCGGAAATCCAGATGAACCGGCGCAGGGTAAATGCCCTCGAACAGGTCCTGATCCCCGATCTGAAGAGCCAGGCAAAGTACATCAAGAACGCGATCGAGGAGCGGGAGCGGGAGGACCTGTTCCGGTTAAAAAAGGTAAAAAGGATCCTCGAACGCAAGAAAAAAGCCCAGAGGGAAAAGACAGCGAAAAAGGTTCAGGGCATGGGCTGAACACCAGCCCTTCGTTCTGCTGTGGATACGCCTGAACGAATCACCCCCTTTTGAACGGCTTGTATATTATCCCCCCACCTTCGTAGAACTTGGAGAAGAACTCCACCAGGTGCAGCCTCATCGAGTGAATGGACGGACTGAACATGGCAAGGATGATATTTAATGTATGCAGGAGCACTGCAGCGATCACACCGATGATCGCGATCCCGATCGCTCCTCCAATCCTGTTGGCCACGATGGCGAGGATCACGGATGCCATGCCGATCGCCATCAGCCTCGCGTAAGACAATATGTTCCCAACCGAACTCATGATCTCCATCGGGCCCAATGCCCCGCCGCCATAGATGATAAGGAGGAGGGCAATGATCGCCATGGCAACGGAGGGATACATCATCCATGACGGGATCTTTTTGAGGGCCAGCGTGAGGAGGAGGAGGATTGCCGTGATCACAAGCAGCATCCCCACTTTTTCTGCAACGTGTTTTTTGTTCTTCCGGATCATCTCGTTGCGGATACCGATCCCAAGACCCAGGAAGACATGGACCACCCCAACGGCAAGGGCAAAGATCAGCATGGGGATCATCGCATCAACACGGTTCCAGGTGATGCCTAACAGGTGAACAGGCTGGATCCAGCCCATTGTCTCCCCAAAATCTCCGAAGAACTCCCCGTACAGAAAGCCGAAGATGATGGTCGGGATGGACGAGATGATCAGGATCTCCGAGATGCTTTTTGCAAAGGCGTTGGCCCCGAATTTTTTCTTCACGGTCAGGGCAAATGCGAGAATGACAAGCCCGTAACCGATGTCTCCCACCATAAGCCCGAAAAAAAACGGGAAGAAGATCGCAAGCACCGGAGACGGGTCGATCTCCCGGTACGCCGGAGGGGAGACCAGCTGCATAATCGTCTCGAAGGGTTTGACCCATCTGGGATTGTCATAAAAGGTGGGTGCCTTCTCCATCTCTTTTTCCCCCACCCCGAGCTCGCTAATGATCACCCGATCCCCGAATGTCTTCTTTATCGCCTCTTTCATCTGCCTGAGGAATTTTTTCGGGATCCAGCCCATCACGACAAACATATATTCGGAATGGCCGAACTTGTTGAATGCGAGGAGTTCCTCGCTGATATCCTCAAACGTTTTTTTCAGGTACGTCAGCTCGTGATACCAGCGGTGGGAAAGTGCGGCAAGTTTGTCGTCAATCAGCCGGATCTCTTCTTCCGCCCTTGCTTTGTCGCTCTCGATCTGGGCGAACATCGCATAAAACGGCTTACCCATATACTCCTGCGGAAGGCGGACCTCGTTGACATTAACGGAGAAGACAAATGAGTGGACAGCCTGAGAATAGCGCTTGTTGAATACCATGATCGTGGCGAGCGTCTCGGCATCCACCGACATTGAGTTCATTTCGAACTGGTCGTGGGTAATGGTGGTGAGTTCCTTTCTGATCAGATCGAGCACTTCACTGAACTCTTTCTGGATCAGCAGGATGGTCACTTCATAGTTTTCGAGAACCGGGAGCTCGCGCTCCATGGGCTGGATAAAGTTGAGTATTTTTGCGTACCTGTCCCAGGTCGTGATCTTTAATTTCAGGTCGCTTTTCCTTGATGCCAGCTCACGGGTGACCGACTCCAGTTCGCGGATCATCTCGTGTGCCCGGGTGATCAGGTCCTCTCTGGTTTTGTCCTGCAGCTCGCTTGCGATCTGTTCATCTATTGCCGGATCGGCCGGGGCTTCCGGGAGCGTCGAGAGGATCCCGGCTATCCGTCCCTGGATCTCGGCAACTTCCGCTGTTTTTTCCTTCTCCATCGGGATGAGGCGGATCTCCTCTTTCGAGATGCACTGGCAGGCATCTTCCAGATGGATCGTCCCCTCGTGATAGAGCAGGTCGACGACTGCACCGAACTCTTTTTTTGGCCCGATGACCTGGATCCGTTTCATCTTCTGGAGCATAGGACTCCTTTTTTGAGAACAGTGGCCCGGGTTAGAGACTTGTCACATACCCGGTGATCTTTTCCACTGCGGATGAGAGGTTTTTCTCCCCGTTTTTCAGGGCAGCATCGACCTTGTCGGCTGCCTCTTTTTTTATACGGTCAACTTCAGCACCGGTTGTTATTGTCTCCTCTTGCAGTAGCGCCTCCGTTGCTGCGTTCCTCCGCTTTCCGGCCTCCGTGATAATCGTATCAGCCTGCTGGTATGCAGCCGCGATTTCAGCCTCGGTTTCCCGCTTTACGGTCTCGATCTTTATATCAAATTCCTGCTCCCTGTCCCGGATCTGCTGGAGCAGCGATTTTTCAGAATCCATCATGACACTCTCCTTTAAAGCCCGTGTTTGCGCTTCAGCACGGTGGTAACGCCGTACTGCGGTTCACAGCACAGTTCTGAATTTTCCTCTTCCGCCGGGTTTCTGTGGATGATCCCCTTTGCTTTTTTTGCCGCATCCTCTATCCGTTTCCGGCATCTTCCTACTGCCGCATCCCGTATTGTGCTGACGGTATCGAGAATGTCCCGTGCCATACTGCCAATCTCCCCGGTATCAATTGGTCTATACCATCATAGGGGGTTATATACTTTGCTCCTTATTTTTGAAAAAAAGAAATCCATTAATCTTCTGGACACCCCATTCTTCTCTTGAGGAACCGATTGCACACATCTTGCCGGGTGTTTTAGGAGTCTAACCATGGACATGCTTGCAAACGTCGGGCTGGCGCTCATTTTTACACTCGTTCTCATCCTCCCGTTCCGGGTGAAGTACATCGAGCACAACCTCGAGGTGTTCCTGTTTGCCTGCGGGGTTGTTGCCCTGACACTCTCCGGCCTGATCATTATACCCGGCGAGCAGACCGGCTGGAGTCAGGCCATCGTACAGGAAGCACTCCTCTCCCCGCTGCATGTCACGAGCCTCTTTGGGATCCCGATTGGTATCGTCCAGGTTGTACTCATATTCGGGCTCCTGATCTACTTCTTCTACCACCGGTTGCAGTCTGCGATCGTGGGGATGGTCGACCGTTTTTCCCTGAAATGGATCGTCTTTCTGCTCATTGTCGTTCTCGGCCTTGTATCGAGCATTATCTCCGCCATCCTTGCCGCAATTATCCTTGTCGAGATCCTCAATGCCCTTCCCGTGGTGAAAAAAGCGAAAGTGGAGATCGCGGTGGTATCCTGCTTCTCCATCGGCCTCGGGGCCGGCCTCACCCCGCTGGGCGAACCCCTCACCACGATCGTGGTCTCGAAACTCTCGGGCGCCCCTTACTATGCCGGGTTCACCTTCCTCTTCGACCGGCTGGGTCTCTTTATTGTCCCTATTATTGTCCTCCTCGGGGTTGTTGGTGTCATTCTCTTTTCCCGGAGCCAGAACGACGGTAAGAAACTGGAGTGTATTGTCGAGCGTGAAACGGTTCAGGAGATCCTGATCCGGGCGGGAAAGGTCTACCTTTTCATTATGGCGCTTGTTTTTCTTGGCGAGGGGTTCAAGCCGCTCATCCTTGAGTATATCCTTTCGATCCCCTCCGCAGGACTGTACTGGATCAATATCGTCTCCGCGGTGCTTGACAATGCGACCCTCGCCGCAGCGGAGATCAACCCATTGCTCTCATCCCAGCAGATCACGGGTGCCCTTATGGGCCTGTTGATTGCGGGCGGCATGTTGATCCCGGGAAACATCCCAAACATCATCGCGGCAGGGAAGATGGGGATTTCGAGCAGTGAATGGGCAAAAACCGGAGTCCCTCTCGGGCTTATCCTGATGGCGGCATTCTTCTGCATTCTCTTTATCCCGTCATGGCTTGGGCTTGCCTGACTCATAAGGAAAGAACCGCGCCTACACCGGACGGGCCGACCCCGATAACAAAACACATGAGCTGAAGCACTATAATATTGACTATACCGGTGTTCCTATGACTCCAGATCTCCAGAAAGATGGCAACGAGAGTATTGCCTTCCTGATCATCCAGCTTGACGACTCCGCGATTGATAGCCGCCACCATGCAGTTCTCGCGCTGGCAGAAGCCGGAGAGGCTGCGGTACAACCCCTGATCCGCGCCCTCGCCGATGCCAGTGACAACGACCGCCGCTGGTACCGTGCGATCGCCCTTGCAAAGGCAGGGGTGCCGGCGATCGACCCGCTCATTGCAGCGATGGAGAAGAATACCGACCACGAGTTCCGGCGTTACGCAGCAGCCGCGCTCGGCGAGATGGGAAAACCGGCAGTCGAACCGCTTATTACGGCAATGGCAAGTGACGACAAGGAACTGCGGGGCGTTCTCTCCCGGGCGCTCTGCCGGATCGGCAAACCCGCGGTGGACCCGCTCACCCGTCGGCTTTCCGATGCCAATGAGATCCTCCGGTCATGTGCCACGCTCACGCTCTGGCAGATGGGCGAGACCGGCCTGCCATCTATGATTGAACAGATCCGGGACGAAAAAAAGGTCTAATCCTCATCCTAACGCCCCTCTTTTTAATCGCCGGACACCGGATCCCACAGTATAAATTTCAAGCCACCGGATTGTACCACGATGCTGAAACTCTCCCCTGAAATGGAGCAGTACGGGAACTCCCTGATGGATGGGCTGACCCGGGCAATTGCACTTGCCCGGGAGGCGCGTTTGCGGGGCCTTGACCCGAGCATGGATGTCGAGATCCCTATTGCAAGCGATCTC
>Ga0074045_10005103_pt1 | contig 11512 bp, 12 predicted proteins | sample BogForMeECP23OM2_FD_94442 | JGI IMG/M metagenome (GOLD analysis project Ga0074045, IMG submission 94442) | Bog forest soil microbial communities from Calvert Island, British Columbia, Canada - Bog Forest MetaG ECP23OM2 | ecosystem: Environmental > Terrestrial > Soil > Wetlands ...
CAAGGGTCGAGATGAACGCCCTACGGGCGCCCTTGACAGCCCTCCCGACCCGAAGGCGGAGAGGTGTGCCTACTTTTTGCTTGACACGGCCGACGACTTCATAGATGGAATGTCACTTGATGAGAACAGGGCGTTGCGTGAGTTGAGGCGGCCGTAAGGACAGGCGCGGCCGATCGCGATCATCTGTGCTGCTGCTGCACATCGTCCCGTTAATCAAATCATTAGGAGGAGGCGGCAGGAGGAGGAGGAGGAGGAGGACGACCGACGATGAGATTAGCGATGATAGTCATTTGGTGGTGTTTTTTTCTGGCTTGTTTTTATGGAGTAGTAGTGCGGCGGCCGCGACGAGGAGGTGGAGGAGCAAGGAGGCCGTGCTGTGAGTTTACGCAAAAACGCAAAAACGTGAGAATGGCGGGGCATAAGAACAGCGACTTAAGATTGACCGTGTCCCCAGAAAGGTGAGAATCGGGAACCCCATGAGATGAAAATATCGCCACAAATTAATGCATAAGATGAAAACGCCTCCAAGAATCTACTGCCACGAGGCACTTTGTCGATGCCGCGGGGTCGAGTAAGGTCTCTGGAAGACAGAACCCGCACGATCTATGACGCGATTAATACGAAGGCGCTGGCCCAATTTGCGGCGCGCGTGCATGCTTTGCCATACCGTAGAACACCACCACGCCCTGGCTACCGCAGCGAATCGATAGCGCTTCTTGGGGCGTGCCGGTACAGCAGTCGATATCCTGCCAGTTGTTCATCACCCAGACGTTGCCCGCCGGGTCGATGCCGAGATCGGGTTGCATCTGCAGACCACCGCCAACATAGCCACCCGGCGGCGAAATCTGGTTGCCCTTATGCACGCCGGGTGGGCAGTGCTCGGTCCGAACGCCGCAAAGCTCCACGATCGGGCTGCTGGGCATGGCGAAGTTGGAGATTCATACATTGTCGTTGCCATCTACCACCACCGCCCAGGGACCGGGAAGGCCGCAGCCGATGAACGGCGAGCCTGGATACGGCGTTGCCATCCGGACGCAGGAGCGTGATGCTGCCACCGTGGCTGCCTCAAGATGGCGACAAGTGGAACCTGATGACGCGCATCATCCGGCCGATCGTCTGGCAGCCATATCCCGGTGTACTATGCGGGTACCGGGTCCCAATCGCAAACCCCAATTGGCGGGAGAAGCCGGTGATTAGCGTTGCGTGCCAACTCCGTGCGGGGACTGCCAGATAATAGTTTTCGAGCGACCGGACAAAACAGATGGCTTTGCCAAGAGAGAACCGACAAGGGATACGCAAGTCGCTTAACTGGACCCGCACTCTCGAGATAGCCCTGTCTATCTTCCTATTCGTGGGCTCAGCTGCGCATGTGCAAGCCCAGCTTCCGACGTCTGCGGCCTCGCCGCCAGCCAAAGCTGAGTCCCCAGCAACAATCGATCCGCTCGGTCGTGAAACTCCCCGTCATGCAATGATGGGCGTTCTGAAGTACGGGGAACGCGGGGACTTCGCGACCGCCGCTCGTTACCTGCAACCGACCCCGGGCCAAGACACGGACTTGGTGCAGCGGGCCAGGGAACTTCAGGCGTTGCACACAAGGTTCAAAGGCGACATCGCCTTGTTGAGCGATGACCCCAACGGGACGGTTGAAGCTGGACTTCCCCCCGGCCAGGTACGGGCTGGCGTTTTGGCGGTAGGTGGCACGACTACCGACGTGATCCTGGTGCGGGTCGATGATCCGGCTGCAGGGAAAATCTGGCTGATTTCGAGAGAGACGGTTGCTAAGGTCCCGGAGCTCTCCACCCAAGTGGAAAGCGAAGGGCCAACAGCAGCCGAACGAATGGTGCCTGCCTCTCTGCGCAGCCGGCACCTGCTGGGAATGTCACTCGCGCAATGGCTCGGGTGGCTGCTCTCGATCCCGATCTCGTGGTTGCTGGCTTGGCTGTTGACGTTTGCGTTTAGCCTACCCAGGCGAATCTGGTACAGACTCCGAAAATTTCCTTTCCGAACCGTCTGGCAGACACCGCTGGGCATGCCGCTCAAGTGCATCATCGCGATCTTGATACAAGGCCTTTTCGTCTATCTGCTTGAGCCGCCGCTTTTGTATCGCGTCTACTACTTTCGTTTTCTGGCAGCCCTCCTGGCGGGATGTTTCGCGTGGCTGGTGAGCAAGATCGCTGACCGAGGCTTCGACCACGCAGTGAGCCGGAGGCAAACGCAACACAGAGGCGGAGAGTCGATCCTGGTCCTGATGCAGCGACTCACCCGCATCGTGATGCTGGTAATCGCCTTTGTCGCCGCATTGGCCCTATTTGGGATAAACGTGAAGACGACGCTCGCTGGCCTCGGCATCGGAGGACTGGCGATTGCACTGGCTGCACAAAAATCACTCGAGAACCTCATAGGCGGGGTCTCGTTGCTGATGGACAAAGCTGTCCATGTTGGCGACTTCTGCGAGATTGGCGGCCGGCTTGGTACGGTCGAAGATATCGGACTCCGCTCTCTAAGGCTGCGGACCCTCGATCAGAACCTGCTGGTCGTTCCTAACGGGTTGCTGGCGCAAATGCAGTTCGAAAACATGAAAGCCCGCCTCAAATTGCTGATCAACCATACCTTCTCGCTGCGAATTGAAACCCGAGTCGAACAACTACGGTTCGTGCTGGACCGGGTGCAGAGCATGCTGGATGAACACCCCGCGATTGAATCCGGAACCTCAAGAATTCGAGTAAATGCTTTTGCCGGCGCGGCTTTCGAATTGGAGTTGTTCGCTTATGGCAAGACGGGCGACTGGGCTGAGTTCACTGGCATTCGTCAGGACGCCATACTAAAGATAGCTGAAATTGTCGAGGTTGCCGGCACTCGGTTTGCGGCGCCCACACGATTGACGTACTTATCCACAGATGCGGGCGTCGACGAGGAAAAGGCGAATGGTATTGTGCGTCGCGTGACCGCGCTCCGGGCCAGCAACGGGTTCCGATTCCCAGGCGAACCCGATCGGGAACGGAATAATCTCCCTCCAATCCTGCCACCAAGGGATTAGCGATTGGCGGCGTTCCCGGTACTGGACTGCAACCCCAACCAGCGACTCAGTTGGGCCGAGGAGGCCATTGATATGTATTTCCTCAAAACGGGTTCACCGGCGCACCTGCGGTGGCTTCGGGTCTTCGAGCCACTGATGGTGATTACCGGAATAGTGCAGCCGCTCGCCACCCTGCCGTCGATTTCCAAGTTGTATTTCATGCACAGCCAGCACGCCTCCCGGTCAATCCTTGACAACCTGGTCCATTCTTGTCCTCGCGAGTCTGTTGTGGTGACGTACGGGTTACTCAATCGCAAGCCGGCTATCTACGTCGACAACGTCATCGGACTGATGATGAATTGGCTGATGGTGAATGGCATCCTGATGAGCGCCGGATGGACCTATTGAAGCTCCAAGATGAATTCATCTGCCGCGCCTACGGTCGCTTGCAACCGGCCAACATCACGGCCCAGTTCTACGGCAATGCAATGCATCCAGGCTGGCGTTTCTCGTTGGGCATGGGGTTGCAGATTCAGTTCTTGTATCCCAAGAAACCTAGATAATGTGTAGGGTTACAGAAAAGTCGCTTGCGCTGGCGTTTCTCGTGATCCTCGGATGTCTGCACGGAAGTGCGCAAACAGATCAACTACTGCCAGAAATTGACACCTACCTCAAGCTGAGTTCCGACCTGCGTGTCAGTTTCCAGGCAAAGGAGACCCGAGAAGCCGGCGACCCCACCCAAGCTGAGATAGGACCCAGCCTTGATTTTTATCTAAAGCCGTTGATTAGGTTACAAAACGTCACTGAGTTCGATCTGGACGACTCGAGGCCCCGGCCTCTGGTGTTTTCCCTCGGATACCGTTATCTGCCGCAGGCTAACCATGCGCCAGCGACAAACCGCATGGAGCCCGTTGTAACCTTTAACTTTCCCCTGAAGGCAAGATTTCTGCTCTCCGACAGGAATCGTGCAGACCTTGACTGGAAGAGCCGAAGCTTCTCGTGGCGTTATCGCAACCTCTTTCAGATCGAAAGGACGCTCACGATTCGCTCTTACCACCCTACACCGTACGCCAGCGCCGAGTTCTTCTACGAGAGCCAATACGGTAAATGGAGTGACACCGCAATCTATGCCGGCTGCTTCTTTCCGATCGGCAAACACGTGGAGTTTAACCCGTACTACGAGCACCAGAACAACACCGGCAAGAGCCCGAATCAGCAACTAAACCAGTTGGGGCTGATGCTCAATCTCTACTTTTCAGTCAGGTAGAGGTGAGTTAACGAATGTTCCCTTACTAAGGCTGGGACCACAGGGAACACGGTGGAGGCAGTCAAACTGCTCCCGGGTAAGCACCACTAGTACACGTTCTCGGGATCGCTGACGCCGCCGCCTGTTATGGTTTTAGCCCAACGAGAAGGATGGTGAAGTTGCCCCCCAGAAGCATGCCGAGAGTAGTCAAAGGTCCAATGGCGATGACCTCGAATCGAAGGAGATCCGCTCGGTACTGGTCAAAAATAGGCCAGAACTTGGTGACCTCGTCGGCGGTTAGGGTCAGACACCGGCCGTATCGCCGTCAGGGAGTCGATCAAGCGCGGGCTTGCCGTTCGGGCATTGGTGCATCACAAAGAAGCGGGTCTGTCTTTTTCTTGCTAACCTCGGCCATCTTCCTTTCCCTGACCTCCCGGGCGCCGTGAGATTGCTCGCGAAGAAATCCAACAAGGAAATAGTTCGGAGTTCCGTCGAGCTGAGAGGGCAAATATGAGCCGCAAAGTATTGATCACGGGCGCAACCGGATCCGTCTAAGAGACGTCACTGCCTTCGATCTGAACGACTCGAAATCACGGTTCTTGGCGAAAACAGTCGGATACCGCTATCTGCCACGTGCGAACGGCAAGCCACTGCGACACCAACCGGCAATCGCCGCACTGAGCCCTTCCGCGGAGCCCGGCTCCGCCTTAGTTAGCCTTCCCGCTCCAGCATGCGGCGTTTCAGAGTGACATAGATGGGTTTGCTGTTATTCTGTGCTGGAAACAGCGGGGGATTTAACGGGGCTGCGATTGATGGATGCGGCTCACGACGACGAAGAACAACCCGTGGACAAGCCGCACATGAGGACCCCGATCAGGCCCTCAATCGGGTCCGAGTAGCCGCCACCGCAGAAGAACGCGTGGGCCTTGCCCTTGATCAACTGAGGACAGCAGTGAGCAATCAGTAGCGCATTCCGGAGAATTTGCAGATAATGGTGTTTCGCAAAAAGCAGCATCGATCGTACGATAAAGGGCAATCGCCAACGCAAGGAGATGCTATGAAATTTTCCCGTAAAACGTTTCTTGGGGTTTTCGTAGGACTCGCATTGAGTCTGTTGTTCAGCCTGCCTGCGTTTGCCCAGGGGCCGGCGGAAGTGTCAACCGCAACGCCGGCAGCCACCCCGGACTCTAGCCCAGACGCTACCTCGGACGGGCTCCCACCTGCCCCTCAGCCACAGCAATCAGCGGCTGCTGACCCCGGCGACGGTTGGCGCGGCACGGTCGCGATTTACGGTTGGTTTGCAGGAGTGCACGGAACCGTCGGAGTGGGCGGCCATGATGCCGGCATCCACGTCCCTTTCTCCGATCTCTTTCATTACCTCAAAGGGATAATACCGATTGCAGTGGAGGCCGATAAGGGCCGCTTCGTCATGCCGGTGGATTTCTTATGGATGAAACTCGGTGACGACAAAGGCCTCCCCCTTACTGACCTGACCCAGCGCTCGATCAACATTCATCTGACCCAATCGATCTTGACGCCGAAGATCGGGTACCGGTTGGTTGACGCTGACCACTTTAAGATCGATGCGCTGGGCGGGATTCGCTATTGGTATGTAGGCGACAACCTCACGTTGGAGCCCTCGGGCATCGGTGGGTCGCGATCGGCCAACTGGGTCGATGGTCTTGGCGGCGCGAGGTTCACAGTGCCCTTCAACGAAAAGGTGTCGATCATCATATCGGGTGATGCAGGAGCCGGCGGAGCCAATTTGGACTATCAGGTTCTGGGCCTCCTGAACTTCAAGTTCACTCAGCATTTCGGTCTTGGGCTGGGCTGGCGCTATTTGGATGTGGACTACCGCCCGAGCAATCACCAGTTCGTCTACGACGTCGCCATCAGTGGCGCGTTGGCGGGATTCTCTTACGACTTCGGCGGCAAGCCACCGGTTCCGGTGAGCGCGAGCTGCTCGGCCCAGCCTACGGAAGTTTGGTCGGGCGATCCGGTGAAGGTGACCGCGACCGGTGCGAACTTTAACCCGAAGCACACTGTCACCTACGGCTGGACCGGAAATGGCGGCAAGCTGTCCGACGCTAATGCCCAGACCGCCACCGTCGACACCGCAGGCATGGCGCCGGGCGGCTACTCGGCCACTGCCACCATTACGGATCCCAAGGAGAAGAAGAACAACTCGGCCACGTGCACAGCGAGCTTTGGCATCAAGCAGCCGCAACCGCCTCAGGTGAGCTGCTCGGCGAATCCGACCACCATCGCGCTTGGCGAGCCGTCTACCATCACCATGACTGCCACCGATCCGCAGGGATGGCCGTTGACCTATAGCTGGTCGGCCACCGGTGGTCAGTTGAGCGGCAGCGGTACCACTGCCACACTGACGGCGACCAATGCGGATGCGGGCAACACCATCACCGTTACGGGAACGGCGACGGACGCGCGCGCCAACCTGAGCGCGAGTTGCACAGCGTCGGTCACCGTACCTCCAGTCGTGAAGTGCGTCAACATCGAGGATTGGGGTGAGTGTACCTTTGAGAAGAACCCCAAGAAGCCGTGGCGCGTGGACAACGACTGCAAGGACACCCTTGACAAACTCTCTCTGCGGCTGCAGCAGATGCCCAACGGTAAGTTAGACGTTGTTGGCTACACCGATGAGAAAGAATCTGTCAGCGAGCAGACTCTGGGATCGCAGCGTTCCGTTAACGTCAAGTACTACCTGACCACGGACGGTCCGACCAAGGTCGACGTGGGTCGCATTCAGCCTCGTCAGGGTGGCGCCAAAGGCCAGGCGACCCACTTCTACTTCGTGCCCGAAGGCAACTTGTGCGGCGGGCAATTGGAGGAAGGAACCACGGTTGACGAAACCCAGGTGCACGGACAATCGCGCATGGCCGCCCCGGCGCCAAAGAAGAAGGGCAAAAAAGCTGCCGCAGCTCCCTCTGGAAACTAGCAACTGACAATCACACACTGCGGAGGCCAACCATTAATCTGGTTGGCCTCTTTACGCTAGCTAAGGGGCTCCTCATTGGTTGCCCGCGTAAGACAGATGTCCGAGCGGATAGGTCTATCTCCGTTCCTACCGTTTCACGCAAACACAAACCGGGCCATGCCCTTCCGGTCGTCCTGCTATCGCCACCATCGAAACACGCAACCTGGTAAAGGTCGCTGTTCCATCCCCATATTACTTAACGTGTGCGCTAAGAATTGCCGGGCAGCAAGAACAACGACTTAGATTAATCGTCTCCTCAGCCAAAAATCTTTGGATGGGCGCCTTCGGGTCCAGGATGGTGGGTTCCGCTCGCCATCGTTGGTGTGCCGCCTGTGATGCAGTAACGCCCAACAACACAACAAAAAAAGAGCAGGAAGAACCACGATGCCACTTTATTATTTATTCATGAAGTCCCGAGGGCACAGCAGCGGAACCGACTATGACAGGGACTCCCGCATCAGGAGTCGCTCCGGAGACCGCAGCAGCAACTTACGGCGGCTCTTCACCAACAATCCGTGGCGTTGCCATTCGCCTAACAGGCGACTAGTGGTAAACGGCGTCAGAGTCGCCGCGTTGGCCAGTTCGTCATTAGTGAGGTCAAGTTCAATACCCTGGGGGACCCGCTTGCCGATCGCGTTCCCCAAATTAACCAGCATCTGGGCAAGACGTTGCCGGGCGCTCTGCCAGGTTAGCCCGATGTGAATGTCGCGATATGCTACCAGGTAGTTAAAAGCAATCAATAACGCGTTATCAAGCAGCCGAGGATAGCGCAGAGCTAGTTCTCGAACGGTGGTGCGATCCCACACCAGCGCACAACTGTTCTTCACCGCCTCCGTACTGACGAGATCATTCGACGGTATTGACAGAAGTGCCGGTCCACCGAAAATCTCGCCGGGGGTGAGCCAAAGGAGAACAATCTTCTGCCCGGCAGGGGAGATGAGAAAGTGACGAGCCAGCCCACTCGTCAGCAAGAACAATCGGTCTGCGGGATGCCCCTGGTTCACGATAACGGAGTTACCCAAGAACCGACGCTCGTTGGCGCAGGACACGACCGCATCGATCTCAGGCGCCATGAGTCCTTCCAGGAACAGGGGTTGCAGGCCCCTGAGTGCGTTCACGGTCTTGATGCGCTGCATTGTCGCTACCCGAGTCGTCTTGGCTTTCATGTGCTGCCTGCCGTTTTGACCGTGTTGGAGCCGGTTTAAGTAACGAGTAAGAAGCGGCGTGGTTGGAACCCCACGCGTCCGACTTGCCTTGGGAAGTGGTGCAACGACATATTCCGCTAAAAAAGGCTCGTGATCAACGGGATTATGAACCGTCCGTGGCACGGTGGCCAGGTCGGTGCAATCTCTCTGAGGCCGTGAGAATAGCGATCCGGCCAAAGTGGCTCAGGTCGTGCTTCGTCTGGTGGCCAGCGATCGTCTGCCTGCACATTTCCCTGGGGCAGCGATGCCCTCCAGTACACTGGCTGAGCCAAGGCGACGCGTGCAACCGATGGGGAACATTGGCGAGAGATTAGCGTCTCGACCGACGTCGAGCTCCGGGATCCTTGCCGGCTTTACGATTCTGAGCGGATCTGCGCTCCGAGCGTGAATCGCACTGGGCGAGCTTATGAGCTTTTGTCTTAAGGTCGTCTCGGTACCTTTGCTCCCCTGCCAGCCTTTCAGGGACGAGCGAGCGCCGCTTGGCGGCCCCCTTCAGCCTTGCAGGCTAGCCGCAAGCTATCGCAGCAACTGGACGGCCCCTCGTATGGTGAAGCTCGCCGTATGGCTTTTATGCCTCTACGTGGGGCGATATTTTTCATCTATTTTCTTAGCCTGATTTCCTGATTTGTAAGCCGGCCAGCCCAACTCTTTGAATTTCATGGAGCCCGTTTCCAAGACAAATCCTTAATCAATTTAGTCGAACACCCTACAGCAGAGGTCGCGATTCTCGGGTACAGTAACGAAAGGCGAAATCCATTGAAGGAGGAATCCAGGACATGCCCCTGACTACGGACGAAAACATGTTGATCCTTAGCCGTGACGTCATCCAAGGGTTTGACAAAGCTAATGGTGGTATTCATCCAGGTTTCAGACCCGCCCACGCGAAAGGCATCCTCCTGACTGGCGTGTTTACGCCTTCGTCAGGGGCCGCATTGCTTACGCGCGCGCCGCATATCCAGCGGGACTCCACTCCGGTGACAGTGCGCTTCTCGGACTTTGCGGGAATTCCGACCGTCCCCGATAACGATTCTCAGGGTGCGAGCCCTCGCGGTTGCGCGATTCGCTTCCATCTAGCTGAGCATATTCACACGGATATCGTCGCTCATTCGGTCGACACCTTCCCATCGCGCACTGCGGAAGGATTTCTGGACTTCATCAACGCGTTGATTGCCACCGATCCAGCAGGACCCCACCCGAATGCCATTGAGGAGTTCCTTAGCGTACATCCTGCGGCTCTGACGTTTGTGCAGACTCCCAAGCCGATTCCCACGAGCTTTGCCAGGGAGTCGTTTTTCGCGGTATCAGCATTTAAGTTCATGAACGCGGAAGGGGTGATCTGCTATGGGCGCTATCGGGTGCTGCCGGTAGCGGGCAATGAATATTTGGACGAGGTTGGAGCGGCTGCGCAGACGCTGAATTTCCTCTTCGATGAGATCAAAGAGCGGGTCGCGAAGGGCCCTGTGAGGCTTCGCATCGTTGTGCAGTTAGCTAAGGACGGCGACACGATCGATGATGCCACTGTCCGCTGGCCAGAGGAGCGTCCGCAGGTGACGTTCGGCGAAATCAGTTTGACAGGGATTCCTCCGAACAATGCCAGCGAGCAGCAGCAAATCATCTTCGATCCCATCCCGCGAGTGGATGGCATCGAAGCATCGGCCGATCCGCTGTTTGAGCCGCGGGCGAATATCTATCTGATGTCCGGACGACGGCGCAGAGCGGCCGGGAAGTAGTCAGACACTCACCAACGAACGTGGAGCGGGCGCCAGCAGAGGATGCATTTTTCTTCTGAACTGATCGCGGCATGTGACAAGTTATTGCTGACGCGATTCAGTTCGATGTCGTCACCACTATGGAAGTAGACAGATGCGCTGACTCGCATCGCGGGAGCGAAGTGCTACTACCGCCGGCTCGCTTGAAGTTCCAGATCTTCAGCCGGAAGTTTGCGGGAACAATGCCGATGACGGTGCGCGCTTCGCCATTGAGAATAATGACCTTGCCCACTAGTGTCAGATCCGAGCCGAACTTGCGCTTCCAGAGCTCCTCGGAAATCATCGCCGTCGGATTCCCAGCCGGTCTTCGTCGACCGTGAAAGCTCGTCCCGCGACCAGCTTCGTCCCAAGAATTTCGAAGAAGCCAGCCGACACCATTTCCCCGGAAACCGCCTCCGGCTCAGACGTGGTCAGAGCGAAGCTGCCTGAGTTGCGGTAGGCGGCCACCGACTCGAACGCCTGGCTATCACGCTGCCAGTCGAGGAAGTTGGGATACGAGATGGAGCCGTTCGAAAAGTTTGGCTTATCGTGGAAGAGCACCACGAGGCGTTCCGGATGCGGGTACGGCCGCGGGTTCAGCAGAACGCCGTTCACCACCGAGAAAATTGCTGTGTTCGCGCCGATGCCCAGCGCCAGCGTCACAATGGCAATCGTGGCGAAGCCCGGCGACTTGCTCATCTGGCGAATGGAGTACCGGAGATCCTGCAGGAAACTGCGCACCAATGCACCTTAGATCGTTCAGGATCGATGTCGCAATCCGCGCTCCAGCCCTAAAAATCCCCTAACCGGCTGCAGCTGAAAGCCTTGCGCCGGGTGTGGAACTGAATGCCGCCGGCGGTGTGTTCGCTGCCGGACAACCACGTTCGGCAGCGAACACGCTAAGAAGGGTGCTTCGCAACTGATACAACTCGCTTAAATTTCGCGCATCCGACCCATTCGAACCCGTTCAGTTTGTCCGCCTCGCTCAGATCCTGCGGCTCCAGTTCTTGAACTGTTAACGTCGGCATTGCCTCAGAAATTAAATGCTGGCGTGGAGTGGACGGTTGGTCGACACGGTGAAGCCGGCTGTTCCGCTGTGGCACTCATCTTATGCGAACATTCTTGGCGCGTTTTCATCTCATGGAATCTCCGATTCTCACTCTAAGAGGACATGGTCAATCTAAGTCGTCCTATAAAAGGGGATGTCAAGAAAAATAATCTCCCGTCCCCTCCGAGGGGAGATGGATGTTGTCGCTTGCATCCAGCCCCATCCCAGCCCTGGAGGGTTTTTGCCTGGGACAC
>Ga0074045_10005106_pt1 | contig 11511 bp, 11 predicted proteins | sample BogForMeECP23OM2_FD_94442 | JGI IMG/M metagenome (GOLD analysis project Ga0074045, IMG submission 94442) | Bog forest soil microbial communities from Calvert Island, British Columbia, Canada - Bog Forest MetaG ECP23OM2 | ecosystem: Environmental > Terrestrial > Soil > Wetlands ...
AGTGATGGCCACGCTGGCCTCGCTTCAACGCCCGGTTCCTACGCCCCCGCCACAGCTGCGCGCGAGGCCTAATTGCTAGGCCGCCTCTTGGTCTTCGGCGCGTCGGCCGGAGGCGCAATGCCCAGAGCCCGCATCTGGGCGCGGGCCTTATTGGCTTGATCAGTGCGCGGGTACTTCTCGATCAACTCCTTGAAGCCCTCGATCGCGGACGTTCGCTGCCCGCTTCGCAAAAGTGCCATCGACTTCATGTAGTAAGCATTCGGTGTCTGGCTGTTCTCTGGATACTTCTCCAACACGGCGTCAAAGGCCTTGACGGCGTTCTCCATATCGGCCTCGTTGTAATAGATAAGACCCATATGATACTGGGCTGAGGGAGCTTGATCGGTCTGGCCGAAATACGTCAGGTAGTCCTGATACTCCTTAAGCGCTACCGGATAGTTGCCCGCTTGCTCATCGCGCTGGGCGTCGGCAAACGTCGTCTCCGCGCTCATGCCGGCCGGAGGCTGCGGCGCCGCAGGCCCGGTAGCTGCGGGCGTTTGGGCTCCCCCCACTGACGGTGGCGGCGGCTGGGGCTGGTTCGCCAGCGCAATCTTGTTGCTCACGTCCGTCATCTTGGCATCCAGTTTGTCCAGCCGCGCGTTTAGCTCGGACAGCGAGTCCTTCAAGCCGCGCATCTCCTCTTGCATGCCGTCCACCTTCTGAGCAACGCCGAGCAGCGGCCGAAGTTGTTCGCCCACTTTGCTTGCAACGTCAGTCTGCATGTTCTGAACCGAGATCGCCGCCCGGGACGAATTCTCCTGGGTCTGCTGCAGCAGCACCTGAAGCGCCGCGAGTTTCTCGTCCAGCGTTCGCTGAATGCGGTTAGCCTGGTCCTGAAGCTGCGCCACGTCGCGCTGCAGTTCGATCATTTCCTTGCTGGCGCCAAAGCACAGCGCGGCAGCGCACAGACTCAGAGTGGCAAGGCGAAGAGATCTCATCGATTGGTTTTACTCCTAAAGCTCAAGAAGACGGGTGAAGTCCGGTTTCCTGGTCTCCTTCTATTGAAGCATTGAGCGAGGAAACGGCGACCACGCATGCTGCTCGTCTACTGGCTGAGTTTCAGAACCCATGCCGGTTGGGATAGCAGTTCCTCTGGTAGTTCAGGCAGATCGACCGTAACTGCACCGCCGAGGTTCTTGAAGCCCAGCGGCGTGGTAGATCCCAGCAGCCGGACCGACTTTAGTTTCGAGCCATCGAAGTCCTTGAGCGTGAAGCTGCCACCGGGCCAGCGAGGCAGGATGGCATAGACGTCGTTCCCTTTCGACGTGAAGAACGCTTCGATCCCCGCTTTGCCGGCCGACGGCTTTTGAGTCAGCGCGGTCACATCGTAGTTGGTGTTGAACTCCTGGTTGTAGTCCTGTTTGGGCACCTCGCCCGCGCTCCATTGGCGCGAGGTCTTCCACGGCTTGGTGCCGTAGATGGCCTCGCCGTTGACACTAAGCCATGAGCCCATCTGAAGAAGGCGTTCCTCCATGATCACCGGTATGGTGCCATCGGCAGCCGGGCCGATGTCGAGCAGCAGATTGCCTCCGCGGCTGACAAGATCGGTCAGCAAGATGACTAGTTCGCGACCCGTGTGGTAGTGCTCGATGCGTTCGGCGCGATTGTAGCCGTAGGAGAAGCCCATGCCGCGGCTCTCTTCCCAGACGTGATCCATGGCAGCCATGCCGGGCGTGTATTCGGTCGTCCAGTAACCGCCGTGCTTGTGGCGGGTATCCTTGCCCCAGCGGTCGTTCACGACAACCTCGTCCTTAACCGGTGACTCATTGAAAAGCCAGGCTAACAACTCTTCGGTACGCCACTCCGCCGAGGGCGCTTCCCACTCGCCATCGCTAAAGATGATGGACGGTTTGTAGCGCGTAACAACGTCCTTGAATTGAGGCATCATATGCTCGGAAACGTAGCGCGGCTTGTCCGAGAGATATAGCGGGTTGTACCACTCGTAGATCGAATAGTAGATCCCCATCTTCAGGCCCTTGGCGCGCACGGCCGTGCTAAGGTCGCCCAGTAAGTCGCGCTTAGGCCCGATCTCGACGGCATTCCAGGGCCGCCCCCAGGTCTTTGACGCTTCCTTGCTCGGCCATAGAGCAAAGCCCTCGTGATGCTTGGACGTCAGCGCGACGTACCGCGCGCCGGAACGCTGAAATACGTCCGCCCAGTGGTCGGGGTCGAAGAGTTGCGCGCGGAAGTCAGGGGCGAAATCCTGATAGGGAAACGCGGCGCCATACACCTTCTGGTGATACTGCCACGAACCCGCGTCGACAGGGTTGGCCCCGGGCTTCTGACCCTCCGTAATGGCATGCCAGTACCACTCCGCATAGGCGAGCTTGCCGGGTAGGACCGGCGCATAAGCCGGAACCGAGTAGACGCCCCAGTGAATGAAGATCCCGAACTTGGCGTCTGTAAACCACGCCGGGACAGGCCGGGCGTCAAGCGATGCCCAGTTGGGCTGGTAAGTCTGAGCGCTGAGAGCTGAGGCGCCAAAGGTTAGCATTGCAGCTGCAGCGATGAGTGCGAAGGATCGTTTGGTCATAGGGGTGACTTTGAAGCATATCCAATTGCTGGTTTGCCTTCCAGTCGGCGGGCGCCCCTTTGACCCTCATTGGCCCAGAAAACGCCGGTATGCGCCGGAATTGAATGTGCTCCACGGAGTGAAACCCTTTTCCCGAAAGAGCTGCGCCGCGAAGTCGATGTTCGCCTTGCAGTCCAGGAGATCACGGAGGTTCAGTCCCGGTCTGCGGAGGTGTACCGTATTGATCTGGAAATACCCCCAGTCCAGCGTTCCATCTGAGTTGTAGTGGTAGATCTCACATTTGCCTTGCGGGTTCTCCGCGCGCTGGATGGCCAGGGCAACCCGGCAATCGGGGCCGAACTGGCGGCACGCGTATTCCTGCCACGCCGAGAGGCGGCGCCCGTGTTGATCCGCTTGAGCTTCGGCGGCGGCGGTCGACGTGATCCGTTCAGCCACGACAACCGGCGACTGTAGACTCAGGCGGATCGGTGACTGGAGGCTCACCGTGTACCGGCTGTGAAACCACCAGCCCAGAGGGATAAGAACGACGGCTGAAATGAACAGCGGCAGCCAAACAGAAGATAGCGGAAAGCGCAGTCGGCTTTTATGCGGCCGGGTAGACCGGTTGCGCGTTCGTCGGCGGGCGAATGGGCTATTGGCGGGCACGTTGCGGACGTGAGCCTTGGATGGCGCCGGCCCCTAGCTTCCCGTCTGGGACTTGAGGAACGTTCCCCGATCGAGTTCGTCGAACGCCTGCCTTAGCTGCTCCTGGGTGTTCATCACGATCGGTCCGTACCACGCAACGGGCTCCTCCAGCGGCTTCCCGGAAACCAGAAGGAAACGAATGCCGTCTTCTCCGGCCTCTACCGTGACTTCGTCGCCACGGTCGAAGAGTATCAGGGACCGGTTATCGGCCTGCGCGGGGGGCACCTTATCGGCCCATCCGAGCCCTTCGGTGGGCACCGAAAGCGGCCCGGATGCATTGCAAAACTTTCCGGCTCCCGCGAACACGTACGCGAAAGCGTGCCGGGTCGTTTCAACCGGCAGGGTCTTCCGCCGCCCTGGAGGCACCGAAACGTCGAGGTAAACGGGGTCGGCCGCAATCCCATCCACCGGGCCCTTCCTGCCCCAAAAGCTTCCGCAAACGATGCGCACCCCTGTCCCGTCGTCATCCGTGATGAGCGGGATGTCGCCAGCGGTCACCTCCTGGTACCGAGGCGGCGTCATCTTCAGCGACGAAGGGAGGTTCGCCCAGAGCTGAAATCCGTGCATACGCCCTTCCGGATCACCCTTTGGCATCTCCTGGTGTATGATCCCGCTTCCCGCCGTCATCCACTGGACAGAGCCGGCGGCTATCGCGCCATGATTGCCCAGGCTGTCCCCGTGTTCCACGGTTCCGGCAAGAACGTACGTGATGGTTTCAATGCCACGGTGGGGATGCCACGGGAAGCCCGCCAGGTAGTCCGCCGGGACATCGTTGCGGAAGTCGTCTAACAGCAGGAATGGGTCGAATTCGGACGTGTTGCCGAAGCCGAACGCCCTCCGTAGATGCACACCGGCGCCTTCAAGGGTTGGCTTCGCCTTGACGAGCCGCTTCACTGGTCGGATGGACATGGGAGCCTCATTGACTTGCACTGAAGAGCCAGCGACGGACACGCTTCCCCGCTCTCAGTCTTTGAGTTTAGGTGAAGCGCATCGAGCGATAGTATGTGACGACGGTGAATCGAGGGAGACGAAAGTTCCGGAAGCCAAGGCTAGAACTTCTTCAGCTCCACCGGAGGGCCGCTGGTGCGTTTGGCCTTGAGGTTGACAGTTACTTCAACGCGGTCGGCAATCCTGATGAACGGGATGCCGCTCGTCATGCCGTACTCTTTGCGGTCAAACGCCATGGTCCCTTGGATGGTACCGCCGTCGCCCTGCGCGTTACGCTCAACGACGAGGGTCAGCTTCTCGTCCTTTGACACGCCGCGAATCGTGAATTTGCCATCCACTTCAAACGTGTTGGCGCCGGTCTGAACGATCTTAGTCGACTTGAACGTGATGTACGGATCCTGGGAGACGTTAAAGAAGTCTTTGCCTTTCAGGGTGTTGTCCTTCATCCCGCTGCCCGTATTCACGGTGTCCGCCGCAATCTTGATATCCAGAACACCCGTCGAGATGTCGGGCGAAGTGAACGTCAGGTTTGCATCCCACTTACTGAAGTTCCCCTGGATGGCCACCGAGGCCTTCACGAAGAACTTGATGTTGCTGTCAACCGGCGTAATCGAGAAAACAGGAGCCTCGGCTCGGCTTAGAGAAGGCAGCACGGCGGATGCTAAGAGGCAAAGCACAGAAAGTCGCATACTGCCTAGTCTGAGGCTTTTAAAAGTCGCTGTCAATTCTCAGTTCATCGAGAACTGCTGCCTAACATTAAGATTCCATTACTCTGGGCAACGTGAATTAAGGAAAGATGCGTTTTCCCGAAATTCCAGACAAGCCGGCAGATCAGGAACCTTGGTTCTTGTGTTCGTGGTTATGATTCTGCTCATGATCATGGTTGTGTTCATGATTATGGTTGTGGCCGTGGTTATGGTGGTGTTCCTCTTCGGCGACGTCGATCCCCAACCGGGCCACCGCCTCATTCTCATCGCCGAGGTCCTTCATCAAGCCCTCATCACTGAGATCGAGGGTATGTGAGTTCTCCCAGTCCCCGTTTACGACCTTTGAGAGCCGCGCCACGATATCCTCATCATGTACCTGAATCGCCAATTCGCGCCGGCTGTCAAAGCTGCCCGGCGCCAGATTGATCGAGCCCACCACGGCCCTGGCATCGTCGGCAAGCAGCAACTTGCCGTGCAGCTTGAGACCCTTGAGCTTGTGCACCTTGATTCCGACGTCGTTCATGATGCGCATACCGCCAACCGCCTCCACCAGCTTCTCCTTCTTTAGCTTGTGAGGAGGGCGGGCCATCACGTGGACCTTCACTCCGCGGCGATTTGCCCGAACCAGACGCTCAATAATGACGGGGTCCTGGTAGCGCTCATTCTGCACCAATAGAGTGTGTTTGGCCTCGTCGATGAACTGCGCGATGCGCTGCCGGCCGTTGCCGCCGCACCAAATCAGGTGAGCGCTCTCTCCGTCTTTGAAATCGCTCCGGTTCCAGTCCGCGTCGAAACACTCAATAACCTCGCCAACCTCGTGACCGTGAGTTGTGACAATCGCGTAGTCCCGGGTCTCCGTTAAATTCCGGGTCTCCCAATTCAGCGACTTCACAAAGGCGACCTGATCGTCTATGACCATCGACTTTTCGTGGGTCAGGTCGAACTTCGGATTGGTGTCGTTCACCTCCACTCCGCCCGCGATCAGTAGCTTCCGGGAATCCGCGTTGTCGTCCTCGCCGTCTCGCCGGGCCGGATTGAGCATGACCCGTACCTTCACGCCCCGCTTTTGAGCGTCGATGACCGCCTGCAGCAACTCGGGATCGGTGAAGACAAACATCTTGACCCGTATCGACTTCTGCGCCTCCTGAATCGCTTTCAGGATAGGCTGGCCGGTATCATCGGGCAGCACGATTAACGAACGAGACATTCAGACTCCTTGCATTGCCTATGCTAACAGGGTCAACCAGCCGTAGATCCCCAAACGGCGGACATACCAGATCCGCCTGCACTCAGGGGCCAACGGGCTTAGGCGCATCGCCAAATTGTATGCGATGAAGCTCGGCGTAGACTCCGTCAAGCGCCAATAGTTCATCGTTTGTACCTTGCTCGGCGACGACGCCGCCCTTCAACACAATGATCTTGTTGGCATCCCGAATGGTGCTTAGCCGATGAGCGATGGTAATGACCGTTCTGCCTTTCATGAGTCGTTCCAGTGCTTCGACAACCAGCCGCTCCGATTCCGTATCCAGCGCTGCGGTCGGTTCGTCCAGAATGAGAATCGGATTGTCGCGAATCAGCGCTCGCGCGATCCCGATGCGCTGTCTTTGGCCCCCTGATAGCGTGAGACCGCGTTCGCCCACCTGCGTGTCATAACCCTTTGGCATCGCCGAAATGAAATCGTGCGCATTGGCGAGCTTGGCAGCCTCCATGACTTCTTCCTTGGTCGCGTCCGGCCGTCCGTAAGCGATGTTGTCCCGAATGGTGCCGCGGAACAGAACGGTGTCCTGCAGAACGAAGCCGATGTTCTTTCGCAGTCCAGCCACCGTGAAGTCCCGGACATCCACACCGTCAATCCGCACGGCCCCTTTGGTTGCATCGTAGAAGCGGGGAATCAGACTCACAACCGTTGACTTGCCTCCGCCCGTGGGCCCCACCACGCCAACCAGCTGGCCGGGTTTGATGACGAAATTGACGTCCTTCAACACCTGCGTTTCCGCGTTATAGCCGAACGCCACATGATCGAACACGATCTCGCCACGCAGAATGCCGGGTTCCTTCGCAGCCGGCTTCTCGGGAATGATGGTTTCATCCTGCAGAATCGCCTGCACGCGCTCGACGCCGACGGTGGTGGCGGCAATGACGTTGGTCATCTTAGCGAGGTCCTGGACCGGCTTGAAGAACTTACTAAGGTAGGCCAGAAAGACTGTCAACGCGCCGGCTGTCATTTCCCCAGCCAGGATTCGTCCCGCGCCCCGCCACAGCACGTAGCCTGTGCAGAGTGCCACGGTGACCGTCACGATTGGCGAGAGCAACGATTTGACCCGCCGCGCTTTTAGTGCCGCGTCAACCGTCGCCCGGCTGACGATGTCGAGCTCCGATTCCTCCAGTTCCTGCTGCCCGAACGCTTTAACAACACGCTCCGATTCGAGCCCCTGTTGGATGACCGCCAGCATTTCGGCCTGCTCTTTTCTGACGGCCTTGGTAGCTTTCTTAACGGCCGTCTTAAATCGAGCTAGGAACAACCCCAGGAAAGGCGTTACGGCGAGCGCCACTAAGGCAAACTCGAGATCCAGGTAGAACATCAGCCCGATCATCGCGACGATCGTGAGGAGATCGACCAGAATTCCCAGAGTCGAGGCCGAAGCAAACCCTTGAATGGTGCCGATATCATTCGTAATCGTGCTCAGAATGTTGCCGGTTTGATGCCCCTCATAGTAAGTGAGGGAGAGACGCTCCAGATGGTGATAGGTCTTCTTTCGCAGGTCGTGAGCCACCCACTGGCCAACGCTTTCCGTGTAGTAATTAGCGACATATGAAGAGACCGCGTTCACGAAAGCGATCACCAAAACAGCCAAGCCCGCGAAGAGCGCGATGTGCATTTTGGAGGTGTCATGAACGGAGGCACCCAGCAAGTGGGTAACCCACGCCGGCTCCTTGTGGCTGCCCACCACATTGTCGAGGACTACCTTCAGGGGCCACGGCGCAGCCAGACTGGCCACGATCTGCACAACCATCGCCGCCAGGATTATAAATAGGCTGCCCTTATAGGGCTTAATCAGAGTGCGGATCAATGGCAGCATGGCGTCTCAGGGACCCTCGTAAACCAGAATTATGTCACGTTGATGAGCTCGGGGACGATCCCGGCACGCCGCCCACTCGCTGCTAATGGGCACCTTTAAGGAATATCTGCGGCAAGCCCGACTCGAGTCCATTCCAAAAGCAGACAAGCGGGTCAGGATGCTGGTACCCGACGGGCCCAGTACTCTCACCAAACGGTCGGCATTGCCATAACAGACAACCACCAGGAGACACACCAGCGCCATGCCGATCGGCGATATCGATTCATTCACTCCCGACCCGACCTGATCAACCTTGCGGGATTCCGCATTCGTTCGTCCTCAAAGCGCCAACTCCGAACAGCACCACCTAGCAGCCGCAGCCCCGTGTTTTGCAACACCTATAGCATGGCATCGCCACCGTAGTGCAACCGCGGGCACTACGCCGGAGACGACTCCGAGTGGATATGCGGTGCGCCTTTCTTCTAGCGGAAATCGGGAGCATCCCGACAACAACGAGTAGGGACCGTTTGAAAGGATAGGTGGCCGCGGACGGAACCGAACCGCCGCCAGCCGTTTCAGAGCTGCCGGGTCGACGACTGAGTCGACTGTCATTGCAGGATAGTCATTTGTGAGGAGCTTGAGAGTGTGAGCCCTTGCTTCATTACCAGACTTGCCATCGGGCTAAAATTTGCTGAAACCGTCACCTTGACGGTGTTCCCCGGATTGTTGTTAGGTGTCCACGTCGTCGTTACGGTAACCGCGCTGGCCGGGATACCCGGCAATTGATTGAGCACCTGGGTCTGAACCGTTGACGCGGAGCAAGGCGATGGGCTGGAAGATCCATGAACAGCCGCATACCTTGTACCTGCTCGGGCCGAGTAGACAACCGCGTTATAGCCGAACACAACATAGGAGAACTGAATCATGCCAAAAATCACGAGCAGCACGATGGTGAGGACAAGCGTGCCTTCTACCAGCGCACTCCCCTGTTCGGTCATTCTGCGGCGAACAGCGGACGGGACTGCGGATCTGCGAGGAGCCCTGCCGTAAAGAGGAGAGTGTGCCATCGCGTTTCCTATTGAACTCTCATATAGGCGGTAGCGTTCACGGTCGTGGAGGTTGGGACCAAAGGATACGGAAACAGCGTATGAAAGGTAGATGTCGTCTGGACTTTGACATACTTTGCCGGTGCGCCGTAGCCTGAACAGGTGCTCGTCGAGCACGACACAGATGTGCCGCCTGCTGAGCAACTGCAGTACTGCGATGCGGTCGCCGTAAATGAGGACAACTGCGCAGCATCATGAGCCGCGGCGTTCTGCATGCCAGTGTAATCGGTGAAGGCGGATGAGCTCGAGGAACCGTACTCGGCTCCGGCCTGGGCTGCGCTGGTTACGGTTATTGCTGTCAAGAAGACGCGCGATAAATCGACCATCCCGAACATCAGGATCAGCAATACCGGTACGAGCAGCGCGCACTCGACTAACACGCTGCCCCGGTGTGATTCTTCTCGGAAACCTACGCCAGAGGTCACGTTACTCAAGAGGATTGCCCGCAGCCGGTATCGACCGTAATGAACGAGCCCGCTGCACGGGGTTTCACGAAGGTCGCGTCTGCTGCCGGCGTGTTCTTCCCTCGGGTCGTGTGGTGCCGTCCATCTCATTCATCTCACCATTTCCGTCACTCCACCAACCCAACGGACCCACCCTGAAACGGTGAGCCGCCCGACAGCGCGGAATAGTCCGGTGACGGAAGATTCAGCGTCGCGCTGCCCACCAGGGTGATGGTATCGGCAACTATTCCCAGATACTTACCGTGACACGAGGTCGAACCAACGAGCGAGATACCCGTCGTCGGAAAGTACAAGATCCCCTCCAGCTTCGTCGATGACGAGCCGTCGACCGAAACGTTCGAAGACGAGTTGTTCCAGGACCGGTCGCCAAACATCAAGACTCCCGCGATCGCCCCGTTCGAGCTAACCGTGGGCGCTGAAAGGTTCAGGTTCGCCGTTCCAACGATCGAGATGGTGCCGTAACTGAATCCCCCTCCCTGCGTAAAGAACAGCGTCACGCCGGCTCCCGTGATTACCGGCGACCCGACCCAGTTGATGCCGCCGGTTATTACGTACAGACCAGGTTGGAGTGTGACACTGGGAGCCCCGGTTAGTGAGATACCGCCGCAATATGTGCCGGGACTCAGAGTCTGCGAGCCACTGCCAACGATGCTGAAGTTGGTGTAGGTGCACGCAGTAAATGTCGGCTGGGTCAGCGACGCCAGCGGATCAGCTGCTGATCTGGCTCCCGTGACCGGCGTGGGAGTGATCGTTGCGCTTCCCACAACATTGTAGCCACCGACGATGCTGACGGAGGTGGCCGTTAGCGATCCGCTGCCCACGAGATTGACCGCATTTGACGCGCTTGAATCGATATAGGCCCCGCACCCGGCGGCGATGGCGCCTGAGCCAACATTGTTAATAGACGGCGCAGCGGTCGGATCCAGCGTATAAAGGCAACTCGACGATGATCCGGTCTTGGCGACGGCCTTGGCCACGATCGACGCGGTGGGAATCTGGAAGATTCTCATAAAGATTGTGGGCTGTGACTTGCTCACGGTCGCCTGGATCGCACCTGACTGGCCGGAATAGCTGCCGCTGGTCGGAGGACTCACAACCGTTACGATGACTCCCCGCTGTCCATCGGTAAACCCGTTCAAAGCAGCATCTGCCTGGCCCGCCTGAGCCCAGCTCGTCCCGCCGCGCTGCTGCTCGGTCAGCGCCCCCACAGCGGCCGCGTCCGCAGCCGTCTGCGCAGCCCGTTTCTGCCATTGGGCGATGCCGCCATCAATCGCCAGCCCAGCACACAACATCAGGATCGTAAGAACCAGAGCGAAGTTCACGCTATAGATCGCATCGGCTGCGCGGCTAGAGAGCTTTAGCTCCGTCCTCCGGGTCTAATCCCACCGCCTTTAGGCGGTGAGCTTCGAGCGCAACTCTATGAGAATAATGGGATGGCTGAGTATCGGCGGAGCGCGCAGGCGGTCTTCGATCTGAAGTATCACGTTGTGTGGATTACAAAGTATCGGTACAAGATACTGCGTGGGAGGGTGGCGGAGCGGGCGCGCGATCTGATCCGGCAAAGCTGCGAGGCGCGGGAAGTAGTGATCATTCGGGGAGCGATATCGGCCGACCATGTGCATATGCTACTGTCGGCACCGGCGCACATGGCCCCCTCGAAGCTGGTGCAGTTTCTCAAGGGTCGATCTTCGCGCCGGCTGCAGGAGGAGTTTCCGGAGTTACGAAAGCGGAACTGGGGGCAGCATCTGTGGGCCCGCGGATACTTCTGCGCGACGGTGGGCGCGGTGGATGAGGCGACGATCAAGGCCTATATTGAGAACCAAAAGTGGGACGAAGATGATCAGGGCTTCAAAATCACAGCGCCCACCGAGCCTTGAGCCGGCTCTCAGCCGGGGCGGGCTTCAGGCGGCTTGAGCCGCAACTCGACTTTCAGTCGCAAAGGATTCTACCGGCTTTAGCCGGTAGTCTTTA
>Ga0074045_10005107_pt1 | contig 11507 bp, 11 predicted proteins | sample BogForMeECP23OM2_FD_94442 | JGI IMG/M metagenome (GOLD analysis project Ga0074045, IMG submission 94442) | Bog forest soil microbial communities from Calvert Island, British Columbia, Canada - Bog Forest MetaG ECP23OM2 | ecosystem: Environmental > Terrestrial > Soil > Wetlands ...
GGTTCAACAAGTCGAACCGTCGGCTCCCTGCGGGGATACTGCGCCTGGTGCCACGCCGCCTGTGTGATCGCGCAACTCACGGTTCTGTAAGAAGATGCCACTGTATACTGTCAAAAACAAGCTGGAACGCCCTGCGCTTGGGTCCTGTCAACTTACGGGCGGCATCCTTGAACGACGCAATCACCTCGTCCGTGAGAACTCTCATCATCCCCTCCCTGGGACCAGCTCTCGAATCCGAAACCACAACGGAGGGGAGTAGAACAGAAAACTCGAATCATGCCGAGACTATTCTCCGGGGATTCCCCAACCCTACGATTTTGCGGCGACCCTCGCTGGTGCGTCGGGTTGGAATGGAAGGCATCGGCAGGTGTCAACCCTGCGGTGCCTCGAATCGCCTATTGTCGGATGATGCCCCCTATCCCTCAAGCCGCGCCGTAGGCCCGCACGCAGTCGAGGCAGTCGCGGTGGGAGACGATCGCGGACCGGAGGCCGCAACGGGCGCCGGTGCAACCGCAGCCCTCGGTGGATCGCCAGGGACAGCGGCGCATCAGGCGGTGGAGCTGCAGGGCCTCAGCCAAGGGCATGAGGGCCGGGGTGGGCCCACAGCCCGGAGGGCTGGGGAGGGCCTTGAGCGTCTCGGGCTGGCTCAGTCGCCACCGGGCATGGGCGCGCTCGACCGGATCGTCCGACGCTTGCCATTTCCGAAGGGTTGCCAGCAGTTCTGGGTTCATTGGGTGAAGCTTGTCGTTCCGCCCACCGGATCAGACAGGTTACCCACGATTTTCGTGAGCGTACCGGACCATGCAATCGAGCCGCACGTCACCGCGACCGAGCCCGATGACGAGTAGGCCTGCATTCCGCCACCGACAGCGCAGCCACACAGCGCGTACTGATAGGACGGCGAAACACACCTCAGCTCATACCAGTAACGATTGAGCGTCATGTGGCCCGCGCTGGTGCATCCTATCCCATAGGCGTAGAGCGGCTGGCCAGGCTTCGGGCTGAACTGACAGGCCGCGGCGCCGGACGTACATTCTGCGATCGGCGCCTGGGATACAGCGCACAGCTGCGGCGTGATCCACAGCGACAACGTGGAATTCCACGTCGCCGTGTAAGTCCCGTTCGCGTCCGTGATGCTGAGCGTGTCGCGGATCGTCCCGAAACACGTGACGCACGTTACGCCCCCGTCGGAGCAATTGCAGCCGCCCGAAGCTTGATTCACGCCTGGCATTTAGACCGCCGTGCAAGAGTTGGCGATGGCGTCCCACGCCGTGCCGTTGTCGGTGGGCTCGACCGGAATCAGCGAACCGTTGGCCGCGCTATCCTTGTAGAACCAGCGCACCGTCTGCGACGACGCCACCAACGTCAGCGTCCCGGCGAGATCGACGTAGATGTCGCTAGTGAACGTGCTGGGTATGAGCGTGGGCCAGGAGCCGCTCGACGCGGCGATGGCCGAGGGCGCATGGGCCCAGAAGATGGCATTGGCGCCGCCGCCGCCGGTCGGGACGTACCTGGCCTGACCGTCCCGGATCTGCTGAAGCGCCTGCGTAAGCTTGCGCTGGGTATCCTGAAGATCGAGCCGAAGCCGCTCGAAACGAGCCTCGAGCTGCTCGAGGCGGTTCAAGGTGCCGTTCATCCGAGCATCCCTCCGAGCGGTGTGGTGTAACCCGGCGACGAGCCCAAACCGAGCTGCTGGCCGGTGACGGCGGGACGCACGAAGATGTTTCCGGTGTAGCGGGCCCTGCGGTTCGACAGATGGAGCGTGCTGACGTAGGACGTGCCCCCGGGGCCTGCATTGAACTGAATGTCGATCGACGCCACGGGCAGGGCCAGGGACTCATAGCCGGTCGTATAGCCATTGCCGGTGATGGAGACCGCCTGGCCCGGAGCGAGGTACGTCGTGGCCAGGCCCAGGTACGCAATCGTGCCCTCGACGATCACGTCATTGATCGAGTCGAAGAGCTCGTTGGCGTAGGTCTGCATGTTCGTCGTGAGCGAGTAGTCACGCCACTCGCGGACCGTGACCGTCTTCGTGCGGCTGATACCCTCCACCGTGTAGGTCGTGCCCGCATAGCCGCCGCCCGAGGGGGCCTGAACCTCGAGCGAGCCGTTGGCGACCGGCAGAAAGACCTGGACGTCGGTTGGTGGTGTGACGACTCCCCCGCCGTACACAAGGCTTGTCGGCGAGACGGTCGTGATCGTGCCCGATACCGGGTCGATCTGGACGCCGATCGAGGACTGGTTGTATGGCGGCGACCCCGACGAGCTCCAGTAGACCGTGCAGACGGGCGACGTGGTCATGGTCGCCGCCGTGCCGTCCGAGTTGCGGAAGGCGAACGGGTATGGGAAGAACTGCTGCATCTGGGCCGCAATGAACGAGTTCGTGACCCTGTACCGCCGCCAGACGACGTTCCCCAAATTCGAGAGGGCGTAGAGGCGATAGGCGTTGTAGGTCGTCGCCGGAAGGGCGCGGTCCAATGTGAGCGTCGAAGAGCCGCCGGCGGTCATGGCGGTGTTGGCGATGACCCGGGCGGAGAACATCTGCTGGAGGTTCGTGATCGTGTCGCTGTAGACGGTCAGGATGGCGTGCTGGCCGGTCGAAGTTTGGTCGAGTTGATCGGCGGTGAGAGTGAGGCTGGTGTTTTGCGAGGTGATCGCCACCGCCGTTGTCGAGCTGCAAGTGCAAGAGCCCTGGTCCTGGCCGGTCTGGAGCGAGAACTGCTGGTAGTCGTTCGGGTTCCAGGCCGCGATCGCGGCCGCGTTCGTGCTGTAGCCGTCGAATGTGAAGTCCTCCTGGAGCCCGCCGTCCGAGCTCGCCGACCCAGGCCAGGGCTTCACGGCCAGGGTGACGCCGGAGACGCACAGATCGCCGCGGATGATGAGCTGGCTGTAGCAGTCGGAGAGGTCGCGGTGGAGGCTGGGCATCAGCCAGCGGACGTCCGAACCGCCGAGAGTGACCGTGTTGGACGTGAAGAGCCGCTGGTCTTGGACCCGGATATTACCGGCGACGTCGACATGCACCCAATGGTTAGGGTGGCAGGTCTGGACGGCCGACTCGATCGACTGGATGATCCGCTCACCGGCGAACGTGACGCGGAAGGGAGGGATCACGCTGAGCGCGGCGAGGTCGGTAACGGTGACGATGGGCAGGGTCGAGATGATGACGGTGGGCGCGGTCGTGTAGCCGGTACCCGCCGAGACCTGAGTGAACCCGGTAATCACGCCGCCGGAGACGCTGGCCGTATAGCTCGCCCCGGACCCGCCGCCGCCGGCCAGGACGACCGTAGGGGCGACCGTATAGCCCGAGCCGCCCTCGGCGACAGTAACCGAACCGACGGTCGTGCCCGTGAGCACGGCCGTCCCCGCGCCCCCGGAGCCAGTCGAGGTGAAGTTGCCGATCCCGTAAGACGCAAGGCTGACGACGTTCTGGTACATCGAGAGCAGGTCGAGAACGCACTGGCCCATGGTGCGTCCCTCGCGGGACTCGATCATGTAGAGGTCGTCGGAGGGCAGGTTAAAGCTCGCGGTATCGGAGAGCGTGTTGCTGTCCGTGACCGGGACGCCATCGGCCCGGTTGCGCAGTCCGAGCGCACGGTACTCGCGGACCCATCCGATTCCTGGTTGATAGCGGTCGGAGTAGCCGACAACGTCGCCGACGAAGTAAGTGGTACCAGGGTAACTGCTCCCGTTCGACCAGGAGCAGGTCTGGCCGCTCCACGGGTCCGGCAGCGCGGTCAGCTTGCCGAGAATGCGGGAAAACCCCAATGCCGGGATGCCGCCGAGGACGAAGGGCGTGCAGCGGTCGATCGTACACTCGTAGATCACGAGGTTGATCTGCGAGCCGTTGATGGTGAGGTAATCGTTCGACATCGTGGCGAGTGGCGAGGGAGGAAGGGGGGAGAGTAGAGCGGGTGGAGCGAAGCGACGCCCACCCTACGACTCAGTAGTCTCCCATGTTCTGCTGGGTGCGGTTCTGATCCTCCATGCGCAGCCTTTGCCAGTTGCCGTGGAGTTGCCGCTGCTCGGCGATGAGTTGGTCGATCCGGGCGGAAAGCTGGGCCATGACCGCCTGGGCCTCCATCAGGTTGACGGTGCCGTTCTGACTCATCTGCAAGACCCTGTCCTGCTGCTTGAGTATCTCGCTGATCGCGGACTGGCTCGGATTGGCCCGGTCCGCCTGGGGCTCGTCCTTGGCCTGCCGCGCCTTCTTGGTCTCGGCCCGCTTGACCGCCTGGTTGGTCTCGTTGACCTGGTCGTTCACACCGCGAACGTTGGCGTCCTCGTCGCGGGTGTCTTGCTCTTGCTCGGTCCGCTTGTCCAGGGCCTTCTCGATCCGCTCGCGGCGCTGGAGCTTGCCCATGTCGATCACGTCGTGCGCCTCGTCTGCGGCCGTTCTTTCGTTCTCGCCACGTGGCACTTTGGAAACCATGATGTCGTGGACGTCTGTCTCCGTCAGGGCTCGGGGGTCCCTGGCCTGCACGTCGGCGTTGGCATTTGCGTTGGCGTTGTTCTGGATCGCGGTGAACGCGTGGCCCTCGCCCAGTCCCTGGGTGTCCATTACGCTGGTGAAGTCCTGGGCGGCATCGCTGACGTGCAGGAACTCGCGCCCGCGCGGGAGGTCGGCGTGCCCCCGGCCCTGGCCTAGCGAGGTCGCAAGCTGGGCGTCCTCGGCAATGACCTGTTGTGGCGCCGCGAGATACCGATAGTTCTCGAGACACAGATCCCGCTCTGTTCTTATCTTTTCGTCAGGCAATGTACCGCTCCCTGAGGGCTCGTCCCATTTCTTCGTAAGCTCAGGTGAACGTGAGAGCGAGATCCGATCCGGCGGTGGGATCCCACTGGTTCGTGATGGTCATCGTCTGGGTGTAGAGATCGTTGAGCGGAAGCTGATCTTCGAACTGGCTAATCACACTGGCCGCGTTCATGTTGATCGCGATCGAGTGCGTGCCGTTGTTCAGGGCGAATGACGTCGCTTCGGTCGTCAGTCCTTCATACGAGGTCCGGTCATCGGGCGACGGGGCGTAGAAGTTGACCGCCTCGAGCGTGGTGGACCGGCCGACGAACCGCATCAGGTTCACGAAGCGATTGGCCCAGAACCGGCGGGCGATCTGGTTCTTGACGGACAGCTTGATCGACTGGAATTGCGTGCGAGAACTGCCGATCGTCAAGCCCCCCGACGCGTGGGTGAAGACGTAGGGGTTGATGGGGAGCTGGTTCGGGCTGTCGGTGGGTGGGGGGAACGTGGTCGAGGTCGGATCGGTGGAGCTGTCGAACTGGTTGCCCTGCGGTATGGACGCCGACAGGTCCATTGAGAGCGTGGTGATCGTGCCGTCCTCGCTGACGTCGACGTCGAACCCGTCGACCTTCGTGCCCAGGTAGACTCGGCGCTTGATCGAGCCGTCGCTGCGGGTTATCGCGTGATAGCACGCGACCGACGCCAGGTCGCCGGCCGGCTCGGTCGTCGTCCAGGGCGACGTCTGGCCGCTGTTGATCGTCTGGGCCGCCCACTGCAAGAGGAACTGCGAGAGAGGGCCCGCGTAAAGCTTGCAGACCAGACGGCCCTTGCACTCGATCTTGTCGGAGACGCGGAAAGCGTCGATCGCCACTCCGCCGCCGTAGGGTACGGCCACCATGACCGGCCGCGGCCGCATGGTAAACGTGTTGGCGCCGTCGAGCCGAATGTAAAAGGCGGATGGGGTCGAAGGCGGGGAGGTGTAATTATAGACCGTCGGCGTGGTGACCGGAGTCTTGTATGCCGACTCCTGAACCAGCATCAGAAACTCACGGGACATGGGCTCCTCGGCCAGGGCGTTGCCCTGGGCTGAGTTGTTATCGCCCTTTTAGGGCCTGGAAACAGAACAAAAAGCGACTGCAGAGAGAGCAGCTCGGCGGCGGTCGCCGCCAGGATGGCCGCGGAACTGAACCGAAAATTACGTGTTAAGTTGACTCTGGATCTCGATCTTGATCTGCCCCTGCCCGGCGAAGAACACGCCGTCGGGCCCGGGGTCGAAGGCGGGTTGAGAAAAAAGCACCAGGCCGCTACGGGCTCCGGCGTTCTGAAGGGTGAGGATGTTCGCCTGACGGGTGGACAGGAGGCTCGGATAGAAGCAACGGGTGAGCATCCACCAGAAGTTGGTGAGGTCGGAGACGTTCGTCCCCTTGATCAGGACTTCGCAATTGATCAGGAGGTCGCCGGCCATCGTGTCGGGCGTCTTGAACTCCTCGCCCGTGTTCATCGGCGTCCACCGCATGCAGGGCGCGTACTCGAACGTGAACTCCTTTGCGTCCTCCGGGTTGCCTTGCCAGGTGCGGAACGCGATCGGCTTGACGATGCGCTGGAACGTCGCGTTCTGGCGGACGATCGTCTCCATGGCGCGAAAGACCGCGTCCCGGGGCGATTGCGGGAGATCGAGTGCGTGAGCGCCCATCGGTCACCTAATGCGGAATGCGGAATGCGGAACGAAAGAGGGGAACAAATGCGGCCCGGCCATCGGTCTGCGTTGATTCCGCATTCCGAATTCGACTCACGCCCACAGCGTATTCGTGCTGCTGAAGTTGATCGGCACTTCGCCGAACCCGTCGCCGTTGACGTCGATCTCGACCGTGGTTGAGGCGAGTAGGGATTCGGCCTCGAACCGGAACCGGCTGGCCAGCGCGACGTACTGGCCACTCTTCGTAATCATCGACTCGCAGATCCGCGAGAGGGCGTAGTACGCGCAGACCTGCTTGACCCGGGGCGTGACGAGGAGCTGGTTCGCGGCGAGAGCCTGGAAGAGCCAGCGGTTCGTGAGCGAGGTCCGCCGGCCGCCGCCCGTGTACCAGGCGTCCAGGGCGAACCCATGATACCCCAGGAGCGACACGTTGCCGCCGCGGTAGTTTCGGAGCGTCATCTCATCCAGCCAATCCCGCGAGTCGGCAAGCTGATTGTCGAACCCGAAGTTGGAATCCGGGACCTGGAGATCGTCGATCCAAGGGGCGATCTTGCGGACATCGGTGATAGAGATATAGGTCGGCCTGGCCGTGAACGAGCTGCCGGGCGCGGCCAGGATCTCCAGCGACGTGCCCCGCGGCAGGAGCGCCGTCGTGCGCGTCGGACTGCCGGCCCGGGTCGCGTAAGCCTGGACGTAATACTGTCCGGGAGCGAGGGAGCTGCTGTCCGTGTTCTGGACCGTCACCTGGTACTGTGCGCTGTTCGCATTGATCCAACTCGCCGCAGGCGTCAAGAGCGGGGTCTCGTTCGAGCCTGCCCAGACGGTCGCCGTCAGCGTGTCCGTGGACAGGAAGATCCCGGTCGGGACCGTCCCGTCCGGGTTCTGGACCTGAAAGGGGAAGTCCCGGGCGGTCCCCTGCACGAGCTCGAGTGAGATGCCCATAGTGTCAATCCGCCGGAGTGAGGCCCTTGGTGATGATGACAGTCTGCTCCGGGTCGATACCCCAAGGATCGTCGTTCGCCGCGGCGATCAGGACAGAGGTGAACTCATAGGGCAGGTGGAGAGCGACGATTCCCCCCCCGCTGGCCGCGCTGGTCACGATGATCGAGCCCAGCGTGATCGCTCCGCTGCCGGTCGTGACGCCCGGGCCCGTCGCCAGCCCGGAGCCGGAGACAACCAGAGCCGCCAGGGCAATCGATCCGCTGGCCGCTGCAGTGAAGGCTGCCAAGCCAGACGGAACGATCGAGCCGAGGGTGATCGATCCTGAAGCTGCCGTGGCGAAGGATCCTGCGCCCGAGACTGTGAGCGAGGCTAGTGTGACCAGTCCCGACCCGGTGGAACTGTTGACCGGGGTGTAGCTCCCAGCACCCGAGACGGTCAGAGCAGCCAGGGCCACGGTGCCCGATCCTGTCGTCGTGAAGGCTGCCACGCCGGCCGGGGATAGTGCCCCGAGCATAATCGCACCCGAGCTGGAAGCGCCGAACGATCCGATGCCAGCCGGGATGATCGAGCCCAGCGTGACGGCACCGAGGGCCGTCGTGGTGATCGATCCCGCGCCTGCAACCGCGAGACTGCCGAACGTGACGGTGCCGGAGCCGCTCGAGATCGTCGGAGATCCAGCGCTTCCGGACCCGGCGACGACGATCGAGCCGAGGATGACAACCCCGCTGGCCGGAGCTGTAAAGCCGCCGGCTCCCGCCACAGTGATCGATCCGAACGTAATCGTGCCTGAACCCGGAGCCGTGAAGCCACCCGCGCCTGCTACAGTGAGACTCACCAGCGTGATCGCTCCGCTGCCGGTAATGGCAGCGGGATCGCCCATGTACGCCAGTCCGATGCAGCTATCGGTGTTGTTGGTGGGCGCGGCCACGTCCCCACCCGCGTAAAGCATCCAGAGTTGCGTGCCTCTGCCATCGCCTCGGTTCACGGGTCCGACGCAGCAACCGTCGAAGACCTGGATGCTTTCCCACGGGTTTGAGGCGTCGTATGTGAGCATGTTCTCGGCGTAGTTGAGGGCTGAATTCCAGTAGAACATGGAAGTCGAGCGGTAACCGGATGTCTGCGCTGTGTCGCAGGTGAGGAAGCGGGTGCCGTTGCTGTACCACGGTTGGGGCTCGCCAAAATTTACTGGGCTCCAGGAGGGGGCCGATAAGTTGGGATTGGCGCTGTTGTCCGTCCATGTGGTGCCATTCGAGCTGGTTGCGTTGACGACCTGGCGTGATGAGTTGAGTCCCCACAGCTCTAGATTGCCCGTGCTTGGATTGACTGTTAATGCTTGGTCATTCACGATCGTTGTGAGGATGGGGTTTCCGACTGTGGTCCAGGACGTCAGGTTCGTGGAATAGGCGAGGACGGTGCCTGTGACCGTCGGATAATTGGTGTAGGCCCACCAATATTTGCCGGCGAACCAAGCCAGTCCGGAGTTGCCGAGGACTTGGCCCGAACCGGTGCCCGAAGGTGATACTAACGAGCCTGACACATAAGTCCACGTTGCCAGGTCAGGCGCCGTGAAGAACGCGGAAGACCAATTGTCGTTGGCGATGTTCCAGATGGAAACGGTCATGACCCATCGGGTGCCGTCCCAGCAAGCAGCCGGGGCCGCTAACGCATCGGCTTGAAGTCCGCCGATGGTGCCGCCTCCTTGATTGTGGTTGGCGAGAACTGGGGTCGATTGGATGCGATTGAATGAGTAGGAGACAGGGATCGATTGGAGGAAGGCGACGCCGACGGATGCTATCAGTCCGGACGCGCTAAGTGATATCGTTGGGTTTATGGCGGTCGATGTGTTTAAATAGTATTGTGAGGCGATCCCCATGCCCTCTGCGCCTAAGTTGGGGACGTTATATGAGGGCGTCCCGCTGAACGTGTAGGTTCCCGCTGTGCCCCACGCTGAGGTGAAGAAAATGAGATCCGATGCTTGCGTGGTCAGATTGGCGGGCAGCGTGGCTACCGTTGCGCTGTACACCTGAGCTTGGTACTGGGATGAATCGACCGAGATCGTTCCGCCGCCGGTGAACGAGAACTCATCGATCGAGATTGACGGGTAGCCGCCCGAGGCCGAGGTTGCCGTGACTGTGAACGTTCCGGCGGCTCCGCCGATCGTGGCGACGAGGTAAAATATACATGCTTCGGCATTTGATCCCGTGGTGCCTGGTACTTGCGTGTAGTTGCCGCTGTTTTTGTTGTCCGCGACTGTGATCGACCCCGCGAGTGCGTTCGCGACTCCGACTACGATCAAATCACCGGCCGTGACGGCTCCTGAAAACGTCGCGGAAATGGTGGTGGCGGTACCGCCGCCGGTCGTGTTTTGCGCGCCGCCTTGCTGGACGTGAGACCAGCTCATTGGTGCACTTCCAAGGCGTGGATCTCAAACGCATTCTCACCGTCGTCCCAGAAGTCATCACCGCGATTCGTGGCATGGGCACAACGCTCCCGAATGAAAGCAATGGCACCCTCGCGCGTGGCGAATGCTCCCAGGATCGAGCCCGGGGCGTGATCTTCGAGCGATTCGACGACGTAGACAATCATTGAATCACTCTCCTAAAAAGTGTGCCGCGACTGCATACTCGATCGCCTGCCGGACGTGTTCCGCCGTGGTACCGTGCTTGGCCGCGAGAGCCTCGTAGCTGGGCGTCGTGGCCGCATCGAGTGCGATGGCCTCGACCGAGGCTGCCCCGTCCTCGGTGAAGACCTTGCTGCCGTGCCTGGGATGGCTGACCATCCAGGCCAGGAGGGGAAACGCGTCCAGCGGCGGGTCGGGGTGCTTGCCGCCGATGCACGAGGCCGTACCGACGCACTTCAGGGTGCCGAGATTGACTGCGGAATCTGACATGGGATAATACCTCGGGAGGAAGAGCATGGCAGCCGATGCCGGATTTACGACCGAGCAGATTCACCAGGATGCAGTCCGATGGGCGGCATCAGGTGACTGGCATCAGACTTATCGTCTCCAGCAGATGGTAGGTAAGGATCGAGCGAAGAAAATGATTGCTGAGCAGAGATCGCAAGGATGGGGCATCACGCATTTCCTTCCGTCCAGGTCAGGCTCGAAATCGTGATGGTCCCGCCGCTCGAAATCGTGCTCGAAAAGTTGATGTCGCCCGTGCCGACGCCGCAACTGCCCTGAATCTGGGTGTGGGTGCCGTCGTCGGTCGAACCGTCGATCACGCGGTAATAGCCTGGCGTGATCGACGCCGTGGCCGTCGCTGATAGAGGAGTACCGCTGAGCGTGAGCGTCCCGACCGAGACCGTGCCCATCGTGCTATTGAGCGGGATTCCGCCGGTGATAGCCGACGTGCCGGTGGGAGCCGCGGTCTTCGACGGCGCCGTGCCCGAATAGATCATCAGATGGCTGGAGGCGCCGCAACTGGTGGGAATCGCGCCCATCATCGTGGCCCGGGTTGTGTCTTTGAGATTGGTTGCCATGATGTCCCCGGACAGAAAGGACAGGGTGTTGCCCTGTGCAGGTATGTATTGCCCCTACGGGGCATGTGAGTAAGCGGAACGCCGGGAGTGGCACAGCCCTGAAAGAGCGATGACAGAATTGAAGACAGCGCCGGTTGGAGGTCCCGGCGCCGAGAGGGAAGATCAGGCGTAAGCCTTGAGGAGGTTGGCGAGATACAGGCTGCCCGTGTACTCGACTTCGACGGTATCGACCGCGTTCGCCGTGGTACTGAGCGTCTTCGAGCCACCCGAGAAGATTGCCTGGGAGAACGTGCCGGTGTTCGAGCCCGTACCGTTCTGCGTGAGGATGAGCTTGATACGCTGGCCGATCGTCGCGTTGATGAACGTGAACGTCGTGTTCGTGGTCATCGTGATCGGGAAGTAAGTCCCCGTCGACCAGTCGATGGTCAGGTTGGTTGCGTCGGTCAGGCTGCTATTCACTGCCCCCACGCCGCCGGGCTTGGCTGCCCAGGCGTTGCCAACGCCGACGGGTACAAAGCCCTGCGTGTAGCGTAGCCGTTCACCGGTGTAGTAGCAGTTGCTTTGCCGAAGCCTTCGCGCGCGAGTACGGACACCAGTGGACGACCATTGGTGTTTCAGGCTACGGTTCCTGGCTTGTCTCCACTTCGCGCA
>Ga0074045_10005108_pt1 | contig 11507 bp, 11 predicted proteins | sample BogForMeECP23OM2_FD_94442 | JGI IMG/M metagenome (GOLD analysis project Ga0074045, IMG submission 94442) | Bog forest soil microbial communities from Calvert Island, British Columbia, Canada - Bog Forest MetaG ECP23OM2 | ecosystem: Environmental > Terrestrial > Soil > Wetlands ...
CTCTCCAGATCCGGCCCCTCCATTTGCGTGGCTTTGCCCTCGCGGGGCTGCGATCCTTTCGCATTGTTTCTCTTGGCGTCCATAAAGCAGTACGCTGCAGATCGAACAAAGTTACACAGATTTTAGGGATGAGGGAAATACGAGGCTGGACGACTACGGATCCAATAGCCGCTATTTATCTTTTTGGGCGCAGCCAGCAACCGGCCCAACAGCAATCACCAACTGTTTCTTTGGTGTCGGGCCGGCCGCCGCAGCGCGATGGCTGGTTTACTTCAACGACGCCATATCAATCACGAAGCGATACTTCACATCACTGCGCAGCATGCGCTCGTAGGCTTCGTTGATCTGCTGAATCGGGATGATCTCGATGTCGGAGGTGATGCCGTGTTTGCCGCAGAAATCCAGCATCTCCTGCGTCTCCGCAAGGCCGCCGATCATCGAGCCGGAGAGCTCACGCCGCTGAGGAATGATGCTGAATGCCGACACCGGCAGCGGCTTTTCCGGCGCGCCCACCAGTACCAGCGTTCCATCGCGCTTCAGCAGGTTGAGATAGGCGTTGATGTCGTGCTCGGCCGAAACGGTATCGAGAATGAAGTCGAAGCTGTTGACGTGCTTCGCCATCTGCGCCGGGTCTTTCGACAGAACGACTTCATGCGCGCCCAGGCGTTTGGCGTCTTCGGCTTTGCTCATGGAAGTGGTGAAGAGCGCGACGTGTGCTCCGAATGCGTTGGCGAATTTCAGTCCCATGTGGCCCAGGCCGCCGAGACCGACGACGCCGACCTTTTGGCCTTTCTGCACATTCCAGTGCCGCATGGGTGAATAAGTTGTGATGCCGGCGCACAGCAGCGGCGCCGTGGCGGCAAGATCGAGGTTCGCCGGAGGACGCAGCACAAATGCTTCGTCAACCACGATGGTCTTGGAGTATCCGCCGTAGGTCATGCCGCCAAGATGCTTGTCTTCGCTGTTGTAGGTGAAGGTAGCGGGGCCCTCACAGTACTGCTCCAGTCCGGCCTTGCAGGCCGCGCACGTGCCGTCGGAATCGACCATGCAACCGACGGCGGCGAGGTCGCCTTCCTTGAACTTGCGCACCAGCGCGCCGACCTTGGTCACGCGGCCGGCAATCTCATGGCCGGGGACGACAGGGTAGGTTGTGTTTGTCCATTCGTTGCGAATGGTATGAAGGTCGGAGTGGCAGACGCCACAGTAGAGAATTTCGATCTGCACATCTTTCGGACCGGGATTGCGGCGTTCGAAGGAAAATGGCTGAAGGGGTGAAGTGGATGAATGGGCTGCGTAACCGGAAGTCTTTATGCGTCCTTGTTTCTCTACCGGCCGCTCGGGAGTGAGAACATCAACTGTATTTGCCATAAATAAGCTCCTCTGATGGGACGAATTTTCGTCCGCTGAAGAATGCAGCACAATTGCGTGCGCGGGTGGGGAAAGTCAACGATCAAGTCACAACGATTAGATTCCCGGTAGCTCTCTCGGTCGCATCCTCGAGGTGAATTTCCGGCGACTAAATTCTGATACTTTGCCGGAATTGCCTGCATCCGCCGGTTGTGGTTCGTTTTCGCCACCTGAGGTAAGATTCGTGCATGGCTAAGTCGTCGCCCCAATTCGAAGTTCCCTGTCCCTGCTGCGGTGCATTGCTGAAGATCGATGCCGAAACCAAGGCCGTGATCGCGCACACTGCCAAGGCCGTTCCCAAAACCTTCGAGGACCTGGAATCGGCGGCGCGCGCCATGAAGGACCAGGACAGCCGCAAGGAGTCCATCTTCCGGCAGTCGGTGGAGGCGCAGAAGCACTCCGGCGATCTGCTGGAGAAGAAATTCCAGGAAGCGCTCAAGCGCGCCAAGGAAACGCCCGACACCGGGAAGCCTCTGCGCGACTTCGATCTGGACTAGTTGCTTTCACCACCATTTCTGCCGGATTTTGCGCGTCCCGTCTGCCGTCATTTAGATTGGTCGTGATGACGACCACTGGCGAACGATTTGAGCGCGCCGTGTCAATCATGGCTCGGCTGCGCGGCCCCGGCGGGTGTCCCTGGGACCGCGAACAGACCTTCGACACCATCAAGCCCTACACTCTGGAAGAAACCTACGAGGTGCTGGAGGCCATCGACGCCCGCGACTGGGACGAACTTCCGGGCGAGCTCGGCGACCTCCTGCTGCAAGTGCTCTTCTATTCGCAAATGGCGGCGGAAGAGAAATACTTCTCGATTGACGACGTGCTTGACCGGCTGTCGAACAAGCTGGTGGATCGGCATCCCCACGTCTTTGGCGATGTAAAGGCCGATACTCCCGCGGACGTGCTGCGCAATTGGCACGCACTGAAAGCGGAGGAAAAGAAGAAGCGAGAGGGTGAAGGGGCGAACACAGGGCAGAAAGCTCATCCCGAGTCGGTCCTGGCTGGCGTCTCTTCGGCGATGCCGTCGCTGATGGAAGCCTACAAGATCAGTTCGCGCGTGGCGAACGTTGGTTTCGATTGGCCGAATATCGAGGGCCTTTTCGACAAGCTGAGCGAGGAGACCGAGGAGCTGCGAAGAAACTTGGAAGAGTATCCCGAGCCCGGACCTCAGCCCCAATCGGCCGCAGGAGTGGCTGGAGCGCGTGGGACGAAGATCTCGGAGGAGCTGCGCGTACGGCTCGAAGACGAGGTCGGCGACCTGCTCTTCGTCTTGGTGAACATCGCGCGCTATCTCTCGCTCGATCCCGAGTCGGCTCTGCGCAAAACGAACCGCAAGTTTCGCCGCCGCTTCGAATATCTGGAAGCCAGGCTACGTCAGCACGGACGCAAGCCGGCGGACGCATCGCTCGACGAGATGGAGTCGCTGTGGCAGGAATCGAAGAAGCAGGAAAAGCCGTGACCGCAGACACCATCGCGCTGCGCAATTGCACCGAGTTGGAAGAATTCCGCGCCTGCCTCGCGCTGCAAAAGGAAGTGTGGAGTTTTGCGGACAACGAACTGGTACCGGTCCGCATTTTCTCGCTGGCGCCGAAGATTGGCGGGCAGGTCATCGGCGCATGGAAAGGCGAAACGCTGGTGGGGTTTGCCTTCTCGATTCCCGGCACCCGTTGCGGGCATCCCTACCTGCACTCGCACATGCTGGCGGTGAAGGACGGCTACCGAAACACCGGCCTCGGCAGACGAATCAAGCTGTTCCAGCGAGAAGACGCCATCGCGCAAGGTTACGAGTTGCTGGAATGGACCTTCGATCCGCTGGAGATCAAGAACTCCTACCTCAATCTCGAACGTCTCGGAGCCATCGCGCGCCGCTACAACATCAATCAGTACGGCATTACGTCATCGCCGTTGCAGGGATTTCTTCCCACCGATCGCCTGGTCGCGGAGTGGTGGCTGACCTCGAGGCGCGTCGAAACGCTGCTTTCAACGGGCAAGCATCCGCCGTTTGTGCAGGAGGAGCGAGTCGAGGTGCCCGCCGACATCTACGCGTGGAAGGCGCAGCCCGAAACGCGTCAGAAGGCCGCAGATTTGCAGCTTCGCAATCGCGAGCAATTTCTTGCAGCCTTCTTGCGCGGACTGGCGTGCATGGGATATGAGCGCGACGCAAGCGGCAATGGCGCGTTTCTGCTGGGAAGGTGGGACGAAGACTGGTCGTACGCGGGCAAATGATCGATCCATGAGAATTGAAGCCATCACCCTGCGCGAACTGAAGATTCCTCTCGTGCATTTCTTCGAGACCAGCTTCGGGCGCACCTACACCCGCCGCATTCTCCTGGTCACTGTGCACTCCGACGGGCTGGAGGGCTGGGGCGAGTGCGCCGCCGGCGAGGACCCGTTCTATAGCGAGGAATACATCGACGGCGCATGGGACGTGACGGAGCGCTATCTGGGTCCCACGGTGTTGGGCAAGACGCTGCAATCGGGACGCGAAGTTCCGGCGCTGCTGGCGCGAGTGCGGGAGCATCGCATGGCCAAGGCGGCGCTGGAAAACGCCTCTTGGGACGCCGAGTCGCAGGAGAAGGGAATTCCGCTGTGGAAGCTGCTTGGCGGCACGCAGCGGGAGATTGCCTGCGGTGTCAGCATCGGCATTCAGGACTCGCACGAGCAATTGTTGCAGAAGATTGAAACCGAACTAGCCGCCGGATACCAGCGCATCAAGGTGAAAGTGAAGCCCGGCTGGGACGTAGAGGTGCTGGAGAAAATCCGTGCACGCTGGCCCGACATCCTGTTGAGTTGCGACGCCAACTCGGCCTACACGCTGGCTGACACCGAACACCTCAAGAGCTTCGACCGATTCAAGCTGCTGATGATCGAGCAGCCGTTGTGGAGCGATGACTTCTACTTCCACGCGCGGCTGCAAAAGCAGTTGCAGACCGCGCTCTGCCTCGACGAAGCCATCCGCAGCGCACGCGATGCCGAGGCCGCTCTGGAACTGGGTGCGTGCGGCATCGTCAACATCAAGGTCGGGCGCGTTGGCGGCTTCTCCGAGGCCATCGCCGTCCACGATGTCGCGCAGCGATTTGGCGTCCCGGTCTGGTGCGGAGGCATGCTGGAGTCGGGCGTGGGCCGCTCCCACAATGTGGCACTCTCGACTCTGCCCAACTTCAAGCTGCCGGGCGACGTCTCGGCGTCAAAGCGCTACTGGAAGGAAGACATCATCGAGCCGGAGGTCGAAGTCTCGCCGCAGGGCACAATCAAGGCGAACGGCAAACCAGGACGCGGTTACGAGTTGCGCAAAGACTTGATTGAGAAGCTGACGGTAAGGAAGGAAGTTCTGAAGAAGTAGACTCTCAGTTTGGCGCCGGCGTGGCGAAAACCTTTTTCAGTTTTACCGGCGTCAATAAATCCATGAGGGAATCCGTGCCGAACTTCGGCTTCAAGTCATAGATAGAAAACTCCCGCCAGCGAAAGGGGTGGAGCTGGTAGATGTAAACGTAGTCATCATCATCCCACTTTCCGCTACTCTCAGCCTCTTCACGGTCGACAAAGCCTTCCGGTTCAAACGTGACCTGAAACGCTAATGAATTGGTTTCATCGTCCACCAGGATCCGATCTCCGATCGAACTGGTAAACCGGTCAGGTCGGCAAGCCCAATTGTTCACCCTGCATCGGTCCTGGTTGATCACCTTCTCTAGCCGGGCGCTGAAATCCTCGCGGAACGGGTCGTGTGTTTGCGGATACAGTTGCTTCGATTCGCGAGTCTCCGGGTTGTACAGCCATAGAGTTTCGGGATGCACGTCCGCGAAGTGCACCATACTCCCTTGGTAAAGCATCAGCCCCGATCCGAAAAACGCCGCCGGCCAGCCGTCGAGGGTTTGGTGCACCGTCAGGTCTTGGTTCAGGATGAGAATGCACCCGGCGGAAGGACCACCATGCAGCTTCAAGTAATACTTGTTGGCATTCCGCCGTACATCCAAGACCGATCCGAAGAAACTGATTGGGCCCGCCTTCGTCTGCACTTCGACGTCATTCAGTCCCACCTGCTGCCACTGTCCAGAGACTTTGCTGTAGCGATTGATGAATAACGGGGGGCGCAGGATCTCGTCCTTGGGACTCGCAAGGTAGTAGGCAATCACGAACTCCTGGTCGTCGTTCAGGGTTGCATAACTTGTGATTAGCGCATCAAGGTTGGGAATCGATGTTGGAGAAAACGAAATTGCGTTGTGCTTCAGAACGTCAGCGAGGAACTCATATTGTTGTCCGGCGGCGCTGGCGAAGCAGAACACCAGCACCAGGGAACAACCAACTATGTCTCGCCAACGCACGGCCACACCTGTGCGCACTTTAGCACACTTGGCTACTGCTGACCCGGCTTGCACTTACCTGTGGTTGTTGTCGGCTTCCTTGGTTGCACTGCCGTTCTGGGCCACCGTCTCGTCGCTCTTGTGCAGCAGATCGAGCGCCTGAACGACGGTGAGGTTTGAGGGCACGGGGCGGAAATCGGTTGCGGTTTCCGTGGACCAGATGGTCAGCGGCTTGACCATAAGGACCTTGCCGTTGAACTGGAGGGTTTGGCGCACCGTCTCCCACTTGCCGCTGCCCACATCGCGTTGCTCGATGAGGAACTTTCCGCCTTTGTAAAGCCTGCCCAGGATGCCCCAGCCAAAGTCCACGTCTTTGAACAAAGTTCCGTCGATTTTGGCAATCCGCATGGCTGTCCGATCGATGAACAGGTCTCCCTGCATGCCCACGTAGACGCGGGTTTCATGATTGGGCGGGCTGAAATTCGGATTCGGCTTGAAGGTGAGGTGTACCAGATCGTCGCCATTCGGGGCCCGCTCCGTTCCAGCGTAGGTGTAGAGGAAAGCGTCCGGCAGGCTCGTCAACATGAGCGCATCCCGCTGGTCATCCTCCCTGGTCGACTCCTGTTGCTTGCGCCGGGCCTCGGGGTCGTTGGCGAACTTGGCCAGCTTTTGATTGTCTTTGGCGCGCTGTTCGGGCGTCAGGGGTTGGTCATTGATCGCAATCGTAATTCCCAAGCCACCCTGAGGAGTCTCGAGCTCTTCTCGGGTAACGGAATGATTCTTGGATTCGACCCGATTCCGGTACATGAAGTACTGGTGGATGTCGTTCGCCTTGATCTCATTCTTCGCCGCGTGGCGCACCAGTTCCTGCGGATCCATGTCGGGCTTCTGCTGCGCCACGCCCAGAATGCCCGCCACCAGGAGCACCACCGCTCCCGCTATTGCTCGGCGAATACCTTTTCCCGCTAAGTACATGAATCTACCTTAGTCCGTCAGTTCATTAGACGAAATGCTGAATCCTGAGGTTGCTTTTTCGAGATGTAGCTTGCGCTCTTGCTGCCAATCTTCGGCACCTTGCATCGATCCTGAACAGAGAAATTCCTGTACGTTTGTGTTACCAAAGACAAGGCATCAAGATCTACTTAAATCCTAGCACTCTGATACTCGAAGCACATTACCCGATATGCGACGCAGAGTAATCGCCGAATGGCTCGATGACGATCTCGGCACGGGCGCAGAGATCGCTGCGTCGCTAGCCGACTTGCGGCACATCAATGATTGGTTCGGCGGGACGCGCACCACCATCGCGTTGTTGCGGCGAGTAGCCGGTGCAAGCGGCTGCCGGCAGTTGTCGGTGCTGGAGGTTGGCGCTGGGACCGCTGGCGTGCCACAGGCGGCGCAAAGAGCGCTCGCGCGGCAGGACATCGAAGTGCACCTCACGTTAATCGATCGTATTTGGTCGCATCTGCCGGCCGACAGCACAGCTTCGGTCGCGGGTGACGCGCTGCATCTGCCGTTACGGGATGGCTCATTCGATGTCGTGAGCTGTTCACTCTTCGCTCATCATTTTGAGCCGGACGCCCTCCAGCATTTCGCATGCGAGGCGTTGCGCGTTTGCCGTCGCGCAGTGCTCATCAACGATCTTATACGCAGCCGGATGCATCTGGCATTGGTCTATCTCGGGCTGCCGCTCTTCCGCAGCCGCATAACATGGCATGATGCGCCGGCGTCGGTGCGACGGGCTTATACCTTGGACGAGATGCGCGAACTGCTCTCCCCCCTTCCTGCGCAACGAATCGAAATTTCGAGGCACTATCTTTATCGAATGGGCGTGCTGGTATGGAAATGAGAAAAGCAGCACTCAGCATTCAGCAATTAGCATTTAGTTCTAGTGTGCAGCAAAGCAAATCGAATTGCGCGTCTGTCAGTTGCTAAGTGCTAACGGCTAAATGCTAAATTCTATGCACCAATTCGACCTCGCGATCGTGGGCGGCGGGCCAGCGGGAGCCGCGGCGGCGATTACTGCCGCACGCATGGGAGCGAAGGCCGTGTTATTTGAGGCGCGAGACTTTCCGCGGCACAGGGTCTGCGGCGAGTTCGTTTCGGCGGAGTCGCTGGATCTTCTCTTCGGGCTGCTCCGGGACGCGCCTGAGGCGGCAGCGCTATTCGCCAAGGCGCCGGTTGTCAACCGCACGTGTTTGCTGTTCGGTGGGCGAGTAATCGAAGCAGCAGTCTCACCGGCTGCGCTCAGCATCTCCCGCTACGATCTCGACGCTCTCTTGTGGGACGCTGCCCAGAGTGCCGGTGTCGAAGCTCATTCCAACTGCGAGGCAATCGCAAGCGATGGCGACGGACCGTTTGCTCTTCAGACCTGTGCCGGAAGCTACACGTCGAGAGCCTTGATCGTCGCGGCCGGCCGGTGGTCGCAGTTCACTTCTGACCGGACACTTCCGCCGGGCCCGAAATGGATCGGTCTGAAAGCGCACTATCGCGAGCCGAATGCGAAGCTTTCCAGCGATTTGTATTTCTTCGAGAACGGCTATTGTGGCGTGCAGCCAGTGGCAGCCGATGTCGTGAATGCCTGTGCGATGGTGCGGTCGGACCGCGCGTCGTCGTTGGAGCAGGTGTTTGCGCTGCATCCAAGGTTGGCCGGGCGGGCCGCTGGTTGGCATCCGCTGATGCAGCCGGTGAGCACCGCGCCGTTGGTCTATCGTAAGCCACAGCCGGTTCGCGATAGCATGATGTTCGTTGGCGACGCCGCTGCGTTTATCGATCCCTTCGCCGGAGACGGTATCTCCATAGCCTTGCGCAGCGGGCGGGTGGCCGCAGAATGCTTGCGTGAGTTCCTGTCGGGCAGAAGTTCGCTCGCGGACGCAGTCGCCGCTTACCAGCGAGAGTACAACAGGCAATTCGCTCCGCTGATCTCGGCCGCGTCACGAGTACGTTCTCTCTTTTCGCTGCCAGCGATTGCCAAGCCGGCCGTCTTCGAATTACTGCGGTTGCCGGGATTTATACCGTACATGATTCGGAAGACGAGAAGAAGCAGCTAGCAATTAGCGACTTGCAGCTAGCAACTAGAACAACGTGCGGACTCGATTCGCACGGCGAAGCGAATCGTCGCAAAGTGCCAATCGCTAACTGCTAGTTGCTAATTGCCAGTTGCTCAGCGAATCACCAGCACTTCCCGAATGTTGTCACGCCCCAGGAAAAACTTCATGGACGAATAATCGCGCAAGAGATTCTCAATGTGCCGGTTGTTGAAGATGCGTTGCAGTTTGTAGGCGCGGGCGGGTTGCAGTTCCAGCGTGTCTTTCGAGGCAATGTTGTAGCGGTAAAACGGAGCTTGGGGACCGGCGTCCTTGGTGTGGAAGAACGCCAGCATAATGCCGCCGGGCTTCATGGCCACCTGGATGCGCTCGATTAGCGGCTTCACCAGCGGCTCGGGCAGGAAGTCGGCCAGGTCCCAGAACATGACCGCGTCGAACTCTTCCCGCTCGAAATCCAGGTTCTCGTCGAAGTAACGATGAACGTCAACCGTGGTACCGCCATCCCCATTCGGAATGAGCAGCGCCTTGTCGGTCGCGCCGCGCAGCACGTCTTCCTGATGGAACTTGTGCCCCAGACCGGTCATGAACGTAATGTTGGCCGGCGACGTAGAGCCCAGGTCGAGGATTTTCAGTCCTTCCTCGCGCGAGATCGCACGGATGAACTCGTTGAACCCGGTGGAGCGGCGGCTGATCTTCTCGCCGGGGACGTATTCGCCCTCCGTCCCACGCCGGCCAGAACCACCGAATATTTTGCTGAAGATACTAGGGGCCACTGCGCACCATTGTATGAGCAGCGCGGCACAATCATCAATGTTTGCTTAAACCGGAGGAAGAAGGCCTGCGGTGCGCGTCACGCGAAGGGGACGCGCACCGTGAGCAATTCCTGTCGCTTAGAACTTCTTCGGCTCCAGCAGCGAGCCTTGCGACGAAACGCTGGGCGCTGGAACGGCTGCGGTTGCGGTCGTCTGCGGCCTGGGCTCCATTTTGGGCGCAGGCTCAGGCTTCTGGATATCAATCGTACCCTTGAAGAAAGCGCCGTCCTCAATGGAAATCCTCGCGGTCGTGATGTCCCCCGACAACGAGGCGCTCTTGCGCAATTCCACCCGCTCGCTGGCGTGTATGTCGCCGTCCACGCGTCCGTGCACAATCACGTTGCGGGCCTCGATATTGGCGCGCACGCGCCCATTGGGACCGATGGTGAGGCTCTGACCGCGCAGCGCGATCGAGCCTTCGACCTCGCCGTCCACAACCAGGTCCTCACTGCCCGAAAGTTCGCCCTTCACCACGACTGACTTGCCGATGGTGGCGATCTCGCTGCTGCGAGCGCTCTCGCGCACGGGCTCGGCGGGACGCAATGGCGCAGCCGCAGTCGGGTTGGTTGGGGAGCCAGTTGTGCTTGGCACGCTAGTTGGCGTCATGATTTCGTCTTCCCTTCGCGATGACTTCCACATGATAGTAAGCTCCGTCACGCGGTCGCAGCGCCGGCCAGCGGGCGTCCGCGGCGCGCGTCCTTGGGCGCGCCTAAACCGCTGGAAAGAGGATACTCAACTGCCCGCGCAGCCGCAAACGGTTTTCGGCGCAAGATATGAAAATTACGATTACCTTCGGGCGACTCCCTCCGGGGCGTAGCTGCTGCACTCAGTGAAATATCCATTTACTTGCCGAGTACGAGATCAATCCCAGTGAAGAGCAATTCCAATTTTGCTCGTGGCAATCGCCCAACACGCTCCATCAGCAAACTCCTATCAATACTGATGATTTGGGAGACGTTGGCCACCGAGTTCCGCGGTAGGCCGGTAAGGCGTTCGGAAAGATGTACGTTGCCAGGAGCAAAGGCCCATTTAAGGTTGCTGGTCAACGGGACACAGATCACAGTCGCAATTCCGCTGCGATTTAGATCATCCGACTGGACAATCACAACTGGCCTGCGGAAACCCGGGCCCGAACCTTGTGGTAGAGGCAGGTCCGCCGCCCGCCAAAATCTCACCTTGTGAAATTACCATTCCGATCGCTCAAGAATGCGTCGAGCGGCTTCTGCTATGAATGGGTCCCTTGTGTCGCCAATTTCAGCGCAGGCCCTATTCATCGCGTTTGTGATCTCGTCCGGTGAGTGGCGGGCCAAATATTCTCTGAGCGCATCACTGAAGATGCGGCTGCGGGACCGCTTGGTTCGGCGGGCAAGGCGTTCAGCCCGCGCAAACACGTCATCGGGAATGGACACCGCCGTTTTCATACCAAGAGCATAACCATGGAATCACCGCCCGGCAACCAATAACCCTCCAACAAATGGCAGGAAAGCTTTGTTTCGTTCGCTGACACCCGAAGTCCAACGTCGTGTTTGTTTATCACAGACCCCCAACTTTGCCTCCCGTATAATTGCAGGTTTCGTACACCTCCCGCCGCAGCCCGCCGAGGCGGGCAAATCCACCGGCGAGAGACTCAGGACTCATACGATGACGCAGATTGAGTTGATTCTAGCCCGCGAAATATTGGATTCACGCGGAAACCCGACCGTGGAGGCCGAAGTCATCCTGGAAAGCGGAGCGCGTGGCCGCGCCGCTGTGCCCAGCGGTGCTTCAACCGGCGAGCACGAGGCGCTGGAGCTGCGTGACGGCGACAAGGGCCGCTACGCTGGCAAAGGCGTTCTCAAGGCGGTGCAGAACATTAACGAGGTGATCGCGCCCGAACTCGAAGGCATGGATGCCAGCGAGCAGCGCGAACTCGACAATGCGATGATCGCGCTCGATGGTAC
>Ga0074045_10005110_pt1 | contig 11506 bp, 10 predicted proteins | sample BogForMeECP23OM2_FD_94442 | JGI IMG/M metagenome (GOLD analysis project Ga0074045, IMG submission 94442) | Bog forest soil microbial communities from Calvert Island, British Columbia, Canada - Bog Forest MetaG ECP23OM2 | ecosystem: Environmental > Terrestrial > Soil > Wetlands ...
GAAAAGTAAATCCAGCGCCTTCCGATGGCATCTAAGTCGGTGGGGCACGCTTTTGTGTCTGCCCCGTTACAGAGGAGTATTCAGTGAATTCGACGGTCAAAACGGTCGTGTTCTGGCTGGTGATTGCGTTGGCTGGCGTCCTGCTCTGGCAGGTTGTCAAGGGAGCCAACTCCGGCGCCAAAGAACGCGAAATCAATTACTCGGAGTTTATGTCGCAAGTCGACCAGAACAACGTTAGCGAAGTGACGGTCCTGGGTACCGACGTTCACGGCAAGTTTAAGAGCGACAAGGCCACGTTCCACGTCATCGTTCCGCCCAACTATTCCGAGATGTACAAGCCCATGCGCGACCACGGCGTGAACATCACCGTGAAAGACGCCGCGGGTGGCAGTTACACCTGGCTCATTAACTTGTTGCCTTTCGCCCTTTTGGCCGCGCTCTGGTTCATCATGATCCGCCAGATGCAGACCGGCGGAAATAAGGCGCTCTCGTTCGGCAAGAGCCGTGCCCGCCTGCTCTCCATGCAGCAGAAAAAGGTGACCTTCAAAGACGTCGCCGGCGTGGATGAAGCCAAGGAAGAGCTCAAGGAAATCATCGAGTTTCTGCGCGAAGCGCAGAAGTTCCAGAAGCTCGGCGGACGCATTCCCAAGGGTGTGTTGCTCGTCGGGCCTCCGGGAACTGGCAAGACCTTGCTGGCCCGTGCCGTTGCCGGCGAAGCGAACGTGCCGTTCTTCAGCATCTCCGGCTCGGACTTCGTTGAGATGTTTGTAGGCGTGGGCGCAAGCCGCGTTCGCGACCTGTTCGAGCAGGGCAAGAAGAACGCTCCCTGCATTATCTTCATCGACGAAATCGATGCCGTGGGCCGTCATCGGGGCGCAGGCCTGGGCGGCGGACACGATGAGCGCGAGCAGACCCTGAACCAGTTGCTGGTCGAAATGGACGGCTTCGAGTCCAACGATGGCGTGATCCTGATCGCCGCCACCAACCGTCCTGACGTGCTTGACCCTGCGCTGCTGCGCCCTGGACGCTTCGACCGCCGCGTGGTGGTCACCCTGGCGGATGTTCGCGGGCGCGAGGAAATCCTGCGCGTGCATATCCGCAAGATTCCCATCAGCGACGATGTTGACCTCACGGTGCTGGCCCGCGGAACACCGGGCTTCTCTGGCGCCGACTTGGCCAACATGGTGAACGAAGCTGCTCTCTGTGCCGCGCGTCAGAACCGCAAGACGGTGCTGATGTACGACTTCGAGATGGCCAAGGACAAAGTCCTGATGGGCGCTGAGCGCAAGTCGATGCTGCTCTCCGACAACGAGAAGCGGATCACGGCCTACCACGAGGGCGGACACGCCTTGGTGGCGGCACTGCGCGAGCATTCCGACCCGCTGCACAAGGTCACGATCATCCCTCGTGGCATGGCGCTGGGCCTGACCATGCAGTTGCCCATCGACGACAAGCACACCTACACCCGCGAATACCTCGAAACCCGCCTGGCCATCCTGATGGGCGGACGCGTCGCCGAGGAGCTGTTCCTCAAGAGCATGACCACTGGCGCCGGCAACGACATCGAACGGGCCTCCGATCTGGCCCGCAAGATGGTCTGTGAGTTCGGCATGTCGACGATGGGCCCGATCACCTTCGGCAAGAAGGAAGAGCAGATCTTCCTTGGCCGCGAGATCAGCCAGCATCGCGACTTCAGCGAGGAAACGGCGCGGGCCATCGACGCCGAAGTTCGCCGCTTCGTGGACGAGGGCTACCAGTCAGCGACCAGCATCCTGTCGTCGCATCGCGACGCACTGGAGCGGATCGCCCAGGCGTTGCTGGAACGCGAAGTACTCGATGCCGGCGAGGTCATGATGCTCATCGAAGGCAGGGAGCTTCCGGCGCGTGTGAACCCCAACGCTCCCGGCCCGAAGGACAAGGACGAAGTCCAGCAGGTGCTGAAACCGGCTCCCGGCCAGCCCGGCCCGGCTGCGGGAGAGCGTCCAGCACAGGCGTAATTCAGTTGTCAGTGATCAGTTGCCAGTTGTCAGCAAGAGGATGGGCGGCCGAAAGGCCGCCCTGTTTATTGCTGCTTCTTCCGTTATTGCTGCCCTGAGAGAAGTCGAACGGTTCGGTTGGGAAGTGGTTCGATGACAGGCTTCTCGCCCGACCTCACCGCGCTTCCTGCCTGATTCGGTGCGATTTCCCGATGACGGGGCTTTTTTGTGGCGACCCTTCCGGTTCAGTCGTGATACCTTCTCATCAAAACCGCCAAAGTCTGGAGAGGTGCGCGCACCGATGGCAAAAAATCGCGGTCTATTTTTTCTTTTGCTGTCCGTCGTAGCTTGTTTGGGTCAAATTGCGCTCTGTGCCCAGGAGATCGACCTGCCCGACGTGATCTGGAAAGATCCCAATGGCAAGGAGTTTCACGTCAGAGACAAGGTGGTCTTGCACTTCCAGTCTACGGTTGACGACAATAAGTTACGCGCGCGAGTCTTCCGTGGGTCGAAACAGGAGTTAATTGCCGATAGGAGGAACGCTCAGGGCAAGTACTGTGTCATCTACGCCTCCACCGTGCACACGCTATCGGGCAGATCACCGGACGGGGTCGGCGTTGACTGGTATCCGGACATGGGGTCGTTGGAAAGAAGAAGCGATGGCGGGAACGACGATCAAGTCTATACGATCGTACTCGAGAAAAACACGAACGACGAGATAAAGGTGAGATAAAGGCGTTTCGCCTCGACCCCAATGATGTCGCGAAGTACTTCGACCGCGGATTACAGATCAACGTCAAAGCCGATGGGTATCAAACCGCGGGCTCGTGGCCCGTGCAGGTGGTGCAAAAGGTGGAGGTCGGCGCGATGAAGGTGGCGGACGTATTGAAGGCGATTATTCCCGGCTCTGAAGCAACGATTAGCCTTGCTGCGAACAAGCCAACCAATGCTGGCACAACCGATTGCATTCGCATCCACACACTTGTAGCATCGGACTCGCCTAACTCGGATTCAGGGCAGCTCACAGCGCAACTGGAACCCGAACCATGTCTTATGGTCGGTCAGCCAACTACCTTCCACATGCATGCCTACGGGGCTCATGCGGACAGGGTGGATACTTCGGTAGCCGGAAATCCGGGACTTCTTCAGAGCACCGCGATCAGCGGGCTTTGCTTGTCCACCACTTCGCCGATCTCGACTGCATTCACTCCAGCATCAACCAACTGCGATATCAGTCGTGAACCATCCTTCGCCGCCACTGAGATCAGCAATCCCCCCGCCGTCTGCGGATCATAGAGCAGCGTGCGCATATCTACCGGCACACCGTCCGCGTATTCGGCGCAGCCTTCGGCGAAGCCACGATTTGCCTTTAGCCCGCCGGGAATGTCGCCGCGCTTAACGCACTCCAGCGCGCCATCCAGCAGCGGAACCTTCGACGCGAAGAGCCGCACGCTGACGCCCGATCCTCGCGCCACCTCGCGCACATGCCCGATCAGCCCGAACCCGGTCACGTCGGTCATGGCATCTATGGCGAAGCCCTCTGCAATCACGACTTCCGCCGCCGTCTTGTTCAGTGTAGTCATCGCATGAACTGCGCCTCGCACCCATGCAGGCTCGGCGTGCCCGCGCTTGATGGCCGTCGAAATCACTCCCGTCCCGATCGCCTTGGTGAAGATCAGCCGATCGCCGGGCTTGGCGCCGCTGTTGGTCAGCACGCGTCCTGGATGCACAGTTCCTGTGACCGAGTAGCCTAGCTTGATCTCGTCGTCCTTGATGCTGTGCCCGCCGATGACGGTGCAGCCGGCCTCGACCATCTTCGACAGCCCGCCCGCCAGCATCTGCTCCAGAATTGAGATGTCGCCATTCTCGGGGAAGCACACCAGGGTCATCGCGCTGATCGGACGCCCACCCATGGCGTACACATCGCTGAGCGAATTGGTCGCGGCGATCTGCCCGAAAATGTACGGGTCGTCCACGATCGGCGTGAAGAAATCGACCGTCTGAACGAGCGCCAGCTCAGGCGTGAGTTGATACACGCCTGCGTCGTCGGCCGTATCGAAGCCGACCAGAACGTTGGGATCGTGTTGCCGGGCTAATTTCCCAAGCACCGAGTCCAGCACCGCCGGACTTAGCTTGCTGGCTCAACCTGCGGCTTTCACCATCTCCGTCAAACGAGGTTTGGCATTGTCAGGCACAGGTCGATTGTAGCAACGGACAATCCAGAACCCTGACCCACGGATTTGCACGGATCAGAGGAACCGAACCGCGGATCACGCAGATCAGAAATTAGAAATAAGGAAATCCTCGTCGATCCGTGAGGATCCGTGGTTGATCCGCTTTCATTTCGCCGGGATCAGATGAATATCACTTCCGTAAAGAAACAGCAGCGCACCCTGCAGCCGCTTTGACCAGGCAATTTCGTCGTGTTTCGCGCCTTCCTCCACCACAACCTTGAGTCGGGCCGGCCCCAGCCCCTTGGCGCGCAAAGCCTTTTCCAGGTCCGTCAGCGCTTCCACGTCTTTGGCGGCAGCCTTCTCGTCCGGCTCCTCAGCCGTGCCGATCGCGACATACATCCTCTGGGGGAACTGCGTCGCCTTCTCCGCGTCTTTCAGCAGTTGCTCATTCCCGATCAACAGCGACGGGCTCTCAATCAGCGCCTTGCCAAACACCCCCGGATGCGCCAGCACGGTGTACAGCGTCACCGCTCCCCCATACGACGACCCGCCGAGCCCCGTGTTCTGTGGCCCCAGCGCCACACGGTATTTCTTCTGAATGAGCGGCATCACTTCGTTGATGACGAAGTCACCGTATTGTTTGCCGTGCACGTCCTGCGTCTCTGCCTTGCCCAGTTCCTTGTTCGCAGGGTCGGGATATGGCAGATACTCGTTAGCGCGCCGCGGAGTGTTATCAATGCCGACCACGATCATCGGCCCGATGCGCATGCTGCCGGTCAGAAACTCAATGGTCTCGTCCACTCGCCATTCATGGTTAAACGCCGTGGCTTCGTCAAACAGGTTCTGTCCGTCCTGCATATAGAGCACCGGATAATGCTTGTTGCGATTGACGGGCGCGAAGTAGTTGCCCGGCAGCCACACTCGCAAATTGCGAATGTTGCGAAACACCTTGCTGTTGATGGTGATGATCTCCAGCGTGCCAAGAACGCTCGGCTCCTTCGGCGGAATCAGCGGCACCATAGCAGGCGCCGGCGGAGCAGTTTGATCTTGCGATTGAGCAGCCTGCACCGGAGGAGCAGCAGGGGCGGGCTGGTCTTGTGCTGTCAGTGAGCAACCCAGGAGCAGCGAAACTACAAGAATGTACGACGAAGCACGAAGGGCATTCATAACAAGAGATCTTATCCGTGGTATCCGTGAAAATCCGCGGCTGCTTTCGCAGTTACTTCAGCTTCAAATCCACCAGCTCCATCTGCGGATAACTCTGGTCCCAGGCATCGGAGATATGTTCCAGCGTGATGCGCACTGTCTTCGTCTGTCCCGGCCCGATCGGCGCCCGGCTCAGATCGACGAGGTCGGGATAGCCCGCCAATTGGTTCTCCACCAGCACGTGCAGCGGTGTCGTTTCCTTCTGCACGATCTGTCCCATGGAGTCCTTAAACTGGGCTTTGACGTCGGCCCCCACCAGCGCCTGGTCACCCAAATTGGTAATGTTAAAGTCCAGGTAAGTTACCGTCCCGCCCATGTAGTTCTCAGCCGCACTCAGCTTGATATCGGAGAGCTTCAGTTTCTCCGCGTAGGGGTTGGGACCGGCTCCGCCAGGGCTCTTCGGCCGTAGAAACAGCAGGATCGCTCCCACCGCCACCACTACGGCCGCCACGCCGACAAGCAGCGGGATCCAGTTGCGTTTCTGTTCGGGGGACGGAGCTGGTTCAAAGGCCGATTCCATGACGACCCGATTTTACTCCGTCCGCGGGCGGTCTCTGTGGAATGAGGCTGGCTACCGGGCCTTGACCGCGACCACTTTCAGAACCGGGACTTCGTGGTTCCAGGTCGGAGGGATTTGGTCGATTGCCACTCGAAAGAACCGCATTTCGTTGGGCCGGACGGGATTTCTCGCGAACTCATTGCGAATGAGACCGGTGCCTCCGTGGGCGATGCCGACCATGGGCTTCTGAACGCTGCTAACGAGTTTCCCTTGCGCGTCGAGGAAGTCCACCTGCATTGTGGCCCCGGTCACCGTGCCGTGCCCGCTGTTGGTCACCACGCCGTCGATGTAAAGCGCCTCGGCCCCAGGAGACACGCTGATCTGCAGACTGCCCAATTGCAGCTCCTCGGGGGCCTCAGCCACCGCGACTTGCGATGCCTGAACGTGCGCGTTCCGTGCAACCGGAGGCAGATACCGTAAGACCATCCCAAGCGCCACCAGCGCGAGCAGTGTACTCACTACCCGGCCGGTCATTTTGGAGGGGTTTGGCTTCTTCGACCGCTCATTGCGTACCAACTCGAGATCGGACGGTTCGCTGACGGGGCTTCGCGGATTCGTCACATTGCTGTCCTCTTGGCTCGAAGGCCGCATCTTCCCGCTCAAATGTGGCAGCGGGATTGTTGGGTTTCACCAAGACGAGTGGGCAGCCAATGCTGGCGCACCAAGGCTGATAAGCCGACTGAATTGATTCTATTCTACCAAGGATTCAGAGTCGCGTTGTTCGCACTCATCCGCGAATTCACCCTGCATCGCTCGGAATTTTTCCTTAGACGCGCCGCGCTATCACTGCACCGCCTCTGCCGCCGAAATTTTTGTGTCGGTGCGGAACTTGCGGTAGTCCTTGTAGGTCACGTGCACGTTCGCATTGATGCCCTTCAACAGCGCTATCCGCGCATCCAGCTTCACATCGATGCGCTGCGGCAGCCACACTTCGTCATTCACCCGCACCTGCTGCACCTCGAACTGCGAGCCCTTGTGCAGTCGCACCACTACCCAGCCGAACGACACCGTATCGGTAATCTCGGCGCGCAACTTCGTCCAACTGTAATCCTGCTGATCGATCCAGAAACGCGGCTTGATCTTCGGCAGCATCTTCGATTCCCTGCGCTTGCCCTCGAACCCTGGGTGCGGCGTGCCATCGATCACCCACGTCGTGCGGCCGTTCAATACTTCCGCACCCGCAAGCGTGAAGGTGTACGCATCCAGAATCTCGCGCACAAACGCTCGCCCGTCCTCGCGCTCTTTCTCATACTTCTGCAGCCGCTTCTGCCGCTCTTCGGGCGTCTCGTTCGCGCGCTTGCGCGTTTCCTTCTCGAACTCCTCGTCTTGCTTCTTTTTTTCTTTTTCGGAGAGCGGCTTGTCGTCTTTCGCCACCAGGCGCTCAAAAGGCTCCCCGTAGAGGACCAGGATTTCGTTGGTCTCCGACTTGCTCGACTTCACCTGACCATTGCCGTCGAGAGTGTCTTCCTGCGAGCGCTCCAGGTAGGTGTAGTTCTTCGCTTCCTCCCAGTTGAAGATGTCCTTCTGCACCGCCCGCCGCATGATCTCTTGCGGGTCGCTGGCTGGCGGCTTTAATTGTTCTTCCTTGTTTGCGGCGGCTGGAGTTCCAGATTGTGCGGGAGAGATGCTAGTCGGGCCAGCGTCCTGTGCAAAAGCAAGGACGCCTGCGAAAACGAACAGCCAGGCAAAGGGGAGGGTTTTCCGCAGCACAGTATTACTAGACGCGATTCGCACTAGAAAGTTCCGGCGCTGAAACCGAGTCTGTGTTTCAGCGCCGTGAATCATCCAATGAATAGGTTGGTTACTCGCCCGCGACGGTCATTCCATCGATGCGCAGCGTCGGGGAGGCAATCGCGCCGCGAAACTCCAGGTCACTGCCAATTTCGTTGATGTTCGAGAACATGTCTTTCAAGTTGCCTGCCACCGTGATTTCCTCAACGGGAAACGCCAGCTCGCCGTTCTCGATCCACATGCCGCTCGCGCCGCGCGAGAAATCGCCCGTCACCAGGTTCACTCCGAAGCCAAGAAACTCGGTCACCAGCAGGCCTTCCTTGATGTCGCCGATAATTTCTTTCATGCTCTTCGCGCGTGGCTTCAGGAAGAAATTTCCCGGCCCGATTCCCGGTGTTCCCGCCAGTCCGCGTGACGCGTTGCCGGTGGTTTGCATTCCCAGCTTCTTCGCCGTGTAGGTGTTCAGCAGGTACGACTTGAGCACGCCGTTCTCAACCACCACGGTCTTGCGGCTGGCCACGCCCTCAGAGTCGAACGCGCTCGTGCCGAAACCGCCCACCATGGTTCCGTCGTCCACAATGTTGATGTTGTCGCCCGCAATCTTCTCATTCAGCTTGCCGGCCAAGTACGATGCGCCGCGATACACCGAGTCGCCGTTCACCGCTTCGAAGATGTGTCCTATCAGCGACCCTGCGACCGTGTTCTCGAACACAATCGGCACCCTCGCCGTCTTGACCTTGCGTGCTCCCAGACGCCGCAACGTGCGCTGTGCCGCAATCCGGCCCACTTCTTCCGGTGATTCCAGCTTCTTCAGCGTCATTGCCACCGAGTACCAGTAGTCGCGCTGCATGCTCGAGCCTTCGAGCTGCGCGATGGGCACCGCCGACACCGAACAATACGAGCGCCGCGAGTCACCCAGAAAGCCGTTGGAATTCGCCAGCACCTTATAACTGATCGCCGCGTCGAAGGTTCCACCCTCCGAGTTGGTGATCCTCGAGTCGGATCCCATCGCGGCTTTTTCTGCCCGCCGTGCATAGTCGATTCGGTCCCCCGTCGAGAGCGAATACACGTCGTCGAAATAAAGTTCGAGGTCGCCTTCCAGCTTTCCCTGCTGTCCAGGCTCCGGAATCCCCGAGAACGGGTCTTCGCTCGTTACCTTGGCGAGCTTCAACGCCGAGTCGACTAGGGTGCGCACGCCCTCAGGCGTGAGATCGCTCGAGTAAGTGCTGGCAGAACGCTGTCCAAAGAACACGCGCACTCCCACGCCCTTCGACCCCGACTCCTTCAGGGTTTCGACTTCGCCCAGTCGCACCACGGTAGAGAACTCGCTGCCATCGACAGCCACCGCTTCCGCCGCCGTGGCTCCGCCCTTCATGGCGCGACTAACTACGTCTGCTGCGATTTCTTTGAGATCGGCCGGCGCCGCTACCGCGCTCCCTGCCTGCTCTTGCATCGATACGTTCATGAAGCTCCCAAGTATTTGCGAATGAATAAACGAGTGATGATCTGCCAACGAATTTGTTCTTCTCAAATCCGCGATGCTTCGATTCTCTGCTGCGTTGTATCCGCGTGTTCCGCGCAATCCGCGGTTGCCTCCGGTCTTGCGATCCGTGAAGTTCCGCGTAAATCCGTGGTCGCTCTTGTCTTTCGTGCGCGTCGCGACAATCCTTACTTGAAAGTTACCCGCCGGTACCGCCCACCGTCAGCCGGTCCACCTTCAGTGTCGGAATCCCCACGCCCACCGGCACCGACTGTCCGTCTTTGCCGCAAGTGCCCACGCCCTCGTCGAGCTGCAGGTCATTGCCGACCATCGAAACTTTCGTCAGCACGTCGGGACCATTGCCGATCAGCGTCGCATTCTTCAGCGGCGCCGTAATCTTTCCGTCCTCGATCATGTACGCCTCTGACGCCGCGAACACAAACTTGCCATTGGTGATGTCCACCTGCCCGCCGCCGAAGTTCACCGCGTACACGCCGCGCTGCACCGAGCGAATGATGTCTTCCGGCGAGTCCTGCCCCGCGAGCATGTATGTGTTGGTCATGCGCGGCATTGGAATATGCTGATAGCTCTCGCGCCGCCCGTTGCCGGTGTTCGACATGCCCATCAGCCGCGCCGACAGTTTGTCCGTAAGGTAGCCCATCAGGATTCCGTTCTCGATCAGCACCGTGTTCCCCGTCGGGTTGCCTTCGTCGTCGACGTTGAGCGAACCGCGCCGTCCCGGCATAGTGCCGTTGTCCACCACCGTGCATTTGTCGCTGGCCACGCGTCGTCCCATCATGCCGGAGAACGCCGACGTCTTCTTGCGATTGAAGTCGGCTTCCAGTCCGTGACCAATCGCCTCATGCAGCAGAATTCCTGGCCATCCCGGACCGAGTACCACTTCCATCTCGCCTGCCGGGGCCTCGATCGCATCCAGTTGAATGATCGCCTGCCGCGCCGCTTCCTTGGCGAAGTGCTCAGGGGTCTTGTTGTTCAGGAAGAAGTCGAGAGCTACTCGCCCGCCGCCGCCCGACGTCCCGCGTGACGATTCTGTACCCGACTTCGCCAGGCAGAACACGCTCATGCGCGCCAATGGCTGCGAATCTTCCGCGAAACTGCCATCCGAGCCAATGACGAGGATGCGCCGCATGTCGTCCACATAGCTGACCCGCACTTCTTTAATCCGCGGATCGTAGGCGCGCGCCGCGACATCCGCGCGGTTCACCAGGTCGACCTTCGCCATCACATCGGCTTCCACCGACGGCAGCGGCACGGGATAAAGATTGTGCGCGGGCTTATCGGTTAGACCCACGACTGGCTGCTTGGCCGGACCGCTGGCGATCATCGCCGCCGTCCGCGCCGCGTGCAAAATGCGTTCGGGAGCCAGGTCATCGGTGTACGCGTAGCCGGTGCGTTCGCCCGAAAGCACGCGCACGCCGCAGCCCACCGATATCCCCTGTGTGGCCGACTTCACCATACTCTCGTCGAGCGAAACCGAGGTCGAGGTGTCGTATTCGAAGTAAAGGTCGGCAAAATCGCCGCCGGCGGAAAGCGCCGCAGCCAGATATCGCTCTACATCCGCCGCAGCCAGGCCGTAGCGCTCAAAGAAAAACTGATTGTCCATAGTCACTCGTATTAGATGTCTGAGAGCCGCAAATGACGCTGTCCGCCCATGTGCTTTGAAGGGGCGCAGCTTAGCTGCGCCGTCCAAGTCCCTTATTTTTTCTCATTCCTCGTGGGCTTCAACCTAAGAGGAACACCTCTTAGCGTGAACCTTCCATTATCACACGTGCCTGTGTCGCAGGTTGCAGCGGCGTGCAGCAGCTTTGGTTCAACTTGCACTCTAAGGGCAGGTAATGCAAAGTTGCGTCATTTCGGCGGAAACGTTGGGCAGGATGCTCGAGACCTTCCTCGCCGACTCCCCGCACGCCATTGCCCTCGAAAACGGCGAACCCATCTTCGATTTCGCCACTGCACGCTACTCCGTCACAGGAGAAGGCAAGTGCGTGCTCCACCTCTGGTCGGAGGAGCGCAACGCCGTCCGCCGCGTCCTCGACGCCGAACTGAAATCCCGCGTGCTCCATCTCAGTGTCCTTCGCTTTGGCCAGTCGCAACCCACTGTTCTGGAGATTTGCGCCGATCGCGTTGCGCGCCGTCCGCACCCGCTACCGCCAAGTCTTTGAACGCATACTGCAACGCCATCTTCCCGGATGGAGGCTCGACTCCGTCAGCAGCCGTGCCGACCTGGAACACTCCTGCAGCCCGGTTTACAGTCGCGGGCTGCTGCGCATGGGCCAATCGGCGTTCGCCGTGCTTGGCGTGAATCATGACGAAACCCAACCGTCGATCGACGCTGCATTGACCTTCGGCATTCTCTGGA
>Ga0074045_10005113_pt1 | contig 11501 bp, 8 predicted proteins | sample BogForMeECP23OM2_FD_94442 | JGI IMG/M metagenome (GOLD analysis project Ga0074045, IMG submission 94442) | Bog forest soil microbial communities from Calvert Island, British Columbia, Canada - Bog Forest MetaG ECP23OM2 | ecosystem: Environmental > Terrestrial > Soil > Wetlands ...
CGTCCTCGCGGGGGGCACGCTGCTGGCGGCGGTGTCCAGCTCGCTGGCGGTGATCGTGCTCGCCCGCTTCATCCAGGGTGCCAGCGGCGGGATCTTCCCGCTCGCGTTCGGGATCGTCCGCGACGAGTTCCCGCGCGAGAAGGTCGCGGGCAGCATCGGCCTGCTGTCGGCGATCCTCGGCGTGGGCGCCGGTGCGGGGATCGTGCTCTCGGGTGTGATCGTCGAGCACCTGGACTACCACTGGCTGTTCTGGATCCCCCTCGTCGCGACCGTCGTCGCCGCGGTCGCGACCTGGAGGTTCATCCCCGAGTCGCCCGTGCGGGCCCCCGGGCGCATCAACTGGCTGGCGGCGGCCCTGATGACCGCCGGGATCTCGACCGTGCTGCTCGCAATCAGCCAGACGGCCACCTGGGGCTGGGGGTCGCCGAAGACGATCGGCCTGACCCTCGTGGGACTGGCCATCACGGGCATGTGGATAGCGGTGGAGGTGCGCAGCGCCAATCCGCTGATCGACATGACGATGATGCGCATACGCGGCGTCTGGACGACGAACCTCGCGGCGTTCCTGTTGGGGGCCGGCATGTACGCCTCGTTCATCGTCTTTCCCCAGTTCGCGCAACTGCCGACGAGCACCGGGTTCGGGTTCGGGGCATCGGTGGTCGTCTCAGGGCTCTACCTGCTGCCCTCGACGATCGGCATGACGGTGCTCGGCCTCTATGCCGGGCGGATCTCCGCGCGGTTCGGCTCGCGCAGGGCGTTGATGATGGGGACCGCCTTCACGACGGTGGCCTTTGCCTGGCTCACGCTCGCACACGGCCATCCCTACGACCTGCTGATCGCGGCCGCGCTGCTGGGCGTGGGGATCGGCCTCGCGTTCGCGGCCCTCGGCAACCTGATCGTGCAGTCGGTCTCGATCCACCAGACCGGCGTGGCGACCGGCATGAACACCGTCATGCGGACGCTCGGCGGCGCGCTAGGCGGCCAGCTCTCGGCGAGCTTTATCGCCGCAAACACGCTCAACTTCTATTCTACCGTCACCGGCTTCACCGAGACGTTCCTGATGGCCACGGGCTTTCTCCTACTGTGCCTGCTCGCGGGAGCGCTCGTGCCGAAGACGCAGCCGACGGCAACGAGGACGGCATCCGACGCCGCTCACGACCCGGTGACGATCGACTTGGCCGAGCCGGAGGGCGTCGAGGCGTAGGGCCGCCGATGGCCGGCCGGCGGCGGCGGGCGCCCGCCGATCGGCACATGCGGGAAAGTACGGTCGCTCCGTCCGCGGCAAGTACGGATGCACCCGGCTCGGCGCGGAATATAGCGTCGGGCGGGATGAGAGCTGGGAGCGGATCCTAGGATGCCAAGCCGTGGCCGGCAGATCGTCGGCGTCCTGGTTACGCTAGTGGTGCTCCTGTTGGTATTCGCCGGGCTCGTCGAGGGGACGCGCTCGGTAAAAGGCCTCGGCTATGAGCCGGCCGCCGTGGCGGCCACCACCGGCCCCAACATCTCCCTGTCCACCTTCCCGGACAGCTACGCCTGCCACGGCAGCAACGGCGGCCCCGGAGGCGGCCCGCATCCCGAATGGGTCACCTACTGCCCGAGCACGAGCATCAAGGTTCCGGCGTACAGCACGATCACCGTGACGATCAAGCAGTACGACACGGGCAGCACCGTGCACAACCCGTTCTTCGCCCAGGTCAGGGGCACGATCGGCGACGTCATGTATGTGAACGGCAAGCCGCTGCGAGAAATCAACGCGGAAGAAATCGGACACACGTTCACGATCCAGACCCCGCCCAACACGCATCAGGCCCAGCTGTTCGTCAACGTCCCGCTGCCGGGCGTCTCCGAAAAGGCCCCCGAAACCGAACACATCGCCGGCCATACCTACCCCGTGCCGAACGTGATCGTCTTCAAGTTCAAGACGGGTGCGCCCGGGAAATACGTGTGGCACTGCTATGTGCCCTGCGGCGAAGGGCTCGCCGGCGAAGGGTTCAGCGGGCAGGAAGGATTCGGCGGAGCGATGGCCACGACCGGCTACATGGCCGGGACGGTCACGGTGAGCTGATCGCGTGGACGGGCGCTCGCACATCCGGCGTGTCCTGACCATCTGGGCCGTGCTCTCGGTGGTGTTCGTCGCGCTGGCGATACTGGTCGTGCCGCTCGTGGAGAACAAGCCGGCGAGCTCGGTGGCGGGCTTCGCGAGCCTGACCGATCTCGTCTTCACGGCCGTCGCGGTGCCGGTGGCGCTGTTCGTGTGGGTGTTCACGTTCTACAGCGTGTTCACCTTCCGCGAGAAGAAGTCCGAGGACGTGCCCGTCGAGGCTCTCGAGGACGGACCGCCGCTGGAAGCGAGCCCGAGGCAGCAGATCGCGTGGCTCGGGATTACGACGGTGCTCGCGTTCTTCACGGTCGGCTGGGGGATGTTCGGCTTCTACAAGGAGACGACCAAGTCCGCGGCCAATGCCCTGGTGGTGAACGTGACCGGCCAGGAGTGGACATGGACCTACGCCTATCCCAAGCTCGGCGTGCAGAGCCACGTGCTCGAGCTTCCGCTCGGCAGGCCCGTGCAATTCCGTGTCACATCCGACGACGTGCTTCACGGCTTCGGACTGGCGGCACTCGGGATCGCGATGGACGCGAACCCCGGTGAGTGGGTGACCACGCCGGTCGTCACGCCCAACAAAGCCGGCACCTTCGAAGTGCGCTGCATCGAGCTGTGCGGCCTGTATCACACGTTCATGTCCTCGCAGGTGAAGGTCGTGCCCGCGTCGACGTTCGCGAGCTGGATCAGCGCAAACGGGGGCAGGTCAGGCCTCCTGACCAGCCCCGCGGGTGCGACCCAGAAGGCACTGCCCGCCAGCAACGAAGAAGAAGAAACCACCTGATGAGCTCGGTCACTGCAACCCACAGCGAGGCAACCCCGCCCGCCCACAGGCGCCGGGTCCTGGTTCCGAGCATCCTCTCGGGGCTGGTGCTGGGCCTCGTGGCGGCGATCGTGGTGGGCGTGATCGTGCACGGCGCCGTGAGCGGCTCGAGGCAGGCCGACGACACGATGGTCTGCGCGTATCTGGCCTGGTTCATCTTCTTCCTGGTCGGCGTCGGCGCGATGAACTTCCCGGTCAGGTGGGGCCTCGGACGACCCGACACCACGCATGAGGAAGAGCTCGAGCTCGCCGGCAAGGACGAGGGCGTGTGGCGCTACTTCCGCTTCTGCACCGACCACAAGGTGGTCGGCATGCAGTACCTGGTGACGGTGCTCGTCCTGTTCCTCGTCGGCGGGGTGGCCTCGTGGATGATCCGCCTCGAGCAGGCGCGGACCGGGGCCAAGGTGTTCACGCCCGCCACCTACAACACGATCGTCGGCATGCACGGCCTGATCATGATCGCGACCACGATCATCATGCTCAGCGCAGTGATCGGCAACTACGTCGTGCCGATCATGATCGGCGCCAACGACATGGCGTTCCCGCGGCTGAACGCACTCAGCTACTGGATGCTCTTCACCGCGGTGCCGATCCTTCTCAGCGCGATCGTCCTGGGCGGGTTCCCGACCGGCTGGACGGGCTACGCGCCCCTGGCCGACCAGGCGGCCGTCGGCATGGACGCCTACTGCATGACGATCGTGGTCTTCGCGCTGTCGATCGCGATCGGCGGGCTCAACATGGTGACCACGGTGGTCACGATGCGTGCGCCGGGAATGACGTGGGGAAGGCTACCCACGACGGTGTGGGGCATCACGCTCTCGACCCTGCTGGGGCTGATCGTGTTCCCGAGTTTCATGGCGGCGGTGGTGCTGACCCTGCTCGACCGTACCGTCGGCACGTCCTTCTATCAGGCCTCGCTCGGCGGGAACAACTGGCTGTATGAGCAGATGTTCTGGTTCATGGGGCACCCCGAGGTGTACGTGATCCTGCTGCCCGCGCTCGGCGTCGTGTGCGACATCGTGCCGGTATTCACCCGCAAGCCCCTGTTCGCCTACAAGCTCGTCGTCGGAGGCGAGATCGGCATCGTCGTGCTGAGCATGGCCGTCTGGATGCACCACCTGTACTGGTCCGGGGCCAACCTCGCGCTCGACCTGCCCACGATGCTCAGCACCGAGGCGATCTCGATCCCAACCGGACTGATCTTCTTCGCACTGATCGGGACGCTATGGCGCGGGCGGATCCGCCTGGAGCCACCGATGCTGTTCGCGCTGGCCTTCGTCTTCAACTTCCTCATCGGCGGGGTCACGGGGCTGTACCTCGCGGACGTGCCGACCGACGCGATCTTCCACAGCAACATGTTCACCCTCGCGCACTTCCACTTCACGCTGGTGGGAGGCACGGTGTTCGGCTTCCTTGCCGCCTTCTACTACTGGTTCCCCAAGATGACCGGACGCCAGCTCGACCCGTGGCTGTCGAGGCTGCACTTCTGGCTCTTTGAGATCGGCTTCCTCGGCGTGTTCATCCCGCTGTTCCTCGCGGGGATCCGCGGGGAGCCGCGGTGGCAGGCGTTCATCGTGCCCAACGTCGCGACCGAGAACCTCATATCCAGCCTGTTCGCCATCGTCATCGTCGCCTCGGTGGCCGTGCTGGCCTACAACATCCTCACCTCGTGGATCGCCGGCAGGCGTGCTGAGGTCAACCCGTGGGGAGCGCGGACGCTGGAGTGGACGCTCCCGAGCCCGGTGCCGCTCATCAACTTCCCGCACCCCGTGCTGGTGACCGACGGCCCCTATGACTTCGGAAGAGGCGGACCGCGGTTGATGGGCCGCCCGACGCTCGCCGGAGCCGGGATCGACACCGCGACGTTCGCGGCCCCCGCGCCCGACGTGGGCTCCCGCGGCCGCCAGGTCCGCCTGGCAACGCTCCTCTTGATCCTGTCCGACGCGACGTTCGTCCTGGCGATGTACCTGGGCTTCCTGTATCTGCGCGTGCTCAACACGCAGGGGCAGTTCACCGCGCATGAGTCCAGACCGTCGATCCTTGGCAGCGTGCTCGTCGCAGTGGGCTCGCTGTTGGCCGCATCGGCCTTCGCCTGGGGGCAGAGGGGCTTGCGCTCCGGTAACTCCCGCCGTGTGCGCGCGGGGGTGACGACCGCCTGGGTCATCTCGCTGGTCGCGCTGGTGGGCGACGTGCTGATCTTCGGAGGCTTGAACTACACCCTGCCGCTGCACGCGTACGGCAGCTTCATGAGCCTCTTCATCGTCTATCACGCGATCCGCCACCTGTTGATCGCCGTTGTGGTCGGCGCGCTCGTGCTGGGCCGCCTTTACAGCGGCAGGCTGGCCGGGCGCGACTACGTGCTGCAGGCGACGGGCTACTGGTTCTGGTGGATCGCCATCACGGCCGTGATCATGACGGTGCTCATGGCCACGATCAAATGAGCAGCCGGTGGCCGACTCACTTCCCCTTGGCCTGACCTGGGCCGCGTTCTGGCTGCACCTGCTGGGCGAGCGCCTGGCCGTCAGGCGCACCGGCCGGCCGCGCAGCCGGACCGCACGCAGGCGCGCGCTCAGCTTCTACGCGGGCCTGTTGGCGATCGTGATCGCCATCGCCACGCCGATCGAGACGCTCTCCAAACAGCTGCTCTGGACGCACATGATCCAGCACGTGCTGCTGTTGGCGGTCGCCCCGCCCCTGATCGTGCTCGGCGCGCCCTGGATGTCGCTGTGGCGCCCGCTGCCGCTCGGGATGCGTCGGACCGTCGCCCGCGCGCTCGCGCTCTCGCCCCGCTGCGCGCCCATACGCTCGCTCTGCCGGGCGCTCTGGCGCCCGCTCGTCGTGCTCGTGCTCTACACCGTCATCCTCCTGGTCTGGCATCTGTCGGCCCTCTATGACCTGGCGCTCGAAAACACCGACGTGCACGCCCTCGAGCACCTGACGTTCATCGGCTTCGGCATCCTGCTGTGGGCGCAGGTGATCCCGTCGCCTCCCTTCAGGCCGTCGCTCGCCTACCCGGGGCGTATCGCCTACCTCATCGCCGCGATGGTCCCCAACGTGGCCCTGTCGATGCTGTTGGCCTTCTCGCGCTCCTCGCTATACCCCTTCTACGCGCACCTGGCGCACCGCCCGGGCGGGGTCTCGGCGTTCACCGATCAGCAGATCGCCGCCGGGATCATGTGGAGCTTCGGCGATCTCCCGTTCGTGATCGCAATCGTCGTGCTCGCGATCCGCTGGCTGGGTCAGCTCGACGCGGAGGCGGCGCAACTGTCGGCCGGAGCCCCGGGGGCAACGGGCGCCCGGGCCGAGTGGAGGCTGACGTGAGCGAGCGCGAGCAGAAGCCCAAGGCTCCCCGCTCCGCGCACGCGACCCGCATCCGCACCGTGATGTGGCTCATGGCGCTCGTGGCACTCGCCGCGGCGATGCTCGCGGTGCGCCACATGCAGGGCGCCTCCGGCCAGAGCGTCCCGGCGGCGTCCGGCCCGCCCGCCGTGGAAGCCGGTGGCGGTTTCCCGATCCGTGACCGGAAGGCGCCGGGCTTCAGACTGACCGACCAGTTCGGGCGGAGCGTGTCGCTGTCCTCGCTACGGGGGCATGTGGTCGTGCTTGCCTTCATCGACTCCCGGTGCGCGACGGTCTGCCCGCTGACCGCCGCGATCCTCCGCAACGCGCTTTCGCGGATCCGTCCCGCCGAGGCCACCCGGGTGGACCTCGTGGCGGTCAACGCCAACCCGGTCGCCACCCGGATCTCCGACGTCTATCGCTTCTCGCAGGACACCGGGATGCTGCATGCGTGGAAATACCTCACCGGCTCGCCCGCACAGCTGAGAGCCGTCTACCACGCCTATCAGGTGTATGTCTGCGTACAGCCCGACGGCGACGTGGTGCACACGGCCGCGATCTACCTGATCGACCCCCGTGGCAGCGAGCGCCTGTACTTCCAGACGCTCGACTCTAGCGCCGGAATCACCGTGGGAAGCGAGACGCAGGCAATCGCGGCGGGCATGCGCCAGTGGCTGCCCCGCCGCAGCGCCTGAGCGGGGCCTCCTGGCACGGTCGAGCCGGGGCCGAGCCGTGCGCCGATCGGGAGGTACCCGCAGCCCGCGCCCCCCGTGGGGGGTACCATCGCAGCGCAGATGCCGAGCGGACCGCGCAGAAGAGGCACGATCGCGGTGCTCTGCCTGCTGGCCATCCCGGTGGCCGGCTGTTCCTCGCACAGCTCTGAACCTGCCGCCCTGTCCTTCTACAGGGAACACGGCCGGCAGGCGGCGCGCGTCGGGCCGAGCATCCGGGCGGTGGAGGCCGAGGTGGACGCGCTCGCCAAGCCACCGACCGCCGGACAGCTGGCGAGCCTCGCGACATCCGCGCAGCAGGCGAACGAGCGCCTCGACGAAGCGCGCAGCGGATGGCAGGTCACCGAAAAGGGCGAAGAGGAAGAACTCTCCACGATCGAGACCCAGCTGTCGGAAGGCTCGGCCGAACTGAAGAACGCCATCGCGGCCCTCGCCACCTACGCGGGCAACCCCAGCCAGGCCGCCCTCGTCCCCTACGCGACCCACCTCATGAGCGGACGGGAAAAGTGGAACGAAGGCGTGATCCAGCTGTGGCATCTCGCCAAACAACCGAATCCGCCTACCGCGTAGACCCGCCCAGCCGGTCGAGGCGCCTGCGCAGCTGTGCGGCGTTCCGGGGGGCGAAGGCCTCCCAGTCGTTGTTGAGATAGACGTAGACGGGACCCTCGGCGCGCCACAGATGCAGGCGCTCGGCCCAGGTCTCGAGCTCTCGCGCGGAGTAGTTGCCGCGCCTGCCGGCGCTTCCGTGGTGCAGGCGCACGTAGCGCCATCCGGCGGTCGCCTCGTATGTCTGAAACGGGCGATCGGGATGGTCGCCGATCACGAGCGCCACGTCGTGCTCGCGCAGGAGCGCATAGACGTCCCGCTCGAACCAGCTGGGGTGGCGAAACTCGAGCGCGTGACGGCCCGGGGGCAACCGGGCGAGGGCGGCGGCGAGGCGCTCGTCGTCGCGGTGGAACGTCTCGGGCAGCTGCCACAGGACCGGACCCAGTCGGTTGGCCTCGATCATCGGCCGAAGGCCCTCGTAGAAGCGGCCGAGGCCCTCCTCGATGCCGGACAGGCGCCTGACATGTGTCAGGTAGCGGCTCGCCTTGACCGCGAACAGGAAATGCTCCGGGGTCTCGTCAACCCACCGCGTGACCACATCGCGCGAGACGAGGCGATAGAAGGTGCTGTTGACCTCGACGGTGTCGAACAGCGTCGCGTAGTGGGCCAGCCACCGCCCGGCGGGCAGGCCCGGCGGGTAGACCTCGCCGCGCCAGTCTTTGTAGTTCCAGCCGGAGCAACCGACGCGCACCTCGTGTAGCTCTCGCTGGCGCCGCATGACCCGGTACTTTCCCAGGCCCGATCACGCTGGTCGGGCACCGCCATGCAGTCCGGCCAGGTCCCGCGCCGGCGCTAGTTCACGATCGTGAAGCCGAGCTGCCCGGGGTCCGAGGCCCGTCCGGCGGCGTTTGCCGCCATGATCGCGAGCGTGTAGCTGCCCAGCCCGAGCTTCTTCGAAGGCGAGATTCGTCCCTGGAAGGAGACCTTGTTCGTGCCCGCGTGACCGGTGAACGAGAGCGTGCCCCGGGTGATGGTGCGTTTACAGGCATGGTGGAGGCGGGTCCTCTTTGCAGGCGCGACACACTTGCCCTTGACCGTGCGCCCGCCAACCTGCTGCGTGAACGCCAGGCTCACGCGCGCGGGCGCGTTCAGGGTGAAGGAGAACGTCGTGCCGACCGGGGGGAGCCTGCGTCTGCGCGCGAGCACGGCGAATGCCCTGCCCTCCCGCCAGACGCGGCTGGACTCGGCGAGGCTTGTGAGAGCGGGTGGCGTCGTGATCTCTGGACCGCCTGGCTGGTCGCTCAGGGCGGTCGTCCGTGTCGGGACTGTCGGGCGGGTCGGGACGGCGAGCAACAGCGGCGTGGCGCCGGCGGCGTTGCCGAGGCGTGGCAGTCCATACAGGTTCTCGATGGCGGCCAGGGTGCCGTAGTGGTTGCCCCTCGCCGTGAACGACGTGCCGCTGCCTTCCCCCGATACGACCACGGTGGGGATCACATTGGGTTCGCTCGCAGACTCATCCCAGGTGATGATGATGATTCCGCGTTCCCTGTACCAGGAGGATGCAAGCACCGGCCCCACGATGCTTTCAAGAGAGCGATCCACATCCGCATTTGTGCCGTCGTGTCCGTCGTCGATCAGGTTGGGTGTGTACCAGACGAACGGGGGCAGACTGCCTTCTTTGACGTCGGGTGCGAACTCCGATGCCGGAACCACATTCGGCCCGTTCGTCCCGGGGAAATACGCGAACGGATTGTGCTTCTTGGCATACTCGCCGGATTCCGCCACCTCGGATGCAGCTGCGGGCATGTCCTCCATGTACGCCTTCCAGGCTATGCCGGCTTCGGAGAGCTGCGACCCCAGTGTGGGAACGCCCGGGAAGGAGACACCGGTCACATCAGCGGTGACGCCCTGCGTCGATCCGGAGATCAGTGCCAGGTAGTTCGGCAGCGAGGGATGGCCCACGCCTTCCCAGGAGGTGGTGTCGGTGTACCGCCTAGCCAATGAGTTGAGGTAGGGCATGCTGGTTGCTCCGATGACTTCATCGCGATTGCGATTCTCCTCGATGATGACCATCACGTGTGGAGCCGACGAACGGCTCCCCTCTTTGGTCGATGAGCCGGCCGCAGGCACCGCCGTGCGGGCGCGGGTCGATTGGGACGCTCCACACGAAGCTGCCATTAGGAGTGCGAGCGCGAGGCCGACAGGAAGACCTACGAGGAGCCGGCCCATGCGAGCGCACACTAGCGCGCAGACCGGCCGGCGCGCAGGCCCGGCGGGTAGACCTCGGCCGCGCCAGTCCGGTTAGTTCCAGCCCGAGCAACCGACGCGAATCCCATGGAGCTCTCGGTTCTCTCTCGCATGCATGTTTGTGTTCACGCCCTCGATCACATGCCCGATGAACAGGAGATGCTCCACCTGGCCGAGCGCTGGCGCCCGTATCGCACCCTGGCCGTCGGCTACCTGTTCGCTTCGCTGTTCGACGAAGCGAACCGAGCTACCGGGACGGTGCGGTCTCGATGAGCACCTCGCCGCCGGGCAGCGAGCAGGAACCGTCGGCGGGAGGACCGAGACCGGCAGCGGTCAGCGCGAACTCGGACTGCCCGGTGCCGCTGAAGTCACCGACTGCCGCCAACCCGCGGCCCAGTTCGGCCCCTGCGGGCAGGCCGGGACAGCTGGGCGCCGTTGCCGCGGCCGTCAGCGCATAGCCGGCCGTCCCGAGATTCTGCAGCGAGAGCGACCCGGTGAGCCGCGAGCCGAAGACGACGCTGACCCTGCTCTGAACCGTCAGGGCGCCATGCGGATAGGTCTCGGTGGAGACGCCGAAGTCCGCCCGGCCGTCGCGGTTCAGGTCACCGAGGCCGGCCAGCCTATTCAGCTGGAGTGTGCGGCCGGGCGGCGCCGGACCATAGTAGATGCGGGCGCCGCGAGAGCCCAGCGACGCGAGGTCGACCGCACGCGATGAGGCCGAGCCGTACACGAGGTCGAGCTCTTCGTGCTCTCGGCCTTCGACGCCGGCGCGTTCGAGGAGCAGGTCGGCTCGATGATCGCCGTTGACGTCGCCAACGCCGGCGCCCGAGCCCGCTCCTCTGATCTCAAAGCCTCTGGTGCCCAGGTGGTAGGCCGAAAGGGATCCCGAGTAATGGCCCCCGAAGAGGACGAACGCGAACGGCTGGCGGGCAAGGGGACCCTTGTACAGCAGCAGGTCCGGCCGCCCGTCGCCGTTCACATCGCCGGCGGCGGCGACGCCGAGGGATCCTGCCTCGGGACCACCGGCCGTGATGCGAAAGCCGCGCGAGCCGACATGCGCGAGGTCCACGTTGGCGGGATCGCGTCCGCCGTAGATCACGTAGGTGTAGCGGCTGCTGTCGACGGCGATAGCCCCGTAGCGGCTGCCGTCGAAACGGCCGAGGCCGGCGATGCCCCCATGCAGACCGCCTTCGGCTCCCCTGATCACGAAGCCCTGCGAGCGGCGCAGGTGCGCGAGATCGATGGTGCCCTCGTCGGCCTTGCCGTAGATCACGTACGCGTCACGAGGGGCGTTGCCGCAAGGCCCGCTGCCGGCGCTCGCGCATTGAAAGCCTTCGCGCGGGGCGGTCAGCAGGATGTCTCCGCGGCCGTCGCCGTTGACATCGCCGGCGGACGTGACGTCATAGCCGGCCGAGTCGTAGGCCTTCGCGCCGATGATGCGAAAGCCGCGCAGCGTGGGATCGCCGAGCGCCACCGTTCCGGTGCGGGGCGTGTCGAAGAGGACGTACACGACGCCGGCCAGGGGCCGCCCGGGCACGTTCTCATACGGCGCCCCGATCACCAGGGCCGGACGCCCGTCGCCGGTCAGGTTGGGGACTCCTGCGATCGATGAGCCGAGGCCCGGCGCCTGCACGATCAGCCGCGCCTGCGCCACGGCATCCACGGAGACCGACGACGCGTAAGCCATCTCGGCTGCCGAGCCGAGCGCCAGCAG
>Ga0074045_10005114_pt1 | contig 11500 bp, 12 predicted proteins | sample BogForMeECP23OM2_FD_94442 | JGI IMG/M metagenome (GOLD analysis project Ga0074045, IMG submission 94442) | Bog forest soil microbial communities from Calvert Island, British Columbia, Canada - Bog Forest MetaG ECP23OM2 | ecosystem: Environmental > Terrestrial > Soil > Wetlands ...
CGCCTGCGCCATGCCCAACTCCGATCCCAAGGCGCCCAAGCTCTCGGGAGTCGACTCCCAGATTCGCCTCCGCCCCGGCTCTTATCTCGCGGCGTTCTACGGCAAGGAACTGATCGAGGAAGAATTCTTCTGCAACTACGAACTAAATCCCGAGTTCGAATGGACAGCCATGGAAGCGGGCTTTCCGGTCGTAGCCCGCGGTGCCAAAGAAGAATGCCGGGCTATCGAATCTCCCGCGCACCTGTTTTTCATCGCGACGTTGTTCCAACCGCAGCTTTTGTCCCGCGAGGACAGCCCGCATCCGCTGATCATGGCCTTCGTGCAGCACGTCGCCGACTTCCGCCGTAAACGACTGGACGATTCCATCCTGACCTGACGGCGCTCACACCATCCTAAGTGGAGCGCAGACAAGGTTTTTCTGCCCCTCTGTTGACCGCACCCTCCCACCTGTCGTAGCCTCGCCTGTAAACCCCGCGCATTCTTGCACCCCTTAAGGAGGCTGCACATGGTCCCTCTCGCTGCTCTTTGGCTCCCGATCCTGCTGTCGGCGGTCATCGTCTTCGTGGCCAGCTCCATCATGCACATGGTGCTGCCCTATCATCGCAACGACTACAGCCAGCTCCCCGACGAGGATAAGATCCTCGCCGTGCTGCGCGCCGCCGCTCTCAAGCGGGGTCTTTATGTCTTCCCCTATTGCACCCACAAGGACATGAAGTCGCCCGCCCTGCTCGAAAAGCAAAAGCAGGGGCCGGTTGGATTCCTCACCATCCTTCCCAGCGGCCCGCCTGTCTTGGCGAAGTTCCTGATCCAGTGGTTTGTTTTTTGCCTCCTGATCGGATTTTTCGTCGCCTATCTTGCCGCCCACACGCTTGCACCCGGCACACACTATCTGGAGGTCTTTCGCGTCGTCGGAACCGCCGCGTTCCTCGCCTACGGCCTGGGAAACCTGAGCAACGGCATTTGGAAAGGCCAGAAATGGTCGGTGACCGCCAAAGAAGTTATCGACGGACTCGTCTTCGGTTTGCTGACCGCCGGCACCTTCGGCTGGCTTTGGCCGCGGTAAGAACTACAGGCCGATGCCGGAGCCGAGCAGGCTATAAAGCAGGACGGCAAGGACGATCAGGGTGAAGGCGACGTACATGCGGTCGCGCTCGATGGCGAATCCCACGATGGAGAGGACTACCCGGGCGATGGGCGTCGCGATGAGAAGGAGCAATCCCAATTGAATTATTCCACGGCCTCGACCGTTAAGGACGCTTTGGATGACTCCGGAAATGGTGCGGTATTCCGAGGGCTCGCCGCGAAAGACGCGGTAATCGGTAGGTTCGTGCGCGTGGCGCACGAGGTAAATACACGCTCCGCAAAGAACGACAGCCGCCGACAGCAGGACTCCGGCGCGAAGCGCATTCCCGAGGATGATTTCGATGCGGCGATCTCTCCACGGCTGGGGTTGGAACGGCTTCAGTAGATGCGCTGGCATCAGATGGTCCCCCAGATTCCTTTGTAGAGCATCTGCAGTCCGAGAACGAGAATCACTATGGCGAAGACCAGCCGGAGAGACTGGGTTTCTGCTTTCACCAGGATGCGGCTGCCCAGTAACGACCCACCCAGAACTCCTAACATGACCGGCATGGACAGGCCGGGGTCGACGTATCCGCGACTCAGATAGATGCCCGCGCTGGCGGCAGCGGTCACGCCGATCATGAAGTTGCTGGTGGTGGTGGAAACTTTGAAGGGAATCTGCATGGCCTGGTCCATGGCCAATACCTTGACTGCTCCGGAACCAATGCCGAGCATTCCGGAGAGCGCGCCCGCGCCGAACATCAGGCTGAATCCGGCGGGAACGCTCTGGACGTTGTAAGGGCGCTGACCTTCCTCGTCGGGGAAACTGCCGTTCAGCCGCAGACGGGTAGCGAGCGGATCTGGGGGCAGGTTTCGTTGCGCTTGCGGCCGCGGCTTGCGCGAAAGAAACGCCGAGTAGAGCAAGACCGCGCCGAAGATGATCGCTAAGGCGCTGGTTGGGATGCGGGTCGCCAGGAAGGCCCCGAGCAACGCGCCGAACGTGGTAGCGATCTCCAGAAACATGCCGATCCGAATGTTGGAGAATCCTTCTTTCACATACGAGGCAGCGGCCCCGGAGGAGGTAGCGATCACCGAGACCAGCGAAGCTCCGATGGCGTAGCGGATATCCACGTGAAAGAAGGTGGTCAGTAGAGGCACAAGCACTACACCACCCCCCAGACCGGTGAGCGATCCGAGAAGTCCCGCAACGAAGGAGACGATCGCGACGATGACGGTGAATTCCAGGATGGTGAAAGTCATTGGATGAAGGTCATTGAATTTCTCCTAGGTTAACATTTCTTTTTTCGAGAGTATCGGAGTGCAACTGCTGGGGTGGGAATCAGTAGCGGAACGCGGAACGCGGTAGTGTTTGCAGCGTGCGGAAAAACTCGTGTAGAGACGGGGCTCGCCCCGTCTCCGACTGCTCTACTGGTTTACCCAGACGACGCGCGATTTCTTCAATTGCGCATGTTCCTGCCTGAGTTCACGGGCAATGGTGCCGAGAGGAACCGCCGCGGGCTGCGGGAACTCTGAAAGCGGTCTTTCTCCCTGGCCGGTAAAATAATTCGTGCCGCCGAGCACATTCTGTTCCTGAGACATCGGCGTATAAGACGCATGTGCTGGATGACTTGGCAATTGGTAGATCTGCGGTTGATTGCTGATGTAGGACGCTCCCAGCTGCGCAAATGCCGCGGTGCTGAAGAGCAGACACAGCAGACAAAGCAGAAACAGGGTCTTTTTCATCTTCATCATAGGGTCTCCGGGGGAAGCGAGGGCCGCAAACCAAGGCGGTCGACGTTCCCCCTCCGGTAAGAATAAGAGCAAGCCCGGTACCAAACATTGCCCGTCTGAAATAGCGGCTTGCGGCGCGGCCGGCGGGAGTTAGGCAATTATTTGCACACTTGTGGAGAGCGCAGGGAAAAGCCGGCCATACCCGCGCCCCCGCAGTCGGGGGCCGCAGTCGGGGGCTGCAGTTATGGGCAGGGAGCGTACAATTCTTCTCGCCGCCGGGATTGGTTGAGCCAGCCGCTCCCGTGAGATTTCTTCTGAATTCCGATAGGGTGATAGACATGAAAATGCAAACAGCGGTACCAATTTCCTTGATTGTGCTGGCGCTCATGATAGCGCTGCCCGCGGTGGCGTCCGGCGCGGACTACAAGGTCGTCAATACATGGAAACTGGGCGGCGATGGCGGATGGGATTACCTGATCGCGGACAGCGATGGGCACCGCTTGTTCATTGCGCGAGCCACGCGGGTGATGGTCATTGATACCGAGTCGGGCAAGCAGATCGGCGAGATTCCCGACACAGCGGGCGTGCATGGGATCGCGCTGGATCCTGAAATCGGCCGCGGATTTACCAGCAACGGCCGCGAGGATACGGTCAGCGTGTTCAATCTGAAGTCGCTGGCAGTCGAGAAGAAAATCAAAGTGGGCAGCGGGCCCGACGCGATTCTCTATGACCCGTTCTCGAAGCGGGTATTCACGTTTAACGGCAAAGGCCAAGACAGGAGCGCCACGGCCATTGATGCCTCCAAGGGTGAGGTCGTGGGCAAAATCGACCTGGGCGGCAAGCCGGAATTCGCCGCGACCGACGAAAAGGGCACGGTGTTCGTGAATATTGAAGACACGTCGGAACTGGTGGCGTTCGATCCGCAGAAGCTCACCGTGAAATCGCGATGGAAACTGGCGGGCTGCGAAGAGCCGACGGGCCTCGCGATCGACCAGAAGAACCGGCGTCTGTTTGCCGGCTGCGGCGGCAACAAGAAGATGGCAATCGTAGACGCGGACAGCGGAAAAATAGTGGCGAGTCCCGCCATCGGGGACGGATGCGATGCCACTGCGTTCGATGCCTACCGGGGCCTGGCGTTTGCGTCCGCTGGAGACGGCACGATCACCGTGATTAAGGAAGATGGCGCCGACAAGTTCAGCGTGGCCCAGACGGTGACGACCCAGAAGGGAGCGCGCACCATGGCGGTGGATGCGAAAACGCATCAGCTGTTCACCGTAACCGCAAACGTGACCGGAACGCGGCAGGACAGAAAAGTGGAGCCGGATTCGTTCGTGATTCTGGTGGTGGAAGCGGCACACTAACAGCCGAGTGGCAAGCGAGATTCGTATCAGGGCATCGCGAGGTTCGTATCAGGGCATCGCTTTAGCGATGCAGAACCTCTTGAGAGCAGACACCCCTTCAGGGGCTGCACTGCCGATGGAACGGTCCTTTGGTAACCTCTCTCTTCACGACCCTGTAACAGTTCTCCGTCTACAATAGTTGTAGACCAAATGAATTGTGGGGTATTGAAGTGGATAGCGTAACCAGAACTCGTGAACGCCAGAAACTGATGCTGGAATTACTGGAAAGAAAAGTACGCCTGCGCGCGCGCCAGTTGTACGATGAGCGCGGACAGGTCGAAGGCCGGGAAGTCGAAGACTGGGTCAAAGCCGAGTCGGAAATTCTGAAATCGAGTATCCTCGCGCCGCTGTGGAACAAACGCCAGGAGCGGGAACTAGCGGAAGTATAAAACAGAGCACGGAGTAGCCGTACCGTCACCGCGCATCGAGCCGTCCTCTAACCACCAGACGGCGAATCCAGCCTTGCTGTTGTAACTCAAATCCTCCGGTCACGTTCGCCCCGGCCAGGCTTGGCTTTTGCGGAACAAATCTGTTAGCTTTCAGCCGCAGCCTGTAGCAGACCTTCTTATTACGGCAATCTCTTTGGAGGATCAACGTGGGATCTAGGAAATTGTGGGTGGGCCTGTTTTTTTCGGTGATGTTTGTGGTTTCGGTGCAAGCGCAACAACTGTCGCCGGCGGATCAAGCGACGCGAAAGCTGGCAGTCGAGATGTTCAAGCAGTTGATCGAAATCAATACCACAGACTCAGTGGGCAGTGTGACCGCGGCTGCGGAAGCCATGGCGCAGCACTTTCGCGATGCCGGATTTCCCGAGAGCGACATCCAGGTGCTAGGGCCGAATGACCGCAAGAAGAACGTCGTCGTCCGGTTGCATGGATCCGGCAAACGCAAGCCGGTTCTGCTGATCGGCCATCTCGACGTGGTCGAAGCGCGACGCGAGGACTGGACGACGGACCCGTTCCAGTTCATCGAGAAGGACGGTTATTACTACGGCCGCGGCTCGAGCGACATGAAGGATGGCGACGCCATTATGTCGGCCACGCTGATCCGCATGAAGAAGGAAGGATACGTGCCCGGCCGCGACATTATTCTCGCCATGACCGCCGATGAAGAAGGCGGCACATCCAATGGAGTGGACTGGCTGCTCAAGAACCATCGCGACCTGATCGACGCCGAGTTCGTGCTCAACCACGACGGCGGCGGCGTGCTGGCCGATCACGGCAAGCCGCTGATGATGGAGGTGGACTCCACCGAAAAGCTCTACGGCGATTTCGTGCTGACGGCGACCAATCCCGGCGGCCACAGTTCGCTGCCACGTCCGGAGAACGCTATCTACGAACTGGCCGATGCGCTGACCAGGATCGCGCACTACCAGTTTCCCTTCGAACTGAACAACATCACGCGCGCCTATTACGAGCGGCAGGTGCCCACGGCGGCGAAGCAGCGGGCAGACGATCTGAAGGCGATGCTCAAGACTCCTCCCGACATGGAGGCGGTAGCGCGGCTGTCCAAGGATCCGCTGGACAACTCGACCATGCACACCACCTGCGTGGCCACGCGGTTGAGCGGAGGCCATGCCAACAACGCCCTGCCGCAGATGGCGCAGGCCAACATCAACTGCCGCATCGAGCCCGGACACACGCTGGAGGAAATCCGCCTGGCGCTGGAGAAGGTGGTAGCCGATCCCAGGGTCAAAGTACAGTTCCGCGAGAACACCAATCAGCTTCTCGATCACGGGTCCGACCGCCACAGTTATCTGCCCGTGGCGCCGCGGAAAGAGGTGTTTGATTCGCTGGATAAGGTCGTCGCCAAAATGTGGCCCGGAATCCCGGTGCTTCCAGACATGAGCACGGGCGCGTCGGATGGCGTATATACCAATGCCGCCGGAATGCCCACCTATGCGATTTCGGGTGAAGAGTATGACAAGGACGATATCCGGGCGCACGGAAAAGATGAGCGGATAGGGGTCGAGGCGTTTCTCCGCGGCGTGGATTTTTACTACGTGTTTCTAAAGGGAGTTACGGCGGAGTAGGAGAGCCGTCGGGTCGCTGGCCGGGCAGGGCGGGGTCAACGGTTCATGGTTCCAGACTATGGCCGGCGTCTCTCAGCCACGCGAGGACAAAGCCGCCTTTACGCGACTGGGCGTGAATGGCACTTCCCGAACCCTTGCCCCTGTCGCATCGAAGATCGCGTTGCCGATGGCTGCGGCAGCCAGTGTGATCGTCGTCTCTCCCGCGCCAGTTGCCTTCGCTGCTGGCCGGTCGGTGAGAACGCTCTCGATGACTGGCACCGGGATTCCAAGCGGCAGCGTGTTGTAACTCTGCCAGTCGGTTGAGGTCACCTTACGATCATCCCAAGTGATTTCCTCCGCGAGTGCGCGGCTCGTTCCTTGCAATACTCCGCCCTCGATCTGATTGCGCAAACCATCGGGGTTCGAAATCGGTCCACAATCGACAGCGGCGACAAACCGCCTGGCCTGCACTCGCCCACTTGCCTGATCCACGTCCACTTCGGCGACGAGCGCAGCGTACCCGTTGTCGCCCTCGTACGCGACGCAAGCGATACCCCGTCCGGTGACGGTACCGGCGCTCACAATACCTGATTTAGGTGAGGGACGAGCCTCCCAGCTTGCTGCCTCGGCCGCAGCTTTCACCACGTCAATCATCCGCGCCTCCTTTAAGTGCTGCAGCCGATACGCAACCGGATCGGCTTTGATGTGCGCGCAGATCTCGTCCATAAAGCACTCGTGCGCGAAAGTGTTTTGCAGGCGCAAGGGCGAACGCAGCGGTCCGGTAAAGAAAGGCGATTTCACCGTATGGGTAAGCACTCGTTCGCCGCGGATCGAACCGGTTCCGCCACACTTGCCATCGACGCATCCAGCCATATACGACGGGACGGCGTTGCTGCCGTTGCGAAGTTCCCCCGTAGGCTCGACCCCTTTCCGCGGTGTGATCGTCTCCGGCTCAAAGCCGGCCAGCATGCCCGTGATTACGTTTCCAGGTCTTTCATATCCGGGCCTTCCGCCAAACGACACTGACCACGTCTCACAGTCCCAAACATCAATCGTACCGCTCGCATCGAGTCCAGCCTGCTGCTCGATCACGCACGCGGAGCCATAGTTCTCGGAAACGAATTCGTCCTGCCGCGTGAGTTGCACGCGAACCGGCTTGTGCACGGCCTGGGAAAGCAGCGCCGCATCGTACGAAACCGTGTCCGCGGCATTCAGCCCGTAACAGCCCGAGCCGCGAACAAAGATCATGCGCACACTGTCGAGGGGCAAGCCCGTGAGCGCGGAGATGCCATGCTGCGTCGGATACACGGACTGTGTTGCCGACCAGACCGTAGCATGATGCTCCTGCACATCGGCCACGGCGCATGAGGAACCCATCGAACCGTGCGCCTGATAGGGATGCAAATACGTGGCTTTCAAAACTCGCGAAGCCGACTTCAGTCTGTTATCTACGTCATTCGAATTGACGAGCATTACCTCGCGGGACGGCTGCTTCCGTACGTAGTCGTAGAAGTCCTTTTGTGCCGGCAGCCCGGGACCGGGCTTCCAGGTGACCTTGAGATCCTTGGCTGCCTGTGCTGCCTGCCACTGCTTCTCCGCGATTACACCGACGAAGTTGTTCCGCACGACCACCTTGATCAGACCGGGAATGCGCTGCACCGATTTCTCGTCCACGTTCGCAACCGTTGATCCGATCTCCGCCGGGCGCACGACGCGGCCGTGAACCATTCCCGGCACATGCACGTTGTGAACAAATTCGAACGTACCCGTCGCCAGCGCAACTCTGTCTATCGACGGAACAGGTTTCCCCAGTACCTTCCACTCGCTCGGCAATCTGCGTTTTGCGGTCGAGCTCACGGTGATATCGAAATGCTTGTCCCCAATCAGTTCGCCATAGCTGACATGGCGTCCGCCGTTTGCGTTGACGACGCCATTCTCGATCGTCAGTTGATCCACGGGCACACCTAGCTTCTGCGCTGCCATTCCGACTAGAGCCACGCGTGCCGTCGCCGCCGCCTGCGCCAGATTTCGCGTATTGAAATTAGTTGGTGTGGATTGACTTCCGGAGGTCGTACCCTGGTCCGGAGTCACCGACGTATCGCACTGAATCAGTTTCACCTTATCGATGGATACGCGCAGTTCCTCGGCGACCAACTGGGTTTGCACGGTGAACATGCCTTGCCCGAAGTCGCATTTCCCGGTGTACGCGGTCACCGTGCCATCGGATGCGACCGCGAGCCACGAGTCCAGCTTCTCCGGATCAACCTGCGACGAGTGGGTATCGAAGGGCCCCTGCGCCATGGCGAATGGCTCCAGGAACGGTACTGCGCTGAAGGAAACCACCAGCGCGCCAGAAGCTTTGACGAAGTCGCGACGGGAGATTTCTCTTTTCATGCGCGCCCCCTCTGATAGCGCTGGATGGCGCGCATCATCCGGGTGTGCGCAAAACACCGGCACCGTACATTCGACATGGCGTCGCGAATTTGCTCGTCTGAGGCTTTCGGATGTTCATCCAGCAGCGCCTTTGCCGTGAGCATCACACCGCTGAGGCAGAAGCCGCATTGGGCCGCCCCCTCATCGATAAACGCCTGCTGAATCGCATGCGGTTTTTCCGGAGTTCCCAACCCCTCCAGCGTCGTGACCTCTTCTTGTTTCACGGCGCTGACGGGCATCACGCAGGAGCGCACTGCCTGCCCACTTATGAGGACCGTGCAGGCTCCGCACTGTGCCAGGCCGCAGCCGAATTTGGGCCCACGCAATTGCAGCTCGTCGCTGAGCACATACAGCAGCGGAGTTTCCGGATCGACGTCCACCGTGTGGACGCGACCGTTTACCTTCAGAGAAATGGCAGCCATCATCTCACCCCACATCCCCGACGACAAAAGCTTACATCGGATCGCAATCGTCCAGCTAGATGTCACGGTGGAGTCCGGCGCTCCTTATCTTCCCCGCCGCGCGCGCGTCGCCGAAGCCGGTGGTTGACAGGATCACCCCGAAGAAATTCCCGCCCAATCGATGGGGTTCCGCCTATAGGTAAGCATTGACATTCGCCTTACATTCGCCTATGCTCCCGGCATGGCGATCACTCGGCGTCAACGCGAACTCTATGACTTCATTTCGCGCTTCGTGGCAGAGAATGGCTACTCCCCTTCGTTTGAAGAAATCAAAGTGGGCATGGGGCTGAACTCTCTGGCCACGGTGCACAAGCACGTCACCAACCTGGAGAAAAAAGGCCTGCTGACCCGGGACTACAACCGCAGCCGTTCCATTGATCTGCTGCCGCCGCGGGGAAAGTTGAAGCAATCGATGGCGGTGAACACGGCCATGGTGCTGCCGCTGGTGGGTAGGATTGCGGCCGGGCGTCCGATTGAGGCGGTCGAGCACAACGAGACCATCTCATTGGCGGATTTTGTGCGCTCGAAAGAAGTGTTCGTGCTCGAAGTGCGCGGCGAATCCATGCAGGACGAAGCTATCCTCGATGGCGACTACGTGCTGGTCGAGAAAACGAAAACGGCGCACAACGGGGACATTGTGGTGGCGCTGCTCGAGTCGTCGGATGCGACCCTGAAACGCTTTTTCCGCGAGGGAGACAACATTCGTCTGCAGCCTTCGAACGCGGCCATGAAGCCAATCATTGTGCCGGCAGCATCCGTAGAGATTCAGGGGCGTGTCATTGGCGTATTGCGGAAGTATTGAAGAGCAGTGGATAGTGCTTAGGGGTCAGTGAAATCGAGTTTGCGGCACGGCAAAAAGCCCGGGTGTACGCCCGGGTCTTCGCATGTTCGGGAGCTGATGGCTTAAAGCTGACAGCTTAAACCAGGTGGCGATCCAGCGCTTTCTGAATATCGTCTTTTGAGCGGTAGCCGACGAGTTGTTCCACAACCTGCCCGTTCTTGAATACGAGCAAGGTAGGAATGCCGGTAACTTTGTAGCGCATAGGCGTGGCGCCGTTGCGGTCAACATCCATTTTGCCGACCTTGACTTTGCCTTGATATTCGCCGGCGAGCTCTTCAACGATCGGAGCGATCGCGCGGCAGGGGCCGCACCAGGCGGCCCAGAAATCGATCAGCACCGGCTTATCGGACTTCAATACATCGGAATCGAAATTAGCGTCGGTGACTTCGACGGTGGCGTTGCTTCCCATTCATCCTCCAGATTCTCTGTCTCGCCAGGTAAACCGTTTGGTCTCCGTAGGGCGGGACCTCTATCGTAGCACTGTTCATTGGATGCTTCGCAAGTGCAGAAGTCGCAACCGGCGGCGGGAGCTGGAGCGCCGTAGAATGAAGGTCTTGCCTATGACCGATCTCGATCATTTCCGGGTAGTTTTGGTGGCAACGCGGAATCCGCTGAATATTGGGGCGGCGGCGCGAGCCATGAGTAATTTTGGGGTCCGCCGATTGCGGGTGGTAAATCCATACGACGCGGCGTTTCGCGAGGCGCGGTCGGCCGTCGGCGCGTCGGGGTTACTGGCCAAGGCGGAGCAGTACGAAACGGTGGCCGAGGCCGTCGCGGACTGCAAGCTGGTCGTGGGCACAACGGCGGCCACGCGGCGAGAGTTACAGCATCGGCTGCTGCAACTGGATGTGGGCGCGCGAACGATCAAGCGGCAACTGAAAACGGGGCCGGTAGCATTGCTGTTTGGCTCGGAACGGTACGGACTCTCGAATCAGGAACTCAGCCACTGCCATTGGGTGATGCGGATCCCGACGCGAGAAGGGCATGGTTCGATGAATCTCGGACAGGCAGTAGCAGTCTGCCTCTACGAACTGGTCCGAGGCCGGAACGCAGTGCCAGGAAAAACCGCGCTCGGGAAGAACGATAAGGCCACCGCCGCGTCGAGAGAAGTGGAGCGGCTGACGCAGGTGCTGCTCGAGGTTTTGCGCGTCAGCGGATACGTGAATCCCCGAGCAGTGGCTGCTGAAGAAAAGCTGCGCCGCCTGGTCCGGCGCATGGCGTTAAACACCAATGATGCCGAGGTGTTCTTAGGAATGATGCGGCAGGTGGCCTGGAAGTTGGGCGCCAGCGACAGGGACGATGGATAGTCTGAACATTCTGGAGCCTCCGTCCTGCTACAAAACTCTTCAGTTGAGTCACGAATACGCGCGACACAATTACAGATATCAAATGTCAATTGTGTGGCGTCCAATCCCTCGCTAACCCTTACCCCTTCCGTGAGTCGAAGTAATAGCTGATCTTGAGGTGGCGACATGCGCATGCTCCTGGACACCTTCGCGCAAACCCTGCAGACCCTGTGGGCGCACAAGCTGCGTTCTTTCCTTACCATGTTCGGGATCGC
>Ga0074045_10005115_pt1 | contig 11500 bp, 9 predicted proteins | sample BogForMeECP23OM2_FD_94442 | JGI IMG/M metagenome (GOLD analysis project Ga0074045, IMG submission 94442) | Bog forest soil microbial communities from Calvert Island, British Columbia, Canada - Bog Forest MetaG ECP23OM2 | ecosystem: Environmental > Terrestrial > Soil > Wetlands ...
ATGCGGGCGTGCGATCCGGGTGCTGAGCGTGGTGGATGCGTATACACGGGAGTGTCCGGCGCTGGAAGTGGATACGAGTTTCGCCAGCCGGAGAGTAACGCGGGTGCTGGATGGAATCATCGTGGAGCGCGATACCCGGAGCCATCCGCGTCGACAACGGTCCGGAGTTCAGCAGCCGGCATTTTCTGGCGTGGTGTATCGAACGGGGCATCGAACTGATCCAGATTCAGCCGGGGAAGCCGACCCAGAATGCGCGGGTGGAGAGTTTTCACGGACGGCTGCGAGAAGAGTGTTTAAACGTGAACTGGTTTCAGAATCTGTTTGACGCCAGGCGCAAGATGGCCGAGTGGAGGGTGGAGTACAACGAAGAGCGGCCGCACAGCAGCCTGGGATATCTGACCCCGAGCGAGTATGCGGCGCGGGCGGCAAAAGCGAGCTGTGGAAATGACGGCGATAAAGCCGCCTTGGAAAACGCCTCGGCGTTCGCCTCCGGCGTTTCCCACATTCCCACAGCTCCGGCTACGGGTATTTTAGAAACCAAGCAAGACCAAAACGTCGTATGATCCGTGTGCGGAAAATGGGGGCAGGCCAGCGGTATTGCCAGCCGCGAGTACGCTAGGTGAGATATGGCACTCGTTGCGGGTGGATCACCGCCAGAAGCAGCGTTTGTTGCCTGTCGTGAACGCGGAAGGACAGCTTGTCGGTGTAGTGACACGCGGGGATATAACTGAGCGGATGGAGCGGAATGGGGATGCAGCCCTAGGGTCGCCGATCGGCGATCTGGTCCGAACGAGCGCGGTCGAGGCCTATCCAGACGAACCGCTACGGGTGGTCGTATATCGCATGGCGGAAAAAGGTTGCACGCGAATGCCGGTCTTGGAGCGTAGCACGAGAAAATTTCTAGGTTTGGTATCGCTCAATGACTTGCTGAAGGCACGTTCGCTGCACTTGGAGGAAGAGAGCCGCCGCGAACGAAGTCTCAAATTTAGATAAGTTCTGTAGAAGTGGTACTATCCGGGTCTTTTGGCTGGGCACGAATTTCTATACCCCAAAAAATGAGGAAAAGGAACTTTCCATCACGCGAATCCCCTGCGATCACAGCTGGGTCCACCCGCCAATTCACTCGCAGTGGCTGTTCTCCTAATCCTGAACTGTCGATTTATGGACGAGCTCGCTTTAACGCTGAGCCCTTAACCCCTTGTTGAAGGATCCGTCCTCTGAAGCATTTGTAATGCCGAATACTCGCGTTGAGATCTCGGACTCCTGATCCCTGATTTTTTCTGTGCGGCCCGCGGTAACCGCGCCGCCGGCAAACCGGCAATCAGGAGTGGGAAATCACAGCGCAATCACGATTAGGCAGCCTTGCCGCTGGCAATCTTGAACACGCTCGAAGTCTCGAGGTAGTAATGCTCGATCTGTTCCTCCTCAAGGAAAGGCTTTAGATCGAGCAGCGGAGCACGGTTCTTGTAGAACTCTTGGGAATCCGACTTCGTCCTCCAGACAGCGACAACGAGCGCGCGGTTAGGATGCTCCTCCGAGATGAAGGAAAGCAGATCCACAAAGCCGGTCTGTTTCTTGTAAGCGTTTGGGAGTTGGCGTGCGGCTTCCAGGAACTCCTCTTTTTTCTCCGGCTTCAGTGTGCAGGTCATCATACGTGTAAACATAGGGTTTCCTCCGCTAGGTGTGTCTGTCACAGCAGCAGAGTCCACAGGACCGCGCAGCGGGACAGTTCGCTTGGATTTTCGAGTGAAGTATAGAAGAACCAAGTCCGATGATATTCCCGGGCGGGGTGAACATGCCCGGCTCCCTTCTTACAATTTCACATTTTTCATCCAATACTAGGCCTTGACGCGGTAAGCGTCAGGGGAAGTGCACGATTGACAACGTCGTGGCTGCGTGTCGCGTGCTCCGCTGCTAGTGGTGGCCGAAGTTCGCGACCAACTGGGCCACGAGTGGCCGCCTCCTCGCATTCGTTCAGTCGATGGACACACCGGTCCGGCTGCTCCCTAAAGTAATTGCCTTTCATTGCCGATAAGACTGGGTACCGGGCACAGCGTTGACCATCTGTCATGACATTGTTTTCGGAAGCATGGGAGGAAGTTTCTGGTCGCACTGGGGTAGGAAAGCGAACCATATTTTAGCTGCGATGGCCAGTGATGAATTGGCTAAGGGAAGGTCCAGAGTGAACCAGTCCAGAGTGAACCAGAGCCCTACTTTGGAGATCGGCAGTGGCGACGATGTACGAGTTCTCTTGGTGGATGACGAACCATTGGTGCTCGAAGGGTTGCGACGTTCCGTCCACAGGGAGTTTGTCGCCGACCTGGCAAGCGGCGCCGAAGAAGGCTTGGCGAAGCTGAGAAGGGACGGGCCGTATCCAGTTGTGGTCTCGGATATGCGCATGCCGGGCATGGACGGAGCGGAGTTCTTGGCGGAGGTTCGCACCGTTTCTCCCGATTCGATCCGTGTGATGCTGACAGGTCACAGCGACATGGAAATAGCCGTGAGAGCGGTGAACGAGGGACAAATTTTCCGGTTTCTCATCAAACCCGTGACCCCGGAAGCATTCCTGGCCACGCTTCGTGAATGCGTCGCACAGTACCACGCCGCACGCCTCGAGAAGGGACAACTGAAGATCGCAATTGACGCATTGGAACAACTGGATTTGGGGACTCTCACTGCCTTGGCCCGTGCGATTGACGCGAAATCGGCGTGGACGGCGGGCCACTCCGAGCGGGTGACAAATCTGGCTCTTAAGATGGGGCATGCCATGGGTCTGCCGGCCAAAAGTTTGGAGCTCATGCACCGCGGAGCGTTGTTGCATGACATCGGAAAGATTGGTACGCCTCCGGCCATTCTGGATAAGGTTGGCAGGCTCGACCCGGAGGAAATGCGGATTATGCGGGAGCACGTGAAAATTGGAGTTCGCATCCTCGAACCCATCCCCTGTTTCCGCGAAGCTCTGCCCATGGTTGCCCAACATCATGAATGGTTCGACGGTTCCGGTTACCCAGCAGGTCTGGCGGGGGAGAATATCAGTTTGCCTGCACGCATTATTGCGGTTGCAGATTGCTATGACGCTCTCGTCTCTGATCGACCCTACAGAAAAGGCCTTCCCAAGCGACAGGCCCTTGAGATGATGAGACAAAACTCGGGAACCCAATTTGACCCGATGATCATCGAGGTGTTTATGCTATTGGCCCGCGCTGCTCAGCTTGCGTGAACTAAGAGGTGTGCCAGGAAAATCTTGCCTCTCCGCTACGGCTGCGGACCAACCAGGCCATGATTATTGAACGAATGATTATCGAACGAATGACTATTGAGCGCAGGCCACTTCCACAAAATCAGGCACCGCCCCGAGATCCATTGCCGACTGTCCGTCCCATCTCGCGGTCAAGGGAGCACGAAAGGTACGACCGCATAGATGACATTGCTCAAGTTGAAGCGGCCCAATGCCGACTATCTAAATGACGGCATACTGGTAGCCAGGTCGGGTAGAGCATCGTCCGTAAGGCCCGTTTCCCAGCCTGTCCTTGCCACGGTCTGCGTTTCTGCACGGACCAGGAGAGGGAGATTGAATTCCACTACCAACCTTACCCCGGAGCTTTTGACGACCAGCCTGGGACCGGCGGATGGTCTGCCGGGATATGCACACCTTTTCAAGTCTGTCTTCGAGTGCTCTGCCGCGGGCATGCTGATTTTGAACGCTAACGGCCGATGTGTCTCGGCCAACCAAGCCTTCTGCGATCTGATTGGCTATGCCGCCGAAGAAATCCTGGCCAACACTTTGCCCGATATCACCCATCCGGATGACGTCGCGGTAAGCGTGCAAGCGCTGCGACGCTTGATCAGCGGAGAAGCAAGGAGTTGCCAGATAGAAAAGCGATATATCCATAAGAGTGGGCGACCGGTGTGGGTACTGCTGACGGCGACAGCGATCCCGCGAACCGATCAACAGCAGCCTGATTTGGCAATTGGGCTCGTCCAGGACATCGCCCATCAGAAGGCTGCCGAAAAAGCTCAGCAGCGCAGCGAGGCCCTGAATCGGGCTGTGGAAGAAGCTCTGCAGCGCAGCGAGGCCGTGTTTCGGGCCATCGCCGAAAGTGCAGGAGAGCTGATTCTGATCGTCGATTACCCCGGCATGAAGACGCTCTACGTCAGCCCCACATACCAGAAGCTTCTGGGATATTCGGTCGACGAACTTCAAGATCGCAACTGCTATGCGTTGGTCCACCCTGACGATCTGCCCATCGTTCGCCAGGCGACCGAAGAAGTGGTCCGGGAGGGAGCCAACCGACTCAGCGCGGAAATGCGTTACCGTCACAAGAACGGCAATTGGTGTTACGTGGAGGCTCGTGGCTGTGCCGTGCGGAACAGTGGCGGCGACCTGGAACGCATCGTCGTGATCTCGCGCATGATTGACGATCGAATCCTTGCCCAACAGAAGCTGAAAGAGCGGGAAGAGAGACTTCAACTGCTGCTCGATTCCACCGCAGAGGCCATCTATGGCGTGGATATGAGCGGCAACTGTACGTTCTGCAACCAAGCTCTCTTGCGGATGCTCGGCTACCGGGATGCCCGTGACTTGCTGGGAAAAAACATGCACGAGGTCATTCACCACAGCCGTGCCGACGGATCCGCCTATCCTGTGGAGGAATGCTGCATCTTTCAGGCTTTCCGGACGAGCAGCCTGATGCACGTCGATGACGAAGTCGTGTGGCGCGCCGACGGCACTTGTCTTCCCGTCGAATACTGGTCTCACCCGGTGAAACACGAGGGAAAGACTGTGGGCTGCATGGTGACGTTCGTGAATATCACGACGAGAAAGGCGACCCAGGAGGCACTGCGCCGGGCGCATGAAGAAGCGCAGCTCTTCATCAACTCGGTGCCGTCGATTCTTATCGGAGTCAGCCGAGATTCACGGATCAAACGCTGGAATTTGGCGGCGGCGCAGGTGTTTGGTCTGACCAGAGCCGAGGTGGCCGGAAAGCGCTTGGCGTGGTGCGGCATTCAGTGGGCGCGCTCGGATATGCCAGCTGAGATTGCTTCCTGGTGTGCCGACCGGGAGCCGCGGCGCATTGAGACGCTCCCGTATGTGATCGATGCCGAGACGCGATTCCTCGGACTTACTTTGAAGTGGATCTGTGCACCTGAGCAAAGAGTCGATGAGTTGCTGATTATTGGCTCAGATGTGACAGAGCACGAGATTCTGGGACAACAGCTGCGGCAGGCACAGAAACTGGAGGCGATTGGGCAGTTGGCGGCTGGAATTGCGCACGAAATCAATACTCCCATTCAGTACGTTGGCGACAACACCCGATTCTTGCAGGAATCCTGGCCCTCGTTCCACGCCTTGTACGGCATTACCCGAGAGATGCAGCAGGAAGCTGCGGCGGGGCCGATTTCGCCGCAGACGCTGCAGCGACTCGACGCCCTGGCTCAGGCGACGGACTTCGAATACCTGCAGACGGAGATCCCCAGTGCGGTCGAGCAGTCGCTGGAAGGCATTCAGCGGGTGACCAAGATCGTACGTGCCATGAAGGAGTTTTCACATCCCGGATCGGAAGAAAAGAAGCCCATTGACATCAACCAGACGATCGAGACCACCATCACAGTAGCGCGCAATGAGTGGAAGTATGTTGCTGACGTGGAAACACATTTTGCCCCCGACCTGCCTTTGGTGCTCTGCCACGCCGGCGAGTTCAACCAGGTGATTCTCAACCTCCTGATCAATGCCGCGCAGGCGATTGGGCAGGCCGTGGGAGACGGTTCTCAGGGTAAAGGAAAGATTGTGGTCTCCACCGTGCGCGACCAGGACTGGGTCGAGATCTCCATTGCCGACACCGGAGTGGGAATACCAGAAGCCGTGCGCTCGCGGGTATTTGAGCCCTTCTTCACTACCAAACCAGTGGGGAAAGGGACCGGACAAGGATTGGCCCTAGCCCACACCGCCATCGTGAGGCGGCACGGAGGCAAGATATGGTTCGACTCTGAACGGGGAAAGGGAACCACATTCTACATTCAGATGCCATTGGCGCAATCGTCGGAAGGGTAATCATGGCAAAACGAATTTTATTTGTCGATGACGAGCCCATGGTGCTGACCGGGCTGAAGCGCAGTTTGCGCCCCATGAGCGCGGAATGGGAAATGGTTTTTGCGGCGGGCGGTGACGAAGCCCTGGCCGCCATGGACCGGCAAACCTTCGACATCATTGTTACCGACATGCGGATGCCGGGCATGGACGGAGCGCAGTTGCTGGAAGAAGTGCAGAAACGGTCGCCTCAAACCTTGCGTATGGTGCTCTCGGGGCAATCGGATCGCGAGACCATCATGCGCTCGGTCAATCCGGCGCATCAGTTTGTCTCCAAGCCTTGCGAAGCCGAAGAGCTGAAGTCCCGGCTGATCCGTGCTTTTGCTCTCAAAGATCTGCTGCAGAATCCGGCCCTGCGCGAGTTAGTAACGAAGCTCGATTGCCTGCCGAGTCTGCCGCACGTTTACCTGCAACTGAACGAGGAGTTGCGCCGTCCCGAGCCCTCGCTGCAAAGGATCGACGAACTGATTGGAGCCGACATGGCCATGACCGCGAAGATCCTGAAGCTGGTGAACTCGGCCTTCTTTTGTTTACCTTGCGAAATCTCCAGTGCCTCGCACGCCGTCCAACTGCTCGGTCTGGACACGCTGCGGACCTTGGTACTAACGGCGCATGTATTCGAGCAATTTCAAAGCCGGTTGCTGGGCGCGGACGATGTGCGGCAGATTTCGGACCACTCCCTGGCAGTTAGCAATAGTGCCAGGAAGATTGCGCTGTTCGAACACGCAGATCAGCACATCCAGAATGAGTCTTTCACCGCGGGCCTGTTGCATGATGCCGGCAAACTCATCCTGGCCTCCGCTCTGGGGGAGCAGTACGGGAAGGTGCTGGAGTATAGAGAGCAGGCCGACGTCGGGCTGTATGCGGCGGAGCGCGAACTGCTGGGCTGCAGCCATGCCCAAGTGGCGGCCTATTTGCTTGGCCTATGGGGACTGCCGAGCACGATTATCGAAGCAGTTGCCTGGCACCACGACCCTGCGGGTAGCTTGAGCGTGAAGTTTTCGCCGCTGGCCGCGGTGCACGTGGCCAGCGCGTACCACGACGAAAAAAGCACCTCGCGGCTGCGGGACCGAACCCCGATCGACGCCGCCTTCCTCGCCGGAATCGGTTGCGCGGAACGAGAGCAGGCGTGGCGCGGCAAGCTCGATGCCGATGGGCAATCACACGATCAGAAAGAGGAACACCATGGCTGAAAAAATCCTTCTAGTGGACGATGATAACAACATCCTTGACGGCTATCGGCGCAGTTTGAGCCGCGAGTTTGTGATGGAGACTGCGATGGGCGGGGAGCAAGCCCTGAAACTCGCTGCTGACAACGGACCCTACGCGGTCGTGGTTTCCGACATGCGCATGCCCGGCATGGATGGCATCCAGCTTTTGAGCAAAATCAAGGCCCAATCGCCGGATACCATCCGGGTCATGCTTACCGGCAACGCCGACACTGAAACGGCCATCAACGCCATCAACGAGGGCAGCATCTTCCGCTTCCTCAACAAGCCCTGCAGCAAGGAAATGATGGCGAAAACCCTGACTGCGGCGCTGGTGCAGTACCGTTTGGTTACGGCCGAAAAGCAACTCTTGGAACAAACGCTTAGCGGCAGCATTCAAGTGCTGACCGAAGTGCTCAGCCTGGTGAATCCTGCGGCTTTCAGCCGCGCCGAGCGCGCCCGCCGCTACATCCATCACATCGTAACCTCGATGAAGCTGCCCAACGTATGGCAATACGAGGTCGCGGCCATGATGTCCCAGCTAGGCTGCGTCACGCTGCCTTCCGAAACGATCGAGGCCGTGTACAGCGGCGAGAAGCTCTCCGCGACCGAGCAGACACAATATGACGCCCATCCCAGTGTCGCCTATGATCTGCTTTCGAAAATCCCCCGGCTGGAGCCTATTGCCTGGATGATCGAACACCAGAACCGCCCGGTTCGCGAGGTCGACGACTCCGAGAGGAAGGACATGCGGCTAGGAGCGGAAATCCTCCGGCTGACCTTGGCTTATGAAAAACTGATCCACAAAGGGCTTTCGCGAACCGAAGCGGTACACACTCTGACTGGCCAAAACAAGAACTTCAGTCCGCAGTTCTTCGACGCCCTGGTGGAATTGGATCCGAACTCCGATGAAGGCGAAATACGACAGTGCCGGATCGAAGCGCTTGCGACCGGCATGATCATCCAACAGGATGTCCGTACCGGCGAGGGCGAGTTGCTCGTCTCCAAAGGTCAGGAGGTCACTTCGCCGCTCCTATCCAAGCTCAAGAACTTCCACGCACGGCGTGTGATCAGCGGGGAAGTGACTGTCTCTATGCCCACGACCACGCTGGCGTTCGTGAAAGGCGCCTCGTAGACGCCCGCCTAGCTCGTGTGGGGACGGGGCTCCGCCCCGTCCAGGTTTGTGTAGGGACGGGCGCCCTCGCGAGCCTGCCCTGAGCTAAGCCCAAGGGTCCAAGCCGAGCGCACCGGGGTGGAGCAGCTCGGGCCCTTGCAGTCAGCGTCCCAGCCACTGGGCATCGACGTTCTTGGAAAACGCGGCGCAGAGTACACATTCCGGAGGAAAACGCTAAGAAGGCTTTTCTCCTACGGGCTTTACCTCCCCATCCAGTGGGAGCCGAATAAAGAAAGTCGTTCCCTTACCAACTTCGCTCGCGAACGTGAGTGTCCCCCCGTGCTTGTCGACCACCACCGAATGAGCAATGGCTAAACCCTGCCCGGTCCCGCGCCCGCTCTCTTTCGTCGTGAAGAAGGGATCGAAGATCTTGTTGCGGATATCCTCCGGGATGCCACCCCCGGTGTCGGCGATGGAGATTAAGACGGCGTCTTCCTCCAGCGAAGTCCGGACCCGGATGACGCCCTTCTGCCCAGTCCCGTTCACCGCGTCTCCAATGGCATGGGCGGCATTCACCAGCAAGTTGAGGAAGACCTGGTTTAATTCGCCGATGTTGCAAACCGCCAGCGGCAGATCGCCGAACTCGGTTTCCACCTCCGCGACATACTTCAGCTCATTGCGTGCCACCGTCAGAGTACTGAGAAGGGCGGCGTTGATATCGGCGGCGGCCCGTTCTTTTCGGTCGGGATGGGCAAACTCCTTCATCGCCCGCACCAGCGTGGCGACGCGCGCCACACCATCCAAGGACTGCGCGATAGCCTTGGGAATTTCCTCCACCAGATAGTTGATGTCCGCCGCCTTTTCGGCCTCGGCCACTTCGGTCAACCCTTGCCCCGTCTCGCCGTTGGCCGCCGCGTCCCGGAGGCGGTGATACTTTTCCATTACCTTGCTGAGGTCTGAGAAGGCATCGTGCAGGAATTGCATGTTGTCGCCGACGAACTGGATCGGGGTATTAATCTCGTGGGCAATACCGGCGGCCAACCGGCCCACCGCCTCGAGCTTTTGGGATTGGCGGAACTGCTCTTCCAAGGTTTTTCGGTGGGTGACGTCTGAACCGATGACGAGTAGTGTGGTCGTATTGTCATCGGCCACGTGAACCGGCGTGACCGTCAGTCCCAGCAGACGCGTTTTGCCGTTCATCTCAAACGGAACCTCATCGCTCCGCTGCGAGTCCCGTTCAGAACACCAGGATCGGATTTCGTCTTGCATGCCAGGCCGCAGCCATCTGATGCCGCAGTCGGTCAGTTGTTTTCCAACCACTTCATCCCCAGATAAGCCGAACACACCGGCGGCTGCTAAATTCCAACGCGTGATGCGTGAGTCGTGGCCCGCACCAATAAGAATCGATGGCACGGCATTGATAAAAACCTCCGCCTCCTGATGCGCCGCCCGCAGTGCTTCCTTCTCGTTTCTCAGACGGGTAGTAATCTCTCGGACCATACGTCTTATGATCAACAGCGCGATGGTGCAAGGCACCACCACGGCGACTACGATGATGAGCAAGGCAAGACGACGAGCCGCGGCATAGTGTGCCCGGCTCTGCTGGGCTGCCAGCTCAAGGCGGTCTCCCTGGAAGCCCACGAACTTATCCCAGGCAGCGTGGTACTTCAGCAAAGACGGGGCCGTCTGCTGCACCATGACGGCTGCCGCCACATCCCGTTTCCTTTCGTTGACCAGAAGGTGTAGGGCTCGCTGGTAGCTGTCGATATATGGGCTTCTCGCGTCCTCAATAGCAGCCAGCAGCCGCTTCTCTTCTTCTGACTCGCAACGGCTCTCGAGATCGGCTACCAAGCTTGAGATTCTGTTGGTGTTCTCCGCCCGGGCAACCAGCAGTGAGTTGATTTGCTCTCTATTATTGAGCAGGAATATTTGCATCGTGATCCGACTGTTGCGATTGGAGTAGATCACCGCCTCTAGCGACAGGCGCAGCTTGGCCGACTGTCTGCCCATCATGTTCTGCAGGTCGGCGTTGATGCGGTCCATTCGGCGTAGCCCCATATCGCCCACAGCGATCAAGAGGGCAGCGAGGATGCTGAATGCCAGCCCCAAACAAACCGTGACCTGTCCGATGGCTAGCGGGGAGCGAGATGGCAGAGAGCGGCTGTGTTTGTTGTTTCCGTCATCCACGAACAAGATGCGTTTCACGCCGACACCGCCCTTGCGGAAAGAGCCTTGCTCTCATCCAGCGGCAGCCGAATAAAGAAAGTGGTTCCCTTACCAACTTCGCTCGCGAACGTGAGTGTCCCTCCGTGCTTGTCGACCACCACCGAATGAGCAATGGCTAAACCCTGCCCGGTCCCGCGCCCGCTCTCTTTCGTTGTGAAGAAGGGATCGAAGATCTTGTCGCGGATATCCTCCGGGATGCCAACGGCGACGATGCCTAGCAAAGGTAAAATGCGGCGCACGAATCGATGTCCCCACTCATCATCTGCCATCGGCAGAAGAGCCACAGAACCTAAGCCTCAAGGACGGTCATATACCCGCGTGGCAACGAATTCGGGTCAAGTAAAACGGCTCCCTGCCGATAAATAGTGCGGCTCAACCCCTGGAACTCGCTCACTTCGCTCAGAGAAATGCACCAGCGTTTACTGATTACCGTCACTGCTCAAATTTTCGGCTGTTCGTAGAAGGATCGTTGGCAACCGAATCGTCAGCTGCATCGCGATTGCGCCGGGTCACGGGCTAACCGGTAGTAATCCGCCCTGCAAAGAAAACCTGGTTTTACCTCAGAACCGATGTCATTTAGTGCCCTGTCACGCTCTCGGCGCAGGACCTACAGACCGAGAAAATTCCGCCGATCATTGCGCTCCGAAATTGCTGGACCCCGATATTGCGCATTAGATTGAAAATGCCGGTGGCATTCCCCATCCTCTCCTTGGGTATGCTGGCCATGCTCAGGGCCATTAAACTCACGCAGGATCTTGCGCCGCGTGCACTCTTCTTGAAGCCTTCACTCGACTGCGTGTCCAGTACATACGCTCGAAGGGAATATAGGTGTTTGCGCACCTCGTCGAGTCAGACTTGTGAAGG
>Ga0074045_10005116_pt1 | contig 11500 bp, 9 predicted proteins | sample BogForMeECP23OM2_FD_94442 | JGI IMG/M metagenome (GOLD analysis project Ga0074045, IMG submission 94442) | Bog forest soil microbial communities from Calvert Island, British Columbia, Canada - Bog Forest MetaG ECP23OM2 | ecosystem: Environmental > Terrestrial > Soil > Wetlands ...
AAGAGCGCGAAGATTATTCGTAGCGGAGGGCTTCGACGGGGTCGAGTTTGGCGGCTTTGGTGGCGGGCCAGACGCCGAAGATCAGGCCAATGCTAACGCTGACCATTATGCCGGTGGCAGCGGCCCAGAAGGGCACCACGCCGGGCCAGCTCAGGGTGACGCGGATAAGGAACACCAGGACAAAGACGATGATCAACGCGATCACGCCACCCAAGCCGGTAAGCGTCATGGCTTCGAGGAGGAATTGCCAGGTGATGTCCTTGCGTTTGGCGCCGATGGCTTTGCGCAAGCCGATTTCGCGGGTGCGTTCGGTGACGCTGACGAGCATGATGTTCATCACGCCGACGCCGCCGATGAGCAAGCCGATGGCGCTGAGGACAATCATGGCGAGGTAGACCTTGAGCATGATGTTGTGGAATTCCGCGACGGTTTCCTCGGCCGTGTTGATGGAGAAATTGTCTTTACCGCCGAAGGGAACGTTTCTGCGACGCTCCAGGACTTCGCGGATCTGGTCGACGGCGGCATCCAGCTTTTTGGGATAGGCCTGGGCGCGCATGTTAATTTCGTCCGCGTCGGGATACGTTTTGCGGAAAGTGCTGAGGGGGATAAGGACGCGGCGGTCTTCGTCGCCCAGGCCGAAGCCGCCCTTGGGCTTTTCGACTACGCCGACGACTTGAAACGGAGAGCCGTCGATCATCACGTCTTTGCCGATGGGATGGCCTTCGGGGAATAGGACAGGGGCGACATTTTCGCCGAGCATGACGACTTTTTCCTTGTGAAGATCGTCGCCTTCGCTGATGAAGCGGCCTTCGACGGTGGAGGCGTTGGCATAGACTTCGCCGAAGTTGGGCTGGACCCCGCGGAAATCGATGGCGGTAACATCCCCGGCTTTGGTGCGCACGACGTGGTTGTGGTTCCAAGTGGTTTCCAGGAAAACGGTGACGCGTCTTACGGCGGGGCAGCGCTCCTGAATGGCCGTGGCATCGTCCATGGTCAAGGGCTTGCGCTGCTGCTCTTCCAAGGGGGGCGGGCCACCGTGACGTCCCTGATCCCATTTGGTGATGAAGGCGGTGTCTGCGCCGTATTGATTGACGCTCTCCTGAATTTTCTGGTCGAAGCCAGTAAGCAGGGCAGCGACAAGCATGATGACGCTGACGCCGAGGACTACGCCGAAGACGGTGAGGGCGCTGCGCAATTTATGGGAGCGCAAGGTGTCCATCGCTTGCCGGAGGTTTTCGCCGTACGCTTGTGCCATGGGTGCCCTCAGCCCTCTGACCGCAATGCTTCGATGGGGTCTAGATTCGCTGCGCGCATTGCGGGGAAAATTCCAAAGAACAGGCCCACCGCGGTGGAAATACACAAAGAAAGAATCACGGCGCTAAGCGGGGTTTCCATGGGAAACGAAAAGACGTGCCTGACGAAGAAAACGATGGCATAGGCGGCGATGATACCGATGAGACCGCCGGTGGCGGCGAGAACGGCGGATTCGGTCATGAATTGAAGGAGGATGTGCTTCTTCCTGGCGCCGAGGGAACGACGGAGGCCGATCTCTCGCGTGCGTTCGGTGACGCTGGCGAGCATGATGTTCATGATGACGATGCCGCCGACGACGAGGAAAATACTGACGAGGGCCATGGCAACGAAAGCGATGTTCTTTGTCAGGTCGTGCCACAAGCTCATGATGGAATCGGAGCCGATAATGCCGAAATTATCGGGGGCGTCGTAAGGAAGATGACGCCAGGCGCGGAAGAGCATGCGGGCTTCGTCCTGGCTAGCGGACATGAGTTCCTGGTTGGGCGCCTTGACGAAAATGGTGACCCAATCCTGGCTGGTGTGCCAACCTTTGCGCCAAGTGTTGAGCGGTATGATCATGTAGTTGTCTTGCGATTGGCCGAAAGCGCTACCGAGCGGCTCGGCAATTCCAACCACTTCGTAGGTGTGCGTCTGTACACGGAGTGTTTTTCCGATGGGATCCACGTTAGGGAAGAATTTGGTGGCGAGATCAGGGCCGATGAAGACGATTTCGGAACGGTGATCGTCATCGGACTGAGTGACGAAACGACCTTGAGCGACAGAGAGATTGCGGACGTCGGCAAAGTTGGCGGTGCCGCCGATCATCTGGACGTCTTCCATGGTCAAATTGCCACTTTGCACCATGACTCGGTGGTCTTCCTCGGCAGCGACCGCGGAGGTGAGCTTCATATTGTCGCGGAGGCGCTCGTAGTCCTCGTAAGTAATCATTGGGCGCTTCTGGGCTTTAATCCATGCATCTTCACTTGTGATGATGCCGAAGCGGTGGACAATAAAAACGTTGGCTCCGAGATTGGCGATGCGGTCGGCGACGTACATGTTGAGGCCGGCGATGACGCTCATGACGGCGACGAGAGTGGTAACGGCGAGAATGACTCCGAGAAGGGTCAAGAAGCTGCGGAGTTTGTGGGCGCGGAGGGCGCTGAGAGCAAGTTTAAGGGTTTCGCTGAAGGTGACCCAGGCGGCGCGGGAGCCCTTGGCGCGGGCAGACACCCCGGCGAGGCCGTCCAGCGGCGGAACACGGGTCAGACCGTCCAAGGAGACAACGCCCAAGGTGAGCTCCTAATTAGGGATACGAAGGAGGGAGCGGAATCGTTCCACAACCCAACATATGTTAGACGTTGGGGAGGCGACTTTTCTTTCGTTCAACCTGCGTATAATCTCGACTCACTGTATAGTTTACTCCGTCGCGGGCGGGGAGGAAATGGGAAGGGGCGGAAAGGTGAATAGGAAGCTGAATTATCTATGAGTTGCGGACGAGCCGGGTTGTTTGGGTGGCGAGTGTTGACTGGGGTTGCTTGTCTGGCCGGGAGTCTGTTGGTGGGCCGGACGGGCGCCGGGCAGGATGCAGGCGCGGCGTCACCCGTTACTGCCTCCAAGGATGGGAGGAGTGACCTATTCGAGAGGGTGGTGGCGAACCAGAAACGCACCGATCAGGAGCTGGATCTTTACGAGCGCATTGAACGCCTGGAAACCCGCAAAACGGGAAGCGATTCGGGGCCAGGGGAAGTGAAAGCTTGGCGTGTATTTCCGGCTGAAGTGAGCAACGACAAAATTTCACTTTCCGCAGAAGGAAAACCCATCAATGAGGAGAGTTACCGGGCAGAGTTGCGGAAACTGGAGAAGCTGCTGGTGTGGGCTACACAGAAGGGCCCCGGCCAGGACGAGGCGCTGGCGAAAATGGCGCGCAAGCGTAAGGAGCGCAACGACCTGATTGAAGCCACGCACGCGGCATTCATTTTCACACTGGTGGGACACGAAATGCGGGGCGAGAGCAACCTGGCGAAATACAGCATGGTGCCGAATCCGAAGTATAAGCCCACTTCGCGAAATGCGACGTTGCTGACGAGAGTAAAAGGATTTGTATGGATTGATGAGCAAGCCGGGGAATTGGCCAAGGTGGAAGGCGAGGTGAGCGAAGACACCTCACTGGCGCTGTTTCTGGCGAAGGTTTACAAGGGCAGCCACTTCATGCAGGAGCGCTACGAGATCGAGCCGGGGGTCTGGCTGCCGACCTACCAGCAATATGATTTCGATGGGAGAAAGTTCCTGCTGCCATTTTCAATTCACGAGCGAACGACTTATACGGATTACCACCGTGTTGGGCCGCCTAAAGAAGCTGTCGAAGTGGTGCGTAGCGAATTGGGCAAAAGAGCTGGGGAGACAGCCGCGCCGTGAAACCTAATGCGATAGAATGGGTTAGATAGTACTAGTCCTGTCCCGGCCGATCGGGAGGTGCCATGATCCGCTGGCCTGTAACCCTGTTTCTATTGCTGGTGAGCTTCGTGCTGCCGACTGGCGCACAGACGAATGGGGCGAATACGTCCGGGCAGAGCCCGAGCACCGCAACCCCACCGCAAACCGCGAGTAATCCTGCTCCAAGTCCACCGAAAAAAGTATGGACGAACGACGATCTTGGCGGCGCGAGCGGGAAGGCTCCCGCGGCGGGCGACAAAAGCAACCAGAAATACCCGCTGAGCAAGGCGCCGGACCCGGCGACAGTGGACCGGATCCGCAAGAGCCTGGAGAAACTCGAGGGGCAAGTCGAAGATATCGATAAGCAGATGGCCGTTTATAGGGACTTTCTCAAGGGCGAGCCAGTGTCCACGGACAACTACGACGTGAACAAGGGATTCAGCCGGATACCGGTAGAACAGCAGATGCTGGCACTGGAAAAGAAGAAGAAGGATTTGGAAACCCAGATTGACGCGCTGGACGAAGAGGCCAGGAAGAAGGGGATTGACCCCGGGCTATTGCGGACGAAGGAGTGACCCGATGAAGAACAGGATTGTGGGTCTCGGCTTTCTGCTACTGGGCTGCGCCGTGATTTGCTGCGCGCAAACGCAGGACACCCCGAAAAAGGATTCGACGGACGCCAAGCCCGCCACCGCGCCGACGGATAAGAGTGCACCCAAGCAGGATGCGCCAGCGACGCCGGAAAAGAAGAAGCCCAAGAAGGTCTGGACGAACGACGAGATGACGACCTTGCCGGGGCAGATTTCCGTCGTGGGCGAGGCGAATCAGGGAGTGGAGTCCAAGCGGGCGCCTGGGCACGATTCGTCATCCGGCGCGGGGGACGCCCAGCAGATGCAGATCGACAGTTACCGGCAACAGATCAGCGACCTGCACAACCAGATCGATGCCGCGGACCAGCGCATCGCGCAATTGAAAAATTTCAAAGGGGAAAACAGCGGTCCCACGGGCGGAATCAATATGAACCAGGGATACGACATGGTGCCCGTGGAGGATCAAGTCAAGCAACTGGAAGCGAAGAAGAAAAAGCTTGAAGCGCAAATCGAAGACGTGGAAAACGAAGCGCGAAAGAATGGCATCGATCCTGGCAAGGAATCATCCAACTTACTCGAAGAAGCCCTTCGGGCGGTGTGTGCGCACACAGCGCCAGCCTTTGTGAAGAAGTGTGTGGTCAACTGCGGATTATGCTTCGGAGCTATTTGGTCTTGCCGCCATGTTCGCTGGTCATGCCAGCAGCTTTTGCTTTGGCTTCCGGACTGATGGTGACCTTGTCTTGCGGAATAGGGGAAGAGGAAACGGGCTGTTTTGGAGCGGGCTGCGGCTGACGGTTCGATTGAGCTTGGTGCACCGACGGATGGCCATGGGTCGCATGGATGGGCATGGTTCACCTCAGTAAGTCCATCGGCCAGCGAGCGAAAAACGTTAGGGCTGGTGAGAGAAATCGGGGAGAGAAGTGTCTAGCCGCCGGAATTCCCTGCAAGCGTAAGAAAAAGAGTGAGATAGCGTTTCAGTTTTTGGGTAATGAGGAAGTTCTCTTTGACGTGGGCATGGCCGCGCTCGCCCAGCCGGGCGGCAATTTCCGGGTGAGAGAGCAAAAAGCGGATCTGGTAAGCAGTGCCTTCGACGGAATGAGCGAGCAGCCCAGTGTGTTTGTGAATCACCTGGGTAGGGATGCCTCCAACAGCGGAAGCCACCACGGGCTTTTTCTTCCAGAGAGCTTCGGATACGGTGAGACCGAATCCTTCGCGCAAACTCTTCTGGATGACGATGGTGGAAGCGCGTTGAAGAGCGTTCACCTCCAAGGGAGCCCATGCGGGGAGTTCCAAGACCTTAATATCGGGATCTCCGGCGGCGGCGTGTTGAACTTCTTTCAAGACTTCCGCGCCTTCGGGATCGTCGGAGGCGCTTCCTCCCGCCAGAACCAACTGACAATCGAAGTAGCGTTTGACAATGCGATAGGCGCGGATGACGCCAACAGGATCCTTGAGGCGATCAAAGCGGGAGATTTGCGTGAGTATGGGGCGCAAGGGATCGATCTGATAGCGTGAGAGCACGTCGGCAATAAATTCGGGGGGAAGCTCGCGGTTTTTTTCGGAGAGGGGATCAATGGCAGGATGGAAAAGATATTGGGGAATAGAGAGCTGGCGGGCAAATTCGGGTGAAGAAAAGATCGCGCCGTCATATTTGGAGACAAAAGGCTCGAGGAAATCCCAGACCGCAGGATCGGGATGGGAGAGATCGATGTGGCAGCGCCAGATCCAGTGAGCGGAAGAGTTTTTGCGGGCGGCGATAAGGCCGGCGGGCTGCGGGTCATGAATCACGACGAATTCCGAATCGAGAGAGAGGCGGCGAAGATTCAGGTCGGTGTAAGCGCGGAAAACGTCGAAATCGCGGGGATCGGGGTGATATGGCTCACCATGGAGAGCGTTGTGAAATGCTTTGGTGACGGCGAAGAAGTCCTCGCCGCCGGTCATCACGTCCCAGCGGATGCGCAGGCCGAGTTCTTCCGAGAGCGGCACAAAGCGGTTGAGAATCTCGGCGACACCGCCGCCAACGGCCGTGGAATTAACCATTTCGACGGAGCGTCCATGCAGAGGTTTAGCAAGAGCCCGCAATTCCTCGAGTTCACCAGCGCCGATGACGGCAGCGTAATCATCGAGGGGAATGCGGCTAGCGATCTGCACTGGGTTCATGTTTTCTCCTCTCGCGATCCAGAAGGCGAAGCAGCTTGGCGCGCGCGCTATCGAGCGTGTTGGTGTAAATGTCGATGCGATTGATGTTGTCGGCGAGGGGCATCAAACCGAGACCGTTGGCGAGCCAGTGGGAAAAATCGTTGGTGCGCAAGTGGAGACGCAAACGCGAGGAGATGAAGTTGAAGAAGAAGCTGGCGTGGCTGAGGCGAGAAATGCCATCACGGAATTCGTCGAGGTTGGCAGCGGCGAATCCGAATGGCACGGTAACCTCGACGCTTTCGCAGAAATAAAAGCGTTCGAGCGCGGACTGGCGGGCAAACTCCGGATGTTCTTCACAGAAAGCGCGGACGACGCGGCAGAGATCCTCACGGAGCGCGGCGATTGAAGGGTAATCGCGGATGTCGAGGGCGGCGAGTTGTTCAGCGAGGGCATCGCGGTTGGCATCGGCAAGAACCCACTGGGCAAAATCGTTGGAAAAACCTTCCGTAAGAAAGTGGTGGCTGCTGAGGGTTTGAAAGGTGTGGTGAAAAATGGAGGCGTCGCTGCACTGCTCGAGTCCGGCCAGGAGTTCGGCGAGAGTGCCCGCCGAGAGATTGCCGATGCGCGTGAGATAGGCAACGGTGAAAAATTCGAAGCGAGTTCCATCTAGCTCCATCCGCAGATCTCCTCAGACGGTTTCATGACGGGAAGTAAACTCCATTGGGCTCGGGGGCGGTAATACGAATTTCCGTGAGATCGGAGAGCAGATTAGCGGCCCAGCGGTAGACGTTATGCTCATGAATGGTCTTGCGCATGCGGGCCATGCGGAGCCCCTGGTCTTCTTCGCTCATTTCGAGCGCTTGATGAATGGCGGCGGCAAGTTGCTGAACATCGTAAGGATTGATAAGGAGTGCGTCGGGAAGTTCATTGGCCGCACCGGCAAATGTGCTGAGAATGAGGGCGCCGCGCTCATCGTCACGCGCAGCGACGAATTCCTTGGCCACCAGGTTCATGCCGTCGTGCAATGAAGTGACAAGACAGACAGAGGCAGCGCGGTAGTAGCGGAGGATTTCCTCGTGGGAGTGATGCCTCTTCAGGAGCACGATGGGTTTCCAATGCGCGGAGGGGAAACGGGCGTTGATGCGATCGGCCTCGGCGGAGACTTCTTCGAGAAACTGCTGGTAACGGGGAATGTCCGTGCGACTGGGAGCGGCAATCTGTACGAAGGAAAAGCGCTGCTGGAAGGCGGGATAGAGTTCGAGGAAGAGCTCGATGGCGCGGAAACGCTCAAGGATGCCCTTGGTGTAGTCAACGCGATCCACACCGACGCCGAGGAGAGAGGCTTCGACGCCAAGTTCGGCGCAGAGAGCGGCACGTTCTTCGCCCGAGTTCTGGAAATTGTGAGGGTGATACCCATTCGGAGAAAAAGCGACGCTGATGGGATAAGGGCGCACGCGAGTGGTATGGCCTTTGCGGTTGACGGCAAAGCGATCCCACTCGGTGAGAGCTTCGAGGGCGCGGTCCACCGTTTCCAGGAAATTATTGCAATGCGTCTGGATATGAAAACCGATCAAGTCGGCGCCGAGGAGACCATCAACAAGCTCGCGCTGCCAGGGACAGATGCCGAATACTTCGGGATTGGGCCAGGGGATGTGCCAGAAAATGGCGACGGCAGCGTCGGGGCGGGCTTCCTTGACCATGCGCGGTAGAAGAGCGAAGTGATAATCCTGCGCGAGAAGGATGGGCGATTGAGTTCCCGCCATTTCCTGAAGGACAGCATCGGCAAAGCGGCGATTGATTTTTTGATACTGGAGCCAGTCGTCGAGGCGGAAGATGGGGCGAGTGTGGGCAATGTGGCAAAGAGGCCAGAGGCCCTCGTTGGAGAAACCTTCGTAGTAGCCGCGATCTTCTTCGTCGGAAAGCCAGACGCGGCGCAAGGTATACGTGGGTCGATCGGGAGGAACCTGGAGATGGTCCAGAGCGTCGACGACTTCGCGGTCGGCGCTGCCGGAGCCGTTGGCAATCCAGGTGCCGTGGCAGGCCTGAAGGACTGGTTCGAGGGCGGTAACGAGGCCGCTGGCAGGCACGATGGTTTGGATGGCGCCACCTTTTTCCTGGAAGACGTGCATGTAGGGTTCGCGATTGGAAACGAGGAAGAGGGGCTTGGCGCCCAGTTTGCTGGCCAGGCTGACGCGAAGACGCTCGGCTGTCCAAACGGAAGACTGAGTTTCGCGGAGCTGCGCTTCCTCCTGAGCTGCGGCGCGAGCGGTGTCCAGAGCGTGAGCCAGGTGCTTCACTTCCGTGTGAATTTCATCAAAGAGTTCTCCGCGCGGGAGATTCGAGGAACCTTCCGAAGAACCGGCACGAAGCGTGTGCAGCCACTTCACGGTGGAGGCCAGGGGGGCGGTGAAATTCCAGCGGACCAGGACGAAGGCAAGGGAGGTGATGAGGAGGGTCTGCAAAAGAGCAGTGAGTAGCGAATCGCGCAGGGAAAGAGAAACTCGATGCTCGATGTACGAAGTGTCGTAGATAACGACGAGGGAGCCGGATGATTCGGAGTCGCGATGAAGTGGAAGTGCGAAGGTGTAGAAGGAGTCGCCGGCGAGGTCAAGGAACTCACCGGAACCGATATCGAGCGTGGAGGCGCGATCGGCGGCTTCGGGCCGCGAGTTAAATTTGTCTGGAAGACCGGGAGTGATGGCGAGCGGAGTGCCAAAGCGATCGTAGATGGCGACGCCGAGGAGATGTTCGCGCTGGCCGTATCGTTCGACGATGCGCTGAAGATTTTTGTCGCTGGAGCGGCCGGAAACTGCCTCGAGACTTTCCTGGAGGCTCTCTGCGAGAGTGGCGGCGCGGCGGGTGAGGTCATTGCGGAGATTGCGGCGCTCCGTGCGGACCTGATAGGCAGCGTAAAGAAGAGAGACACAAATGACGCTGACGGCGAGTGGAAGCACAAGTTTGAGGGTGGTGCGCATGCCGAGGCCTCCGAGCGGGATGAGAGGGTTCCTGACAACGTGCCAGCCCTGCACCATGGGTCTTGCGGAAGCAGCGATGAGCTAGCGACCGGTTAGTACTAGATAGAAGACAGAAGGGCTGGAAGGGAAAGAGTTGACTGGGTAGGTGGGAGTGAAGGCACGCGAAGCGCCAAAGGAGGATTGGGAAGGAGTGGGGCCGTAAGATACTGAGGGAATTGAAAGATAGTCCTGGAGGGGAAAGGGGAGGGGTGTGAGTGAGATCGTACTGGTACGGGAATAATTACGCGGGGACTACGCAGTTAACTCCTATTGGCGATGCGCTTTGGGAAATGGGGAAGAGATGAACTTTGAGAGAGGAAATAAAGAGGTGCGAGAACAGAAAAAATCGCCCAAGGGGATTGAAGAGATGGCTAAGGAGTGTGGGATGGATGGGATCTCCGCGTCCGTGTCCAGTACTGCTGACGGAGGACACAGGACGCGGACATGCCCGTTGGTTCAGAGTGTGGCTAACATCCGATACGTGGAGTGAGCCGTCACTTGAGGGATCGCCCTGAGTCAGGTACTTGGGGGACCCGATCAGAGCCGGGTACAACTTGCTGGCGATAATGAGAGAGGAGGTGGCAAGGGTCAAACGAACTGGATATGTTTCTTCTATGAACCATTAAACCGTGCTTTACTCACGAGTTATGGTCTTTTATCAACCGGCATTTTGGGGTAGGATGCTGGGGTTTCGGAGGAGGAGTGGTGCGGTCCAAATGAACACGACATTGCCATCCAGCCGGCGCGTCTACCGATTCGGGTTATTTGAAGCCGATGCGGAACAAGGCACGCTAACGCGGCAAGGGATCCCAGTGAAGCTGCAGGAGCAGCCCTTCCGCGTCCTGGCGCTGTTGCTGGAAGCTCCGGGAGAGATTCTGACGCGGGAAGACGTGCGCCGGAAGATCTGGCCTGAAGGAACGTATGTGGAGTTTGACGGGAGCGTGAACACGGCGCTGATGAAGTTGCGAGCGGCGTTGAATGACAATGCGGAAAACCCCGTGTTCATCGAGACTGTACCGCGCAAGGGTTACCGATTTATTGCACCGGTGGAAATTGCCAAGGTGGAAGCGCCGGGAATGACGACGGCGATTCGCATTGAAAGCGGCGAGGAGGAGCTGGACGGGCTGGAAGTTTCGCTGGAGCCTGGAGAGAGGCGAGCGGCGGCACGCCGCGGAACAGGCGAGAAGCGGAAAAGAGAAGTGACGCTGCAGTGGTGGCAAGCAGTTGCAGTTCTGGCAATGGTCGCGGCGTTGGCGGGGTATGTGATGTGGCCGCAGGCGCAGGCACGGCTTGTGGCGGTGCGGCAGCTTACCCACTCGGGACAAGTGGATCCTTGGGGAAAGCTGGTGACGGACGGGAGCAGAATTTATTTTGTGGTGAGAGACGTGACGGGTTGGAATCTGATGCAGACGTCGGTGGAAGGCGGGAATATCCAGCGAACGCCAACGCCGTTTGATAACACGCGCATATTCGATTTGTCACCAGATCATTCGGAATTCCTGATCGGACAACTGACGCATCGCGGAGAGGAAACACCGCTATGGCGGTGGCCAGTACAAGGCGGAGCACCGAGGCGAGTGGGAGACGTGAGCGCGAAGGAAGCGGCGTGGTCACCAAAGGGAGGGCTAATTGGGTTCGTCGAGGGAGACAGTATCCAGATCGCGGACACAGACGGCAACCAGATACGGGAAGTGGCGCGATTTCACCCGGCGCCGCACTCCCTGGCGTGGTCGCCGGAGGGGAGCCGTCTGAGATTTATTCAGACGGACTTGAAAGAAGGGACCGATTCGATGTGGGAGATTGGTGTGGATGGAAGCGCGCTGCGCCGCGTGCTTCCGGAGGGGAGACGGGCACCTCACGAAGGAAGCGGCACATGGCTGGCCGGCGGGCGGTACTTCGCGTTTTCGTCGGGAGTAGATTTGCGGGCGAGCCTAGCCGTGGATTCGCAAGCCAACCTCTGGCTGATGGAAGAAAAGCACGGGTGGCTCAGCAACCATAGCGGCGACCCGGTGCAATTGACGAAAGGTCCGA